>Ga0196981_1000533_pt1 | contig 11218 bp, 6 predicted proteins | sample S3_2013CmetaG_FD_155462 | JGI IMG/M metagenome (GOLD analysis project Ga0196981, IMG submission 155462) | Soil microbial communities from Anza Borrego desert, Southern California, United States - S3_20-13C | ecosystem: Environmental > Terrestrial > Soil > Desert | place: USA: California...
GAGCGCGAAACCATCACCCAGCGCGGCCACCACACCCTCAGCACCTTCGGCATCCTCCGGGACATCCGCGAGGACCGCCTCAACGCGTTCGTCAACCAGCTCGTCGACTCCGGCGCCCTGGCCCGCAGCACCGGCGAGTACCCCACCATCGAGCTCGGGCCCGACGCCGCGGCCGTGATGAAGAGCCAGGTCACCGCCCGCCTCGTCGAACCCAAGGAAGACCTCGTCGCCGAGGGCGCGGGCGCCCGCCGACGCAGGAGCAGCGGCGGAGCGGTCGCAACAGACGCCCGCCCTCTCAACCGTCAGGAGTCCGAGCTCTTCGAGATCCTCCGCGGCCTCCGGCGCAGGCTTGCGGAGGAACGCCGGGTGCCCCCGTACGTCATCGCCAGCGACGCCGTCCTCGAAGAGCTCTGCCGCGTCCGCCCGACCAGCGCCAGCGGCCTCACCGGCGTCCGCGGCATCGGCAAACAGAAAGCCCAGGACCTGGGCCAGCCGGTGGTCGCGGCGATCGCGCAGTTCTGCCTCGACAACCAGCTCCAGGCCAATCTCACGCCCTCGCGTAACAGCAGCGGCGACGACGACACCCCGCGCATCACCGCAAATGCGACCGCCGCCTTCCCTCTCTTCCGCCGCGGCGCCCAGATCGAGGAGGTGGTCCAGAAGACCGGGCGCGCCCGGAGCACGGTGACCGGCTACCTCTGCGACTTCATCACTTCGGAGCTTCCCGCCAGCATCGACCCGTGGGTCGGCCGCGCCGCCCAGAACCGCATCCTCGCCGCCGCCGAGCGGTCACGATCAAACGCCGTCGGCGCCGTCCGGGCGCGCCTGGCCGAAGAGGGCGACGACACCATCGACTACGACCAGGTCCGTATCACGCTGACCCACAAGCGCGCTCGTGCCTGACCTCACTCCTCCGGCCTGCCGAGCGATCCGGTGGCAGCGCTCGACGTCGGCCGCTCCGGCTGCGCACCGTTCGGCGCCTTCACCGTCGCGGCTGGGACTTCATCCTCACCCTTGCCACGACCGGAAAATGGTCTGAGGGATACCGCCCCTGGCGCTGGGTCCGGTCGATCGCCGCATCCAGCACTTCCCAGCCTGTGTCCACAAACACAAAGTCGATCTTCTCCGTGAGCGCGCCCTGTGGGCCGCCCTTCCCCGTCGTATCCCCGACTCCCTTGAACGCGTGGAAGGTCCGCACGTTCCTCTCATCGGGGTGAATGACGCGGAACGTGTCCACTAGGCCCTTCCACCCGTCCACGCCGCCGCCTGCAGCGCTCGCCGCCTGCCCGGTCACAAACCGGATCGACGGCGACCCCTCCCCCGTGTTGAAGTCGCCCGTCAGGATGACCGGCACGCGAACGTCGCGCTTTTCGATCCGCGAGGCGATCAGCTCCACGCTCTTGCGGCGGGACGGCTCCGACTGGTGGTCAAGGTGGGTGTTGTACACCACAAACTCCCTCCCGTCGGCCTCGCGCAGTCGCGCCCACGTGCACACACGCGTGATGCCGTTGCCCCACGTCCTGCTCGCGACTTTCTCCGGCGTGTCGCTCAGCCAGAACGTCCCGCCTGCGTCGGGGGCCGCGAGGGAGAGGCGTCCTGCGCGGTACAGCACCGCCGAGAACTCTCCCTTGCTCTTCCCGTCGTCCCTGCCGACGCCTACTTCCGCGTACCCCGGCATCGCTGCCCGGATCTCGTCGATCTGGAATCTCAGGGCCTCCTGCAGCCCGATCACGTCCGGGTCGTGCGCCTTGATCACGTCCATGACCAGGCCGCGCCGCTTCTCCCACCGGTCTTCGCCGTCGTTCGCGGTGCCGTACCGGATGTTGAACGACATCACCGACAGCGGCTCTGGTCCGGCGGGCTCACCGACGCGGCACCCGGCCAACACCAGGGCGACAACGACGAGCAACGCAGCGCGAACGTTCATCATTCGCGCAGCTTACCAGTCCGGAACGCTGTTTGGGTCGGCGCCGCCGAACCGGGCGCCGCGGCCGGGTGATGCTGCCATCCGTGCCGCGGGCGCGCGTTCTCGGGCTACCTGCTTCCCTGGACCGCCGCCAGCCGCACCGCCGCGTTGATGAACCCCAGGTGCGAGTACGCCTGCGGAAAATTCCCCAGGGTGCTGGACGTCGGCACGTCGTACTGCTCGGTCAGCGTGCCGGTCCTTCCTGCTTGGGCCGCCACGCTGTCGAGCACGTCCCGTGCCTCGTCGATGCGTCCAAGCGTGATGAGCGCTTCGACGAGCCACGTCGTGCAGATCACAAAGCCCCCTTCCCGCCCCGGCAGGCCGTCGTCTTCCACGTACCGCAGGACCGTCACCGGACCGGGAGGGCGGCCGCGCTGCAGCGACCGTCGCACCGCGTTCACGGTGCGCTCCCAGCGATGGTCCTTCACATCCACCAGCCCCACCAACCCGACCAGCAGCGCCGTCGCGTCCATTTCCTCATGCCCGTAGGCGACCGTGAACGCACCGGTGCGGTCGTTCCACCCTTTTTCCAGGATGTCCGCCGCGATCGTGTCGCGCAGCTTCTCCCACCGCGCGTTCCCGCCTCCCGCTACGGCGCGGTGCACGACCAAGGCACGATCGACCGCGTGCCAGCACATCAGCCGCGAGTGCACGTGGTGCCGCTTGGGTCCGCGGATTTCCCAGATCCCGTGATCGGGCTCCTCCCATCGCGCCTCCACCGCCGTGACGATCGCCCGTGTGAGCCGCCAGTAGTCGGGAGAGACCGGCACCCCGGTCTCCGCCAGCGTGGCCAGCATGTCGGCGATCGGTCCGAACACGTCGAGCTGCACCTGCGTCGCCGCCGCGTTGCTCACACGCACCGGCCTGCTGCCGCCGTACCCCGCAAGCTCGCCGATCTCGGCCTCCGCGGGCAGCTCCTGGCCCGTCACCGTGTACAGCGGGCGCAGCCGCTCGGGCGAGTCCAGCGTGTCCACCACGCCCACCAGCCACTCCGCCAGCCGCATCGCTTCCCCGGCGCTCCCGAGCCGGACCAGCGCCGTCGCCGCCAGCGCCGCGTCGCGGGGCCAGCAGAACCGGTAGTCCCAGTTCCGCACGCCGCCGAGCTGCTCCGGCAGGCTCGTCGTCGCCGCCGCCAGAAGCGCGCCCGACGGCCCGTACGTCAGCGCCTTCAGCAGCACCGCGCTCCGCTCCACCAGGTGCGTGTGCACGGCCGGCAGCGTCAGTCCCTTCGCCCACCCCGACCACTCCTGCTCCGTCCGCGCCCGCCGCACCGGCTCGGCGACGCGGCTGGGACCGCTGTTGCGCGTCCCGTAGCGGAGCTCGAGCGTGACGCTCCCGGCGTACGCGTCAAGATCGATGACCGTTTCAGCCGTGTCGTGCTTGCCGCCCTCTGCGCGCGTGACCGTCCAGGGGGTCGGAGGCCCGGCCAGGATCATCGAGTCCGGCGCGTCGAGCACCTCGATCCAGCAGCACTCGCCGTCGCCGGTCTTCAGCCGCGTGGGGAACCGGCCGAAGTCCAGGCGCGGCGCGAACGTCACCTTCACCCGTCCCTTCCCCGAGATCACCCGCACGAGGTCGGTGCGCCCCGCGCGCTGCGTCGCGCGGCCGCCGGAGCAGTCCAGATAGTCCAGCACATCGATCCCGCCGGCGTCGGCGCCGCCGTTCCACTTCGTCCGCAGCGTCATCGTCGAATCAACGTACGCCTGCTCGGGGTCCGCGGCGCCGGCGTCCAGCGGCTCGACCGCGAAGAACCCCGCGCGCCCGCCGTCCAGAAGCTCCGCGAACACCGCGGGCGAGTCAACCCGCGGCAGGCAGAGCCACACCACCCGCCCGCGCGGCGACACCACGGCCACGGTCCGCAAGTCCGACAGCACCGAATGGTCGGCCAGCGCCGGCAGGCGGCGCGAGTCCAGCCACGCCTTCCGCACGGTGTAGAGCTGCTCGAGGATCACCGCCACCTCGGCGATGTCGGCCGCGCGAGCCTCGGCGACGGACGGCCCGGGCCCGACCTTCACCCCCACATCCTGCCCCTCCAGGGCTGCGAAGGCGTCTTCGTCGGTGATGTCATCGCCGAAGAAGACCGCGTGCGCCGCGCCCGCCCGGCGCTTCGCCTCGTTGACCGCGGTCCCCTTGTGATCGCTGGAGGTTGTCAGCTCCACGACCATCGATCCGAGCTTCACCGCCACGCCCACCAGCCCAGACGCGACCGACCGCGCCGCATCGGCCACCTCCGACGCCACCGACTCTCCTTTCTCCGCGCGGCGGTAGTGCAGCGCGGCGCCGAAGGGCTTCTCCTCGACGTGCGCTCCGGGCCACCGCGGGACCAGCCCTTTGAGCTGGTGCGCCACCGACCGGACAAGACCCGTGTCCGGCCTGCGCTTGGCACGCGGCACCGGGTGAACCCGCTCGGCGCCGTGGCTTCCGTACACCAGCACGTCCGGCAGCGCCGTCGTCGCGTTTCGCAGCCAGTGCGCGGGCCGACCGGAGATAAAAGCGATCGACGTGTGCGGGAGCGTCAGCAGCTTGTCGAGCGCGGCGAGGCAGCGCACGTCGATCTGCGCATGGTCGGGGTCGGGCACGATCGGCGACACCGTCCCGTCGAAGTCGCAGGCGATCAGCAGCGACGGGGCCACCGCCAGTGCGCTCAGGCGTGCGTGAGGGAGGCTCGGCATCGTCACGCGGCAAGGTACGCCCCATGCCCCCGCGCGGGTCGAGCCGAAGAGTGAACGCGGCGTGAGAGAAGGTTTACCCGTTCGATGACCTCCCATCATCGCGCCGCGTGTATCCTGTCAAGCCGGGGGGCACGGTCGCGCGCGGCAGGGGGCCGCGTCACCGCGCCGAGCCGCCGGCCAGCCATCTCAAGCCCGCGCTGCGCTCGCCGTCCCGCCAGGAGGTCCCGGTTGATCAAGACCTTTGCCCGAACATCACGCTCTCTGCGCTTGGGGATCGCCGTCTCCATCCTGGCCGGCGTCGCCACCGCTGTGGTCTGCTGGACGCAGGTCGCTCGGTCGCGCGACCAGGCGCTCGATGATCTTCACCGGCGAGCGGCCGCGTGGGCACGCGTGCACAGCCCGGCGGCGAGCGGCGCGCTCACTTCGCCCGGTGAGGAGCAGCGCCTGCCGCTTCAGCTCGACGGGCACTCGCGCCTGCTCGGCATGACCGTGCTGGACGCAGGCGGGACCGTCGTCGCGGCGGGCCGGTCGGTGCCCGAGATCGACGTTTCGATCGCCGCGATAGCGCAGTCCGCGATCGCCGAGGGTGATGACGTCTCGGAGATGCTCCGCACCCCCAGCGGGAGCATCCACGTCCTCGCCCATCCGCTTATCGACGCACAGGCCCGCACCGTGGGGACCCTTCTGGTCTTCCACGATGCGCTGTATATCGAGGACCGCGTCACGCGCGGGCTGCTCAACGGGCTCTTCTGGACGCTTGGGGTGACGGCCGCGATCTTCCTCCTTACTTCTGGCGCGGCGTGGGCGCTCTTCGAGCGCCCGCTCAACACGCTCGCCGAGTGGATGCGCCGGCTCCGCTTCGGCGGCGATGCGACCTCGCCGCCCAAGGGGTTGCCCGTTCCCCGCCTTGCCGACGAGAGCGCCCGCCTGGCGATCTCCCTCCGTACCGCCCGCAACCAGGAGTGGGACCAGGCGCAGGAGATAGTCAAGTCGGAGCGGGCCTGGACGCGCGAGCGGCTCCGCGCCCACGCGATCGACAGCCTCGGCGGCAGCCAACTCGTGGTGGTGAGCAACCGCGAGCCGTACATGCACGAGCTGAAGGACGGCAAGCCGCGCCTGGTAATGCCCGCCAGCGGGCTGGTCACCGGGCTCGACCCGGTGCTCCGCGCCTGTGGTGGCCTCTGGGTCGCTCACGGCGCGGGCAGCGCCGACCGGCAGACGGCCAACGCTTCTGGCTGCATCGCCGTCCCTCCCGCCGACCCGCGGTACACGCTGCGCCGCGTGTGGATCAGCAAGGAGGAGGAGCAGGGGTACTACTACGGCTTCTCCAACGAGGGGCTCTGGCCGCTCTGCCACCTGACACACGAGCGTCCCATCTTCCGGGCGGAGGATTGGGAGCATTACAAGCGCGCCAACAAGCGCTTCGCCGACGCCGTGCTGGAGGAGATCGGGCCCGAGTCGGCTGTCGTGATGGTGCAGGATTACCAGCTCGCCCTCGTGCCCGGCATGATCAAGGCCGAGCGCCCCGACCTCCGCGTGGGGCTCTTCTGGCACATCCCCTGGCCCAACGCCGAGGCGTTCCGGATCTGTCCGTACAGGGTCGAGATCCTCAAGGGCATGCTCGGCGCCGACCTGGTCGGCTTCCACCTCCAGCAGCACTGCAACAACTTCCTCGAGTCGGTCGACCGGATGGTCGAGGCGCGGCTCGACTGGGACCGCTTCTCCGTTCACATCAAGGAGCGCACCGCGAGCGTCAAGCCGTTCCCGATCAGCGTGCAGCCATGGAGCGAGCGCGGCGTGCCGTCGGGGGACGCCTTGCGCCAGCAGACCGCCGATCTGCGCGCCAGGTACGGGATCGAGGGGATCCGGCTCGCGGTCGGCGTCGACCGCATCGATTACACCAAGGGGATCGCCGAGCGGCTCCGCGCTATCGACCGGTTCTTCGAGGCGAACCCGCAGCAGAAGAGAAAGGTCTCGTTCGTTCAGCTCGGAGCGCCCAGCCGCACGCACATCCCGCGGTACCGCGAGCTGGTATCGGAGCTGGAGGCGATGGCCGACAAGATCAACTGGCGGCACACCCAAGGGGACGACCAGACCGGCGAATGGAAGCCCGTGCATTTCCTTGTCGGTCATCACGACGGGGACACCGTCCACGCCTTCCTCAGGATGGCCGATGTCTGCCTTGTCAGCTCCCTCCACGACGGGATGAACCTGGTCGCCAAGGAGTTCGTCAGCGCCAAGCAGGAGAACGGGGAGAATGACGGCGAGGCGGCACCCGGCGTGCTCATCCTGTCGGAGTTCGCCGGCGCAGCGCGTGACCTGCCCGATGCGCTGGTGATCAACCCGTACGACACCGAGCAGTTCGCCGCGGCGATCAGGCGGGCCTTCGACATGGACCCCGCCGAAGCGAGGACGCGGATGGCCCGCATGCGGATGCGCGTCGAGAGTCACAACATCTACCGCTGGGCGGCCGACTTCCTCGCGGCCCTGGCACAGGTCAAGCACCCGGCGCCGGCGGGCGCGTAGGGGTTTGCGGAGCGGCGTTCACGCCGACAGGTCGAGCGGCGGCTGCTTACCGGAGGGCGGCTTCTGCGGCTTGAGCGGGACCGGGGGCGCGGCCGAGGGGTCCGCCGGATTGGGTGCGTGGAGCTCTACTTCATCCTCGTCCTGCGGTTTTTTCTTCTGCTGCTCGTGCTCTTGCCCCTGGCGGTGGCCGTCCTTGCCGGCCCGGTCGGGGCCGGTCGGCCCCTGCCCGTACCCCGGGTTGTTGCCAAAGCCGTGCACGCGCATGGGCACCCCTTCGGCGATCGCGGCCGGTTTGCTTGAATTCAAAGGCTTGGCGGGTCTCTCAGAGACCGACGGTGTTGATGCCGCTGTCGACGTAGATGGTCTCGCCGGTGACGCCGCTGGAGAGGTCGCTTGCGAGGTAGACGGCGGTGCCGCCCACGTCGGACCCTTCCACGTTGCGGCGGAGGGGGCTGTAGGCGGCGACGCGTTCCATGATCTTGTCGGCTCCGCCGACGGCCGAGGAGGCGAGCGTGCGGAGGTAGCCGCCGCTGATGCAGTTGACGCGGATCTTGTCGGGCCCGAGCTCATAAGCGAGGTACCGCGCGGAGCACTCCAGCGCCGCTTTGGCGACGCCCATGACGTTGTAGCCGGGCACGACCTTCTCGCCGCCGTAGTAGCTCATGCACATGACGCTGCCGCCGCCGCTGCGCGCCATGATCGGCTGCGCGCGCCTGCTGAGGGCGACGAGCGTGTAGGCGGAGATGTCCACCGCGCTCCTGTAGGCCTCGCGCGGCGTGAGCGTGAACTTCCCGGGCTGGAGCCACTCGCGGTCGGCGAAAGCGATCGAGTGGACGAGGATGTGCAGCGCGTCGTGCTTCTCGGTGTACCTGGCGAACGCCGCGTCGATGTCGTCGTCCTTGCCCGCGTCCATCGGGGCGAACCAGGCGTCCTTGATCCCCAGCGCGTCGACGGCCTTGCGGGTGCGGTTCTCATTCTTGTCGCCGGGGAGGTGCGTGAAGGCGAGCCGGCAGCCGTGCTGGTGCAGGGCTTCGGCGATGTACCAGGCGTAGGAGCGGTCGTTGGCGATCCCGACGATGAGGGCGGTCTTGCCGGCGAGGAGTTGCGAGGCGGGCGCGGGGGTGGGGGGGCTCATATCGAATGCTACCGCCGATCTGTACCATCCGCTCATGCTGGACCTGAACGACCTCTCGCTGGAGGACCTGTTTGCGCACTTCCGCGACACGCCGCGGGGGAACGGGATCGTGCGTCGGCTGATCGAGCTGGCGCGCGAAGAGGACCTGGGTGAGGACTGGCCGCACGCCGACGTGACGACGCAGGCGTTCATCAAGCCGTGGGCGAAGGGGGCGGGCCGCATCTCGGCGCGCCGGCCGTGCGTGGTGTCGGGGCTGGCGCTGATCGACGACGTGCTGACCGCGTATCGCGCGGACGTCGACGTGGAGCTGCACGCGGCCGACGGCGACAGCGTCGCGGCGGGGGCGGCTGTGGCGACACTCAAAGGGAACCTGTCGTCGATGGTGACGCTGGAGCGCGTGCTGCTGAACTTCATCATGCGGCTGTCGGGTGTCGCGACGCGCACGGCGGCGTACGTCGCGGCCGCGAAGGCGGCGGGCGGACGGGCGAGGGTGTACGACACGCGCAAGACGACGCCCGGCCTGCGGCTGATGGAGAAGTACGCGGTGCGGTGCGGCGGGGGGCACTGCCACCGGCTGGGGTTGCACGACGCGGTCCTGATCAAGGACAACCACCTTGCGGCGCTGCGGGAGGACCATGAAGGGATGCCGCTGGCCGAGCAGGTGCGCGAGGCGGTGCGTCGCGCGCGTCTTGAGGCACCGAAGGAGGGGCTGCGGTTTGTCATGCTGGAGGTGGACTCGCTGGAGCAGTTCCGGCAGGTCGTTGACGGCGGCGCCTGCGGGCCGGGCGACGACAGGGTGAACATCGTCCTCCTGGACAACATGACGGTCGAGCAGCTCCGCGAGGCGGTCGCGCTGCGCGACGCCGCGCAGGCGCGCGTCGAGCTGGAGGCGAGCGGCGGCGTCACGCTGGAGACGATCGGCGCGGTGGCGGCGACCGGTGTCGAGCGCATCAGCACGGGAGGTCTCACCCACGGTGCGACGTGGGTCGACTTTGGGATGGACCTCTAGCTCTGCAAAGACGCGCGGCGAAGCCGGTGAGCCTCAGGCGGCGGGGCGGCTTGTTCCTGCCCTATTCGCCGCCGGACCGCTGCTCGTTGATGCGGGCCAGGAGCGAGGCGTTGGGGTCGATCCGGACACGGTTTGGCCGCATCGGAAGGTCGAACGTCTCGGTGGTGGACGTCGTGTCGGTGTCGATGTAGAGCCAGCGGCCCGGGAACTGCTCGGCGTCTTCGCGGACTGGGAATTCGCAGTAGATCGGCAGGCGGAGCGCGTAGGCGGGATTGTCGGCGTCGATCTTCTGCGTCTGTTCGACCGTCACGGTCATCCGGCGGCTCTGGTCGTTATAGGTGTGCGCCACCTTCAGGGCGGGCATGCTGGGGCGGAACGCCCACTGGTCGAAGAAACGCTCGAGCGACTGGCCGCTGGCCTCCTCCAGCACGCGGCGGAAGTCGCCGGTCTCGACGGACTGGAACTTATAGCGATCGATGTAGAGACGCACGCCCTTCCAGAAGACGTCATCGCCCAGGCGCTCGCGGAGCATGTGCAGAAAGAAGCCGCCGCGCTTGTAGGGGTCCTCGGCCTTGGAGAAGTTGTCGTCGATGTGGCGGTAGTAGCGGCTGACCATCGCGACACCCTCGGGGAGGGGCTTGTTGGCGGTGACCTTGAGGATGTTAAGGGCCTGCCGGGCTTCGCGCAGGTAGGCGTCGTCCCCTTGTGTTTTCTGCGTCCAGAGCCATTCGCCCAGGGTGGCCCACCCTTCGTTAAGCCAGAGGTGTTCCCAGCTCCGGCAGGTCATCAGGTCGCCGAACCACTGGTGGACGAGCTCGTGGCTGATGAGGTCGTCCTGGCTCCCCGGTGCGCCGCCCGCGGCGTACTCGGCGAGGGTGGTGGCGGAGGTGTTCTCCATTCCGCCCCAGCGGAAGTTGCGGACGATCACCTGCGCGTACTTGTCCCACGGGTACGGCTCGTCGAAGAGCTCTTCGAAGTGCTTCACCATCGCGGGCGTGCTCTTGAAGACCTCCTTGAGATCGGCCGCGGATCCGATGGGTCCGTACACGGGCATGGGCACGCCGGGCTGGTTGGCGTTGACATCGACGACGTCGAACTTTCCGATGGCGAGCATGACGAGGTACGTCGCGTGCGGCTTGTCCTGCAGCCAGTGCCAGGTGGTGCGGTCGCGCATCGACTGAAGCTCGCCGCCGTCGTCGCCGGAGACGGTCACCGTCCGCGGGCTGCCCGGCTCTTTGGAGAGGACGCGCCCGTTGCTGACCACCTCGTATCCGCTGTCGACGGTCACGACGATCTCGGTGGTGAGCTTGTCGTTGGGGTAGTCGTGGCAGGGGAACCAGTAGGAGTTGTAGTCGCTCTCCCCCTGGCTGTAGACCATGGCGCCCTGCTTCTCGCGCCCCTCGCCCCTGCGCGTCTTGAACCAGTTGAGGCCCGATGCGTTGGCGGTGGGTTTGTCGGCGTGATAGGTCATCTCGATCTTGACGTCGGCGCCGGGCGCCGCGGCCCGGGGGAGCGTGACGGTGAGGAGCTCGTCCTCATGGACGAACGAGGCGGGTTCGCCGTCCACGATGACCTTCGAGAAGGAGAGGGTCTTGCGAGCGTTGAGCGTGACGGTGGAGCGTGCGACGCCGATGGGCGCCGTGGTCAGGGTGGCGATGCCGTCGAACGCGGCGGTTTCGATGTCGGGGATGTCGATGACGAGCTTGAGGTGCTTGTGGTCGAAGAAGACTGAGGGCGGGTAGTTGGCGAGGTTGCGGCCAGTCTCAGGGTCGAAGCGCTGCTGGGCAAACGCGGGCATGCCGGCCATCGAGAGCAGGAACGCGGTGACGGCTGCGCGCAGGATGACGTTGGTGAGCATTGTGGATTCCGTGTGATCGCCCCGGGGAAAGGCCCGGTCGGAAGTGTAAGGG
>Ga0196981_1000534_pt1 | contig 11210 bp, 10 predicted proteins | sample S3_2013CmetaG_FD_155462 | JGI IMG/M metagenome (GOLD analysis project Ga0196981, IMG submission 155462) | Soil microbial communities from Anza Borrego desert, Southern California, United States - S3_20-13C | ecosystem: Environmental > Terrestrial > Soil > Desert | place: USA: California...
AGCACCGAAACCGCCGCGCCGCCTGCTGCAGCCGGGACTGACTACTCCATCGGCGGCGTGCCGCCCGCCGTCATTGGCCTGCTGCTGATCATGCTGCTGCCCGTCATTATCTGGCGCGAAAAGATCTGGAACTGGATCAAGTCGCTGCGGCCGCGGCTGAAGCCAATACCGGGCGGTATGAAGCTGACGGAATGGCATTGCTGGCTGTCGTCATGGTTCGGATCCGGCTTTATCCGTCCTGCGCCCGGCACAATGGGCTCCCTCGCTGCTATCCCGGTCGGCTATGCGATCGCATATTTCAGCGGGCCCGTCGGCCTCGGCCTCGCGGCGCTGGCGCTGCTCTGCATCGGCACGGTCGCGGCGGACCGTTTCGGCAAGAAATCCGGCGCCGTCGACGACCAATCGATCGTCGTGGATGAAGTCGTCGGCCTCTGGATCGCCGCGATCCCCGCGGAGACGCATATGGATCTGTGGTGGGTCGCCTTTGTGCTGTTCCGCCTGTTCGATATCTACAAGCCCTGGCCCGCCTCCTTCTACGACAAGCGCTCCGTCGGCGGCATCGATGTCATGATGGACGATGTCGTGGCGGGCATTTATGCCTTCCCGGGCGTCTGCGGCATCGCGATGTTCTACCTTCCCAACTAGGAATATTCATGGCGCTCTTTCCGGATCATCTGATGCAGCTGGCCGAGGCCGTGCTGAATGAAGCGCGGCGCAAAAAGCTCAAGCTTGTCTCCGCTGAGTCCTGCACCGGCGGCCTCATCATGGGCTGCCTGACCGAAGTACCGGGCTCCTCCGACGTCGTTGATCGCGGCTATATTTCCTATTCATACGATTCAAAAGTGAAAGAACTCGGCATCGATCGCGCGCTGCTGGAACGCACCGGCGCCGTGAGCGAGGAAGTCGCGCTGCAGATGGCGACCGGCGCGCTCGCGGCATCGAGCGCGGATATTGCCATATCCGCGACAGGCATCGCCGGCCCTGGCGGCGCCACGGATAGCAAGCCCGTCGGCCTCGTCTATATCGGCGTTGCGAATGGCAAGACAGGCAAGAGCTTCGCGACCAAGAACCTGTTTGGTGGTGACCGAACTGCTGTGAGGTTGGAAACGGTAGAAACCGCCCTCACCTTCATCAAGCGGGAAATCGACGCCGCCTAGTGCTTGCGGCCACCGTATAGCTGCAGCGCCCGCGCCTCGAAAGCATTGATCATTTTCACGAGCGCGCGGTGAAAAAACTGGTCAACGATCTTTTCAAACAGCTTTGTCTTCAGCGAGAAGTTAATGTAGAAATCGACCTCGCACTGCCCGCCCCGCATATCGCGGAACTGCCAAGTGTTGTGCAGCTGACTCATCGGCCCCTGCAGGTATTCAACATCGATTTCCTTTGGCCGCCGGAAATGAACCTGGGATGAAAATTTTTCCCGGAACGGGCCGTATCCGACAATCACGTCGGCGCTGAGGTCGCTGCGTTTCTTTTCATTGACGCGCGCAGCAAGGCACCACGGCAGGAACTCCGGATATTTCTCAATATCCATCACAAGGTCGAACAGCTGTTCTGACGAATAGGGCAGGATGCGCTTTTCGGAATGGGACGGCATTTACTTGCCAGCCGCAGCCAGCTTCGCCTCGCGCGCCACGCGCATTTTTTCGAAGTCGGAATCGGCGTGATAGGATGAGCGCGTGAGCGGCGACGCGGACACCATCAGGAACCCCTTGCCGCGCGCAATCGTCTCGTAGCTCTTGAACTCGTCGGGCGTGACAAAACGGTCGACCGCCGCATGTTTCGGCGTCGGCTGCAGATACTGGCCGATGGTCAGGAAATCGACATCCGCCGCGCGCAGATCGTCCATGACCTGCATCACTTCCTGCTTAGTCTCGCCGAGGCCCACCATCAGTCCCGATTTGGTGAAGATCGACGGGTCAATTTTCTTGACGCGGTTCAGCAGGTCGAGGGAGGTAAAATAACGTGCTCCCGGCCGGATCGTCGGGTAAAGACGCGGCACCGTTTCGAGGTTGTGGTTGAACACGTCGGGGCGCGCAAACGCGATGGGCTCGAGCGCGTTTTGCTTGTCCTTGAAATCCGGCGTCAGGATTTCGATCGTCGTGCCGGGCGACAGCCGGCGGATTTCGTTGATGACCTTCACGAACTGCTCCGACCCGCCATCGGCAAGATCGTCGCGGTCAACGGAGGTGATGACGACGTGCTTCAGCTCCAGCTTCTGTACACCGATGGCGACGCGCGCCGCCTCGAACGGGTCCAGCTTATCGGGTATGCCTGTTGCCACGTTGCAGAAGGAACAGGCCCGCGTGCAGGTCGCGCCCAAAATCATGAAGGTCGCGTGTTTTTGCTTCCAGCACTCGCCGATATTAGGGCAAGCCGCTTCTTCGCAGACTGTTTTCAGCTTCAGGTTCTGAACGAGGGACTTCGTTTCATGGTATTCCGGCGACACAGGCGCCTTCACGCGGATCCATTCCGGCTTGCGCAGGATGGGCGTATCGGGGCGGTTCCGCTTCTCGGGATGCCGGAACTCCGATTTTTTCTTTTCGTTTGCTTCGGGGGCTGTTTCTGGGACGTCGGTCATGCCAGTAATTTAGCCGCCTTTCGGTAAACGGCAACTCTTTTCGCCATTATTGTAACAGGTTGATATTTCTGGCAAAGTTATTGAACGAGTCGGCCGGAGAGCCGAAATAACGAAGCGAGGATCAAAAATGGTCAATATCCGCCGTGCCCACCTCAGTGAGGTGCTGGACGTCTACAAGCTGCGGAAGGCCGCCGCCGAGGAACTGACGAAGCGCGCGGGCAACGGGCCTTGGTCCAAAATCTCCCTCGCCAACACCGTCCGGCACAAGCTCGCGGACAACACGCTGTTCGTCATTATCCATGACGGCAAGCTCGCCGGCACCTTTACGCTCGATGTAGAAAAAACCGACCGTGAATCAAAGCCGTTCTTCACGCGTGGCAGCACGCCGGCTTGCTACCTACGCAACATGTCGATCGACCCGAAATTCCAGGGCAAGGGCCTCGGCCGCTCCGCCCTCTATGAAATAGAAAGCCGCGCCCGCAAGCTGCGCGTCAAAGCGGTTCGTCTTGACGCATATGTCGGCCCGGGGGGCGCCAGCGAGTTTTACAAAAAATGCGGCTACACCTTCGTCCATCGCGGCAAGGTCAACCGTGCGGAGCTGGATTATTACGAGAAGATAGTTTAATCGATCAATCCGCTGTCATTCCGAGCGCCGCGAGGAATCTTTCCCAGCCAAACGCACGAAGATCCCTCGTCGCTGCGCTCCGTCGGGGTGACGTAGAGCGTGGATCACATATGAATAACCTTGCCATACGCATCCAACACCGATTCATGCATCATCTCTGACAGTGTCGGATGGGGGAAGACGGTGTGGAACAAGTCAATCTCGGTCGTCTCGAGCGTCTTGGCAATCCCGTAGCCCTGGATCATCTCGGTCACTTCCGCGCCGATCATATGCGCGCCGAGCAGCTCGCCGGTTTTGGCGTCGAACACGGTTTTGACGAAACCTTCCGCCTCGCCGAGCGCGATTGCCTTGCCGTTGCCGATGAAGGGGAATTTGCCGACCTTGACCGTGTAGCCTTTTTCCTTTGCCTTTGCTTCGGTCAGGCCGACCGACGCCACCTGCGGCATGCAATAGGTGCAGCCTGGGATGTTCTCGACCTTTAAGGGGTGGACATCGTTAAGTCCCTTGATCTTCTCGACGCAGGTGACCGCTTCGTGGCTGGCCTTATGCGCTAGCCACGGGCCCTGCACCACGTCGCCGATCGCATAGACGCCGGGTTCGTCCGTCTGTAGCCACTCATTCACCTTGATATGGCCGCGATCGACTTTCACCTTCGTGTTCTCGAGGCCGAGATTTTCGGAATTGCCGACGATGCCGACCGCCGAAATCACGCGGTCGACCTTGATCTTTTCAACCTTGCCACCGAGATCGACCTCGGCCTCCACATCGTTCGCGCCACGGTTGAGCTTGAGCACTTTTGCCCCAGTCAGGATTTTCATGCCCTGTTTTTCGAACGCCTTTTTTGCGAAGGCCGAGATGTCGGCGTCCTCGACCGGCAGGATGCGGTCCATGACCTCGACGACCGTGACTTCCGCGCCCATGTTTTTATAGAAGCTTGCAAATTCCATCCCTATCGCGCCCGATCCGATGACCAGCAGCGATTTCGGCATTTCCGTCGGCGTCATCGCCTCGCGGTAGGTCCAGACCAGCTTGTCGGGCTCCAGTCCCGGCAGCACGCGGGCGCGCGCCCCGGTCGCGATGATAATATGTGGCGCCTTCAACTCGGCGACTGGCTTGTCATCCTTGGTCACCGCGATCTTGCCTTTGCCGAGCAGTTTGGCAGTGCCGTCGAAAACGGTGATGTTGTTTTTCTTCATTAGGTGCTTGATGCCACCCGACAGCTGACCAGCGACTTTCCGCGACCGGTCGATGATTTTCTTGAAATCGAACGAGACGTTTTCCGCCTTCAACCCATATGCATCGAGATTATGCAGCAGGTGGTGGATTTCGGAGGAGCGCAGCAGCGCCTTGGTCGGAATGCAGCCCCAGTTGAGGCAGATGCCGCCGAGGTTTTCGCGCTCAACAATCGCCGCCTTGAACCCCAGCTGCGCCGCGCGAATGGCCGCAACATAGCCCCCCGGGCCAGCGCCGATGACGACTATGTCGAATTGTTGTTCGCTCATGAAATGCACTCCCCACTTCCGTCACCCCCGCTTTATGCGGGGTCTGGTAGCGCGTCCGCGCGTCATATGAGGCATGTGACGGCCGGACGGCCTTCCGGATCCCCGCACAAGGCGGGGATGACGCGGATTAAAGAATTAGACTCATCGGATTTTCAATCAGCTTCTTGAATACCTGCAGGTATTCAGCGCCAATCGCACCGTCAATGCAGCGGTGGTCGGTCGACATCGTGACAGTCATGACGGTCGCGACCTTCACCTGTCCGTCCTTCACAACCGCGCGCTGTTCGCCCGCGCCGATGGCGAGGATCGCGCCCTGCGGCGGGTTGACAATGGCCGCGAAGTTGCTGATGCCGAACATGCCGAGGTTGGAGACGGAAATGGTGCCGCCCTGGAACTCGGCGGGCTTCAGCTTGCCCTCTTTCGCCTTGCCGGCCAGTTCCTTCATCTCGTTGGAAATGTCCTTCAGGCTCTTGTTTGCGGCGTCCTTGATGATCGGGGTAATAAGCCCGTTGGGCGTCGCGACCGCGACCGAAACGTCGGCACGTTCGTATTGCACGATATTTTCATCAGTCCACGAAACGTTCGCAGCCGGATACTGCTGCAGCGCCACGCCCGTCGCCTTGATGACGAAATCGTTGACGGAGATTTTATAGCTTTGGCCTGCGTCGTTCAGCTGTTTGCGAACGGACAGCAGCGCGTCCAGCTCGCAATCGACGGAGAGGTAGAAATGCGGCACGGTCTGTTTTGATTCCAGCAGGCGGCGGGCAACCACCTTGCGGATGCCGTTGTTCGGCACCAGCTTGTAGGGAATGCCGTAGGCATCGGCGAGAGACTTTGCATCAGGGCCCGAAGCCGCAAAAGTTTTCGGAGCAGCCGATGCTTGTGCGGCAGGAGCGGATGCAGCATGGCCTGCTTTTCCGCCTTCAAGGTCCGATTTTACGATACGCCCATGCGGGCCGGATCCTTTGACCGTCGCAAGATCAATGCCTTTTTCTTTCGCGAGGCGTTTCGCGAGCGGGCTGGCGTTGATGCGCTTGCCGCTGTTTTGATGCGCGGCTGGCTGTTGTTGCGGCTGGGGCGCTGCTGCCGGTTTTGTTTCCGCCTTCGGTGCTTCGGCTTTGGGCGCTGCGGGGGGGTTCACGTCGTTGCTGACGTTCTTGAGCGCGGCGGCGTCTTCGCCGTCTTCCAGCAGAATGGCGATCAGGGTGTTGACTTTGACGCCGTCGGTGCCGGCGGGGACGAGGATTTTCGCAAGCGTGCCTTCATCGACCGCCTCGACCTCCATCGTCGCCTTGTCGGTTTCGATTTCGGCGATAACCTGGCCGGCCTTGACCTTGTCGCCTTCCTTCTTGACCCATTTGGCGAGCTTGCCTTCGGTCATGGTGGGGGAGAGCGCGGGCATCAATACGTTATGCGGCATAGGCCACCTTTTTCGCGGCTTCGATGATGTCGTTCGCCTGCGGCAGTGCGAGTTTTTCGAGGTTCGCGGCATAGGGCATGGGCACGTCCGCGCCATAGACCCGCACGACCGGCGCGTCGAGGTCGTCGAAGCATTTTTCCATCATGATCGCCGCCATTTCCGAGCCGATGCCCGAATAATGCCAGCCCTCTTCCACCGAGACGAGGCGGTTGGTTTTCTTCACCGACTGGATAATCGTTTCGGTGTCGAGCGGGCGCAGGGTGCGCAAGTTAATGACCTCCGCCTCGATGCCCTGCTCGGCGAGCTTTTCGGCCGCCTGCAGCGCCACGCCGACCATGCGGCTGAAGGCGGTGATGGTGACGTCCTTGCCCTCGCGTTCGATCTTCGCCTTGCCGATCGGCAGGATGAAGTCGGGGTCGGACGGGATGTCGAAATGCTGGCCGTACATCATCTCGTTCTCGAGGAACACGACCGGGTTCGGGTCGCGGATCGCGGCCTTGAGCAAACCTTTCGCATCCGCCGCCGACCACGGCGCCATGACGATCAGGCCCGGACAATGCGCGTACCAGCTCGCGAAGCATTGCGAGTGCTGCGCGCCGACGCGGGAAGCAGCGCCATTTGGCCCGCGGAAGACGATCGGACAGCCGAGCTGCCCGCCCGCCATATAGAGCGTTTTCGCAGCCGAGTTGATGACATGGTCGATCGCCTGCATCGCGAAGTTCCAGGTCATGAATTCGACGATCGGCTTCAGGCCGGCGAAAGCCGCGCCAGTCGCGATGCCCGCGAAGCCGTATTCAGTGATCGGCGTGTCGATCACGCGCTTGTCGCCGAATTCCTGCAGCAGGCCCTGAGTGACTTTATACGCGCCCTGGTATTCCGCCACTTCCTCGCCCATGACAAAGACTTCACCGTCGCGACGCATTTCTTCGGCCATCGCGTCACGCAAAGCCTCGCGTACCGTCACATTGACCTTCTCGCCCTTCCAGTCCTTTTCAGGCGCCGCGTTGGCGTAGCCGTTGACCGGCGCGGATTGCGGATTGCAGGACGGCTGCGGCGCGTCATCAGCCGGCCTCACCGCGGTTTCCGCCTTCGGCTTGGAGGCCGCGACATCGCCCGCGCTCTCCCCCTCTTCCAGCAGCACGGCGATCGGCGTGTTCACGGCGACGCCGTCGGTGCCGGCGGGCACGAGGATCTTGCCAAGAATACCTTCATCGACCGCTTCCACTTCCATGGTCGCCTTGTCGGTTTCGATCTCGGCGATCACCTGGCCGGCTTTCACCGCGTCGCCTTCTTTTTTCACCCATTTCGCAAGCTTGCCTTCGGTCATCGTCGGCGAGAGCGCGGGCATGAGAATTTGAATGGACATTTACAGCACCCCTTACAACATCACGTCGGTCCAGAGCTCGGACGGATCCGGCTCTGGGCTCTGCTGGGCGAATTCGGCGGATTCATTGACGATCGCCTTCACCTCTTTTTCGATCTGCTTGAACTGATCTTCCGAGAACTTGCCCGTGTCGGTCAGCGCCTTGCGGATCGTATCGATCGGGTCGTGATGCTCGCGCATTTCCTCGACCTCTTCCTTGGTGCGGTACTTGCCGGGATCCGACATCGAATGACCGCGATAGCGGTATGTGCTGAATTCCAAAATCATCGGCCCGTTGCCGCCGCGCACATATTCGACGGCCTTCAGCGCCGCCGCGCGCACGGTCAGCACATCCATGCCGTTGATCTTCTCGCCGGGAATGCCATAGGCCTCCCCGCGCTTGTAAAGCTCGCCCGCTGCATGGCGCGTCTGGCTCGTGCCCATGCCGTATTTGTTGTTCTCGATGATGAAGATGACGGGCAGCTTCCACAGCGCCGCCATGTTGTATGCTTCGTAAATCTGGCCCTGGTTGGCCGCGCCGTCGCCGTAATAGGCGCAGTTGATGCCGCCATCGCCGCGATATCTATGCGCGAAGGCCAACCCCGCGCCGAGCGGCCCCGTCACGCCGACGATGCCATGTCCGCCGTAGAAGCCTTTCTCCCGGCTGAACATGTGCATCGAGCCGCCCTTGCCCTTGGAATAGCCGCCCTTGCGGCCCGTCAGCTCGGCCATGACGCCGTTGGCCGACATGCCGGTCGCGAGCATATGCCCGTGGTCGCGATAGGCGGTGATAACCGTATCGCCCTTTTTCAGTGCCGACTGCACGCCGACGACAACCGCTTCCTGCCCGATATAAAGGTGGCAGAAACCGCCGATCAGCCCCATGCCATAGAGCTGCCCGGCCTTTTCCTCGAACCGGCGGATCAGCAGCATGTCTTTATAATACTGGAGCATCTCCTCCGGCGAGGCGATGTTCGACGGCGATTTTACCGTCTCCAGCTTGGCCTTGCCCGCTGGTGCGGAAGTGGACGCGGAAGTTGACACGGAAACCCTCATAATCTGCGAAGAAATTTAGCCCACATTAATTAAGCAAAAGGGGGTGGGATTGCAAGGAGGGAGAAAAAACAGACAGATTACATAATCTAGGCGCATCTATTTTTTGTGCGGGAATTGAACGACTTCCCCTTTTTCAGCTTTTGGGATTTCACCAGAATTGGGGGGCCTCAATTTTAACTGAACAATATCTGCGGGATCAGAATGAAACCATCCATTTGGTAAGCCAGTCAAATTTTCAACGTCGCCAGCGGAGATCGTAAATTCGAGACCTAACAAGTCCGATTTTGATCTAACCCCCTCCTCTACAATCAGATTCATGGCGTCTCTTAAAAGACGTGGCTCAACTGGAGAAGACTGACGATCTAAAGGTTCTTCGCGAGACCACCCTTTTGCTGAATAAAGTTTATAAAGATGTGTCGCATAATCATCGGAAATTATTTTCAAATCGGATAAACGCCTAATCTGAGCTTTAACCGAGACGTGCCATCTTTGCTTCAACGTGAGAAGGCCAGCCAACGTCGTAAAACGTGCCTCTAAAGGGTAAGTAGTCGCCGGCAAAAGAATTGCACCAGCTAATCTAAAAGCTTGAGATTCAATAAATTTGAGATTCTTCTTCAATTCTTCGAAAGCAACATTCCTATGAAGGATGCCATGAGCCATTTCATGCGCTGCATCCATTTGGCGCCGATAAAATGACATTTTGTCATTTGCAAGTAAGACATGCGGACGATTGTCTAAAGGCGACCAGCTGCACAGACCATCCAATTTGGCCGTGCCCATTTCAATTCCACCAACGACAAATCCCACACGCTCCATTAAACCGACGACATCAGTACAGGGTCCTTCACCCATCCCCCAATGTCGGCGAAGCTTAAGTGCAATCTCCTCCAAATCTTCACTGCGTAATTGTAAATAATTGGCCCCTTCGAGTACGTCAGGAATATCAACGACAGGGAAATCTACATAATGTTCAATAATACTACTGACCTCTTGTAGCCATCGCATTTGGGCTCGTTGATATTCAATATCGCGAACGTAAGCGGCAGAAAGTGACCTTAAAAACATCGGTCGATTTTCAGAAAAAACGGGGCGCAAAAAATATTCCTGGCGCACACCTAAGCGATTTGCAAGCGTCAGCAACGTCTCAGCGTCTGGTGACGTCGATCCATCGATATCTTCCCAACGCGAAACCGTACTGGCACTTATACCTAGCATTCGCGCAAGCGCAATCATGCTCGGAATGCGCCGAGCTTGCCTTATTTCTGTAAGCCGTTCAGGTATAAAACCTGCAGTGCCGACACGCATTTTAATAGCTCCGGATCGAATCAACCTTAGCTGGATGATCCGTCTTCTTTTTTATCTTTTTTACCATCTTGGCCGGGAGGCTTGTAAATATTCGGTTTGGTTTTTAGCTTGACGAGTTTCTCCTTCGGAGCGGGCGACACGTCCTCAGCTTTGTCGGCTGTAACGTAACGCGCCCAGAACTCGTCGAGAGCTTCATAGAAAACGAAATTTTCATACTCTGGCCCGATAATACCTATCGCCACCTCTTGGATTGCGCCAGCCTCAGCACGATCACGCGCGACTAAAAACAACACGTAGATATCGCCAGGTCTCGGGTCGCTTTTGTCAAGCGCTAGACGTGGAGTGATGTGATAATTCATCGAAGCGCCTGAAAGGCGTGATTGGTTCTTGGAGGGCATTTCGCCTTTGCCCGGCATGGAGGCCATGCCAAGAACCACCCCTGCCTCATCTGCTTCCGCGAAACGAGCCAAAGGTTGGAAAAAACGTAGATCTGTGCCTTCAATGACTCCGCTTTCGCGGACGGCAGCGCCGTATTGCTCACAGGTTTTTTGAAAAGCCTGCTCCAGTAAGCGGAAGCGAATTTGACCTTCCGCTGCCCTCGCGGATTTTCCTTCTAGTGGCGTATCTTCGATGATCTCGTAAGCTTCTCGCGCACGCGCTACCGTGACCGCATATAGGTCGACAAGTAAGTCGCGGTGCAGTAACTTTACCAAACGCTTGGTCAGTTGGTCATCGATCATAATAACTCCCTTGTTGTTAATGAAATCTACGATCAATCTGTGCGTTCAGCAAGAATATAAGTCATTATCTTTGCGTTTTGGTGGAGAATGAAAGATAAAATTAAAGGTATGGAAAATTGACCTGCTTTTTATTTTCGTAATCCCTACACGGAGAGAATAATGCACCTCCTCGAAACCCTCACCGCCTCCGCCAAGGGCAATAAAACCGAAGACCTGATTGTCGAGACGCCGGATTATTTCGGCGTGTTTGACGGCGTCGGCGGGGTGCGGGCGGATTGGTCGCATGAGGGGCGCACGATGGGGCAATGGGCGGCGCAGCTGGCGGCGGAGGCCTTGCGCGAACTGCCCGCGGGCGCGTCGATTGCCGAATATTCCAAACTGGCGGCGGCGAAGAATGCGGCGGCGCGGTTGAGGCTCAACCTTGCGCCGGTCGAACGTCTTGCAAGCGGCGCGCTGATTTTGCCGCGGCGCAAACCGCTTGAAGTCTGGGTGATCGGCGACTCCCATTTCGGTTACAAATTGAATGACGGCAGCTGGCACAGCCGCCCCCAGAATAAGCGCTATGACGAGGTCACGCTCGCCTATCGCCAGATCCTTATCAAGCAGGAAATGATGTCG
>Ga0196981_1000535_pt1 | contig 11200 bp, 10 predicted proteins | sample S3_2013CmetaG_FD_155462 | JGI IMG/M metagenome (GOLD analysis project Ga0196981, IMG submission 155462) | Soil microbial communities from Anza Borrego desert, Southern California, United States - S3_20-13C | ecosystem: Environmental > Terrestrial > Soil > Desert | place: USA: California...
CGCACCGGCTTGCCATTGATGTACTCGAGCGAGACCTGGGATTTCGCATCGGGGCCCAGCTTGAACAGCGCGCCGGAATGGCGGGCTTCGGCGAGCGATTTGAGGATCGCATGCGAATAGTGGATCGCGGCCGGCATCAGACTTTCGGTTTCGCGGCAGGCATAGCCGAACATGATGCCCTGGTCGCCCGCGCCTTCATCCTTGTTGCCGGCGGCATCGACGCCGACAGCGATATCCGCCGACTGCGCGTGGAGGCGCACATCGACCTTGATTTTTTCCCAGTGGAATTCTTCCTGCTTGTAGCCGATGTCGCGCACCGCATGGCGGGCGATCGTCTCGACCAGTTCCGGGGTGATGGAGGAAGGGCCGCGCGTTTCGCCGGCGATGCAGAGATAGCCGGTGGTCGCAAGGCATTCCGCCGCGACGCGGGCATAGGGATCCGCGTTGAGGTAGGCATCGACGATGGCGTCGGAGACGCGGTCGCAGAGTTTATCCGGGTGGCCTTCGCCGACGGACTCGCTCGTGAAAATGTATTTATGGTCAGCCATGTCGTTTTGCCCTCACACCTTATAAATGCTGAATTTGCTGATTTATAGACGAGCAGGCGCGTTACGGCAAGGTTTTTTGGCCTAGTCGTCGCTGCCTGTCGCTGCCAGCGCCTGCGCCATTTCGCGCACCTGTTTCCGGGTCTTGGGGCTCTTGATCGCCCGGTAGCTGCGCAGCAGCTCAATCTCGTCTCGGCTTTCCGGCTCGCTCTCGAAGGGGGCCTGCTTGCTCTCGGCGAAGCCGCGCGCGCCGCCCTTGGCGGTGCCGGGCAACAGGGTGGACAGCCCGTCCACGAAATATTCGAGCGAGGTTTTTAGTGCCTGCGCGATTTCGGTGAGGCGGCTGACGGAGATGCGGTTGGTGCCGCGCTCGTATTTCTGGACCTGCTGGAAGGTGATACCGCAGGCCTTGGCGAGATCGTCCTGGCTGAGGCCGAGCGAGAGGCGGCGCCCCTTTACCCGCTGACCGACATGCACATCCACGGGATGCGGGCCATCATCGGGTTTGCGGGAGCGCGGCATCGGAAATAACTTTCGAGAAGAAATGTGACGTATATCACATTAGCTTTCGTAACCCGTCATTGTCAACATACGCCAGTATTCAATCGGGTGTTGCGCGCCGCATATGGCGGGCTGCGGCCCACAGGCCGGCGAGCAGGGCGAAGAAGGCAAGGCTGCCCGCCTGGCTGAACGGCGTGGGCGGGAGGGGAGCCGGAAGCCGCGCATCGACATAGCCTTCCGTGCCGAGCGGCGCGGAGCCGAGGACGCGGCCAAGCGGGTCGATCATGGCGGAGATGCCGGTATTCGCCGCGCGCGCGAGCGGCAGGCCTTCCTCGATCGCGCGCAGGCGGGCGATGGCGAAATGCTGGCGCGGGCCCGCCGTATTGCCGTACCAGCCGTCATTCGTCACGTTGACGAGCCAGTGCGGGCGGTTGGCGCGGTCGGCGACTTCGCCGGGGAAGATGACTTCATAGCAGATCAGCGGGCTGAAGCCCGGCACACCCGGCACATGGAGAGTCTGCGGCCCCGGGCCGCGCGTGAAATCGCCAATGCCCGACACCGCCATGGCGAGCGGCTTGAACGACATATGCTGGCGGAAGGGGATGAACTCGCCGAAGGGGACGAGGTGATGCTTGTCGTAGTTGGCCGCGACGCGCGCGGTTTTATCGACGGCGGTGAGGCTGTTGTAGAAATAGGGATGGTTCGGGTCGCGGCCGTCGACGCGCAGGCTGCCGAGCAGCCCGACCGACTGCCCGGGCAGCTTCATGGAAATCAGCTTGGCTATTTCGGGGAACTGGTAGAGGTCGGCATTGACCGCCGTTTCCGGCCAGATCACGACATGCGGCGCGAGCGGGGTTTGGGTCGCGGTCAGGTTCAGGTGCTTTTCAAAATGGCGCCAGTCGTCGTCCTTGTTCCACTTGGTTTCCTGCGGGATATTCCCCTGCACGATGCGCACGCGCGTGTCGCCGGCATATTCCGTCGGGTGGATGGACAGGCGGATGGCGCCCGCCGCGACGGCCACCACCAGCGACATGATCGCGATATGGCGCAGCGTGGGATGCGCGCGGTAATGCGGGATGAGCGCCCAGAACACGGTCAGCAGCGTGAGGCCGTAAATGCCGGTGACGGAGCAGACCTGCAGCACGGGGAGCACATGCACCCAGGTTTCGCCCGCGAGGTTCCAGGGAAAGCCGGTTAGCAGGTGACCGCGCGCGAATTCAACAGCGCCCCAGGCCGCGGCGAAGGCAAGCGCATGCGGCGTTTCCTTGTCGCGGAAGCAGCGCGCAAGCAGGGGGATAAAGCCGAAATAAAGCCCGAGGATGGCGGGGCCGACGATCAGCGACAATGGCAGCACCCAACGCCACTGTTCGATGTCCACGAACAGCGCCGCGCTGACCCAGTAGAGCGAGAAGATAAAATAGCCCGCGCCGAAGGCCCAGCCGACCGCGAAACCCTTGCCGCGGGTCGGCGCAAAACGTGCAAGGGTGGCGAAGGCGGGGATCGTAAAGAACAGCACCGGGAATAACCCGACAGGCGCGAGCGCCAGCACGCTCAGGGCGCCGAGCAGGAAGGCGGCCGCATAACGCCTGAACCCGCTCAGACCTTCGAGCGATGCGGTGCAGGCGGTGCAGTTCATGATTGCGGCTTGGACTTGTCGGGCAGGTTGCGGATACGGATGCGCGTCACGCGGCGCGGATCGGCGTCGATGACTTCGAATTCGACGCCGCTCGGTTGGTGCCGGATCACTTCGCCGCGCGTCGGGACATGCCCTGCAATAAAGGTAACGAGGCCGCCCATGGTGTCGACTTCCTCGTGCTCCTCGTTCTCGGCGAAGGTTTCGCCGTACTGCTTTTCGAAATCGGTGATCGCATAGCGGCCGTCGCAGATCGCGGAGCCGTCGGGGCGCTCGATCAACTGCGGCGTCAGGTCGAATTCATATTCATCGTCAAGCTCCCCCACGATGGATTCGACGAGGTCGTTGATGGTGATAAGCCCGTCGATGCCGCCGAATTCGTCGACGATAAAGGCGATATGCACCTTGGACTGGCGCATCTGCAGCAGCAGGTCGAGGACGCGCATGGCGGGCGAAACGACCAGCACGTCGCGCATGATGTCCTTGATGTCGAAGGGTGTGTGGTTGGCAAGATGCGCGACGATGTCCTTGATGTTGACTGCGCCGAGGATGTTGTCGAGGTCACCCTTGTAAACCGGAATGCGGCTGTGGGGCTTTTGCGCCAGCAGGGCATAGAGCTCCTCGCGGCTGGCATCGAGGCTGATCGCGACGATGTCGGCGCGCGGCACCATCATGTCGATGACGGGCAGGTCGCGCAGTTCCAAAATGTTGGAGATCAAGCGGCGTTCATGCGCGGCGACAGCGGATTGCGGAACGTCGGTTTTTTCCTCGATCAGCTCCTCGATCGCGTCGCGCAGGCTGTCATTGTCATGCGCTTGCTCCTTGACGGGCAGGAGGTTCTTCATCCAGCCGATCAGGCCGCGGCCATTGGAATCATTCCGCGCATCGGGCGCGTCGGCGGGTTCGGTTCTCTTGAGCGAATTTTCTTCCACGTCAGGACTTACGTTTCTTGAGGGGTTTCGGTTCGGCATAGGGATCGTCATAGCCCATCCCGGCGAGGATTTCCTTCTCGAGGGTTTCCATCGCCTTCGCATCCTTCCCGCTCATATGGTCGTAGCCGAGCAGGTGCAGCGTGCCGTGAATGACCATATGGAGCGTATGGCCTTCGATTTCCTTTTTCTGCGTGCGCGCTTCGCGCGCGACGGTTTCATGCGCGATAACGATGTCGCCGAGCGGGATGGCGTCGTCGGGCGGAAAGCTGTCGAGATCTTTCGCCCGCAGCCCCTTCATCTTCATCTGCGGGAAGGACAGCACGTTGGTTGGCTTGTTCTTGCCGCGGAAGGTGTGGTTGAGTTCCTTGAGCATCTTGTCGTCCGCAAGCACGACCGCCACGTCGAAATTGCGGCCGGCAAAGGCCTTGGGCTTTTTCGCGCCGAGGAAAGCGGCAGCGACCGCTTCCTCGATCTTGCTGTTCATCTTGACGAAGGCCTTTTTCCACTTCGCCGAGGCGTAGTCGACCTGGATCGTGAGGCTGATCATGGCGTGTCCTTGCCGTAGCGGTTGGGCTGCGCGGAGTCGCGCTTTTCATAGGCCGCGACAATCTCGCGCACGAGGCGGGAGCGCACGACATCGGCGTCGCCGAAGGAGACGAAGGCGATTTCCTTGCCGCCCTTCAGCACCTCGACCGCGTCGCGCAGGCCGGATTTCTGGCCGTTGGGTAAGTCCGTTTGCGACAAGTCGCCGGTGATGATCATCTTGCTGTTTTCGCCGATGCGGGTCAGCGCCATTTTCATCTGCGTCGGCGTGGTATTCTGCGCCTCGTCGAGGATGACGACGGCGGAGCCGAGGGTCCGGCCGCGCATGAAGGCGAGCGGCGCAATCTCGATCGTGCCGTCGGCGAGGCGGCGGGCAAGCTGCTCGGCCGGCATCATGTAGTTGAGCGCATCGTAAATCGGGCGCAGATAGGGGTCGATCTTTTCCTGCATCGTGCCGGGCAGGAAGCCGAGGTTTTCGCCGGCTTCCACGGCCGGGCGGGTGAGGATCAGGCGGTCAACCGCCCCCGACTGCAGCAGCGTCACCGCCTGCGCGACCGCGAGGAAGGTCTTGCCGGTACCGGCAGGGCCAAGGCCGAAGACGAGGGAATTGTTCTTGATGGCTTCCAGGTATTCCGCCTGCTTGGGCGTGCGGGGCGTGATGTTCTTGTTCTTCGACTGCAGCTTGACCTGCGGCTCCTTCAGCGCGGCCATCGCAAGCTCGCGCGAGCCTTCGTTCATCGGGCTTTTGACCACGTTGATCGCGGCAGTCACGTCTTCGGTCGCCACGGGCAGGCCCTTCAGCAGACGTTCCCAGAGCACGTCGAACACCGCCTGCGCCGCGACGATCTTGGGCTTCGGCCCGATGACGACAACTTCGTTGCCGCGGCTGGCGATTTCGATGTCGAGTTCTTCCTCGATCTGGGCGAGGTGCATGTCGTGTTCGCCGAAGAGCAGGGGGACGAGCGCGTTATCGTCGAACTGGAGTCCGACGCGGCGGACGGCTTGTTTGGTCAAGTGGTTCTCCCTGAATGGAAAAGTAGGGTTAGTTGTACACTAACCCTACTTTAACAGTAAAACGTAAATATAGGCTAACGCGAAAGGACTACCACTGGCCCGGCTTAGGGGGTTGGTTTCCTTGCGCTTTCGCCGGCGTGACCGCCTCGAGTTTCGGCTTGTCGAGGTTGTCGAATTCGTCGACTGCCGCCACGAAGGTCTGGACGATTTCCGAGCGGACGACATGGGTCTGCTCGAAGGTCTGCGTTGCCGCGCCGGTTTTGCCTTCCATAATCTGGGAAGCCCAGATCAGGCCGGAGTCGTTCTTGTCGCGCAGGTCGATCTGCTGGGGGTCGCCGGTCATGACCATTTTGGAGCCCTTGCCGATACGGGTAATGGCCATCTTGGTCTGTTCGCGGGTCAGGTTCTGCGCTTCGTCGACGATGATGAAGGCTTCGTCGAAGGTACGTCCGCGCATGTAGCCGATCGGAACGATCTCGATGACGCCGTTTTCCATCATGCCCTTGTACTTGCCGGGGCCGAAAGCCTTGTCCAGCTCGTCATAGATGGGGCGCATGTAGGGCGCGAGTTTCGCGTTCGCGTCGCCCGGCAGGTAGCCGATTTTTTCGCCGGCTTCGGCGGCGGGGCGGGCGAGCAGCAGTTTCTTGACGGCGCCGGATTTCAGCGCCTCGATGCCTTTCACGACTGCGACGTGGGTCTTGCCGGTGCCGGCAGGCCCAAGCGCGAAGATCAGGTCGTTGTCGGCGATAAGGTTCGCAAGGTTTTCCTGCGCGGGGTTGAGCGCCTGGAATTCCGCGCCCGAGGAGCCGCCTTCATGCTTGGGGGTCGAGGGCCTGTTCTGGTTGGCGGCCTTGAAGGCTGCGGCCGGGCTTGCGCTCGAGGGGGCCGGGTTCAGCTGCGCCGCGATCTTGTTGATCGCGTCCTTGTCGATATGCGCGCGCGCCTCGACCTGGCCGGAGAGCATGTCAAACGCGCGTTTCACGCGGGTCGCGTTTTCCTCGCTGCCGTAGAAAGCGACTTTGTCGGGGTTGAAGCTGACATCGAACTGGACGCCGAACTTGCTGCCGAAGTACTGGTGCAGATGGCCGCGGTCCTGGCGGTAGAGGATGTTCGCCAGCGTCTTGTCGCTGGGGGAGTCGAGCTTGATGGTATGCAGTGCGCCTTCCGGCTGGGCCTGGCGCTGTTGCTGCTTGTTGCGGTAGTTGCTCATGCTGCTTCCTTCTTCTGGCTGGGGGTTTTTGTTGTTGTCTCGGTTGTCGCGATAGTACCGGCCATCCCGTTCTGGAAGGCCTTATCAATCGTCACATCGATCATTTCGCCGAAGAGGCGCTCCGGGGCGGTCACATAGACGGACTGGTTCCACGGCGTCTTGCCAAGGAGCTGTCCCGCCTTGTCGCCCTTGCGGTCAAACAGCACGGGCATCGTCTTGCCGACGCTCTGCTGGTTGTATTCGGATTGCTGCGCAAACAAAAGCGCCTGCAGTTCATGCAGGCGCGCGTCCTTCACCGTTTCGGAAACGATGCCGCCCATCACGGCGCCGGGCGTGCCGGGGCGGGGGCTGTATTTGAAGGAATAGCAGGAAGCGAAAGTCACCTGGCGGACGAGCTCCATCGTCGCGGCATGATCTTCATCCGTCTCGCCCGGGAAGCCGACAATGAAGTCGGAGGACAGCGCGATATCGGGGCGCAGCTTTTTCACGCGCGCGATGATGTCGAGGTATTCGGCAGCGGTATGCTTGCGGTTCATGAGGTCGAGGATGCGGTCGGAGCCGCTTTGCACCGGCAGGTGCAGGAAGGGCATAAGCTTGTCGATGCTGCCATGCGCCTCGATCAGCGCGTCGTTCATGTCGCGCGGATGGGAGGTCATGTAGCGGATGCGCTGCAACCCGTTAATCTGCGCCAGCGCGTCGATCAGCTGCGCCAGATCCCAGGTCGATCCTTCGAACTCGCCGTGGTAGGCGTTGACGTTCTGCCCGAGCAGCATGATTTCCTTCGCGCCCTGGTCCACCGATTTTTTCGCTTCATCGATGATCTGGCGCACGGGGCGGGAATATTCCGCGCCGCGGGTATAGGGCACGACGCAGAAGGTGCAGAACTTGTCGCAGCCTTCCTGCACCGACAGCATGGCCGACGGCCCTTGCGTGGTGGAGGCGGGCAGGCTGTCGAATTTCGATTCTACGGGGAAATCGGTGTTCACCACGCGCTCGCCCCCATTGGCGCTCAGGATCATTTCCGGCAGGCGGTGATAGGTCTGCGGTCCGAAGACCATATCGACGTATTTGGCGCGCTGCATAATGACCGGACCTTCGGCCTGTGCCACGCAGCCGGCGACGGCGATCAGCGCCTTTTCGCCCTTTTCCGCCTTTTCTTCCTTGTGGTCGCGCAGGCGGCCGAGGTCGGAGAAGACTTTCTCCGTCGCCTTTTCGCGGATGTGGCAGGTATTGAGGATCATGAGGTCGGCGCCTTCGGGCGCATCGACGGGCGCATAGCCGAGCGGGGCCAGGACATCGGCCATTTTTTGGCTGTCATACACGTTCATCTGACAGCCCCAGGTTTTGATGTAGAGCTTTTTGCTCATTGCAATCTCAGTCCTGCAACTTAAAATCTGGTCGTGGTTTTTGGTGCTGGGACTATTAACCATAGTTTAAATCCAGAGTCCAGAATTTTATGTCTAATTGCGGGGATATATCCTTATGGCTCAAGAAGTTCTCGTGATGGGCCCGATACCCGCCGCACAGCTGGAAACACTTGAGAAAAATTACCGGATTCACCGCCTCTGGCAGGCCGAGAACCCCGAGACCAAGCTTAACGAAGTGCGCAATAATATTACCGGGGTCGTGAGCACGGCGTGGTCTGGCGTCTCGGCCAAGCTGATCCGCGCCTTACCGAACCTCGAGATCATCAGCCATTTCGGCGTCGGGTACGACAATGTCGACGTGAAGGCAGCCAAGGCGCAAGGCATCGTCGTGACCAATACACCGGATGTGCTGACGGACGACACCGCCGATATTGGCATCGCGCTCCTGCTTGCCGTTTTCCGCCGGACCGTGGAGGGGGATATTTACGTGCGCAGCGGGCAATGGGCGAAAAAGGGTGCGCTGCCGTTGGGCCGCTCGTTGCGCGGGCGCAAAATAGGCATCGTCGGTCTTGGCCGCATCGGTGAAGCTATTGCAAGGCGCGCCGAGGCCTTCGGCTTGCAGGTGATTTATCATGGCCCGCGCGACAAGCGGGCGCCTTATCCGTATTTTCCCGACCTGCTTTCCATGGCGGAACAGGTGGACATATTAATGGTTGCCTGTCCCTACAGCCCGGCGACACATCACCTCATCAATACGGCGGTGCTCAAGGCGCTGGGCAGGGAGGGTGTGCTCATTAATATCGCCCGCGGCAGGATCGTCGATGAAGAGGCGCTGATTGCCGCGCTGGAATCGGGGATTATTGCGGGGGCCGGCCTCGACGTGTTCGAAAACGAGCCCGATGTGCCAAGCGCGCTGTGCAGACTCGACAACGTGGTGCTGCAGCCTCATGTCGGCAGCGCGACGCATGAGACGCGGGGCGCCATGGCGCAGCTGGTTGTGGACAATTTGCGCCTTTACTTTGAAAAGGCTGAAGTTTTGACACCGGTCTGATGGAATTCTGGACAATCAAAACTATTTCCTGTAAAACTCGGAACCAATTTCCGGCTCATATATTTTACAGGATGCCCTTCATGAAAAAGATCGCGCTCGCTCTCGCCGTCGCCCTTTGCCTGTCCACCGTTGCGGATGCCAAAACCTCGACCGCCGGCCCCCGCGGCTCGTGCTATACGCAAAAAGAGTTCGAAGCGGAGCAGGGCCTGCGCATCCATAGCGAGCTCATGGTCATCGGCCTGACCTGCCTGAAAATGCCCCAGGGCGCGCAGGGCTACCTGAAATACCAGAGCTTCACCCAGAAGAACAAAGGCCTGATCTCGGGCTACGAAGACGACCTGATCGGCTACTACCGCCGCACGAGCAGCGGCAATCCGGAGATCAAGCTGCATACGCTGCGCACGACGCTGGCGAACCAGATTTCGCAGCATGCGATCCAGATGTCGACGGTCAGCTTCTGCAAGCGCTTCTCCCCGCGCATCGACCAGGCGCTGTCGATGGACAAGGGCAAGATCCGCAAATGGGCGCAGCATTCCTGGCAGAGCAGCCCGACCTCCGCGCCGGTCTGCACGAACTAACCAGAAGACTTTTAGAGAATTAAACGAAGCCGCTTTTAAACGAGCGGCTTCGTTTTTATGTCGGCGACTTTCGGCGTGCGGGTCGTGGACCATTCGATGACCATCGCATAGGCGAGGGCCAGCAGGGTCGGGCCAATGAACAACCCGATGAAGCCGAAGGCGCCCATGCCGCCCAAAATCCCGAGCAGGACGAGCAGCAGCGGCAGGTCGGAGCCGCGGCTGATGAAGTAGGGCTTCATGAAGTTGTCGATCGAGCCGACGACAAGCGCGCCCCAAAGCGCGAGGAAAATCGCCATGCCGGTCTCTCCCTCCGAGAACAGCCAGAGCGCGGCGGGACCCCAGATCAGCGGCGGGCCCATGGGCACCAGTGACAGGAAGAAGGTCATGAGGCCCAAGAAAGTCGCGCCCGGAATATCTGCAATAAGAAAACCGATGGCGGCAACCACGCCCTGCAGCAGGGCGGTGCCGAGAATCCCGTAAACCACGCCGATCAATGTGTTGGTCGTGACGGCCAGCAGCTTTTTGCCGTACTCCCCGCCGAAGCGCTCCGACAGGGCGCGGATGCGCACGGCGACATGGGTGCCGTGACGGAAAAAGAAGTAGGAAATGATGACGCCGAGCGTAATATCCAGCATGCCATAGCCGATGGTCGATCCCATGCGAAGCAGCACGGCGGAAGTGGGCTTGGCATATTCCTGCAGCGTTTCGGTCATGCGCGCCTTGTCGCTGGAGAACATGACCCAGCCTTTTTCAAGGTACGGCCCGACATACTTGACGGAGCCGAGCGAGGCCGCCGTTTCGCTTGAATCATTCTGCAGGAAGCCGAGAACACCCTGATAAACCTTCTGGTAGTTGTCGGCGATGCTGGTGCCGATGATGATCAGCGGCGCGATGAAGCAGGCGGCCAGCAGCAGAGTCATAAGGACGGAAGCCAGCACGGTGCGGTTCTTGACCTTTGCCTGGATCCATTCAAAGGCGGGCCAGGTGGCGAGCGTAAAGATCGTCGAGAGCAGGATGGCCGGGAAGAAGGGCAGGAGGATGATCAGGCAGCCAATGATAATCAGGGTCACGACGGTGAGGCCGACCACCAGTTGGTAGATCAGCGTTTTGTCCTTTGGGGTCGTCGGCATGACAGGCATCGGGGCACTCCATTTGTCGAAAGAATATCGCATTACAATCTGGCTTCCCAGCAGGATTTTATTTATCTATAGTCCAACCAATACCATAACGAATTTTTTCAGGAGTCCCCGACGATGCCGTCGTTGTTCAGCGCCGCCACCTTTTTCCGCAAGAGACATCCCGCGACCGAATGCGAGACAGGACCTGCGCTGAACAAGGTGCTATCCGCCTGGGACCTGACCCTGCTTGGCGTCGGCGCCATCATCGGGACCGGCATTTTCGTGCTCACGGGCGTCGCCGCAGCGACCCAGGCAGGACCTGCCGTGGTGCTCTCCTTCGTCGTCTCCGGCATTGCCTGCGCCTTCGCCGCGCTCGCCTATGCCGAACTCTCCGCAAGCGTCGGGGGCTGCGGCAGCGCCTATGGCTATTCCTACGCCGCCTTCGGCGAATTCATTGCCTGGATCATTGGCTGGGACCTTGTGCTCGAATACGGCGTGTCGGTCGCGGCTGTCGCGAATGGCTGGTCGGGATACCTGAAGCGCGGGCTTGCTTCGCTCGACATGCCGATCCCGGATGCCCTGACCAAGGGGCCCTTTGCGATGAAGAGCGAAATGGTCAACGGCCTCATGACGGACCTTCCCGACCCGGGGATCGTCAATCTTCCCGCGGTGCTGATCATCCTTGCGCTGATGGTCATGCTGATCATC
>Ga0196981_1000536_pt1 | contig 11187 bp, 22 predicted proteins | sample S3_2013CmetaG_FD_155462 | JGI IMG/M metagenome (GOLD analysis project Ga0196981, IMG submission 155462) | Soil microbial communities from Anza Borrego desert, Southern California, United States - S3_20-13C | ecosystem: Environmental > Terrestrial > Soil > Desert | place: USA: California...
TGGCCCCCGAAAACCGAGATTGAAGGTCGGCCGACGTGCCGCCGCACCATACGATTTCAAAGTCAGCGCGGGGGTCATCGCCGCTCGCGCCAAGCGGGGGCGCCAACTCGACCTCAAAGTGGACCGTTGCAAAAATTGTCTGCACTTCCTGACCACGAACCGCTGCGGGATTGACCAGCACTTTACGACACCCGAGGGATGCTGCGCCCTGCACGACCGCGCGGCCTCCGAGGTCGAACCGGAAATGTCAAACTGAGGAGGGTCGAGATCCCCTCCTGGGTCTCTCTATATAATGTATGTGGCTACGCCAGCAGTTGAACCACGTTGCTCGGCCCCTGCAGGCAATACCGCTCCCAGGCCTTCCATCATGCCCCGTCGGCGACGAGCGGCTTTAGTCGGTAGCGAGCGCACGGAGGCCACGGCTGGTCGTTGACGCATGCTCATTTCGCTGCGCCCAGTAGATGCGGTTCGGCGTTTTCCGCGGCCTTGGTCCGACGAGCGGTAAGAAACCGTTGGCTTTGACGTAAGCTCGTATCTCATCGTTGATGTGAAACCACTCGCCGCGGTGGTGGTACTTGGCGAACCTGACGTGCATGAACCGCTCGCTGTGGACTGGATGATCCTCCGGGCAGTCGATGACGCCAAGAAGGGTGCTGTCTTCCGGCAGGATGCTGGCGAGGTCGTACAAACGCTTTTTTAGTCTCCCTGGGGCGGCTCGCCCGATCTTCACGTATGGGCCGCACTCAAGAAAGTAGATGTGATACCAGCGATAGGGTACAGCCACGGTTGCCTCGTCAATAAATCACATTCTCTACACCACTTGACGGCGTTCGCAGAACCTCTACAACGCGCACGTCAAGGGGGTGTCCCGGTCCATATCGGACCAACGGCAAGACGCTAAACCCTTGAAAGCCCAGGTAGCTCAGTTGGTAGAGCACGTGACTGAAAAGGACAGTCGCGAGGTCTAACGTCTTGCGTAAGCGTCCATATTTTTTATGCGGGTCCGTCAGATTGGACCATATGTTCCACGAGCGTTCGCGCCCCGGGTCCATCATGGACCACCACCTTGCGTGGTCCATTCCGACCCTTCAACTCGAGCGCCGCTGCCGACCGCTGCATGAACTCCGGGTGGAAGTGCGCGTAGTGGTCCATCGTCGTCTTCAGGTTCTTGTGGCCCATGAAGGCGGCGATCTCCTGCATCGGCACCCCGGCCCTGGCCATCCACACGCCGGCCGTATGGCGCAGCACGTAGGGGCTCATGCCTTCAACCCCAGCCCGCCGCGCCGCCTCCGTCACCCCCTTATATATCTTCTTGAAGCCGCCCTTGCCGCGGAACTCGATGACGAACTCCGTCTGGTGCATCTCCCAAGCCTCCTGCAGATGATGCAGGCAGGTATCGTTGATGCGCACCCGCGGGCGGTGCTTTTTACCGTTGACCACCACCTCGTGGCGGAAGTCGACCACCAGGTTCTCCAGGTCGATGGCCGTCCACTTCAGCCCTAAGATGTGCGACGGACGCGCCGCCGTGGTCACCGCCAGGATGATGAACAGCCGCACGTGGGGTTCCATGGCGCCATCGAGCAGCCGATCGACCTCGTCTTCGGTCAGCCAGCGCTCGCGCGGAGATCCCCCCGGCGGCACATAGATAAAGGGTGCCTTGACTAGCTTCTTCTCCCGCTCGGCGTGCTTCACGGCTGCCCGCAGGTATGCCATTTCGATGCGTACCGTGTCGGGGGCGAACGCGGCTTTGAGCCGCTTTTCGACCATGCCCTCGCAGAATCGCTTGGAAATATCGTCGGGGCGCATGTGGCCGATCTGCTCGACGATGATGCGGCGCGCCCGCTCCATGCTCTGCGTCCACTTGCCTTTCTGCTCTTTGTGGAACTTGTAGAGCGCAAAGCAAGAGGCGACCGTCACCGGCCCGCCGGCAACGAGATTGTCGTTCAGCTGCTTGATTAGATCATCAGCCTCTTGTTCCGACGATGTGCCGAGACTGCGTCGCTGCTCGCGCTTGCGAGTGGGGCCGGTTCCGGACCAGATGACGGCTTCATAGCTGCCACGTCGAAAGCCTCTAACCCAGAGGCCTGTAGGCACGTCCTGATGTACGCTTCCACATCCATCGCTCTGCATAGCGTTTTCCCTGCGATCTTGGTTGCTGGTATCGTGCCCGCGTAGAGTAGGCCGTACACCTGAGAACGGGAACAGCGCAGCGCATCGGCAACTTCGCGAACAGTCATCAGTCGTGGAATGGTGACAGTCTCGTTCATTTCTCGTCCCTCCGCACGACCGAAGCCCCCGGAAACTCCGCTAAGACCCTTAGCTCTGCCTGGTGTTTCTCTACCCATTTGAGGGTGGCAAGGGCTGCGTTCAGCGCGAGAGCGTTGATTGGATCACGACATCTCCCGCCAGCGACGGCGACGGCGTCGATCTGCTCTGACAGCGGGACTTTCATGGTGCAGCCTCCATCACATCAAGCAGTCCGCCACGATCAGCACTGACGCGCTTCTCGGCCATGGCCGCATATTCCGGGTTGAGTTCGATCAGGATGGCGTTGCGCTGCAGGCGGTCGGCAACCAAGCCTGTCGTCCCTGCGCCGCCGAAGGGATCCAGCACCGTGCCGCCCTTGGGGCAGCCGGCGCGAATGCAAATCTCAGCAACGCGATCCGGCATGACGGCAAAGTGTGCTTCGCTGTATTGCGCCGGCGGCACCCACCACACGGAGCGCAGATTGGCGCCCTCGGCTAACTGATCGGCGCGCTCCATGGCATCCCAGCGGTCATTGAAACCAGCATGTCGGCGCGTGTGGCCGCGCTGTTTATCGCTGCGCCGCGCAACGGCCTTCATGGGTCCGTTCGTTTTCCCGCCTCCGTTCGCCCGGTCGCTTCCGGCCTGCGCATCCACGTCCTGCGCTAGCCGCGTAATCGTTGACGCTTTGGGAGCAGTTCGCACGGCTTCGCTGTCGTACCAATACCGGGGCGAGCGCGTGAGCATGAAGACGTATTCATGCGCCCTGGTCGGCCGGTCTTCGGTGCTTTCTGGCATTCCATTCGGCTTGGCCCAAACGTGGTCACCCCGGAGCCACCACCCGTCAGACTGCAGGGCAAAAGCAACGCGCCACGGCACTCCGATCAAGTCCTTTGGCTTCAAGCCGGGGATTGACTTGTCGTTCGGCCGCAGACCGTGGCGGCGCGCCGGCTGCTTGGGGTCCACGCCGCCAGATTGACCCTTGGCGCACTGGTAGCTGTCCCCGAGGTTAACCCAGCAAGTGCCATCAGCGCGGAGTACACGCCGCACTTCCCGGAACACTTCGACCATCCGATCCGTGAAAGCGAACGGCGTCGCCTCGAGCCCGATCTGCCCTTCAACGCCATAGTCTCTTAGCCCCCAATACGGAGGGCTCGTCACCACGCAATGCACGGACTCATCCGGCAGTTGCCGGAGCCCTTCCATTACGTCGGCGTTGATGATGCGGACGGTCAACGGTGCCTCCGAGACCGCCCCATATGGACCTGCAACACCTTCAGCATCCTGTCCAAGTCTCCGGTGTTCACCCACAAGGCATTGGCGAGTTCGACGACGTCGGCCACGCCGCGTTCTCTGAACCAAAGCTCTTCGTAGCGAGAGGCGATGCGTTCGAGCTCATCGTGCTCATGGCGCTTGAGTGGCACCACCCAGCGATCGGTCGCTTTCTGTTGTACGCCGCGCTCGGCCTTTGCTGGCCCGGATTTGAGGTGATGGGGATCGCAAGGCCCTGCGACCCCCGAGACGCAACTAGGCAGTTGGCGGACTAGCTCTAGATGCGCTTTTGAATTCCCTTCTCTCCGTTCTTGGGCGGAGACGTGTTTCTTTGACCGCTCTTTTAATGAGGGGCGGAAGTTGCCGTAGACCTTGGGGGGTCGGATTTCCTGCGGGCGGTCAGTCATCCCTCCCCCTTCTCGTCACGCGTTCCTTTGTAAGTGCCGAGTGGATTTGGCCGCTGCCCATGCCCTAGCAAACCAGAAAGTAGGGCTGCCGCTTCATCCAACAGTTCTGCTACCCCCCGCGCTGTCGTCGGGCGGTTAGCTACACGCTTCAATGCATCCTCCGGAGTGCGCTGGTTCATTCAGCGGGTTCCCTCTGCTTGAAGGATCGCTTGTCCGAGGATTTCCGGGATTTGCGGGACGACGGCGTTGCCGAGGGCTCTAAGGCGGTCCACTTGAGCGGGAAGCCCATAAGCCACTCGACCCACGTCGGGTTCAGTCCGCCACGTTTCCCAGAACTCACCCCTTCGACGATCCCGACCGTTCTCGGCAATGAGTGTTGCTGACGCCCCGGAGCGTTCGACATCCCCGCCTTGTAGTCGCCCGCGTTCGGCGTCGGCCAAAAGTGCTGGATCATCTGTTCGGTCGCCGGCGGAAGCGTCAGCCCGATCATCTCTTCGGGGAAGATGCCCTCGGCCAGTTCCACGGCTTGTTCTAGGCCGGGTGGTGATGAGTTCCCGCCGCCGGTCCTGCGGCCGTTGTTCTCCGATGAGGCCAGTGCCTTCGCGCTCTTGCGGTTGTTGCTCGCCACGGGCGTTGGCCAGAGTTGCACCGCTATAGTGAGCGGCATCCCCATGCCGTTGCCGTTCTTCGCCGTCAGCTTGACGCGCTCGCGACGTTCCAGCCAGGTCTCCGTCCCCTCGCCGTACTGCGCCACGCTCGCGTCTGGCGTAGGCCATAAGCCATACCCGATCCCGTCGGTGAGGGGCGCCGACGGCACAAGCTGGTACACAGTCCCAGACAGCATCATACCCGAGCGCGGAAAGGTCTCCGAGAACGGTTCCCATCCCGAGACTAAGCAAGCCTGGGACGTTCTCCACGATGACGAAGCGGGGTCGTAGCTCGCCAATAAGCCGCCCGTACTCCGACCACAGACCAGATCGCGCACCTTCGAGGCCAGCACGCTTGCCAGCGAATGAAATGTCCTGGCACGGGAACCCCCCACAGATGACATCGACGGCAATTCCATCGGCAGCAAGTCTTGCTCCGGTGAGTTCTCTGATGTCATCGTATATCGGCACCCCAGGCCAGTGCTTCGCCAATACGCGCTGACAAAATGGTTCGATTTCGCAGAACGCCACGGTCTGAAAGCCTCCGGTACGCTCGAGGCCAAGGCTGAATCCGCCTATGCCGCTAAAGAGGTCGAGGACACGAAGCATCACTCACCCTCTTGCGCGTTGACGGGCGAATAAAATTGATCGACGGCCGTAGAATTGACGCCGGAAGATTCTAGAGGTGACGCCGCAAGAGGGCGGCTATCGGCAGTCGCCGATGCGTCGATGGGGAGGAAGCGGAATGCTACCCTTCCGGCGCGGATCGAAATGGGTTCAGGCGTGTAGAGCGTGATGTAGACGCCGGGGGTGCGGTCGTCGTTATCATCTAGCTCGCCGTCGACGAGAAACTCAGCGCTGTCGATAGTGCAGATCACTTCATCGGCGCAGCCGATAGCCGACGTGTCCCGAGGACCGGCGGCGTCAACCTCATGTGCAGATTTTGCACACGTGCCCCCACCGCTCTGCGTCAGGCCCGAGGGGTGTGGGCCTAAGCGAAACTGGACGCTCGGCAGGTTCGCCAGCAGAGCGCGCATGGCGGCACGCATCGTATCCTTATTGGCGGCAGGCAGCTCGGCCCACGAGCACCGACAGTTGAGGTTTGTCGCCCATCCACGCGTGCGCGCTGCTTCCTCGTAGGCGTCATGGTGGACGGCGCACAGCCGCTCAACGTCGTCTTCCCCGATGTTGGCCGAAGGTTGTGGGGTGGAGGAGAGAGCTTCGCGGGCGCGGTCCTTTGCAGCCAAATAAGAGCCCATCGAGAGCGTGCTTTCCGGGTCTCCATCATAGCGCTCCAAGGCTGCTACGAGTGCCGCCAGTGCGCCCCTCACCCGTCCTAGTTCTTCCTGGAGGGAGGAGAGGGCCGCCCTTACTTTGCGTGCATCGTCGCGCGGAAAGTCGATCAGCCAGCGGTCGTTCTCAGGCTTGCTGTCCCAAGGGTGGTCGTGCTCGCTGTTGGCGATTTCCTCGTCCAGCCGCTTCTTCAGTTCCTCTACGTCTGTCATTCCACACCTGTCGTCTTGGACGGGGGATGATGAGGGGTTGACGGCGCCTCGCCACGGGCGAGATCGCCTGCGCTCAAGCCGCGCGGCTGGTTGAGTTCCACTTCCATGCTGTCCAGCGCCCACCCCTGAATGATTAGGGCGATGATCAGCATGCCCCAAGCAGACACCGCATAGAGCGAATAGTCCGGCCAAGACATCAGGCGCGGCCACATCAACACCCACACCGAGGCGCCCGCCAGCACAGCAACGACGATCTTGCGCAAGAGATGAGACATTCCCCTATTCCCCCTTCACTTCAGCGCGGAGCGCTATCGGACATTTAGACTTTAGATATTGACGGCTCAGCCCCACGGGGCTGTCGCCTACGCTGCGCGTGCTACTGTGTGGTGGTTTTCTCGAACGTCTGCGTTTTTGCTTCTTCCGGCGCGATCCGCGCGTGAAGCATCTGCATCAACATCGTCATGTGGGCGTAGGAATAGAACAGCAGTTCAGCGCGCTCCGGCACAGAGAGACTGCGGAAGGATTTCGCCTGCTCCTCGATGTGAGGCGGCGAATGCAGGCGGTACTCACGGAGCATGTTCGATGCGGTAAGTTCATCGCCGCCGCCAATCGGCTTAGGTGTGTATGCCATTTCCCTCTTCCTTCATCGCGAAGCGATTAGCCGAGAAGCCTTAGCTTCGATGGCGTCAATTCCAATTCACCCATAGAGACGCGCCTTGCGGTCACTGAGACTTTCGACGTCCGCCGTAATCGCCACGATCTCCTCAAGCAGGTCGGTCCATTCGGCTTCGCGGTCAGAACGAGCGGGGACCATGCGACCAACGCGCTGATACAAATCGCCGAGACGGTCGGAAATGGCGTCGAGCTTGATCTTCTGGTCGTCCGTCATCCTTATTCTCCCATCGCGCCGCGCCGCTGCCCGTGCCTTGGGCCATACTCATTGACCAACGCTGCTTCGGCTTTTGCGCGCTTGTCGTCGTCCAGTTTGTCGATGAGGCGTTCGCGCATGTGATAGGCTTGCTCGTAGAGCATCCCCGACATCGATCCCCAATAAGTCGGCGTATCGAAGTCGATGCGTGTGTGCTTGCCGTAGTCCTTGCGACGGGCGCGCTTTATCCTCGCGCTGTATGGGCTATCGAGTTCGCGCTGACGGTCGTCCCAATCGTATTTCCAAGTCACCTTTAGGTCGCGCACTAGGCCGGCGTATGCTGCTTCGATGAAGCAGGTCAGTTGTTCGACCTGAAGGCGCATTCGCTCTTTTTCAGTCGCCGTTGGCATCTCATCCTCCCATCGCCGCGCCGCTTCGGCGCGATAGCCGCTCCCGACCGTGTCGGGGCGGCGTCAACCCACGGCATGCAGATGATCGGCCCGCGCCGCTTTCTTGGCGGCTTTGCCCTTCTTCGCGTCCCACTCCTCGCGCAGCTTGCGTGCGGTGTCTGGGTGGCGTGCCTCGTTCCACAGCCACCGGGACTGGCTCATGGAGAACGGGTTGCTGTCGTCCTCGAACAGCTCTTGACCCACGTCATCGACGGGGAGGATGTTGCCCTTTGCATCGCGCAGCGGTTCGGCAATGAGGGTCACGGCTAAAAGCTCGGGCCCGTCATCCTGGGAGAGCGCGTAGCCTTCGACCGTGCCGCCGTGACAGCCGCCGATCACCATGTCGACGACCAGCCGAATCTTCACGCCGTAGTCGATGAGGGGGTATCTGGGGATCATGGGTTTATCGCTCTGAGAAATTGACGATGTCCTCAGGAACGCCGCGGCGGGCCGCACTCGCGATCTGAAGCTGCGTCTTCACCGTGCGCAAAATCTCCCGCGCCTGTGAGGCAATAGCGTCGGCACGGTTGGGCAGCATTTGATTGGTGCGCACGTCATTCAGGGTTTCCCAAAGAACGTCGCGCAGAGAGCCCGCACTAAGCGGCCCGATCACGGCCACGAGCTCTTTCGCAGGCCTCCTGGCGGCAGCGCGTTTGCTTTTTGTTGAGCGTGAGATTCGCTTTGCGGATTTCATAGTCGTCCATCCTTCCTCTGATTTCTCGGTCCAAGTCAGTGAGCAGAAGCCACGCCTCTGCGGCGGGGCCGTACTCGCAGGCGCGACGCGCCTTGTCGTAGATACGCTTCTTGACGCGATACTCGGGGCGTCGGCAGTACTCGACGTGCTGCGGCATGCGCGTCTTGCGGTGCTCGGCAGCCTTCACGGGGTCATAAGTTCGCTTGTTGTAGGCAGCCTTTTGCGCCTTGAGGCGGTCGGCGTTCTTCTGGCGATATGCGGTGTCGTAGAGACGCTTTTCTTCCACGCGCTGCGCTTTCGGCTTGTGCTTGCGCCGGGCCAAGCCCATGCAGATCCGGCCGCAATAGAGGCCCATGCCTTTCGCGCGTGAGCGGTTGACATGACCGGCTGGCCGGTCTGCCCAATCCCCGCAATGCTCACACACGAAGCGCATTTCTCTTCTTCCTTCATCGGCGCAGCCGATAGCCGATCCAATCCGTGATTGGTCGGCGTCAACCCCGCATCTGCTCCAGTTCGTATTCGTTGGCGTCTTCGCAGATCTGCGCTTGGTCAATGAGGTCTTGTCCAAGACGGCGTGCGGCCTCTGGCGAAGCCAAGTCGACGGCAAAACCAAAACGTCCGTCGACGAAGTGCAAGGTGACGGTGCAGTCGTCACAGGTGACGCGGAAGGGGCTGGTCATGGCTATTCCTCGATTTCCATGTCGTCGTCGAAGGCGCCGACCGCTCCGGCGATGAACGTCGCCGGCAGCGACGCGGGCCACAGCAGCGCATAGAGGAGGTTGATGGACAGGGTGCTGAAGCCGCGATGCCCGTGCCAGACCAGCAAGCCGGCGACGACAGCCCAGACGCCCATGGCAAACAAGATCATCGGCTCATGCTCATCTCTTTGCGCTGCGTCGCCTCGCTGGAAATCTGCTGCCAATAGAGGCGATCAGCGTTCTTCTCTTCGATGGCCAGTAGGCGCGCGGCGAGGCGCAGGTCGTGCATGGTGTCGATGTATTCCTTGAAGGCTTGCGAGGTGCGTGCCATGCGCTCGGCCTTGGTCTGCGTTAGGCCGGCGTTCTGCTGCTGCAGCGTGTCGACAAGCGCGTCGAAGAAGATGGCTTTGCCCTCTTTGGCCCGCTGCGCCTTGTCGTCGGCCTTCTCAAAGGCGATGGCGGCGAGGCGCCACTTCTCGCGCAGGATGTCGCGATCCGGGAGATTGGTCGGCATGGTGCCGACGTAGTTTTTCAGGGCGCGCTCGCTGTTGCTCATTCGGCTGCCTCCGCTGGGGACGTGATAGCGAGCGACGCCTTAAGCTGATCCTTGAGCGTTGCACCGCCGTTCGCCTTGACGCGCACCTTCGGCTTGGTCTCGGCCAGCGCGGGAATTTCATCGTCGAGCTTCTGCTCGGCCAGCGGCGGGACCACGTCGGCTACGCCATAACGGGACGGCTTGCCAGTCATCGCCCGATGCAGACTGTCGAAGCACATCTGCAGATCGATCAGCGGCATTAGCTTTTCGATCTCGGTCCATGACGTGGTGTGGAAGTGCTCCTTGACGAGCGCGTTCTTCTGCTTTTTGTCCTCGGCGCTCTGGCTCGGGTAGTGCTCGACCAAGAGGGCGCCCAATTCATCAATGACGATCTGCCGGCGGATCGACTTCATGTCGGACAAGGGCGCGCCCTCATCGACCGGCATCGTGTCGTCGGAATTGCGGGTGGTATCCACTGTCTCGTGCTTGCCGCCCAGAGACATGAAGTCGATGTGCGGCATGAACGTTTCGAACGTCGGCTGCGCGAACGTCTTGCCGTCGAGGCGGCGCGAGCGGTCCTTGAGCACCGTCGCCGTGCGCGTCTGCGCGCGGGTGGCGAGATTGAGGTCGCGCTCCATCCACACAAGGATGTTGGGCTCATAGCCGAGGCCCTTCTCGGCCTGCATCTTGACGCCCGACTGCTCAATCTTCTTCTTGCCGCGCTCATCCTGCGTCTGCTCGTATTCGTGCCCGAGACGGCCGCAGAGGATGCAGTGCAGGTGCGAGTTCACGAAGGCGTCGGAGAAGGTGCGCCACGTCGTCTTGATGTAGTTCCAGTCCTGGAACTCAAGCGCCGAGACTTCGCGCTTATACCGAGCCGACAGGTTCTTCATGTAGGAGGCCTGCAACTCCTCCCAGAAGTGGGTGATGCTGTCGATGAACAGCAGCGAGGCGTCTTTCTCGGCGTCGCGCACCGCAGGCACCAAGTCCTTGAAGGCGCGTGTCGGCCAAGCGTGGAATGGAATGCCCGCCTCATCGAACATGGGCTTCACCCATGAGCGACCGGTTTCGGTGTCGAGCATGAAAACGGGCTTCTCGGCGCCGGGGAGGCCGAGCTTCTTCATGTGCTGCACCATGCCTATGGCGCATAGAGCGGAGGTGTGGGTTTTGCCGGAACCGGCTTCGCCCATGAACCCCGCCTTGAAGAAGGCGATGGTGTTTTCGACTGGTTTAAAGCCCATATCCATTACCCCTACAAAAGCCCGGCAAGAAACGCGGCGAGACACGGCACGACGATTGCCAGGACGATGGCGATGGCCGGCCCGCGGGTTTCTTCGGCGGTCAAAAATTTGTCGTCTGACAGGCTCATTGCCGTTCCCCCGGTAGTGAAGTGCGGTCGACGTGCTGGCGAATAGCCGCGAACATCTTTTTGGAACCCTCGGGTAGAAAGTTGTAATCGTCGGTGGTTTCGATGAACTGGATCACCACGACAGCGAACTCTCCGAGGAGGGTTTCCAATTCCTCGATGCGGTCAGCGGCTTGCGCACACACCAGGATGTGCTCTTGCGCTCGTAACCGTTTCTTCAGGTCTGGCTCATCCATGGCGATGGCTTCTCGGTTCGTGCTTCTCTCGAATTCGTCGGCCGGCCGTTTGAGGGTTAGATTCCCCTAGCGGCCGGCCGCTCGTCCCCGTGCGCGTGGTCAGCCATCAGCTTTCGGGTGGGCTGCACGGGAGGAGGAATTTTGGGGAGCGTCAGCAGGGCGATGACGTCGAGCTTGTCGCCGCGTGCCAACTTCTCGAAATGGGTGACCATCGCTCTGGCTTGATCCTGCGCATTCGTCAGATGCCGGGTTTGGCGCAGCGCTTC
>Ga0196981_1000537_pt1 | contig 11147 bp, 8 predicted proteins | sample S3_2013CmetaG_FD_155462 | JGI IMG/M metagenome (GOLD analysis project Ga0196981, IMG submission 155462) | Soil microbial communities from Anza Borrego desert, Southern California, United States - S3_20-13C | ecosystem: Environmental > Terrestrial > Soil > Desert | place: USA: California...
AGACTGTCCAATCAGACAAGATACGAAATCTCGTCGGAGATATAAGGGACCGAAACAGGGTAATGAGAGCTGTTGAAGGATGCGACATAATCTTCCATGCAGCAGCATTGAAGCATGTACCTTTCTGCGAATATAATCCGTTTGAGGCAGTAAATACAAACATCATCGGAACGCAGAATTTAATTGACGCTGCAACACATCATAATGTCAAAGTATTAGTCGGGATTTCAACTGACAAGGCTGCAAATCCTATAAGCACTCTTGGAGCAACAAAGCTGATGATGGAGAAATTAATAACTAACAATCCAGGACTTATCGAGTGTAATTTCTGTTGCGTAAGGTTTGGAAACGTTCTAAATTCAGTAGGCTCAATTATCCCGATATTCAAAAAACAAATAGCCCAAGGCGGCCCTGTAACAGTAACTCACAAAGACATGACTAGATTTTTCATGAGCATAGATGACGCTGTAAAACTAGTCCTAAAGAGCGCTCAGATGACAGAGTCAGGAGAAATATTTATTCTAAAGATGGACGCTCTAAAGATAGTTGATCTTGCAGAAGTAATGATACAAGAGCTTGCTCCAAAGCATGGCTTTAAGCCACAAGACATCAAGATAGAATATATCGGAACAAGGCCTGGAGAGAAGACTGATGAGATATTACTAACTCCTGAAGAATCAAACTATGCATTAGAGAAAGAAGATGTATTTGTATTGTATAATTCTATACAGGCACACTATGGGAAGAATCATCTCTCAAGAGATAGATCAGAGAATTCAGAGACCTTAGCAAAACAAAGAGATTACACTTCAAAGAATGCCCCCCTACTTGACAAAGAAACAATCAGGGCTTTGCTTTACGAGAAGAAGATATTGTAAAAATCCTGCTTTAAGGTCATAGACTGCTATGCCATCGGCTAGCGAACCCTCGATACAATAATCCTTTGCGTCTAGACTCGTAGGTGGGAATCGAAAACTACATGTTGTGTGAGCCCGATGGCAATACAAGAGAAATTAGAAACAAGTCTTGTAATTTCTTAAATAATTAATGCCGCGCTCGTACAGATTCTTTAATCGCTGCTCGCAAACGAGTCTAGACGCAAAGGCATATAATTTCCTGAACTCGCTAGGCGGCATTAATTTAGATACATTCTAGAGAAGGCTTATTTCTTTGTTATCTTTCCAAATAATGATCTGATTTCTTCAATTGTTATTGCCTTTAGAACAAGCAGTGATATTGCATAGAATATTCCTGCAATGATGCATGTCGCGATTATTTCTAGAAGTATGTTTGTGTTTATGAGGATTTTGACAAAATATAGGGCGGCAAAGAAAATTGCTGCTGATATAAATGTCTGAAGTATTTTATGGAATCTGATGTTTACTTTATTGTATAAATATATCTGTGACCACAGCATCATTATGAAATAACTAGTCGTGGTTGCTAGGGCGGCGCCATTTATTCCAAGATACGGGATTAATATGATGTTTCCTGCAAGGTTGAATGCTGCAGCAGTTATTGTTATATAAGTTAATATTTTAGGTTTTCCAATGCCGTTAATTACTGAAGAATTTACCTGGAAGATAGTCAAGAAAATTGTTCCAATTGCAAGAACACTCATTGCTGTTGCTCCCATCTCGAATGCCGCTCCAAAAAGAAGCTTCAAGATTAGCCTTGAGAAGAAAAGCATTGCTATTGCAAGAGGCAGAACGACCATCAAGGAATACCTGTATGTTATATTTACGACTGTCTCTAGGCTTTTTTTATCTTTTCTTGTGTGAAGCTCTGATATCAGCGGGAAAAGGACTATCGATATTACTCCGCCAAGATAGCTGACAATCAAGATTGTGGAAATTGTAGCATTGTATATTCCAACTGTTGCAAGAGGAGCAAGGAAAATCAGAACAATTGTATCGATGTATCCTATGACTGTTCCTGATATATTTGATATTGTACTAGGGATTGCAAACCTTGTTATTTTAGAAAATAGCTTCTTGTCAAAATAAGTCAGTCTATGTTTTTGATGTTTCTTTTTAATGTCGCCCTTGCTTGGGCTGCTATAGCAGGAAAGAAACTTCAGTATTGGTTTTGTAAATAGCAAAAGAACAATTATTAACGAGGTAAGATATGCGATCGTCGGTAAAATTGCATTCCTGTTATATCCGATTGCTGCAAGTATTATTATCCCTATGAAGAATACTGCCTTATTTAGGAAATAAAATAGTCCGTAATTATACATATCTTGGTATGATTGGAACAATGATTGGACCATGCTGAAAATATTGTTGAAGAATAGTATCACGACAAATAAGAGGATTATCTCCGAAGATTCTATCTTAAGATAATTTTGCGACAATATTTTAGATAATGATAATACTATTATAGAGACTAGAAATGTCAGTGCAATATTAATGTTAAAGACGTATTTTATGAGATTATTCAAGGATTTTTTATCATTTGAGACTAAATACTCTGGAACATGCTTGACTAGCGCTTGGTTGTATCCCATGTCTGTAAATATTGCAACAAACATGAATATTGTAAAAACAGAATAGAATAAGCCAAATTCTTCAGGAGTTATTAGTCTTGCAAGAAATACTCTTGTGAGATAACCAAAGCCGACTGCAAGGACTGTGAAGATAGCTACAACAGCTGTTCCTTTAAGTCCACGGCTTAGATGTTTGCTCATTTTGTTTATTTTAAGTAACTGTTTCTTAGTATTTCTAATCTAGATTATTATATTTCTTATACCATTCGACGAATTTTACAAGTCCAGTATTTAATGATGTATGCGCTTGCCATCCAAGAAGATCTTTTGCCTTGGAATTATCTGCAAAGGTCCTGCTTACATCTCCCTCTTGCATCGGCATGAATTCTTTGGTTGCTTTTTTTCCTGTAGCATGCTCTATTATCTCTATCATGTCAAGCAGCTTTACTGGACTACTGTTTCCAAGATTTATTATTTCAAAACCTAGCGGTTTTTCAAGCGCCTTGATTACACCATCTGTGATATCATCAATATAAGTATAATCCCTTTGCATATTTCCATTGTTGAAAACTTTAATTGGCTTATTTGCCAAAATATTCTCTGTAAATATCCATGGAGCCATGTCCGGCCTCCCGCCAGGGCCGTATACTGTGAAAAATCGCAAGCAAGTGATGTTTAAACTGTATAAATCGTGATATTTTTTTGCTTCAATTTCGTTGTCTCTTTTCGTTTCTGCGTAAAGAGATACTGGATTGCTTACATCATCAGTTTCCGTGAATGCTTTTCCATCAGAACTCCTGTCTCCATAAACGGAGCTGGAAGATGCTATAACAGTATTTTCTATATCGTATTTTTTTATGCATTCTAGAATATTATGCGTCCCTATTTTATTTGATTTGATATATGCATCCGGGTTTATCAAAGAATACCTAACTCCTGCTTGAGCGCCTAGGTGGCATACTCTATCAAATCTTTCTTTATCAAATATTTTATCTAATTCTTTTTCATCAGAAAGATCTGCGAAATAGGTGATTATGCCTTTTTTATCAAACTCTCTTATCCTATATTTCTTTAGATTAACATCATAATAATCATTCATATTATCAAGAATTACAACATCATGGCCTTTCTTTTTGAGCGTTTCTGCAACATGAGAGCCTATAAAACCTGCTCCGCCAGTGACCAAATACTTCATCATACCACCTATATTATATATTGCCTATGCTCCCCCTTTATTATAAGCAGTCAAGTTTTGTTTCTGTGCTTGAATTGTGCTTAAGAATACTGATTTCCAAAACCTTTATAAATATTATTAAAGTCCTCTTTATTGAACGGCCATAGCAGGTTGGTTACACCCGATCCCTTTTCGAACTCGGAAGTTAAGCAATCTCACGTTTCAAGGTATACTGCACTTACGTGTGGGAAACTTGATTCGCTGTTCATTTTATTCTTATCTAAGATCAAATGCACATTAGCTTTAGCTTCTTTTTGACGCGACTTTTTTAAAAAGGTGCACGCAATTCGCTGTTCATTTTTTTATTCTATCTAAGATCAATTTCATGATTAGCTTTAGCTGTGCTTATTTAGCTACGCTAAATACTACTGCGCTCGCATCGCTTCTTTAATCTGATTCCCGCCTACGAGTCTAGACGCAATGGTTTATTATAACTAAGGCTCGCTAGGCAGTAGCGTATTTAGCTTAGACAGAGTTGATGCCTCTTCCATAATCTTTATTAACGATTCATGTATCGCAAAATGAATGGTTAAAGTTGGAGTTGTAGGAACAGGATTTGCAGGCCTCACGCACGCAGCTGTTACAGCATTGTACGGGCATAACGTGATAGGCTATGATGTTGATTCGAGGAAAGTCGAAGCGTTTAATTCTGGCGAAAAATCAAATATTGAGAAGTATGTGTATGAAAAAGGATTGTCTGATATAATTAAAGAACAACTAGCTTCTGGCAGATTATCTTTCACAAGCGATGTTTCAAAACTCTCTGACAGGGAAGTATTGTTCATGTGCCTTCCAACACCGTGCCTTGCAAGCGGAGAAGCTGACACTAGCTATCTTCTAAATGCATCGCGAGCTATATGCAATATGCTCAATGAAAATCCTGATCATAATTTTATATTGTTTGTAAATAAAAGCACAGTCCCTATAGGAACAGCAAGCATGCTCAAGAATTTCTTGAATGAACATGGACTCAAGAATTTTGATGTCGCGTCAAATCCTGAATTCTTGCCGGAAGGAGACGCTGTAAATAGCGCTGTGCATTCAAAGAAAGTCGTTGTCGGATGCAATTCAAAGGAATCTTTTGATCTTTTGCGTAAAGTGTATTCTACTTTTACAGGCGGAGGATATATTGAGACAAATCCTGAGACCGCCGAAGCAATAAAATATGCATCAAACGCTTTACTCTACTCGCAGATTGTTGCATGGCAATCAATTCCAGGAAAGATATCTGAAGCTTTCCCTGAAGTCGATTTTGACTTGATGAAAAAAGGAATTGCAGCAGATGATAGGATTGCAAAATGGGGTTCATACATAAGCGCAGGTTCAGGGGGAAGCTGCTTTAAGAAAGATGCATTATCTCTTGCGCATCAGTTAATGACCCATAATACTGATTCCAGATTTGTTACTCTCATAAATGATATTAATGAATATAATAAGAATAATCTTCTTGACAGGGCAATGGTTTGCGGATATTCTTTTTCAGGCAAGAAAATTGCTCTTCTCGGAGTTGCATTCAAGCAGGAAACTAATGATATTAGGGAATCTAATGCCCTTGTTGTAATATCAAGGCTTCTTGAGCTTGGAGTTAGCGAGATAAGATTATACGATCCGCTCGCTCTTGAGAATGCAAGGCGAGAATTTGATGTCAATAAAAATCCTGCTTACTCGAAAATAACTTATCATAATTCTGCAAGTGACGCTTTGGCTGGAACTGACGCTTCATATATTGCAACAGACCACAGGGAATTTAATACTTTGGGCCAGACGATGCTTGAACATATCAAAAAGCCTCATTTAATACTTGATGGCAGAAGAAGGATACAAAAATCAGATGCAGCTCATCTTTTGAATAATGGAGTTTCTTATATTTCTGTCGGCGGAACTTATAAGAAATCTGTTCAGTCGACTTTGAATGTATAAAAATTGAGAAAATAAATAAATTATTTCTTGTAAGAAACTTTATCTGCGGTAATAGGATCTTCTGGCTTTATATCTTTAGATGCTACTCCATTTGAGATTAATTTATCCCATTCTCGTGGATGAAGTCCGCCTTCAGGCCTTAGGATGTCTATATTTTTATCTGTGAATTTCTCGCCTTTCTTAATCGGCCTAATGCACATGATGCTTTTTCTTATTCGTGGAGCAATTGTCTTTTCTGCTGCAGTAGGCTGTTTTATTCCATTGCCCATTACTAATTTTATTGTAGCATCTAGTCCTTTTTCCTTGAATTCTGGTGTCAGGTCTATTCCTATCTTCTTAAGGCCAGCAACAGCATCCTTGAAAGTCTTGTAATTATTACTTTCAATGTTTCTTATTCCAGCAACCATTTTTTTTAACTCATCAGGTTCAAGACTTGCAACATGATCAGGACTTTTTGGATTTTTGATTGATCTGCTTAATGTGTAATGCTTCTCGATTACTTTTGCGCCATTGAAAACTGCAAGCATTGGAACGAATAATCCTTCTGTATGATCCGAATATCCTGCGTAGCAATCAAATTTCTTGCTGATTGTATCCATTACTGCAAGATTTACTTGATCAAATGGTGTTGGATAATTTGTCGTGCAATGGAGGAATACGAATTTATCATTTCCTGTTTTTCTGATTGTATCAATTGCTTCCTTTACTTCATCCATGTTTCCCATTCCTGATGAAATAATGAATGGTTTTTGAGTTTCTGCTACTAATTTTATTAAAGGAATATTGATCAAATCTCCTGAAGCTATTTTGTGGCTTGATACTCCTAATTTTTCTAATAAATCTAAGCTCCATTTATTGCAATGGGCAGTTGATTGGAATATTATTCCTTTCTTTTCGCAATATTTCTTTAAATCAACATGATCTTTTTCTGTGATTTCAAGGCTTTTCAATAATTCATATTGTGTTTGCTTGCTTCCAAGATTTTTCTGTTGGTAATCGGCCATCTTTGTGCTCTTGATTATTATCTTGTCAGCACTGAACGTCTGGAATTTCACCATGTCTGAACCGGAATCTTTTGCGGCGTCGATAAGTTTTTTTGCCATAGGGATGCTGCCCTCATGATTGACTCCCGCTTCAGCTATTATGAATACATGTTTTTTTCCTACTTCTACATTTTCGATCTTGAATGGTTTCATTTTTATTATTGTTCCTCGTAATAATTCTTTAATATAGAATTGCTCTCTTGTTGATATTTAAATTTTATTAAACGGGATTGAAGAAGTATTTTTATACATTTTTAGCTACTTTTAGATAGTGAAATATGATAAGATTTATAAACACTTTTTCTCTCCTCTATATATGTCTGATAATAGATTAAAATATATTGAAATAATGTCTCAATCAGAAGTAATTAGATTCATAAATAAGCAATATCATATGGATATTTCTGAATTCTCGAGAGTCAGCAAATTATCTGATATTAGAAAGGATAGCTCTTATTTCTGGAGCTCAATACTTGTAATTGATGATGGTTCTTCTAAATATTTGCTTAAAGAAATATTAAATCCTAAGGTAAACATTGACAAACAAGGATATGCAGCAAAATTTGACGTATTGAAGCATCTTAATGAGAATGACGTTCCAGTTCTTCTTCCGGCCCGAGCAGCAAATGGAAATTATTATACTCAGTTATATGCTCCAGAAGGCTCAGTTTCTAAACAAAATCCTGGCGGATCGCATTTTGTTGAATTAAGCAAATTTTATGATGAAGATGATAAATGGTCTGGCGCAGAAAAAACAATTTCCCAGATAGGATCTGCTGTTGGAAAGATAACTTCAAAGCTTTCAACTCTTGATGCTTCCGTAAGAGATGCAGTTCTATCAAGGCCAAAAATATGGCAGGATTTCACAAACCCGGAAACTGGCGAAGATTTCTCTGATGAGCTTGAGAGATATCAATCATTCAAATCCGAAATTCCAAATAAAATTCCTGGAGAACTTGGAGAAATAATTGTAAAAATACTTGAGCCTACTCAAAGAGAATATCTAAGATTTAAGTCTTCAGGAAATGTCAATTCAGAAACGGGAATATCACACGGGGATATACAGCATTTCAATATGCTTGTAAATAAAAAAACAGATGATCTTCATTACATAATTGATTGGGATACTATGAGTAAAAACTTCAAAACTCATGATTTCGCCTACACTATTGACAGAGCTCAGCTTCCAAACAGCGAGAAGGATTCAGATTTCGATAAAGTTTACAATACAGTTCACCTTAAAAGAGCAGATATTTTCGCGTCACACTTCTACAAACAGTACAACTTGTCGCATGCTCAGGAAAAAGTTGCATTCACTGCTCTTATTGATTATACTCTAATGAATGTTTGTGGTATTCTTCGGGATACTTTCAAGAAAGATTCTTTCGTCCATCCTGATTATGCATTTTTCCTGAAACTACTTAATGTCAACAGGATGAGAAATTTAGAAAAAGAATTATTTGACATACCTTGATGGAAAATGGACTTATTATTAAAAGATAAAAAAATACTGGTAACAGGAGCAGATGATGATTATGCAGGTTCACAAGTAGTCAAAGACCTATTAAATGAAGGAAGCATCGTTTATGCATTAGGAGAAAAGCCGGTAGAAAAAACATCACTTAAAGATTCATCTGGAAATAAAAACTTAATATATAAAAATATTAATCATATTGAAAATCTTGTCGATTATTCTAAAGAATTTATGGATAGTTATTTTATTGGAAAGCTTGATGGCATAGCATTCTGCCATGAGAAGCGCGGAAGAGATAAAATAAAAGAAGGTAAAAATATAGTAACATATAATAGCCTTGATGATTTTTTCAAAACTAATGTTTATTCAACTATACTGATGATGGAGAATTTTAAAGATAAAATTTCTGGTGGTGGTAGTGTTGTAATGCTTGGAACTATTGAATCAAAGCTTGCAGCAGGATTTACTATTGGATATGCTTCCTCAAAATCAGCTCTTTTAGGAGTATTGAATAATTATGCAATGCAACTTGGAGAAAGACAGATAAGGGTAAATATGGTTAGCAAGGGAAACATCCTGACAAAGGAAAAATTAGCCTTGCTGGAAAAGAACCCTGCCACTATGGATCTTACTAATAGGTTTGGAGGAAGAGCTGCTCTTTCAAGAAATCTTGTTCCTGAAGAAGTATCTTTTCAGATAGTTAATTTATTATCTCCAAGAAACAGCGGGATAACTGGCCAGGATATATTAATTGATGCAGGCTTTAGCATAGCATTATATGATAAGGGAAGCTGGCCAATGGACGCTATAGAAGGATATAGGCGAAAAGATTCCTAATTCACAATATTTCTATTTAAGTATATTTTATCCAATCCTGTTCTATCTTCCATTAAATTTATTAACCGTTCCCGTATAACAAGATCATGAATGTTTTTATAGTAATAGCTGCTTATAACGAAGGCCGCGCAATCTCAAAAGTCATCAAAAGCCTCCAAAATTCAGGCTATCATAATATTGTTGTAGTTGATGATGGTTCAAAAGATAATACTTCTCAGGTAGCTTTAGATTCAGGAGCTGTAGTTCTAAAACACGTTGTCAATAGGGGCCAGGGCGCAGCTCTAAAAACCGGGATGGAATATGCCCTAAGAAATGGCGCAGACATAATCGTTCATTTCGATGCAGACGGACAGCACAGGGTTGAAGATTTGAAAGCAATGATTTCTCCAGTCGCTTCAGGAAAATATGATATAACTGTAGGAAGCAGATTTCTAACAAAAGCAAAAATTCCTTTCATGAGAAAATTAACTCTTAAGACTGCTGTACTTGTAGTTTGGCTTTTCTATGGAGTAAAAATGACTGACGCCCATAATGGATTTAGGGCAATGAATAGAAAAGCTGCGCAAAAAATAAACATAACATCAGACAGGATGGAACATGCCTCGCAGATTGTTGAAGAGATGTATAAGAAAAATTTAAGATACAAGGAAGTTCCTGTAATTATATTATATACTGATTATTCATTGAATCACGGGCATGGTGGAATAAAACAGGCCTTGAAAGTATTCATGAATATGATCCGGAGAAAAATTTTCAATTAATGGATTAGACTAATGGATTTTAGATTATGTTGATATGTAAAATGTGGGATGGAGTGATTAAAAATGGTCGAATTTAACATCGTTCAGATATTGATTATTGTCTTTGCATTATTTGCATGGAGCAGAGGAATTTTAAGGCTGAGAGATAAAGATATCTCTATAGGAGAATTTGCGTTCTGGAGCCTGATTTGGGCAGTCGTTATATTTGCTGCAGTATTCCCTTATATAATCGCATGGATATCAAGCAAAGTCGGAATTGGAAGAGGAGTTGACCTTGCAATATATGTCAGTATAATACTGCTATTCTATCTTGTCTTCAGGTTATATGTAAAGACAGATAATCAAGACAGGGAAATAACTAAGTTAGTCCGTGAAATTGCAATAAGAGATGCAAAGAAGAAAAAGAAGAAGTAAGAACACTTATGTAGAATAATTTTAATTGGAGATATTATGAAAATATTAGTCGTTGGGGGAGCAGGATACATCGGAAGCCATGTAGTTGAAGATCTAAATACTTCTGATAATAGTATTGTAGTATTTGACAATCTTAATACTGGATCGAAAGACAATCTCCCTGCAGGAATAGAACTTGTCCTGGGAGATATAACCAGCGTAGAAGATCTAAATAATGTATTTTCCAAAGGCTTTGACATTGTATTTCATTTTGCGGCATTAAAGAATGCTGGCGACTCTATGATAAATCCTGATATTTATTACAAAAATAATGTCATAGGAACATTAAACATACTGAATGCAATGGTAAAATACGGAGTCAAGCATATTGTATTTTCATCATCGGCTGCAGTATACGGAAATCCAAGGTATCTTCCGATGGACGAGAATCATCCTCTAAATCCGGAGAATTTCTATGGCTTTACAAAGCTTGAATGTGAAAGATTACTTGAATGGTATTCAAGATTAAACGGGATAAACTTTGCTTCCCTTAGATATTTCAACGCTGCAGGATATATCCCAAACAAACAGATGGAAAAAAATCCTGGCAATCTTCTTCCAATAATAATGGAAGTAGCATCTGCGCGAAGAGAATCACTTAACATTTATGGAGACACTTACGAAACTGAAGATGGCACTGGAATAAGGGATTACATCCATGTCAAAGATCTTTCAGACGCTCACATCAAGGCAATGAATTATATCATTTCACGCAGGAAAAATATTATTGTAAACTTATCGACTGAAAAAGGACATAGCGTCCTCGAAATTGTCAAAAGATGCGAGACCTTGCTTGACAAGAAAATTTCTTACAAAATAATCGACAGGAGAGCAGGAGATCCTGCTGTCGTTGTAGCATCTTCGAAACTTGCAAAAGAGCTTCTTGACTGGGAAACGAAGCATTCTGATATAGATAACATAATTGTTTCCATGTGGA
>Ga0196981_1000538_pt1 | contig 11131 bp, 5 predicted proteins | sample S3_2013CmetaG_FD_155462 | JGI IMG/M metagenome (GOLD analysis project Ga0196981, IMG submission 155462) | Soil microbial communities from Anza Borrego desert, Southern California, United States - S3_20-13C | ecosystem: Environmental > Terrestrial > Soil > Desert | place: USA: California...
CGATCTCGTCCAAAAGCTTGCCCGCCTTTTCCGCGAGCTTGACGCTGCCGCCGGCGAGTTCGCCGATCTCCTGGGCCGCCACTTGGCTGCGCTCGGCGAGTTTCCGCACCTCCGCCGCGACCACGGCGAAGCCCTTGCCGTGTTCGCCCGCACGGGCGGCTTCGATGGCGGCGTTCAGGGCGAGGAGGTTGGTCTGGTAGGCGATGTCGTCGACGATGCCGATCTTCTGGGCGATCTGGCGCATGGCCTCGACCGTGGACTGGACCGCCTCGCCGCCTTCCTTGGCTTCGGTGTTGGCCTTTTGAGCCATGCCGTCGGTGACCTTGGCGTTCTCCGCGTTCTGGTTGACCGAGGCGGACATCTGTTCGATGGCGGCGCTGGTCTCCTCGACGCTGGCGGCCTGTTCGCTGGCGGCCTGGGACATGCTCTGGGCGGTGGCGGAGACCTCTTCCGAGGCGTTCGACAGCTGGCCCGCGGCGGTGCGGACGTCGCCGATGATGGCCGAGAGCTTGTCCACCATCAGCTTCATGGCGGCGACCACGCTGGCGGTGTCGCCGGGGCGGGCGTCGACCGCGACGGTGAGGTCGCCGCCCGCCACCCGGCAGGCCACTTCCGCGACGTAGTCGGGTTCGCCGCCGAGTTGTTTCAAGATGCCGCGCGTAAGAACGGACGCCAGAATCACGGCCGCAATCACGCAAAAAACCAGCACGCCGATGATCCATTTCTGCGCGGAATCATAAAGTTCGTCTCCTCGCCGGCTGGCGGCTTTGCCTCCGTCGACGTTCAACTGTCCGAGTTTCAGCAGAACTTCGCTCGCTTCGTCGTAAAACTTCTGGGAGTCGCCCCGTATGACCGCCCGGGCTTCCGCGTTCTTGTTCTGGCGGGACAAGGCCAGGGCTTTCTCATGTTCGCGCATGTACGCCGCCCATTTTTCCTTGAACTTCTCGTACATGGCGCGCTCCTCGGCGCTCGAGATAAGCGGCTCGTACTCGGATTGATTGGTGCGGAGAACGGACAAGACGTCGGCGATTTGCTTTTCATACTGCTTCATGTCTTCTTCCGAGGTCGACAGAATGTGTTGCAACTCGCCGACCCGGACATCGGATGTGTTGGTGTTTAACTCCTGGGTGACCTGGACACTGGGCATCCAGTTGTTCTCCATCTCCGTCGAAGTGTAGTTGACCTTATTCAATTGGATAAGGGAGAAAACCCCCAATGAAAGGATAAATAGCACCAGAACCAGAAAGGCCAAGGCTAACTTGACTCCCAAAGTAAGATTTTTGAACGATGCTGACATTGTGATTAGCCCCCATAAATTATGAGTTGGTTTTTAGTATTTTGAACGGCTTCCGGATGAACGAGCTTCGAGGTGTTCCTTCCTGGAAATCGCTTGAACGGTAATTTCGTACGGCTGGTGCCTGGACCGGCATGTCGCGGGTCTGGTTTTCCGTCAGCCTGAAGAATTCCATGAGCTGTTGCAGCTGTTCGGCCTGACCGCTCATCTCCTCGGCGGTGGCGGCGAGTTCTTCCGAGGCGGAGGCGTTTTGCTGGGTGAGCTGGTTGAGCTGGCCCATGGCGGTGGTGATCTGGCCGATCCCCGAGGACTGCTCGTTGGAGGCGGCGGCGATCTCCTGCACCAGGTCGGAGGTCTTGGCGATGGAGGGCACGATCTCGTCCAAAAGCTTGCCCGCCTTTTCCGCGAGCTTGACGCTGCCGCCGGCCAGCTCCCCGATCTCCTGGGCCGCCACTTGGCTGCGCTCGGCGAGTTTCCGCACCTCCGCCGCGACCACGGCGAAGCCCTTGCCGTGCTCGCCCGCGCGGCCGGCCTCGATGGCGGCGTTCAGGGCGAGGAGGTTGGTCTGGTAGGCGATGTCGTCGACGATGCCGATCTTCTGGGCGATCTGGTGCATGGCCTCGACCGTGGACTGGACCGCCTCGCCGCCTTCCTTGGCTTCGCTGGCGGCTTTGCCGGCCATGCCATCGGTGACCTTGGCGTTCTCCGCGTTCTGGTTGACTGTGGCGGACATCTGTTCGAGGGAGGCGCTGGTCTCCTCGACGCTGGCGGCCTGTTCGCTGGCGAACTGCGACAAGCTTCTGGCTGTGGTCCGGACTTCTCCCGTGGCCTTGGCCAAGACATTCGCCACGTGGCGTACCTGGGCGATCATGTCCGACAGCTTGTCCACGGTATTGTTGACGCTGTTTCCGAGATCCCGGAGTTTGCCACGGTAGTTGTTCCGGACCTTCTCGGTCAGCTCGCCTTGTTCTACGAGCGCAAGGACCCGCATGACCTCGTTGACCGGATTGATCACGGCATCCAGCGACGCATTCACGCCTTCGATGATTTTTCGGTATTCGCCGGAGTGCTTGGCGGCGTTGGCGCGGGTATCGAGCTTTCCTTCCAGGGCCGATTCCGATAGCAGGAAGGCATCGGCAACCAGGTCTCTCAAGCTCCGCTGCACAGTTCCGATCGCTCCGATCAATTGACCGGTTTCCTCGGTAGTAGTCGCCTGCACGGTGAAATCCAGATCTCCGACGGCCATCTTGTTGGCCACCGTTACGGCTTCGGCGATCGGCCGGGTGACGCTACGCGTGATCAGGAAGGCGATGCCGACGCCGAGCAGCATCGAAACCACGCCCAGCACGAACATCTGTATGAGGGATTTATCGTAAGTTTCGACCGCCGCTTTCTTGGCCTCATCCATACGCTCTTTCTGATATTGGATCAGATCGTCGAGCGTATTCAGGAAGTTCTGTTGCGCGGGAATAAGGTCGTTCCGGTAAGTTTTGATTGCTTCGCTCTTTTCCGTATAAGCCAACAATTCCAATACCCGATCTTGAGAGGCAATGAATCTGAGCCGTGCCTCGTCGGCCTTGCCGAGCAGTTCCCTCCCCCTGGGCTCCGTCAACATCTTGTCCAATTGATCGAACGAGGCTTTCACCACCTTCCTGCCCTCTTTGATTTGAGCGATCTGCGCATCCAGTTCCTGCCGATCGATCATGATGGCGAGCGCGACCCGCCGCGTGACCTCGCTGAGATTCTTGCTGATTTGCACCGCGCCCATCGCTTTCGGATAGCGGTTATCGGCCACCTGGTCGAGGGCGCTTTTCATGTCGCGCAACTGACGGGCTCCAAGTATGTCGATCGCCAAGGCGATCAGCACCACGAGCCCAAAGCCCAACCCCAGCCGGAGGCCGATTTTCAGGTTCTTCAACGTTTTTATTGTCATGTTACCTGCCGTTGAAAATGCATTCGGTTTTTTCACCACGTAGCGCTGTTTGTTGCCCGGCCGTACATCCGAACCGAGAGCGCCATGGAGCGGGTAACCTTATCAAAATCCAGAATATTTTAATGTAATCCAATACTTACAAATTGGATCATTATTCTTCGGCGGGCGATTACGACCCGTTCAGTTGGAGGACAGACTTAGTGAAGGCCGTTTTCCCGGAAGCGTTTGACCCGCCATTCGCTACATTTTGTCCGCTGGCGATCATTCGGGAGGTTTTCTTGGGCCAGTAGCATTGAGAGAAAGGGCGGCGTGGTTCGTATCGGACCAGGAATCGCGATACGCATCCATAGTGAGAGCCGTCTTGGATCGTTGTTCTTGTTCTTATCGATCGCCACGGGAGGACGATGGCGGTAAAGGTGAACCAGGTGCCGGAAAAATGAATTGCAGGGAAATCGTCAAGCAGTCTTGCGCGGCTTTTATGCCGAGCCGACAAATCGCAAACCATGCCCCTGCAACTCAATGTTGCAGGGGCGGCTTTTGGGTAGGATTCAACTCAAGATCTTTGAAAGTCGTGCGGGGCCATGGCATAGGTCTCCGCCGGGCGCGGGGCGGGTTGGACCCGGCGCACGGCGGGCGTTACGGGCCCCGGCTTCCGGTCCGAGGCATTCGCCTGGGCCAGCTTGAAGAATGCCATGAGCCGCCGAAGCTGCTCGGCCTGGCTGCTCATCTCCTCGGCGGTGGCGGCGAGTTCTTCCGAGGCGGAGGCGTTTTGCTGGGTGAGCTGGTTGAGCTGGCCCATGGCGGTGGTGATCTGGCCGATCCCGGAGGACTGCTCGTTGGAGGCGGCGGCGATCTCCTGCACCAGGTCGGAGGTCTTGGCGATGGAGGGCACGATCTCGTCCAAAAGCTTGCCCGCCTTTTCCGCGAGCTTGACGCTGCCGCCGGCCAGCTCCCCGATCTCCTGGGCCGCCACTTGGCTGCGCTCGGCCAGTTTCCGCACCTCCGCCGCGACCACGGCGAAGCCCTTGCCGTGTTCGCCCGCACGCGCCGCTTCGATGGCGGCGTTCAGGGCGAGGAGGTTGGTCTGGTAGGCAATATCGTCGACGATGCCGATCTTCTGGGCGATCTGGCGCATGGCGTCGACCGTGGACTGGACCGCCTCGCCGCCTTCCTTGGCTTCGGTGTTGGCCTTTTGGGCCATGCCGTCGGTGACCTTGGCGTTCTCCGCGTTCTGGTTGACCGAGGCGGACATCTGTTCGATGGCGGCGCTGGTCTCCTCGACGCTGGCGGCCTGTTCGCTCGCGGCCTGGGACATGCTCTGGGCGGTGGCGGAGACTTCTTCCGAGGCGTTCGACAGCTGGCCCGCGGCGGTGCGGACGTCGCCGATGATGGCCGAGAGCTTGTCCACCATCAGCTTCATGGCGGCGACCACGCTGGCGGTGTCGCCGGGGCGGGCGTCGACCGCGACGGTGAGGTCGCCGCCCGCCACCCGGCAGGCCACTTCCGCGACGTAGTCGGGTTCGCCGCCGAGTTGCTTGAGCAGCCGGTTCGCCGTCCAGTATCCGTACGTTGCCGAAAACAAAGCCGCCAGCACCGCGATAGCGGCTGACCACGCTGCCGATGTCCGGGCGTCTCGGATCAGCCGTTCCTGAAGTCCCTGGAAATCGCTGGCGAGTCGGTCTTCGACTTCCTTCATCAAATTGATTTTCAAGGTTATCGTCTTGAACCATTCCGGTGCGTCGATGCCGAAACCGCCGGTAGTCCCCTTATCCATGGCAATCTTCTTCATGCGGTCCACCGCCTCAATGGCCGGCCCCCGGAGCTTATCGCCATAAAATGCCCGCTGCTCGGGTAAGGCGTAACTCAAAAATACATCGAAGAAGGTGTCCTGAGCCGATGCATTGGCGAGAAACCGGTTGAACAGGCCGGGCGCGAACCGGTCGGCGGCGAAGGCGTTGTTCGCCATGGCCCGCTCTAGGCCGGCACGTTCCTTACCTTCCAGGAAATAGGCGTAGGCCGAGGCTAGACGCACGACTTCGCCGTTTTCGCTCAGCGTCGGCAACTGGGTGGCAATTTGCAGCAATGCGCCGATGGCGCCGGTGTAATAGCCGATTTCTTCCTCGGCGCTTATCGCGAGGGCGCTGACCGCTTTTCGCTTTTCGCCCAATTCGGAAAGGCGCACGGCAGCCTGGTCCAGCGCCGCCCGCAAATCGTTCTCGGCGGTGCCGAATGCGGCGCGCGCGGACCGCCAGTCGGCGAGGCGCTGGTCGGAGAGGTCCCGCTGGGCGGGCAATTCCTGGGCGAACTTGAGTCCTTTACTGCCTAGGAATCCCGCCGACATGCCACGTTCCTTCTGAAGCTCGTGAACTAAAGCGCCGATTCGGGTCGATAACCCGGACAGCTTTTCGAGATTTTCCGCTTCGCGCAGGTCGCCCAGTTTCTCCGCTACGGTAATGCCGGCGAAATAAACCAGGACCAGAAGAGGAAGCGCTGTCATCAGCGCCAGGCGGTATTTGGTGTTTAATGTGCTCAATTTGTTATTGCTCTTCGAATTTATATAGGACTGTTCAACTGACATTGTTTCCCCCCATAGCACCATTCGTCATTCAGCCGTACATCCGAGCTGAGAAAGCAAAGGCGCCGATAACCTTATCAAAAATAAGTAAAACTTTATGTAAGCAGACGCTTACAAATAGTGTCGTTATTCTGTTGATGAGAATATTGGCCCAGCGGACCGGACAGCTCGTTCAGTGTGGCCGTGTTTTCAGGGGTGTTTTTACGCACTTTATGTGCCAACGATTATCCAAGAGGCTTATTCTTGGCCTAAAGCGTTGAGAGGAAGGGCGGCGTGGCTCGGTGCCGGATCAGGGTGGGATGGCGTTCCCGATCATCGAGAGGCCAAAAAAGTTTGAATAGTCATCTGTTCGCAATGCCTGTCGCCCTCGCCCGAACCCCTCTCCCAAAGGGGGAGAGGGGGGGCGATACCCTCCCGAGGGAGAGGGCTTTTTCAGAGCTTCCTTAATGTACCGAGAACACCGCGGTGTCGTGATGAGCCGGATCGAAGTTATAGAAACGCAGTCTCCGCGAAGGCTCGTAGTTGAGGGTAAGGTCGACCTTGTGCAATCCGGGGGATAACCCGTCGGTGCTGGCCGGCGGAACATTGACCATGCCCATCGGTCCGCCGACATTGGGCCACCAGTGCAAGCGTCCGAAAGTGAACCAGCAGCCGGAACCACCGATGTCCTTGGTGGACTGGAACTGGTTTTCCCAGCCGCGTGCGCCGCCGAAATCGACGTTCATATAGCTGTGCACGAAATGGTCGCCGTTCAGCAGGGTAATTTTGACGTGCGCCTTGCCGTCCGGAGCGTTGGCGTCATGCCGGGTTCTCCACTTGTCGAATCTGGCGATGCCGCCGCCTTTCATTTGGCCGTATATCGTATTGTTGAGATAGACCAGCGTCATATCTGCGTCCGGATCGGCCTGGAACCCTCGCGGCAGACGCGTGCGGTGACTCCAGTCGTCGAGTGCGGCGATGGCCTCGGACATGAGGTCGCCGATTTCTTCCTGTCCGACTGAGCTTTGTGCTTTTTTGAGAGCCATCCACATGCGCTTTTCCGGGGCCAGTTCGCCGATCCTGGCGATGGCTGCCAGCTTGTTGGTTTCGTTCGCAGTAGGGTTGCTGCCGAACACCTGTTGCTCCCACCAGTATAGATTTTGCGGCGGGGAACTGATGGGCGCGCCGGTGACCGGGTCGACGGCTGTCGGGAGTTTTTTGTTGACGTTTTCCGAAACCTGCACCCGCGGCGGATGCTCCCGCCAACCCCAGTTATACGTCAGGTTGTAGTATTTGCCTGGCGCCATCTTCATCACGAAGACGTTGCGGGTGCCTTCCTGCATGGGGAAAAAGGTCGCATCCATGGCGACGTGCGGCATTGGCGGCATGCCCGGAGGGCTCAATGCCGGATCGTCGAAATACATGACGTAAGGGGAGAAATCGTCTTCGCCCCGGTTCAGCACATCGACCGTATAGGTGACGGTGAAGGGTTCGTTGGCGACGGTGCTGGTATCAAGCAAGGCCGTATCGGATTCGATGTGACCGTCGTACCAAACCTGGTGAATGTTTACGTTCTTGGTGGCAGGATCTACCTGTTTGAGCTTTTCCGGCCCCTTATAGTGGAGTACCGGAATGCCGCTGTAGGCTCGGTTAGCCAGATCGCCGGTCAGCGGGTTGCCCTCCAGGATATCGAGCGCCTGTTGGATCATTGCCTGTCTCTGGGCGGGATTGCCTTTTTTCTTGATCTTGGCAAAAAGGGTGTTCAAATCGTCCGTGGGCGAAGCGATCTCGATAGGGCTGACTACGGGAGTGTCGTGCAGGTTGTATGGGTGCTCGTTGCTGGACGGCAGCGTGTTAGGCATCTCCACTCCGTTGCCGTCGAATAGGTTGCCGTTCCAATTGTGCAGCATGTTGCTGGCCTGGACCGGGTCCAGGAAGGGATCGACTTCCGGAAAGGCCGAGCTTCCCGTATTCACGAAGGTCGTGATGCCGTCGGGTGACGTGGTGATCGTCGGACCGTCCATCGGCCGGGGTTGAGGGCAGGGGTGTCCGACATAGATCGTTCCCCCCATGCCGTTGTCCATCGCGACGCATTGGCCCGGGCCCGTCGGCATGTTCGGGCTCGGTTCGGACGAGGCCGAACCGATGCCGGCCGCCAGCAAGGTCAGCGCGCGGGTGATTTTATTGGCCTGTGACATGTTTTTCATGGCGTCATCCTATTGAAAGCTCAAGCTTTTGGACTGGACGGGGTTTCGCGGACCGTTACCCGGTCGAAACGCAAGGCGATCTGTTCGGGCTTGGCCATCGCATGAAACGTGGCCCAGCGGCCGTAGGGTTCGTTGCCGTAGCGGAAACCGTCATGGCTGCCCGCCGTGCCGTGGCCGTGTCTTCCCATGTGGTGTTCGAGCCGCCCGATTCCGGCTGAGTCGCCGGTCACGAATGTCCAGCCCTTCTTGACGCCATGTTTCTTGGCAAACGCTTCCAGCGCCTCGGGAGTATCGTGTTCGGGATCGGTCGTTATCGAAACCAGAAACACGTCCCGCCCGAGCCTGTCGCCGAGCAGGTTCTGCACCCGGACCAGGTTGTGGGTGACCGGATTTTTTTCTTCTCCTCTCACGGACATGAAGTTGATGCCGACGATTTTTCCCTTGATCAGATCGTCGTAGAACCAGGCTTTACGGCCTTCGTGGGTCAGAACGACGAGCGAGGGGAAGTACTTCGCCGAGGCTCCACCCGGCTTTTTGCAAATCCCGTTGGCGGCTGTCTGGCCGGCGGGGGCGAGTGCCAGTCCGAGCGGCGTCTGCGATGCGCAAGCGGTCAAGGCAAGTGCGGGTAGCGCGCCGGCACCCAGAGTCAAAAATTCTCTTCTGCTTTTCATGATCGATTCCCCTTTAAATTAGAAGCCGGCGGGCGGATTGCCGAGACGCGCCACGGGACGCGGTTCAATGAGGGCGCCGAGCGCTGGTCCCGAGGAAGGCGGGACAATGCGCCAGCGGATCATCATTTGATGGTCTTCGTGTACGACATTGTGGCAATGCATCACGTGATCGCCGAGGTAATCGCGGAAGCGGAAGAAAAGCTCCACTTCGTCGCCGGGACCGAGGGTCAGAACGTCCTTGCGGGATTTGTTGACGTCGTTTTTGCTCAGCGGCTTGCCGTTGAACGAGATGATCTGGAATTCCTCGAAATGGATGTGGACGGGATGGTCCCATCTCGTGCCTTGATTGCGAATGGTCCAGATTTCTGCGCTACCCTGTTCGATGAATGCGTCTACGCGGTCCATATCGAATCCCCGATTGTTGATGGTCCAGATGCCGCCGTCGTAATCGAATTGAAAAAGGCGGCGTTTCTTGACTTTTTTCAGGTTTACCGCCGGCAGCTTGCGTAAGACGGGAGGGATTCGGCTATTGTCCGGGCCGGTCAGCGGAACGACGCGGAACTGCATGACCGGATCGCCTTCGCCGTTGGGCAGGCGGCGCCCGGTCGGGCCTTCGCCGTGAATCTGTTCCATGATGTTTTCCAGCTCGATGGTGGCGCCCGGCGCGAATTGGGAGAAATCGACGATCACGTCGAAGCGTTGCGCAACCGAAAGCGTGATGGTGTCCGCCCGGATCGGCGCTGGCAGCAAGTTGCCGTCGTTGCCGACGACAGTGAACTTCTGGCCGGAGCGCAGGCGCAGTTCATAGAAGCGGGAGGGACCGCCGTTGAGAAAGCGGAAGCGGTACTTGCGGGGTTCGACCTCGAAATATGGCGTAACCTTGCGGTTAACCGTGTAAAGATTGCCGAGAAAACCGTTGGTGTTCGGACTGAGATACAACTGTCCCGCCTCGTCCAGACTGATATCGTGAAGGATCATCGGCACGTCGTACTTGCCGCTCGGCAGCCGGAAAGCGTCCGGGCTGGGGTCGTTTTCGTTTCCCGTATCCTTTTCGTCGAACAGGAGATAAAAGCCGGTCATCCCCATGTAGACATTGGTTGCGGTGAAGTCCATGGTGTGATCGTGGTACCACTGGGTGGTCTGCTTTTCCCGCGGATCGCCGCCCGCCGGGTAATTCGGGTGGTGATAATCCCAGAAATAGCCGGAAGGCACCGGATCCCAGGGCAGGCCGTCGCTTTCCGAGGCATGGTGGAGATTGTGCAGGTGAGTGGTAGTGGATGGCAGTGCGAAGCCGACCCAGTCGGGCGGCAGCTGGTTATAGCGGCGAATGAGAACGGGTTCGCCGTAACGGGCATGGAAGGTTTCGCCGGGGCAATGGCCGTTAAAACCCCATACGGCTGTTGTTGGCAAGGAACTGTGGTACTGATGGCTGAATGCCCGGATTACCTGGATGTAATGCTTCTGCGGCACAAATTCGGCGTACCGCTGATGCCTGGCGGGATCGATCGGCGGATCGAGCAGCGACGGATCTACCGGCTGGGCGACCGGTATGATCGGCATGGGGTCTGCAAAGAGCGGCAGGTTCCACTTGTATGCTCCCGGATCGTCCTGATCCAATGGCAGGTTATCGGGCGTGCACAAGCCGCCGATCAGACTGCCCACGCCGAATGCCGAAGGCGAAGCGGCCAGTCCCACGCCAGCGGTCGCCATTCCGATTTTCAGCAGGTTTCTTCGTGTTACCTCAGTCATTTTTTTCTCCCCGGCTCAAAGGTTATTTAAAAGTCCATTTGCCACCACGATCGGCGCTTCCCGCACCTTTCGGCGAATGCCATGGCCACCTCCGGTTCAAGCTTTCGGTGAATGGCTGTAACGTTCACCTGATAAACAAGTTAGCAGCCGATATGTAACATTTTTGTGACGTATTCACCGTATTGCAGAAAAAAGCAGAAGACTGCACGGCGTCCAAAATTTTTGGAATTCGCGTTCGAGCATGAGGGAGCGCAAAATCCTTTTTCTTTCACGATGACATCCTTAAGACGAGGATCGGCATTTCCGAGCTTGGGGCGTTAATAAAATAGCTTGTTTAATCAATCATCTGATGTGCCCATCGCCGTCCTTTTAACGCCCAAGCCGAATGAGAAGCGACTCAAGGGATCGTGTGAGATTTTGGAAGGTCGCGGCTAAAGCGACGTTTGCGATTGGAAGGATGGCTCCGGTGCTCCCGAAGACATCGTTTGCGATTGGAAGGAGCATCCGGGGGCTTCCCGGATGCCCGTTTGCACTTGAAGGAGGGCCGGAACCCTGGAGCGAGATTCCGGCGTTTGCTGGCGAAGGGGGAGCCCCGCCTCAGTGGGCGGTTTCCGGCCGCTCGGCGGTGCCCTGGCCGATGTCGGCGAGGAGGGCGATCTCGTCGAGGGAGAGGACCTTGGCGAGGTTCAGGAGGATGACGAACCGCCCGCCGAGCTTGCCCAT
>Ga0196981_1000539_pt1 | contig 11121 bp, 19 predicted proteins | sample S3_2013CmetaG_FD_155462 | JGI IMG/M metagenome (GOLD analysis project Ga0196981, IMG submission 155462) | Soil microbial communities from Anza Borrego desert, Southern California, United States - S3_20-13C | ecosystem: Environmental > Terrestrial > Soil > Desert | place: USA: California...
TGCGCGGCGGGGTTCAGGACGATCTGGTGACCCTCCCCGTTCGTGATGAGGTAGGCCGCGCCGCGTATGCAGGGATCAATCGCGATCGCGTTCGGGCCGAGGACGCGGCCGGCGATCGTGGTGGCGAGCGCGACCTCATCGTCCCCCAACCGAGCACGCCGCCGGATCTCCCTCGCGAGTCGCTCAAGCTCCAACTGCTCGCCACGCATGGCCGGCGCTATGGACGCATCCCCGTGCACCGGCCGCAATACCACCTAGGGAGTAGAGACGTATTGCCGCACCACCTCAGCGGTTTTTGGTTGCAGGGTGCAATTTGCGACGTGTCGACCTGGGCAACTGCCCGCGCTCGAGCGCCTCTGCCGCCTTGACGTCACCTTTTAGCGTCCGTGTCAAGCGTCCCGAGAGGGCATCGTCGAAGAAGGCGTCCCACCCGTTGATCGGCTGGCCATCCTCCTGACTGGCAGGCTTGACGGTGTCGTAGATCGCCATCCCCACCGCGAGCTCTGAGACCTTGAGCGCGGTCGGGTGCTCCTCGATCCACTGCTCAAGGCCCGGGAGCCGGCGGAGCTTCATGAGGAAGGTCCCAACGGGAGGATCGGCGCGCCCGTTGATCCCGCTCACGATGGGAGTGCTGGAAGCGAGCGCGAGGTCCTCCCCTTCCTGGAGCTCGGCAGGCCCGATGATCTCGGACACGTCGCGCCCGACGAGATCCGCAAAGGCCTGGGCCGTCTGGAAGGCCGCGCCACCCTTGCGATTCAGGAAGTTCGAGAGGGACGGCTGCTCCCGCCCCAGCCGCCGGGCAAGGGTCGTGGTGCTATCCCGACACTCCTCGCGGCGATACGCCAGCATCGCCCTCCGGAGGCGCTCGTTCTGGGCTGGGGTGAAGTGGGCCATGCCCCAGAATCCTAGTGACCTGCGCCATAGGCGAAGCTATCAACAAACTTCCACTTGACCCGTCGCGTAGGTATAGCTATGCCTAGGCCATGGTGGTGACAAAGGCTGGCGAGGCCCTGCGCGTTGCGCTGGATCCGACGAATCCGAACAGGGCGATGACCCAGGCCGAACTCGCTCGCCGGTTGAAGGTAAAGCAGCCTTCGGTCTCGGAATGGGTGCGCATGAACACGCGGCCCGAGTCGCACTATCGCCAGGCGATCCAGCGTGAGCTCGGGATTCTCGCGGACGATTGGATGACCGACACCGAACGGGAGATCGCTGTCGGGGATGGCTCCGGAGAGCACCGGCTGATCGCAAACGATCGCGACGGGACCGACGGCTGAGGGGTGCCAGTGGACTGGATCTACTTCGTACAGAGGGTTGGGGAGGGGGTCACGAGACCGACGGTCTCGGTGGGTCTTCGCGAACTCGCATCCAACGCGCCGATCAAGATCGGGCTCTCCATCGCGCCGGCTTCGCGCGTGGCCCAGGTGTCGCGCGAGGTGGAGTGCGCGCTGCGCCTCGTCGGCCTCGAGCGCGGCACGGCACAGCGCGAGGCGGATCTGCACAAGCGCTTCAGCGAGCACGCCCGCGGCGGAGAGTGGTTCGAGCCAACGTCGGAGCTGATCGAGTACATCGTGGCGCTGCCATCGCCGGAGATCGATCTCGGACAATTCGAATGCGCGCCCGCTCCACGTCGAGCGCGCCGCGCCGTTCGCGGGCCCCGTTTCCGAGGGGCCATCGAGCTCGATGCCTACCTGCGCGAGCACGGGGTGACTGTGCCCGCGTTCTGCCAAGCGCACGGGTTCGACCGCCATCGTCTGCAGCCGCTTCTCAACGGCACGAGCAAGCGCGGTCCTGGTGCCGACCTGATTCTCCGTCTCGAAGAGGAGACCGGCGGTCGGGTGGCCATCGACATGTGGCGCGGTCCACCGAGTTGATCCGCGCTGGCGTGAGGCCAGCCCGCCGCTCTCCGCAGCTGCTCCCTTCGTTGTCGTCCTTGCCGAGGTTCTCACGTGCGTCATCCCCGATCCTCGCCGCCCATCGATCCGCGCGCCGGTGCGGCTCGCGTTCGCGCGGGCGCTTGCCCCGCAGACTCGGATCGCGCGGCGGGATCGTCCTGCATGGAGGTGCAGTGTGCGGCCGATCGGCGCGAACGCACGCCCGGCCCGTTGCCTGATCCGGCGACGCGTGTGCACTCTGCACACAACCCGCGGCAGACGAGCGCAGCGCCCGATGTGGCCGAGACGTTTGCAGAATGCACGGATGAGAAATCTCCGTTGCCTGATCGTGCGGGCACTACTGCACGCAGTCCGATCCTGCGCGGCGGTGATGCGCGCGTGCGGACGGCGAAGCTGGTGAGCGAAGTGTTGTTCCGGCGCTGGGAGCGCGGCGACGAGTCGTGCTCGACGCGGGCGATCGCGCAGCGGTGCAAGGTCAATCCGCGCGTGGTGCACGACTACCGCCACGGGGAGAAGCCGGTGCCGTGGGCGCTCGCCTGGGTGCTGCCGATCGAGGCGCTTGAGGAGATCAACGAGTCGATCGTGACGGCGCGTGCGGGTGGCCGGACGTGGCGCTGGGCGCTCGCGCTGGTGCGTCGGGGTCTCGATTGGATCGAGGAGCGCGGGACACGCGCCGAGGACGCGCACGAAGTGAAGCAGGCGCTGCGGGAAGCGCAGCGTCGGATCTTGGATGTGCTCGAACGATTGGATGAGGAGGAAGGAAGATCATGAACACAGTTCCGGTTGTCGCTCCGCCGAGGCTGGCGGACCGTATAACGAGATGGAAGGCGGCATTGAGGTCGGCCGACACCGGCCCGCTCGTGATCGCGGAGGACGTCCTCCAGATCGCGGGCGAGTGGGAGCGCTATCGTGTGGAGGCGCGGGGGCTGGACTGCACGTCCTGGCTGCGGAAGGAGCTCGGGCGAGGGCGCTCGCTCGCATTCTTCGAGCGCCGAGCTCACGCGGTGAAAGTCCTGGGCGAGGCATGCCGTCGGGTGCTTCACCACGACGTTGCCGTCTGGATCGCCGGACGCGTACGCGATCCGGAAGCGGTCCAGCGAGTCATGTGGGCGCTGATGCGGGCCACGAAGAAGCAAGGTGGGAATTGCCTCACGCCCGCTCAGGCGAGGCCCATCGTCCTCGCAACGCTCGGCATCGAACGCGCCCCGCGGACAATCGGATGCGCGCGCTGTGCGGAATTGGAGCGACTCCTCGCCGAGCACGGGATCGTGTTGCCTGAGGAGGCGGAGGCGCCACCGGATGTCGGTGGAGATCCCGAATCGGGTGGGCGTGAGTCCGCGATCGAAAGTGATACGTGGCGAGCGAACGAGGAGAAGGTTGGGAAGCCGATTCAAATCGAGTGAGCCCGGACACGGGAGCGAATGCGTTTTCGAATGAGCGGATGGACTGGCCTGATCGAAAGAGAGGCTCGTGGAGTGGGCGACAAGTCCCGAGCGCAATGGCGAAGGACGAGCGGTCGATATGACGGGAGCAGCGCGGTTGCAAAAGAGCGGGCCATCGAATCCGAGTGGAAGGTGAGAGGCGAGCGGGCGACGACTCCCGATCTGGGGAGTGAGAGCAAAGCGCGCGTGGATAGGTGAGAGAACTGAGGCGGCACGAGCGAGTGACCGGAGGAGATCGAGCGGAGTCAACGAAATGAAGATGGGTAGGGGTGAGCGGGTGAAAACGACGGAGCGAATGCCTCGACGTGGAAGCGAGAGCACCCCAGCGAGAGCAAGGACGATTCCCGAGCGAGAGATACCGCTCGATGAGCGCCGGACTGGTACGAGCGAGAGGTTGGATCCGAGCGAAGTGACGATAAGAGAGCGGACGATCCCCAAGAATGAGCCGGCGAATCCCGAGTGCGTGCACAGCCGGAAGCGAAAGCGATTGTGGTTGAGCGAGTGACGAATCTTGAGTGCAAGCCGCCCGGAGAGCGCGCGGCGTAAACCGAGTGAAAAGAAGACCTACGAGCGAACGGAGCAGAACCAGATGGCCCTGAACGAAGTGATCGATACGCTGCCGAGGCCCCCTGTTCAGGGGGCCCTCGGAAAAGTCGCGCGGCGTCGAAAGCGGCATGTGCCGAGTACTTCCGATCCGCGCGCCGAACTGCAGCTCCTCACCAAGCAGCACAAGGCCTGGACGCGAAAGGCGGTGGCGATCGAGGCCATGGCGTCCGATCGGCTGAATCACGAGACGGGCGAGACCATCAAGTGCGACCTGCCGGAAGACGTTCGGGAACAGATGATGGCCGTGTCGCGCGGGCTGGCTAGGGAGGCGAAGTCACTCGAAACGGCAATGACGCGATCTCTGCGCGAGATCCCGATCTACGACCGATTCCTGCGGCACGTCTTCGGCTTCGGACCTGTGGTGTGCGCCTACCTCGTGTCGGAGGTGGATATCCGGAAGGCCGAGAAGCCCTCCAACCTGAGGCGATTCTGCGGTCTCGCCGTGATCGATGGTCGGCTGGAACGCCCGACGCCGGGGCAGAAGAACGGTTTTTCGAAAGAGATGCGCACGCGCCTTTATCAGGCGTTCAGCGCGATGTGGAAGAACGCGGCGAAGGGCGACGGCTGCACGACGAAGTATCTCGACGTGTGGCGGAACACGATTCATCGCCTCGAACACTCCGAACGAGTTCTTGATCGCGGCCTCGACCGTGATGGAAAGTGGACCGGGCGGATCGTGAACGGTCAGGGCCGCAAAGTCTCGGCCCGCGGCTTCGCGTTCTCGACGGGCTGGCACAAGGCGGCGGATGTCCTCCTTGAGGATCTCTACATCGTCTGGCGCGCACTCGAAGGCTTGCCCGTCTGGCCGTCGTACTACGCGGCGAAGCTCGGTTACGAGCATGGCGGCAAGATCAGCGTCAATGCACCACGGCTCCTCTCGGTAGACGAGGCCCTCGCGATCGTGGGCGAGATGGGAAAGCGTCCGGTGGTGAGGGGTTGATGACGCGTCGACGCCTCGAAGCGATCTCGGACAGTACGCTCAGGTCCTGGCTGCGGGCGCTCGAAGCCTGCCCGCGCTTCGTCCCGTTCGTTCCCGATCTGCGGATCGCGGTGAGGAATGAGTTGTGGCATCGCGATCAGGGTGCGGAGTTGGAGCGCGCGTGGATCTCGTTTGCCGTGAAGGAGTGGAATGCGTGATGAAGACGCGCCTCCAGCTCATCGCCGAGATCCTGATGTCCGTCCCGGTGCCGCCGGACGATGTCGCCCTCCCGAAGCCCGCGCCGACGAACCGACCCCACGTCAAGAAGGTCCGTCCGCGGTCGAAGACGAAGAAGGAGCGCGCCGCATGATGGCGCCCCTCTATCCCGTCGACCGCGCTCCCACTCCGGGCGATCATGCTCGCGTGAAGAGCAGGCATCGTCGGGTGATCGGGTATGCACGGGTGAGCTCCCAGGATCAGGCCCTCGGGACGAGTCTCCACGATCAGCAAGCGTCCATTCGACAGTACGCCGCGCGCCTTGGCTTGAAGGCCGATCGCATCTTCGTCGAGGCGGAGTCGGCGGTGCACGAGAAGATCGAGCGCAGGGAGCAGATCCAGTCCCTCATGCGCGATATTCGCAAGGGGGACCTTGTCCTCTGCGACAAGCTCGATCGCTGGAGCCGCGACCCCGAGTTCACTTATCGGAGCGTGCGCGAGATCCTCGCGGCGGGCGCCTCGTTCTACGCCATCTCGGAGGCGTGCGATCCGAGCACGCCCGAAGGCGATACGGCGCTCGGCTTCCGCATCCTGTTCGCGCGCGAGGAGCACAAGCGAATCAAGGAGCGCATGGTCGGCACGCGGAAGAAGATCCGCGACCTCGGCTACTACGTCGAGGGAACCCCACCGCTCGGCTATCGGCGCGCCGCCCCGAAGGGGCATCGAGGGATCGAGAAGAACATCCTCGTCGTGGTGCCGGACGAGGCAGCGCTCGTTCGGCGGCTGTTCCGCGCCTACCTCGGCGGTCGATCCATGACCCAACTCGCCGAGCAGTACGATCTCAAGCTCGATCGGGTGAAGGACGCCCTGCACCGTCGCCTGTACATGGGAGAGGTCCAGAACACGGCGGGCGATTGGATCCCGGGCAAGCACGAGGCGATCATCGACGCCGACACCTTCCAGCGCGTCCAGGACCTCATCGACGAGCGCAGGTATGGCGGTCCGCGCACGCGCGCCGGGACGGAGACGGACGACTGGATGCTTCGTGATGTGGCCCGGTGCCTCCACTGCGGTGCGCGGATGGGCGCGGCGTACGCAGGCCCGCACGGCAAGCGGCGCTACTACTACCGCTGCACCAAGATGTGCCAAGCGAAGGGGCCTCGCGCGAGGACCGGCACGTACGTTGGGGTGCGGGCGATCGACGGGATCGTCGCGCCGCTTATCGAGTCGCGACTCCTCGAGCTTCGCGACGAACTATCCGTGCCCTTCGTGACCAAGGAGACGGCGAGGCCCATCGACTTCGCCGCCCGGCGCAAGCAGCTTGAGGCACGCCGGGCGCGGGTTCTTCGTCAGCACGAGATGGCCGCCATCTCCGACGCCGAGCTTCGGTCCGCGTGCGAGCGCATCGATGCCGAGCGCCTGCGCCTCGACGCGGAGGAAGAGGGTTCGCGCGGCGCGTCTCCACTTGCGCTCGCGAGCGTGCGCCAAGCGATGCTGCGCGACGTGAATGTTCTTCGCCGGCAGTGGCGGAACGCGGGCGGGATCCAGCGCCGGGCGATCGCCGCCCACCTGCTCGTCTCGGTCGGGATCGCCGTGGGCTTGGCCCCGCGGGCGAAGTGGCGTTCCGCTGAGGACCTGCAGGAAGTGGTGAAGGCGTAGGGGTCGGCGCGATGGGCGATCGGGATAGGGTTGCGAGCGTGGGTGTTTTGGAGGGAGGCACTTGTTCTATGCGTGAAAACATTGACTCGACGATCGGCCTGAAAAATAGGGGCTTCCGCGAAGGCGACGTCGTTCGCACGCCGCTTGGCGAGGAGAAGCGCGTCGGTCTCATCACTCGCGCCGGTCTCGTTTTTCTCGAGCAGGAGGGTGCGGTCTACGATCCGTTGGCGCTCACCCTCCTCCGCCGACCGGTCCGCGAGGGCGATCGTCTCTACTCGCTCGCTTTCGGCTCATGCATCGTCGCGCGCCAGGACCATCTTCTCGAAGCGCGGCGCGATCGAGCTTACTTCTCGCGGTTCGTCCACGAGAACAGGGTGCCGATCGAGCCCTGCGGCCCGGAGGAGGAGCCTGCGCTCGCCGACCCTTCGCGCCCCGAGACGCGCCTCGTGTGCTTCCGGTGCAAGGGGTTGTTTCTGCCCAAGCACGGATGGCACTGGGTGCACGACGACGTGCGCGTCTTCTGCTCCGACCGGTGCGCGGACCTCTCCTCCCAGGGACAACGCGCGATCGTGCCACTTGGCCCCGCGCTCTTCCGGGCCGGGATGGAGACCCTCGTTCGCGGGTACGGGGGAAAGGAATGGCTCGATGTCCCGTTGCCGAACCTCACCGCCGTCGACACCGCCCTCCGCCACTTTATCTCCGATCTCTACTGCCTCGGCGTCGATGCCTTCCCGTTCTGGCGCACCGATCCCGAGGTGCGCGCGGCGGTCGAGTCGGTGGCCGATCACCGCATCGGCGCGCGCGTGTCGAACGGTCGGCTTGCGCGTGCGTACGTGCGGGCGTGGCGCGAGGACTGGTTTGGGTTGCGAACGCAGTGGATGGGGCGCGCATGGCGCGCGCAGAACTGGAGGAAGGGATGACGCTACCGGTCTACGTCGCAGCCCCCTACAGCGAGGGAGCGCTCGTGCGCGAGATGCACGCGACGATCTCGTGGCTCGGCGGGCGCCCGACCTCGCGTTGGGCGGAGCAAGCGATCGGCACGGAGGACTTCTCGAAGCACACGCCCGAGGAGCTCCGCGCGATCGCCGCAGACAACGACGCCGACATCGCCGCAGCCGACGTGACGTTGCTCTACGATCCGGCGGGGATCGGCCGCGAGGCGTACGCGGATGCGCGTTACGCCCTCTTGCTCGAGCGTGCGGTGGTCTGGTGCAGTCCGCGCGGGATCTCCGGCTTCCGGGCGGGGGTGGCGCGGGTCCACGATCTCTCGATGGCCGCCTCGCTCGGCCTCATCATCCGGATGCAGCGCCTGCACGCGGAAGGGATCCGCGGCCGTCTTCTGGCGGATCTCGCCGCAGCGGAGGCGGCGGAGGCCGTCCACGCGGGTTTTGTCGCGCCCAGAGATGCGGCTTTGTTCCACGCGGCGGAGGAACGTAGCGACGGCCTGCCGTGCGGCTCGACGGAGTGGGGCTCCCATGATCACGGAGGCGAGTCGTGATCGCGGTCCATGGCCGCGTGATCGGTTGCCAGCGCATCGAGCGCGAGGGCGGAGAGGTGCGTCGGGTGACGTTTCGGTCGCTCGACGGCGAGGTGTTCGATCTGCCGGCGACGCCGGATGCGTACGAGACCGCGCGTCGGGCCTTCCGCGACAGGACCCCGCTCGTTCTCACGCTGGCCGAGGAGGGCGACTGAATGCTCTCGGCGCTTCGCTTCTACTTTCGGCGCGCGTGCGATCACCTCGATGGGCCGGACGGGCGCCTCGCGTTCGCCGCCATCTTCGTGGCGCTCGCCCTCGCCCTCATCGCGCACGACACCTACGCGCGTATTGACAAGCGGAGGGGGCGCTGATGGCGGTGACGCTTCACGTGCTCGCGCAGCCCACGCAGCGAGCGATGACGCCCACGATCGAGAAGCGGAGCGTGGGGAGCGCGCGGGCTTGCGTGCGCAGGAATCGCGAGATGTGGCGCAACGCTCTCGCTGACGGCGAGGAGTCGTTCACCGCACTCGTCCTCGATGCCGAGGGCTTGCCCCTCAAGTGCTGGGACTTCCCGCGGGGTGGCTGGGGCGATGACGGAACGGAAACGGGGCGTGCGGAGCTTCGGGAGATGAGAGCCGCGAAGGCGGCCGAGTGACGAGATGAAAGGACGGATTGGCATGAACGAGATGCAGAGCAACGAGCAGGCCTCGAACACCGCATGCGCGCCGACGCCGCTCGTAGCGGGCGAGACGGTCCTCTGGAAGGACGTCGCCGCGGCGAGCGCCGATCGCGACGCACACGAATGGACCTGGGAGGAGGTCGAGGACGTCATCGAGGTCAAGATCACCAACGCCGAGGCGGCGGCGATGCTCGCGGCGAACGGGGCGGACGAGGGGGAGAAGGAAGCCGCGGAGCGCGCGATCGACGCGCTCAAGGCGGAGCTGAAGGAGAAGAAGTCCGAGGTGGAAGCGATCGCGGCGCGGATGAAGGATCGCAACCGGACGGGCGCGAAGGGCGTTCAGTCGCGAAAGGCCAAGTGGCGCGTCGGGACCTGCTTCGCGCTCAACACCATCCGCTACATCGATCCGGAGAGCGGCCTCGTCGTCCACGAACGTCCGCTCACCCAAGCGGAGCGCCAGCTCGAGCTCGCCGTCGACAAGGCGATCGATTCGGCAAAGGTGGATCCCGAGCCTGCGCCGGAGTCGGGCGACGAGGTGTCGGTCACCAATCCGGCCGCGCTTCTTAGCGGCGCGAAGAAGGAGGACGAGCCGACGCCGTCGGACGTCTCGCTCGACAACGAGGACGACGACGACAACGCCGATGAGGACGACGGAGAGGACGCGTGAGCCTCACCGCGATCCTCGCGCGCTCGGCCGATGGCGTCATCGGGGTGGAGGGTCCGAACGGCCCGTCGCTTCCCTGGCGCCTCTCGGCCGATCTGAGGCGCTTCAAGGAGCTCACCACCGGGCACGCGATCATCATGGGTCGCAAGACATTCGACTCGATCGGGCGGAGGGCGCTGCCGAATCGGCTGAACGTCGTCATCAGTCGCTTCCCGTTCGAGGTCGATGGAGTGGTCGTCGCGACGAGTCTCAGCGAGGCGCTGGCGAAGGCGACGGAGATCGATCCGCATCCCTTTGTCATCGGCGGTGCGGAGGTCTATCGCCAATTCTGGCCGCTCGTCACGCGCGTCGAACTGACGGAGGTGCGCACCACCATCGGTCACGGCACCGTCTTCGACGCCGATCTGTCCGGCTGGCGCGAGATGGCCGTGACCGAGGAGCTCGAAGAGAACGGCCTTCGGTTCCGGTTCGTCTCGTACGCGAGGGCGTCGTGACACTGACACTCAACGGGAGATTGATGATGCGCAAGATCCGCTTCCTCTTGCCGCTGGCCTTCCTCGGCTGCGGCTACACATCGGTCGACAACGAGCTCGTCGGGCAGCCGAAGAAGATGCTCCGGCAGACCCCGATCGTCTGTCCCGACCGCGTGGACGTCGACGTGAGCCTGGGCGTCATGCAAGCCGGGACGGGCTCGGTGAGCACGCAGGATCACTGGCTCGTGGTTCCTGGCGAACACGAGCGGTCGGTGCTCGCCGGAGCGATCGAGGGCGGCAAGACGGTGCGGATCCACTACGACGATCGCCGCTTCACGTGGTGCGAGCCCACCGAGGTCGTTCGGAAGGTTGAGGTCCTCTAAGTCATGCGCGGCGCCGATCTTGAGGATCTCCGTGTGCGGTCCGAAGCGTTCGCGGCGAGGACCGACACGTTCCTGGCCATGAGCGCAGAGCTTCATGCGGGCGTCGAGCGCGAGGCGACTCTACGGCGCGGCGTAACGCTGAGCGCGTTCGCGATGACCGTGGGGGTGGTGGCGGCCGGCTGGCCGCCGACGCCGCCGTGGCTCGTGAGTGCCGCGGGGGTGTGGATCGTGGCTCGGCTGATCGGCAACGCGATCGTGTCGGCATGGGCGCAAAAGGAGCTGCGCCGAATCAAGGCCGCGTACCCCATGCCGTCACAAGGCGCGCCGTTCTCGCCTGGTCCGACGGGGAAGGAAGGAGAGTCGCGATGAGGATGCTCTACGGGATGCCACCGGACTCCGCCTCGGAACGTGTGCGTGAGGCGATCCACCAGAAGTTCTCGCCGACGATGGCGACGACGGTGCAGCAGATCAAAGATCGGATCGCGCAGCTCGAGAAGGAGCTCGGCCAAGTCGAGGCGTGGCGGCACGAGCTCGCGACGCTGAAGAAGATGCTCGCGGTGTACGAGCCTCCGCCGAAGCCGAAGAGGCGGGGGAAGCAGCCGTGACGCGGTTCGTTGTCAGCATGGACGTCAGGCAGCGCCACTCCAAGCTCGAGTGGCTGCCGATCGACGTCCACGTTTCGGCCGAGAGCGAGAGCGCGGCGCATCG
>Ga0196981_1000540_pt1 | contig 11104 bp, 14 predicted proteins | sample S3_2013CmetaG_FD_155462 | JGI IMG/M metagenome (GOLD analysis project Ga0196981, IMG submission 155462) | Soil microbial communities from Anza Borrego desert, Southern California, United States - S3_20-13C | ecosystem: Environmental > Terrestrial > Soil > Desert | place: USA: California...
AAGATAGGCCGCACCTTCTCTTCAAACACTTCGCGGCTGATGTCGCTCGGATACTTCTTCATGGCGTCCTCTTCGGGTGAGGACTCCTTAGAATCATTCCACCCTCAAAAGATCATGAACAGGCTCTAAGGGCTCTCCGCAATGAACACCGCCCGCACGGGCGCGGGCAGCCCCTCGATCGTCAGTTCCGGGTTGACGGGATCCAAAAAATCGGGCAGAGACTGAAAGCGCATCCAATCCGTGGAGCCCTGTTCGTCGGGCGTGGTCTTAGCGATATCGACGACCCGGCCATTGCGGTAACCGCATCGTCCAAGCCACGACAACAAGGTTTCGCAGGACGGAATGAACCACACGTTGCGCATCCGTGCATAGCGGTCTTCGGGCACCAAAACCTGCCCCGGCCCGCCCTCGATCACCAACGTCTCCAGCACCAGCTCGCCGCCCGGTCTGAGGCAGGCCTTGAGCTCCAGAAGATGATCGAACGGCGAACGCCGGTGGTAAAACACCCCCATCGAAAAAACGGTATCGAAGGCACGAAGATTCGGAGGAACATCCTCTATGCCCAAGGGAAGCACATAGACCGGGAAATCGCCGGCAAAATGCCTGACGGCCAGAAACTGCGCGACGCTTAAAAGCGTCGGATCGATGCCGATCACCAGCCCGGCCCCGCATCCGAGCATTCGCCAGGCGTGATAGCCGTTCCCGCAGCCGACATCCAACACCGTCCGGCCTTCGAGCGGCTGAATGTGGTCCTTCAGCCTGCGCCATTTAAGATCGGAGCGCCATTCGGTATCGATATGAATACCGTGAATGGTATAAGGCCCTTTCCGCCAGGGATGAAGACGGCGCAGCAAACTCTCGATCAGCGCCCGATCTCCCTCGCTGCATCGTCCGCCGATGACGATGCTGTCGGCATTCAAATCGACCTCGGACGCCTCAATTTCAGGCAGGCTTTCGAGCACGGACCGCCAAACCGGCCAATCGCCGTGCCGGTCGGAACCGAAAGCCGTTTCCAGACGAGCCGGCAGATGCTCCAGCCAGGCACGCAATTCTGGCCGTCGAGCCATCGAAAGCAGACCCGAATAAACCCTCAAACTTCCCTGACCATCAAGCCTATTCATGCAATGCGCCGCGCACCTTGCCGCTCGGCGATTCCGGGGAAACCGGCGGCTTTTTCGGGACAGCAACATCCTTCCGACGCCGTGTTACAATCTGGTTGTCCGTTCATAGAAAAGAAAGCCGTAAAACGCGCTCAAAACAAGGCAACATCCCGGAGATTCCCATCCACAACCCACTTTCGAGGGAAGATCGCCGAATGAACACACCCGACATCTTACAAGTTAAAGCTTATCTTCAGGATCTCCAGGACAGAATCTGTCGTGCATTGGAAAACGAGGAACCGGAGGCGTGTTTTCTGGAGGACCTTTGGCAGTACAACGGCGGCGGCGGCGGAAGAACCCGCGTATTATCCGGTGGAAAGACCTTCGAGCAGGGCGGCGTCAATTTCTCCCATGTTTTCGGCCGGAACCTGCCGCCCTCCGCAACGGCCCATCGGCCGGAGCTCGCCGGCCGGACATTCCAGGCGGTAGGCGTATCCCTGGTCATTCACCCTCTGAATCCGTACGTTCCGACCTCTCATGCCAATGTCCGCTTCTTCCTCGCCGAGAAGGAAAACGAAGCGCCGGTATGGTGGTTTGGCGGCGGCTTCGACCTCACGCCCTATTATCCGTTCGAAGAAGACGCGATCGCTTGGCATACCGCAGCGCGGGATGCCTGCCTTCCTTTCGGGGAAGACGTTTATCCCAGGTTCAAACGCTGGTGCGATGAATACTTTTTCCTCAAGCACCGCAACGAAACCCGAGGCGTCGGCGGACTGTTTTTCGACGATCTCAACGAGTGGGAATTCGATCGTTGCTTTGAATTCTTGCGCAGCGTCGGGGACCACTATATCAAGGCTTACGTACCGATTGTCCAGAGACGGAAAGACACGCCCTACGGCGAACGGGAACGCGACTTCCAACTTTATCGCCGCGGGCGATACGTCGAATTCAACTTGGTCTATGACCGGGGAACATTGTTCGGGCTGCAGTCGGGAGGCAGAACGGAATCCATTCTGATGTCTCTGCCCCCCGTCGCGCATTGGCGCTATAACTGGAAGCCGCAGGAAGGTAGCGCCGAAGACAATCTATACAAGAACTACCTGAAGCCGAAAGAGTGGCTATGAACCTCTTTTCTCGCCGCCGGCAGCGCCGATCGGTTCTTTCATGGCCGTAGCGTTGCGCTCCGCAAGGTGCGAAATCAATTGATCGAGGGAGCCGGTGCGGGCAACCTCATCGGTAAAGCTTGCTCTGTAATTCTGTAGCAGGCTGATACCCTCGATCAATACGTCATACACCTTCCAATCGTTCTTGGCGAACACCATCCGGTAGTTGACCGCCACGGGTTGGGCGCCGGCCTGGAGGATTTCGGTACGAACCATCACCTTTTTATCTTCCGGCTTCATCTGCAGCGGCAGATAACGAATTTTCCAATTGGCGTACTCGGTAAAGGCGGTGGTATAGGTGCGCACGAGAAGCATCCGGAATTCCTTTTTAAAACGCTCCCTTTGCTCAGGCGTCGCGGTCTTCCAATACTTTCCCAAAATCAGCATCGATACGCGATCGAAATCCACGTGAGGCTCGATGATACTGTCAACCAACCGCGTGGCTTTCTTGAAATCGTTCTTGAATTCCGGCTTTTGCAGGGTAGATTGCAACTCGTCGGCGCTGTGCTGGATAACCTGCTGCGGAGGAAGCAATCCTTCCTCTGCCAGCGCCGCCTTCCCCCAAAAGCTTAACAGCAACGACAACGCAACGGCCCAACTCGCCAGACCGACCGAAGACTTGGTAAATTTCATTTAAAAACTCCTGCTGACTTCTTTTTAATTTCTTATCATAACCCGGCGGCATGCACTAAACTACCGAGTTCCTCTGTGTCCTACGCGATAAACCGGCCACCATGTCGTTAAATAATAGCATTTCTTACCCCAATATTCGCTTGCGCCGAATGAGACGAAATGAATTCAGCCGGCGGCTGATGCGGGAAACGCGGCTTTCCGCCGACGACCTGATTTACCCCTTTTTTATTTTGGAAGGCGAAAACCGGCAGGAACCGGTCGCCTCCATGCCCGGCGTGGAGCGTCTGAGCATCGACTTGTTGTTGCACGAAAGCGAAAAAGCGTTCCGGCTCGGCATTCCCGCCATTGCCCTTTTTCCCGTGACGTCGCCCGACAAAAAAACGGACGATGCGCGCGAGTCTTATCATTCCGACGGCTTGGTGCAGAGGGCTGTACGCCGGCTGAAACGCCACTTGCCGGAACTGGGCGTCATCACCGATGTCGCTCTCGACCCCTTCACGACTCACGGCCAGGACGGGCTTGTAAACGATAACGGCTACGTGGTCAACGATGAGACCGTCGACGTGCTCGTCAAGCAAGCGCTCTCCCATGCGGAAGCCGGCGCGGACATCGTGGCGCCCTCCGACATGATGGACGGGCGGATTGGCGCGATCCGCGGCGCATTGGAAGAAAACGGTTTCGTTCATACACGGATTCTCGCCTATTCCGCCAAGTACGCCTCGGCTTTTTACGGTCCTTTCCGGGACGCGGTGGGCTCTGCGGCCAACCTGGGAAGCGGCGACAAATACACTTACCAGATGGATCCGGCCAATTCGGACGAGGCCTTGCGGGAGGTCGAACTCGATTTGGCGGAAGGCGCCGACATGGTGATGGTCAAGCCGGGTTTACCCTATCTCGACATCATCCGCCGGGTCAAAGACCGCTTCGGCGTCCCGACGTTCGCCTATCAAGTCAGCGGGGAATACGCCATGCTCAAGGCAGCGGCGCAAAACGGCTGGCTCGACGAACGCAAGACCGTGCTCGAATCCTTGCTGGCCCTGAAACGAGCGGGATCGGACGCCATCCTGACCTATTACGCCAGGACTGTCGCCGAATGGCTCCATGAAGAGTCCGCGAGACATGGCCCCTGAACGGCGCGAACCACAACCCCAAAACCGTCCTTCGAAATTTCCGCCGATTTCACCGACCCATGTCAGCAGCAGATCGTTATGCCGTCTTCGGCCACCCCATCGGCCACAGCCAATCGCCCCGCATCCATGCGCTGTTCGCCGAACAGACCGGCGAACGCCTGGTCTATACCGCGCAAGACGTTCCGCCGGAAACATTCGAACCGTGCGTGCGGAATTTTTTTGCTCAGGGCGGCAAAGGCTTGAATTGCACCGTTCCCCTCAAGGAACTTGCCTGGAAAATCGCCGACCGGAGAAGTGAGCGCGCGGAACGCAGCAAGGCCGTCAATACCTTGGCCCTGCGTCCCGATCGAACGGTTTACGGGGACAACACCGACGGAATCGGCTTGATACGGGACCTTACCGTCAATCTCGAACTTTCCCTGGAAAACCGCCGGATTCTTTTGCTGGGCGCGGGCGGCGCGAGCCGCGGCGTTATCGGGCCGCTGCTCGAACAAAACCCTTCTCGCCTTACGATCGCCAACCGCACGCCCGAAAAAGCCGTCCGGCTTGCCGGCGAGTTTTGCGATCTCGGCCCGATCAGCGGCTGCGGATTTTCGGACTTGGGCACGGAATCCTTCGATCTCATTTTGAACGCCACCGCCGCCAGCCTCACCGGCGAGCTTCCGGATCTGCCGAAAAACATCCTCCGCCCCGGCGGATGCGGCTACGACCTCGCCTACGGCATGGAGCCCACGCCATTCGTTCGATGGGGAAGAGAAACGGGAGCCAGCCTCAGCGTCGACGGGATCGGCATGCTGGTCGAACAGGCGGCCGAGGCATTTTTTATTTGGCGAGGGATACGGCCGGAAACCCGCCCCGTGATCGATTTTCTCAATCGGGAGCGCCGCGCCCGATGTCAAGCACCCGACAATCCGGCGTCACCCAGATATTGATTCTTCAGACGCACGTAACCGTCCCTGGAAAAACTTAGATATTCCAATTCGGCCTCCTTGAGCGGGCGAGCCTGCTTAACCGGCGCCCCCACGTAAAGAAACCCGCTTTCCAAGCGCTTGCCGGGCGGCACCAAGGCGCCCGCCCCGACCATCACGCGGTCCTCCACGACGGCGCCGTCCATGACTATGGCGCCGATACCGATCAGGCATAAGTCGCCTATCGTGCAACCGTGCAGCACGGCCCGATGCCCCACGGTGACGCCCCGGCCGACGATGAGGGCATTCCCCTCTTCGTTATACTGGCTTCTCTGGGTGACGTGCAGCACGCAGCCGTCCTGAATATTGGTTTCGTCGCCGATCTCGATGCGATGCACGTCGCCTCTCGCAACCGTCATCGGCCAAATCGAAACATCGTTCCCCAAGGCCACGTCGCCGATTACCAGCGCGCTATCGGCAATATAGACTCCCGCTCCCAATTTCGGCTCGATGCCGTTGTAGATTTGAATCGTCACCTTTAAGACACTCCCATTGATCGAGCGATTCGCCGGACCCGCCGTCTATACTTCTCCCGGCCCCGATTCACTTTCAAGAACACGAGGAGAGATTATGAGCGTAGGCGGCTTCATTCTGGTCGGCACAATCCTGTTTACCATCGTCTATGCCGTCTTGATTTACAACCGGCTGGTTAATTTGAAGCATGATACCGCAAAAGCGTGGTCCAACATCGACGTGCTGCTTAAGCAGCGTCACGACGAATTGCCGAAGCTCGTCGAAACCTGCAAGCAGTACATGCAGCACGAGCGGGAAACGCTGGAGAAGGTCATGCTGGCCCGCGCCGGAATTTTCGCCGCCCGCGAGTCTTCGAACCTGCATGCTCTCGGCACCGCGGAAAGCCAGCTGCGGCAGGGCTTGATGCAGCTCTTCGCGGTCGCGGAAAGCTATCCCGAGCTGAAGGCGGACGAATCCTTCCGGACACTGGAATCCAGGATCACCGGCCTTGAAAACGCGATCGCCGACCGGCGGGAGTTCTACAACGAGAGCGTCAACAACAACAATGTCCGGCTGGAAGAGTTTCCGGACGTCATTATTGCCCGCCTGTTCGGCTTCAAGCCGTTCGAGTTGCTGGAATTCTCGGAGGAAGAGAAGCGCGACGTGGATCTGAAGGCTCTGTTCGGTTGAGGCAAAAACCTTGCAGTTTCGCGACCTCATCCTCCAATCCTCTCCGCAGCATTTCTGGCTGGCGGCAGGCCTGGCCGCCCTGGCGGGAGCCGCCTCATTCCATCTCGCATTCCGCTGGCTGCATCGCGCGCGCCTGATTGCCGACACGCCCACCGCCAAGGTCCGCTCGGCCGCGCAGGGCTATGTCGAACTCGAAGGCCGCGCCAAGTTGATGGAAGGCGAGCCGATCCACGCCCCCCTGAGCGGCGCGCGTTGCGTCTGGTACAGCTACAAAGTCGAAAAGCGCGAGACCGATTATGAAGACGGCCGCCGTTCAAGCCGGTGGCGAACGGTCGAGCGGGGCGTGAGCGAAGCCATTTTCCACCTGGAGGACGATACCGGACGGTGCATCGTCGATCCGGACGGCGCGGACGTCGCGCCTTCTGTCCGGCTCAAATGGCGCGGCCATCTGCCGCGTCCGGAACATGCTCCGCAACGAACCGGCTTCTGGAATTCTTTATTCTCTTCCGGTCCGTATCGTTATACCGAATATCGCATTCAGGAAAACGATCCGCTTTACGCGATCGGACAGTTCGTATCGCTCGGCGGCGCCGACGGCGCCAACCTTCGTACCGAGATGGGCGATCTATTAAACCGCTGGAAGCAAAACCGCTCCGGGCTTATCCGGCGCTTCGACGCGAACGGCGACGGCGAGATCGATGCGGAGGAATGGGAAACCGCCCGGCAGCACGCCGAACGCGAAGTCATTGCGTCCTGGCGTGAAAGGACGAGGCCAACCGAGTTCCATCTGATGAAGAAGCCGGATTATGGGCGGCCATATTTGTTATCGGTCATCCCGCAGGACAAATTGACCGAGCGTTACCGCCGCAACGCTTGGCTTGCGGTATTGGGTTTCCTGATTGCCGGCTGCTCGACTGCCTGGGCTTTGCATCTGCGCTTCGGCTCCGTTCCCTGAGCAGCGCTTGTCCGCATTGCCGAAGACGGCGCGAATCGACGGGCTAGAGCGGTTTTCATCGAGCGTAGGGGCGAATGAATTCGCCCCTAGAAGCCTCTCGGAAATCCATGCTGCCTACAGAAAAACGCTCTAACCGGTTTCGCCGCGACCCGCTTTTTCTTCGAGTCCCGAGAGGCCGAACCGCCTCTGCAATTCGGCCAATACTCGATCCGGACCCAATCCCTGGTGAGCGAGCAATACCAAGCTGTGAAACCAGAGGTCCGCCACTTCGTAGACGATTTTGTCGGGATTTCCGTCCTTGGCGGCCATCACGGTCTCGGTGGCTTCTTCGCCGATCTTCTTCAAGATGGCGTCGAGCCCCTTGGCATAAAGACTCGCCACGTAGGATTTTTGCGGATCCTGGATTTTCCGCTCTTCGAGCACCCTGGCCAACTCTTTCAACACGTCCATATCAGCGCTTGTACATCGTTTCCGGAGATTTCAGGACCGGTTCCGCCGTTTCCCAGGAACCGCCCCGCAGCACCCGGTAAAAGCAATGGTGACGGCCGGTGTGGCAGGCAATTCCGCCGGCCTGCTCGACCCTGAGCAAAATCACGTCCTCGTCGCAATCCAGGCGAATTTCCAGAACCTTCTGCCGATTCCCGGATTCCTCGCCCTTCCGCCAAAGCCGGTTCCGCGAGCGAGACCAGTAGACCGCATGGCCTTCCTCGGCGGTAAGCCGCAAAGCGTCCCGGTTCATCCAGGCGAACATGAGGACCTGTCCCGTGGCCGCTTCCTGGGTGATGACGGGAACGAGCCCGTCGGACGTCCAGCGGATTTCGTCGAGCCATGCCGGCGCCGTCACAACCGCACCTCGATGCCCTGAGCGGCCAAGTGTTCCTTGGCTTGGCGAATGGTGTATTCGGCGAAATGGAAGATGCTGGCTGCCAGCACGGCGTCGGCTTTGCCCTGCGAAATCCCGTCGGCGAGGTGCTGCAGGTTGCCGACACCGCCCGAGGCGATCACCGGCACCGGTACGGCCTCGCTGATGGCTCGCGTCAGTTCCAGGTCGAACCCCTCTTTGGTGCCATCCCGGTCCATGCTGGTCAAAAGGATTTCGCCCGCCCCGAAAGCTACCATGCGGCGCGCCCATTCGATGGCGTCGAGGCCGGTCCGCTTGCGTCCGCCATGGGTAAAAATCTCCCACCGTTTGGGGTCTTCGGACACCTGCTTGGCATCGAGAGCCACTACGATACATTGAGAACCGAAACGCTCCGCGGCTTCGCGCACGAACTCCGGCCGGGCGACCGCGGCGGTATTGATGCTGACCTTGTCGGCGCCGGCATTCAGCATGCGGCGGATATCGTCCAGCGTACGGATGCCGCCGCCCACCGTGAGCGGAATGAACACCTCGCCCGCGACCTGCTCCACCACGTGCACCATCGTGTCGCGATTGTCCGAACTGGCGGTGATGTCGAGAAAGGTCAGTTCGTCCGCCCCTTCCCGGTCGTATCGGCGGGCAATCTCGACGGGATCTCCCGCATCTTTGATATCGACGAAGCGGACGCCTTTGACCACGCGTCCGTTGTCTACGTCCAGGCAGGGAATGATGCGCTTGGCGAGCATGGATCAGTATTCTTCCGCCACTTTGCGGGCTTCGGCGAAATCAAGGGTGCCCTCGTAAATGGCCCGTCCGGTAATGGCGCCCACGACGCCGTCGCCGACCACGCCGCCCAGAGCGTGAATATCCTGAATGCTCCGGATGCCGCCCGAAGCGATCACCGGGATGCGTATGGAGCGTGCCAGACGCGCCGTCGCCTCGACATTGACGCCTTCCATCATTCCATCCCGGCTGATGTCGGTGTAAACAATGGCTTCAACGCCGTCGTCCTCGAATTTTTGCGCCAGGTCGATCACATCGTGATGCGACAACTTCGACCAGCCGTCTATGGCTACCTTGCCGTCCTTCGCATCCAGACCGACGATGATGTGGTTCGGGAATTCCGCCGCGACCTCGCGAACGAAATGAGGCGCGCTGACGGCCTTGGTGCCGACGATGACGTAATCGACACCGGCGTTCAGATAGCCCTGGATCGTCTCTTCGTCCCGAATCCCCCCGCCCACCTGAATTTGCACATCGGGATAGGCCTCGCGGATGGCATGGATGACCTCCGCATTGCGCGGAATTCCCGCGAAGGCGCCGTCCAGATCCACCAAGTGCAGACGCTTCGCCCCTTCCGATACCCATTTTCCCGCCATCGCCACCGGGTCGTCGGAAAAAACCGTATCGTCTTCCATGCGGCCCTGCCGCAAACGGACACACTTGCCATCTTTCAGATCGATAGCAGGTATCAAAAGCATAGGAAAATCCTCAACAACGGATAGAGTGAATGATCGGCGCCTTATCGCCCCGGGTCCCAGTTTAGAAAATTAGCCAGCAATCGCAATCCGGCTTCCTGGCTCTTTTCAGGATGAAACTGAACGGCAAAGATGTTTTCGCGCGCCAGCGCCGAAGCGAAGGGCCCCGGATAATCGGTAGTCGCCGCAACGTTGCCGGAATCGGACGGCCGGGCAAAATAGCTGTGGACGAAATAAAACCAACCGCCCGGAGCGATGTTCCGCCAAACCGGATGATCGGCTTCCGGGCGGACCCGATTCCATCCCATATGCGGAATTTTCAAGGGCTGACCGTCGCCGTCCGCCATACCGCCGGCAAAGCGCGCGACCCGGCCGGGAATCAATCCCAAGCAGGCCGTTCCGCCGTTTTCCTCGCTCTCGTTAAGCAAGGCCTGCATGCCCAGGCAAATGCCCAGAAGCGGCTTCGAGGCCGCCACGCGGTCGAGGATGGTTATGAGTTCCCTTTCCGCCAACGCATTCATGCAGTCTCGGATCGCTCCGACGCCCGGAAACACGACCCGGTCGGCATCGAGGATTGTTTTCGGATTGTTCGTAACGATGACGGTGGTTTCGGAATGGGCGCGTTGAAGCGCCTTGGCTATGGAATGGAGATTTCCCATTCCATAATCGATGACTGCAACGGAAGGCATGGATAAAAAACGGCCGGGTGAAAGTTCCGCGTAAATTTCCTAAATCATTCCCTTGGTCGACGGGACGATATCCTGCATTCTGGAATCCGGTTCCAGGGCCATTCTCATGGCGCGGCCGAAAGCCTTGAAAACGGTTTCGGCAATGTGGTGGGCATTCTGTCCCCTGAGATTATCGATATGCAAGGTCACTTTGGCGTGATTGACGAAACCCCGGAAAAACTCGAGAAACAAATCGACATCGAATTCGCCGATGCGGGCCCGAGGAAAAGTTACGTTGTAAGATAAACCCGGACGCCCGGAAAAATCAATGACGACGCGCGACAGGGCTTCGTCCAGGGGAATATAGGCATGGCCGTAACGCCGTATTCCCTTCTTGCTGCCCAAAGCCTTTTCCACCGCCTGCCCCAGAGTAATGCCGATATCTTCCACCGTATGGTGGGCATCGATGTGCAGATCGCCTTTCGCGCGCACATCGAGGTCGATCGATCCGTGCCGCGCCACCTGATCCAGCATATGGTCGAGGAAAGGAATGCCGGTCTCGAAAACGCCCGTGCCGGCGCCATCCAGGTTGAGACAAACCCGCACCTGGGTTTCCAATGTGTTGCGATCGATGTCGGCGGTACGGCTAATCATGAGTAACAGGAGATCTTCTAAATAAATCCGCGCTTAATGATATAACGGCCCGCCGATCTTGCTAAGTGCTCTCCGGCAGCAATTCTCGTTTTGCCCTCGATCGCGGCCTCCCCATGTCGTCGTTCTGGCAGTCCCAATCGCAAACGGGCCTTCAATCGGCCCCTTCCCTGCCGGAATGACGGGGGGTTTCCATCCACAAATTGCCGAGATCGATCCGAAATTCTCGATTGCGTCGCCATTTTTGGCAAAACCTTTTGGGACCTCCGAGTCACCAAAAGGAGCCAAAAATTGGCGACGAGTAGTGCCTTCGGCGGCCCGCGTTCGTCCTGCGTCCGCCACGCCGGCGTACTCCG
>Ga0196981_1000541_pt1 | contig 11093 bp, 4 predicted proteins | sample S3_2013CmetaG_FD_155462 | JGI IMG/M metagenome (GOLD analysis project Ga0196981, IMG submission 155462) | Soil microbial communities from Anza Borrego desert, Southern California, United States - S3_20-13C | ecosystem: Environmental > Terrestrial > Soil > Desert | place: USA: California...
TCGTCGAGACCGGCACCGGCCAGCTGAACAGCGACATCGGCAAGGTCTACCAGGCGAAGTGCCTCGTGCGGGAGCAGTTCGCGAACTCCGAGCTCGGGGTGCAGCACATCGCCGAGCAGCTCGGGTGCTCGCCCGACTACCTCTCGCACCTTTTCCACACCGAGACGAAGGAGCGGCTCACGCACTACATCCAGCGCATCCGCATCGAGGGCGCCGTCCTCGCGCTCGACACGACGACGCTCACGATCTCGGAGATCGCCTACGCCAGCGGCTTCGCCGACCCGGCCTACTTCGCGCGGGTGTTCAAGCAGCACAAGGGCGTGACGCCGCAGGAGCACCGCGCGCTCCACGACGCGCAGCGGAAGAAGCCCGAGGAGCAGCCCAAGACCGTCTATTTCGACCGGGTGGACTTTTCACCGGGCGTCCCGCACGCGAAGGAGCCCGAGGAGATGAAGAGCTGACCAACGGCGGCGGCCGGGGCGGTCCCGCGGATCGCGCGGCGCCGCCGGAGCGCGCCTCAGGCCCGGGCTGGTGCCGCGGCGGCGGGTGCGGGCGAATCCGCCGGCACCCACGCGAGCGCGATGGCCGCGACGATCATGCAGCCGCCTCCGGCGACCACGGCGAACAGCGCGCGGCCGTCGAGGAGCCGGGACACCACCGGCCCGAGCAGGGTCGCCGCGAGGATCTGCGGAAGCACGATGAAGAAATTGAACACGCCCATGTAGAAGCCCATCTGCGCGGGCGGAATCGCGTTCGCGAGGAGGGCGTACGGCATCGACAGGATCGTGGCCCAGCCGACGCCGACGAGCGCCATCGAGAGGTTGAGCCACGCCGGGTCCCGCACGAGCGAGACCGACAGCAGCCCGGCGCCCGCGGACAGCAGCCCGATGCGGTGCAGGAGCTTGGCCGGAAGCCCGATGCGCGTCAGCAGCACCAGGCCGAACGACACCGCGCAGGCGACTCCATTGTAGACGCCGAAGAAGCCGCCGCCCTCCACCATCGCCCGCTGATACTCCGGCGTGCCCGGGGCCCCGCGGTAGATCTCCGCTGCGATCGCGGGCGTGAAATAAATCCACATGCAGAACAGGCCCAGCCACGTGAAGAACTGCACCACGGCGAGGCGCCGCATGACCGGCGGCATGTGCAGGATGCCCTGCTTGATCTCCGCGATGAACGACAGGGCGCCGGGGCTTCCGGCGGCCGCGCCGGGCCGCGGTTCCTCCGGCGGATGCTCGCGCGTGGTGACGATCGTGTAGACGACCGCCGCCAGGTACACGGCGGCCCCGATGTAGAACGCGAGGTGCACGGCCCGCGGGATGCCGCCGGCGACCGCGCCGCCGTCCGCGAGCCCGAGGGCCGAGAGCAGCAGCGGCAGATTCGAGGAGACCACCGCGCCGAGGCCGATGAGCAGGCTCTGCATCGCGAAGCCAACCTGGCGCTGCTGCGGCGGCAGCAGATCCGCCACGAACGCGCGGAAAGGCTCCATGCTGACGTTCACGGAGGCGTCGAGGATCCAGAGGAGGCCGGCCGCCATCCAGAGCGTCGAGGAGTTGGGCATGGCGACGAGCGCCAGGCTCGCCAGGATCGCGCCGACGAGAAAGTACGGCCGGCGGCGCCCCAGCCGGGTCCAGGTGCGGTCGCTGTAATACCCGATGATCGGCTGGACGATCAGCCCGGTGAGCGGCGCCGCCAGCCAGAGGATCGGCAGCTCGCTCTCGGAAGCTCCGAGCAGCTGGTAGATCGCGCTCATGTTGGCCATCTGGAGGCCCCAGCCGAACTGGATGCCGAAGAAGCCGAAGCTCATGTTCCAGATCCCGGGCAGGGACATGGGGCGGGAGGCTTGCATTAGGGGCACGGATTAGGGGACAGGAAGGGAGGACACCGGCCAGAGGATAGAAGACAGTGGGGGTAGCTCGGGGCTCGGGGCGTTCAGCGCTCCCGCGCTCCGCCGATCAGTGGCCATGGCCACTGATCTGGAGCGGCGGCTCGGAGTATTCCCGCACGACATGGTCGCCGGTGCGGTCGAAGAGGCGGATCCAGTGGCGCAGCCGTTCGAGCTTCTCTTCGCGCAGCGAGGCCTGCTGGTCCGGCGAGAACCGCCACTGCCAGTTGCCGTCGGTCGTGCCGGGGCGGTTCAGCGTCGCCTCGCCGCCCAGGTCGAGCAGGTCCTGCATCGGGATCACCGCCAGCCGCGAGACGGTCGAGAGCACGACCCGGATGATCGGCCACGCCGAGCGGACGCCCGCGAGCTGGAAATAATCGTCGACCTGCGCCGCGGTTTCCGGGCCGAGGCCCTCGAGCCAGGCGCGGGCGGGCAGGTTGTCGTGCGTGCCGGTGTAGGCGACACTGTCGGGCGGGTAGCAGTGCGGCAGGTTCACGTTGTGGGCGTCGTGCCCGTACGCGAACTGCACGACCTTCATCCCCGGCAGGCCCGCGTCGCGGCGCAGCGCGACGACTTCGGGCCCGATGTAGCCGAGGTCCTCCGCGATGATCCGCGCCTCCGGCAGCGCCGCGCGGACGGCCGCGAAGAACGCCGGGCCGGGGCCCTTGCGCCACTGGCCCGCGCGCGCGTGCGTGGCGTCGGCCGGGACCTCCCAGTACGTGTCGAAGCCGCGGAAGTGGTCGAGGCGGATGATGTCGTAGAGCTCGAACGCCGCCGCGAGCCGGTCGATCCACCAGGCGTAGCCGGTGCGCGCGAGGTGGTCCCAGTCGTACAGCGGGTTCCCCCAGAGCTGGCCGGCGTCGGAAAAATAGTCCGGCGGCACGCCCGCCACCGCCAGCGGACGGCCGCGGGCATCGAGCCGGAAGACGGCGCGGTTCTGCCAGGTGTCGGCGCTGTCGAGCGCGACGAAGATCGGCACGTCACCGATGATGCCGACCCGGCGCTCGGCGGCGTAGCGCCGGAGGCGGTCCCATTGGCCGAAGAAGACGTACTGGTAGAACGCGTGGCGCTCGGCGTCGCGCCGCACCGTTTCGGGCAGACCGCGGTGCAGCGAGGGCGCCCAGTCGCGGTAGCGTTCCGACCACTCGGGCCAGGGCTGGCCGCCGAAATGGGTCTTGAGCGCCATGAAGTCGGCGAACGGATCGAGCCAGTCGGCGTGCCGGCGCCGGAAATCGCGGAGCGAGCCGAAGCCCTCGAGCCCCTCGCGGTCGTCCGTGAGGAAGCGGTCGTGCGCTCTCGCGAGGGCGGTCCAGAAATGCAGGTAAAGCTGCCCGTAGTCGATCCGGTCGGCCGGGAGCGCGCGCAGCGCCTCGAGATCGGCCGGGCGGAGGAGGCCCGCGGACTCGAGCTCGCCGAGATCGATGAAGTACGGGTTGCCCGCACGTCCGGAGAATAGCTGGTAGGGCGAGTCGCCGAAGCCCGTCGGCCCGATCGGACAGATCTGCCAGTAGCGCACGCCGGCGTCGGCCAGGAAATCCACGAGCGCGCGCGCCCCCGCGCCGAGGTTGCCGATGCCGAACGCGCCGGGGAGGGACGAGACATGCGCGAGCACGCCGGCGGCGCGGCGATCCAGCCACGAGGCGACCGGCCCGCGGATTTCCGCGCGCGGGGCGCCGGCGGCGGGGGCCGGGCCGGCGGCGTTCACTCCGGGGGCGGCCAGGCGCGCGGAACGCGCGGGCTCGGACAGGGAGCGGCCAGGGGACGGAATCACGGAAAAGGCGGGCAGTTAAGACAGGCGGCCATCAGAGGCAATCTGATGGCCGCCGGGGAGGGAAGGGCCGACCAGCGCGCGGCTTGGGCCTGCCTGGTTCTCGCGGGCGGAGGCGGTCGGGGGCGGCGGGGTCGCCGGTCCAAGGGCTCCGCGCGATGACATGCAGGCAGGGCCGCGGGCTAGAATTTGTACGAGACGCCCGCCGAGTAGGAGGCGCCGTACTGCTGGTAGTTGATGACCTGCCGCGGGTCGCCGTTGTTGTACGTGATGAGCGGCTCGTCGGTCAGGTTGTAGCCCTGCAGGTAGAGCGTCAGACCCTTCATGGAGCCGCGCTGGATCGAGTAGCTGACCTGGGCGTCGAAGACGGACTCGGGCTGCGCGACCGAGAAGCCGCCGTTCGGGCTGACGTCGCCCGAGAGGTTCGGCACGCCGAACGTCGTGATGTACTGGCGGTTCTCGGAGCGGTAGCGGTGGCTGACGCGCGCGGAGAAGCCGTGGCGCTCGTAGTAGAACGTCGCGTTCGTCACCTTGCGCGACAGGCCGGCGATCGGGGCGTCTCCGCCGGTGGGACCCCAGGGCTTGATGCTGCTGTCGGTGTAGGCGCCGCCGACGATCAGGCCGAAGCCCCGGAGCGAATCGCTGATCAGCTCGCTGGGGAGCGAGACCGTGAGCTCGACGCCCTGGATGCGGCCGCCGTCGCCGTTGGCCGGAGCGGTGATGGTGCCGTGGCGGAGCGCAGGCTCGGGGCCGGCCGAGACCGGATAGCCGCTGAAGTCAGCCAGCGTGCCCTGCTGGTAGATGAAGTTCTTCAGGTCCTTGTAGAAGCCGGCGAGCGCGATGTAGCCGCGGTTGTCGGCGAAGTAGTGCTCGAGCGAGAGGTCCACCGAGTCGGACTTCCACGGCCGAAGCATGGGGTTGCCGCCGCTGCCGCTCCACGGGCTCTGCGTGAGGTTGGTCGAGCTGGCGAGCGCCGGGCTGTAGCTCCAGGTGCGGCCGGCGCGCATGTCGTGCATGCGGGGCCGGGCGATCTGGCGCGCGAGGCTGAAGCGGACGTACGAGCGCTCGCGCGGCTGGAAGACGAGGTTCAGGCTCGGCGCGACGTCAGTGTATTTCGCGCCCTGGGTCGTGCGGTTGAGCGCCGTGCCGGAGGCGGCCCAGCCGGTGGACTCCTGCTCCACGTCGATGACCTGCACGCCGAGGTTGCCCGTGACCGGCACGGAGCCCCACTTCGTGTCGATGTCCAGCTGGGCGTAAGCCCGCGAGATCGTCTCGTTGATCTCGAAGCGGTTGGCGACGATGCCGGTGTCGAGGTTCTCGGTGAATCCGAACACGCCGCTGTTCCAGGCGGCCAGGGTGTCGTAGGCGTAGATCTTGCCGAGGCCCATGAAGGTCATGTCCGTCTCGCCGATCTTCGGCGGGAGCGGGATCGTCCCGGCGACGTTCGTCGTGCGGTGCAGGAAGCCGGAGGGCTTCTCGCCATCGCGCTTGTAGCGCTCGGTGTAGCTCACGCCAGCCTGCACGGCGCTGAAGTACCGGTTGTCGAGCTGGCGCTCGGTGAAGAGCTGGAACTGGCCGAGCTCGTCCTTGGCCGCGAACTCCTTCAGGTAGCCGTACATGCCGCCGCCGGGGAGCGTGGACGGGCCCCAGCCCTGCGGGTCGGAGATCGCGACGCCGGCGCCGGTGGCGTACTCGCGGGTGGTGGTCATCTGCGGGATCGAGCCCGGCGAGAGGTCGACCGTGACGGTGTCCGCCGTCGTGGTCGGCGTGCCGCGGAAGCCGATGCCGGACCAGGTCTCGATGTTCATGTCACGGCGCTCCACCTTCGAGTAGCCGGCGTCGAACGTGATCGGCCAGGCCGACTTCTGGTTGAGCTTCAGGTTCCAGCCGATGGCGAAGAGGTCGTCGGTGCGCTGGAAGACGTCGTTGCGGATGACGGGCTGGACGTTGGTCAGGGTCGCGCGGGTGATGAGCCCGCCGCTGGTCGTGTAGCCCGGCTGCAGCACGGCGCTGCTCCAGAACGCGAGGGGGATCTCCATGCCGCGGAGCAGCTGCGTCTCCTCGAACTCGGAGGTGTAGACGTCGACGACGCTGTGGACGTTCTCGTTCGGCTTGAACTCGAGGACCGCCATCAGGCCGTCGCGGTCGAGGTTGCTCGTGCGCACGTAGGATTTCGTGCCGCCGATCGCGAGGTTGCCCTGCCCGTCGGTCGGGTAGCCCCAGGCCTGGAACTGCTCGCCCTCGAAGGGCTTGCTGGAGTGGGAGAAGCCGATCGCGAGGCCGACCGTCCCGCCGGCGAACTGGTCGATGTACGACACGTTGAAGCGCTGGCCCTTGTCGTCGGCGCCGGGCGTGAGCTGGCCGTACTCGGTCCACTCGTAATAGCCGTTCAAGGCGAGGGTGCGCTTGCCCTTCTCGAGGGGCTTCACCGTCTGGAGATCGACCGTGCCGGCGAGGCCCTGGCCGGTGAGGTTGGCGGCGGCGGTCTTGTACACGACGACGCCGTTGAGCAGCTCGGCCGGGTACTGGTCGTACTCGACCGCGCGGTTGAGGCTGGTCGAGACCTGCTCGCGGCCGTTCAGCATGCCGGTGCTGAAGTCGCCCGTCAGGCCGCGGATGCTGATGGCCTGGCTGCGGCCGTTCGTGCGCTGCGTGGTCAGGCCGGTGAGCCGCGTGAGCGAGTCCGCGATCGAGACGTCGGGCAGCTTGCCGATGTCCTCCGCCATGATGACCTCGACGATCGCCTTGTTGTCCTGCTTGGCCTCGGCGGCGGCGGCCAGGCTGCCGGCGAAGCCGGCGGTGACCTCGAACCGATCGAGCATCACCGCGGGGTCCTCCGCCGACGAGGCGGCGGGCGCGGTGTTCTGTCCGAATATCTGCAGGGCCGGCTGGGTGAGCAGCAGCCCGGTGGCGAGGCCGCGAACGAAGCGGCGGCGCACGAACTCAGCGTTGTTCATTGTGTGCATGGTGGGGATTGAAACCCACGCCGGCGCAGGCCGGTCGCGGGACGCGGGGAGGATGAAAGCTGGGCGCGCGGTGTGTGGGGTGCGCGCCCCGTGAGGCCGGAAAATCGGACACGCGCCGGGTCCCCGCGATGGGCAAAGGTCCCACAAAACCGAGGTGTCTCGGAAAAATCCGAGGTTCGGCCGGCGCGCGGCGGCGGCCCGTCCCTTCGCGGGTCCACCGCCGCCCCGCGCGCGAAACCCGCTGGAACGGACAGTCTTGAAATGCGCGCCGCTCGGGGCGCGCCCTGGCGGCTGCGACCTGGGATGGAGGCCGGCCGATTCCCCGCGCGCGCCGACCTAAGTTTTGTCCCGGCCATGCAAGACTTCTCCGCGGTCCTCGTTTTGACCGGCCCGCGGCTTCCCCGCACCGTCGGGGCGCCCCATGTCACCCCGCCTCCTCCCGTTCGCCCTCGCCCTGGCGTGCGTCGCGGCCTCCGCCGCGCGCGCCGGCCAGTCGCCCTCCGTCGCCGTCCCGCGCTTCACGCACCCGGGCGCGGGCCAGACCTTCTACTTCGTGCTCACCGACCGCTTTGCCAACGGCCGGGCCGACAACGACACCGGCGGCTTTCCGGGCGGCACGGAGGAGCACGGCTTCGACCCGACGCGCATCGGCTATTTCCACGGCGGCGACCTCGCGGGCCTGACCGCCCGGCTCGACTACCTGCAGGGCCTCGGCGTCACGGCGGTGTGGGTCACCCCGCCCTTCCAGAACAAGCCGGTGCAGACGGGCTCGGCCGCCTACCACGGCTACTGGGTGACGGACTTCCTCAGGATCGACCCGCATCTCGGCACCAACGAGGAGTTCCGGGCGTTCGTGAAGGCGGCGCACGGGCGCGGGATGAAGGTGTACATGGACATCATCGTCAACCACTCGGCCGACGTGATCCATTTCCCCGACCGGAAGGTCGACTACCTCGAGAGCCGGACGCACCCCCTCCGCGACGCGGCCGGGCAGCCGCTGAAGGAGCGCGACCTCGCGTACAACGGCCTCGGCGACACGGCGCGGCCGGCGCTTTCGGCGGAGAAGAGCTTCGCCTACGCCCCGGTCGTGCCGGACGCCGAGCGCACGGTGAAGAACCCGGCGTGGCTGAACGACCCGGTCCACTACCACAACCGCGGCAACTCGACGTTCCGCGACGAAAGCTCCCTGCACGGCGATTTCGTGGGGCTCGACGACACGTTCACGGAGCTGCCCCAGGTCGTGAACGGCTTCATCGACATCTTCAGCCACTGGGTGCGCGAGTACGACGTCGACGGCTTCCGCATCGACACCGCCCGGCACGTGAACGCGGAGTTCTGGCAGGCGTTCGGCCCGGCGATCCGCGCGGCCGCGCGGGAGGACGGCCGCCCCGGGTTCATCCAGTTCGGCGAGGTGGCGAACGAGGCCCTCGACCTGCCGCTGCTCAGCGAGTTCTCCACCCACATGCCGCTCGATACGACGCTCGACTTCGGCTTCTTCGTCGCGGCGCGGAACTTCGTGTCCCGCGGCGGCCCGGCCGACCAGCTGGCGGAGGTGTTCCAGCGCGACGACCTCTACACCGACCACGACAGCAACATCCACTCGACCACCACGTTCGTCGGCAACCACGACGCCGGCCGGTTCGCCTATTTCCTCAGTCAGGACAATCCCGGCGCCCCGCCCGCGCTCCTGGCGGACCTCGTGAAGCTGGGACACGGGCTGCTCCTCCTCTCCCGCGGCCAGCCGGTGCTCTATTACGGCGACGAGCAGGGCATGGTCGGCCGCGGCGGGAACGACATGCAGGCGCGCGAGAGCCTGTTCGCCTCGCAGGCCCCGGATTTCCGCACCGCCCCCCTGCTCGCGACGACGCGCACCGGGGCCGACGACAAATACGACCCCGCGCACCCGTTCTACCGCTTCTTTTCCCGGCTCGCCGGGCTCCGCGCCGCGCACGCGGCGCTCCGCACGGGCGCCATGGTCCCGCGGGACGCGGGCGAGCCGGGCGTGTTCGCGTTCTCGCGGATCGACCGCGACGAGAAGGTCGAGTTCGTCATCGCCCTGAACAACTACCGAAGCCGCGCGGCGACGTTTTCCCTGCCGACCTCCCAGCCGACCGGCGGGCAGTTCCGGCTGATCTTCGATTCCTCGGCGGACCCGGCGGAGGGCCTCGCCGCCGTCGATGGCGCCGGCCGGCTCTCCTCCGAGCTCCAGCCGCTGCAGTTCAAGGTCTGGCGGGCGGAAAAGCCGCTCGGGCCGAGGCCGGACGATCTGGTCGTGAAGCTGGTCAATCCCGCGGCGGGCGCCGCCCTCGGATTCAGCACCCGCGAGACGGACGGCCACATCTTCCCGAGCCGCCAGGAACTCCGGGCCGAGGCGAACGGCGACGGTCTCCTGGAGGTGACGTTCGTGCTGCGGCGCGCGTCGCGTCCCGGCCAATACGAGCTCCTCGGCACGGATGACGCGCCGCCATACCGGGTTTTCTGGCGACCGCCGCCGGACCTCCCCGCCGGCGAGGAGTTCTCGATCACGGCCACCGCGACCGACCTGCGCGGGCGCGTGGCGAGCGACACCGTCGACCGCGTGAAAGTCGCGCCGCACTCCATCTCCTTCGGGATTCGGGGGGCCACGACTCCGCTGATCACGGCGCCGTTGCCGGCCCGGGCGGTGCTGGAGCCCGGGCGCGGCGTGACGCTGACCATCGCCGCCGAGGGCACGGGCCCCCTCGAGTACCAGTGGCTGCGCGACGAGCGCGAGATCCCGAACGCGACGGATGCCAGCCTGGCGGTCACGGCTCCGGGCCGGTACGCCGTGCTCGTCCGCAACCGCGCCGGCACGGCGGTGAGCCCGGTGTGCGTGGTCGAGCGCGAGGGGACCGCGATGGCCGCGCCGGGCCGGGTGGTGAAGCACGAGGGCTTCCCCTCGGCCCACGTCGCGCCGCGGCACGTCCACGTGTGGCTGCCGCCGGGCTATGACGACAACCCTGCGGTGCGGTATCCCGTCGTGTACATGCACGACGGCCAGAACCTCTTCGACCCCGCCACGAGCTACGCCGGCGTGCCGTGGAGCGCGGATGACGCGATCCGCCGCCTGGTAGCCGCGGGCAGGACGCCGGGCGCGATCATCGTGGGCGTTTGGAACACCCCGGCCCGGTTCGCCGAGTACCTGCCCGAGAAGGCGGTGTCACCCGAGGCCTACGGACGGCTCGTCGCGCAGTTCCGGCTGCGGGGCGATCCGCCGCAGGGCGACGCCTACCTCCGGTTCCTCGCGACCGAGCTGAAGCCTTTCATCGACCGCACGTATCGGACGAAGCCGGAGCCGCGGCACACGTCGACGATGGGTTCCAGCATGGGCGCCCTGATTTCCGCCTATGCCGTCTGCGAGCGGCCGGACGTCTTTGGCGGCGCCGGCTGCGTGTCGATCCACTGGCCGCTGGGCGAGGGGATGGTCGCGGACTGGTTCGTGCGTCACGCGCCCCGGCCGGGCACGCACCGGCTCTGGTTCGACTACGGCACGGAGAAGCTCGACCACGACTACGAGCCGTACCAGCGGCGCGTCGACGCCGGGCTCCGCGCCGCCGGGCACGTCGAGGGTCGGGATTTTCTCTCGCGGAAGTTCGCGGGCGCGGAGCACTCCGAGCGCGCGTGGCGCGAGCGGGTGGACCAGGCGCTGGCGTTTTTGCTGCGGCTGTGAGCGGCCCGGCGCGTGCTCGGGACGACGCGGGGACCTCATCGACCGTGATCCGCGGGGACGATTCGATCATGCGCTGACGTCGGCGCAGCCAGGTTGAGCTCACGCGGAAACGCCCCGGATTTCCGGGGGCTCCCCATGTGTCCAAACTTTGTCCCGGCCGGGACTAAGTTTGGGGCGCGCGAGTGTGCGGCGCCCCTGGGGCCAAGCCTTGTCCCGGCCGGGACAAGAATCAGGCGGGAGTGAAAAGCGGTCTGGCGTCGCCCGAATTCGCGGGCACTTCGGGGGCCGGGCCGCTTCGTCATGCATACACCGATTGGCCCGTCGCTCGCGCTCGCGTTGGGTGCCGCCGATGCCCTCGGCACGGCGGCTGCCACGGTCTTAAAAATGGCATGGGACCGGTACCTTGACAGCGGCCGGTTCGACCGGCGGTTCAGGCGGCTGGTGGAGAAAGGGCTGGTTGAGCTCGCCGCGGACTCCGGGACCGAGCGCATCTTTCGCCTGACAGAAATCGGCCGGGAAGCTGCCGCCGGCGGCCGCGATCCGGATGCCCGGTGGGCCCGCCCGTGGGATGGCCTTTGGCGACTTGCGGTCTTTGACGTCCCGGAGATCCACGCCTCGCGACGCAAGAGGTTGCGGCGGATTCTCGCCGCGGCGGATTTCGGTCATCTCCAGGACAGCGCCTGGCTCTCGCCGGACACGGCCGACGAACTGCGGGCTCGGCTGAGGGGAGTGGCGTCCGAGGTTGAGACGCTGACGTTCCTCGAATCGCGGCCGTGTTCGGGCGAATCC
>Ga0196981_1000542_pt1 | contig 11088 bp, 9 predicted proteins | sample S3_2013CmetaG_FD_155462 | JGI IMG/M metagenome (GOLD analysis project Ga0196981, IMG submission 155462) | Soil microbial communities from Anza Borrego desert, Southern California, United States - S3_20-13C | ecosystem: Environmental > Terrestrial > Soil > Desert | place: USA: California...
TCCAGCAGCGCCTCGCACTCGGCGATTTTCTTCTCGCGCGCGTCCAGCTCGTCGCGGCGCTTGCCGAGCGACTGCAGCACCTCGACCTCTGTCGCCGAATAGGCGTGCAGGTCGGCGTCATCGGGGGGCGGCGGATTGGGCTGCGGCTCGCTTGACGCGGCGACAGGCACAGGCTTCGCAGCCTCGGCGGGGGCATCATCCGGCTTCTGGCCGGTATTGGCGGCTGCTTTCTTCAACTCGTCCGCAGTCAGCGGCGGCGGGTTTTCGCCGGGCGCCGCTTCCTGCGCATCCGCAGCGCGCGTGATGCCGGCTACCTCGGCCGCCTCGCCGATGACGGAAACGACGTTGACCAGGCGGAAGGCGAAGGCGACGCCCGCCACCACCATCAGCATGCTGAAAATGCCGAAGGGGCGCAGTTTTCGTTTTTTGGGTGCTTCGCTGCTCATGGCTGCTGCTTCGCCTTCAGCGCCTCCAGCAGTTCCCGCTCGGCGCGGCTGCGCGGCTGCGGCGTCAAGTCGTCATCCTCGACGCTGTCGGCGCGGCTGGAGAGCGCGGGCATCTGGGCCTTCGGCTTTTTCTCGGCGGCGCCCGACAGGCGGTCGGCCAGGTTGTCGCCCGCCTGGATCATGATCTCGAGCTCGTCGGACAGGGCGCGCGCCTTGTTGACCTTGTCCTGCAGCTGGTCGCCACTTTGCAGGACGGCGTCCTTCAGCGACTTGATCGCGGCTTCGGCGCGGCTGGAGGCAAGGTTGAGCGCGGAAATCAATTGCTCAAAGGCCTGCTTGTCGGCCTGCATCTTGGTGAATTGCTCCGACAACCGGCGGGCATAGAGGATCGTGGCCGCCAGCGCTGCCAGGATTACCACGTCAAAGCCCAGGCCAATCAGCGGGTTCATTATTGTTCCTCGGTTTTCTCGGGCTCGATATATTCCTCGATGCTGCAGGCGATCTGGCCCTGCTTCTGGCCGACCTTGGCCATGAACATCGCATGTTCGCCGACGCGCATCTCGATCAGGTCATTCGGGCGCGTATTCAGCATAAAGGTAGAGCCGATCTCGAGATTCACCAGATCGTCGAGCGGAATGGTGGTTTCGCCGAGGATCGCGGAAAGCTGGATATCCGTCTGGAACAGCTCGCGCGTGAGGTGGGTCTCCCAGATCGTGTCGCGGCCGAATTTTTCGCCCATGAACATCTGCAACAATAGTTCACGGATCGGCTCCAGCGTCGCGTAGGGGATCATGATCTCGACCCGGCCCGAGCGGTCGCCCATGTCGATGCGCAGGCGCACCAGCACGCCCGCATTGTTGCTCTGCGTGATCGTCGCGAAGCGCGGGTTGGTTTCGATGCGGTCGAGGCGGAAAGTGACGGGCGAGAGTGGATCGAAGGCGCTCGACAGGTCGTTCAGCACGACATGCAGCATGCGCTCGATCAGCTTGGTTTCAATCGTTGTGTAAGGCCGACCTTCCACGCGCAGCGCGGATGTCCCGCGCCTTCCGCCCAGCAGCACGTCGACGATGGAATAGATCAGCGAGCTGTCGATGACCATGAGGCCGTGATCGTCCCATTCCTCCGCGCGGAAGATGCCGAGCATGGCGGGCAGGGGGATCGAGTTCAGGTAATCGCCAAAGCGCACCGAAGAAATATGGTCGAGGGAGATCTCGACATTGTCGGAGGTGAGGTTGCGCAGGCTCGTCGACATCAGCCGCACGAGGCGGTCGAACACGATGTCGAGCATTGGCAGGCGCTCGTAGTTGACGAGCGCGGAGTTGATCAGCTCCATGATGCCGGTTTTTTCGGACTTGCCGCCCGGATCGTCGAAGCCGAGCAGGCTGTCGATCTCGCTCTGGTCCAGGATGCGGCCTTCGTCGACGCCGCCCTCTGGCTGCGCCCAGTCCTGGTTCAGCTCGGTCTTTTCATCGACAAGCGTGTCGTCGGCGGGTGTTTTCGGGGGCGTGGTCATTGCAGCAGGAACTCCTGGAACAGGACGTCGCGGACCTTGATATCGGGGGCGGCGGCGCGCACGCGGCTCAGCAATTCGATCTTCATGCGGTACATGCCGGATGATCCGCGCAGGTCCTCGATCCGCAGCTCGCGCAAGTAAGCCTGGAACTGGTCGATCACGCGCGGCATGACGATCTCGAACGCCTTTTCGGACGTCGTGTCCTCCAATTCCACCTTCAGCGCGATCTTCAGGAAGCGCTGCTGCTTGCCGGTCGAATTCAGGTTCACGATCATGTCGGGGATGCTGACGAAGACGCCGACAGGCGCGGCGGATCCCGCCTTCGCCATTTCCTCGACGCAGGCCTGGTAGTCGGCATCAGATTCCTGAATGTTCGTGCAGTCGATTTTCTTGTGCAGGAATTTGTCGAGATAGCCCATCTTCCAGGCGGCGCCCGCGCCGCCCGCAATGATAAGGAGGGGAATCAGCGCGAAAATGGCGATTTTCTTCTTTGAGAATTTCGGCGCCGGCGCTTCGCCCTCCGCGCCCTCCGGCGTGGGCTCGCCATCGGCCGCGGCAGGCGCGCCCGGTTTCTTCGGATCGGCCTTCAATTCGCCGGCATCGGCCAGCTTGGCTTTTTTCGCGTCAGCCATATAACCCCAAAATTCCTAGCTATCCTATGGCAAATCCTGTGAAGGACTTGGCCTAAACTCCTTAAAACCCTGCATATATCGTGCCACGATTAATATATTTTGTCAGTCACCTTTTGCGAGGGGTCGCCCCCCGCACCTCGGCGATTTATTCTGGAAACGGCCCTTCACCCCGCGCTACCTGCGGCAAAAATTTCCTCCGCCACCTTGCCGCAGCTACACGGCCATTACACAGCCCCAGCCCGCTTGAAGCTATCCCCTTGCAATGACAGGTTTTTCCAAACTGGCATAACTCTCGCATCTGTTGTCTTGGGTTAAACGCCTCCTGACACCGCAACAAGACGGGCAGGGGCGAGAGAACAAGGTGGTCTAAAATGGAAAACATTACTTACGTTGGCATTTCGCAGCAGATGGCCCTGCAACAGCAGATCGAGGTCACCGCGAACAACATCGCCAATATGAGCACGCCGGGCTTCAAGTCCAATAACGTGCTGTTCACCGACTACATCACCAAGCCGAAGGGCGGCGAGGCGCTGCACCAGAGCCAGGATTACGCGACCTACCGCGATCTTTCCTTCGGTAACCTGATCCAGACGCATAACCAGCTCGACATGGCGATCCATGGCGAGGGCTATTTCACGGTCTCGACCAAGGAAGGCGCCAAATTCACGCGCGACGGCGGCTTCTCGCTCAACCTCAACCGCGAGCTGGTGACCAAGTCGGGGCATCTCGTGCTGAACGAGAACGACAACGCGATCGTGTTCCCCTCCGACGCGACGCAGATCCGCGTGTCGGACGACGGCAACATTTCCTCGGAGCAGGGCAATATCGGCCGCCTCAAGATCGTCCAGTTCGAGGACGAGCAGAAGATGAAGAAGGTCGGCGACAACATGTATGACGCGAACGGCCAGACGCCGCAGATCATGCCGAACCGCAAGATCGTGCAGGGCGAGCTCGAGGGCTCCAACGTCAACCCCGTCTCCGAAATGAACCGCATGATCGAGCTGATGCGCCTGTTCCAGGCAGCGCAGCGCATGCTGCAGACCGACCACGACCGCCAGCTTTCGGCAATCCAGAAGCTGACGCGTCCCGCATAACCGTTTTTGAATTGAATTGAAGCAAGGAGTTTAACATGTCTCTTACCCTCGATATCGGCGCAACCGGGATGCTCGCGCAGCAGCTCAACGTCGACGTGATCTCGAACAACATCGCTAACATGACGACGACCGGCTACAAGCGCCAGCGCGCGGAATTCCAGGATCTGCTCTACCAGACCAAGGTCCGCCCGGGCGCCTCCTCCTCGGACCAGGGCACGACGATCCCGGCCGGCGTGCAGCAGGGCCTCGGCGTCAAGGCGGGTTCCGTCTACCGCATCAACGAGCAGGGCGCGCTGCAGATGACCGGCAACCAGTTCGACATCGCGAACAAGGGCGCCGGTTACTTCCAGGTGACGCTGCCGAACGGCGACACCGCCTATACGCGCGACGGCTCCTTCCAGGTCAACCAGGACGGCCAGATGGTCACGCCGAAAGGATATCTCGTGCAGCCCGGCATCACGATCCCGCCGAACGCGGTCGACGTGACGATCAACTCGACCGGCCAGGTGCTGGTGAAGATCCAGGGCACGACCAACCTGCAGGAAGCGGGCCGCATCCAGCTCGCGGCCTTCGCGAACGAGGCCGGCCTTGACGCGATCGGCGACAACCTGCTGCTCGAAACCGAAGCCTCGGGCAGCGCGGTAGTCGGCGATCCCGGCACCGATGGCTACGGCGAGATCGAGCAGGGCGCGCTTGAAACCTCGAACGTGAACATCGTGCAGGAGATCACCTCGCTGATCCAGGCGCAGCGCGCCTACGAAATGAACTCGAAAGTGATCCAGGCGGGCGACGAGATGCTCTCCACCATCACGCAGATGCGCTAACGGGAATTAGCGTTTTAACAGGGAGTGGGAATAATGGGAAACATCGTGAAACGTAAAAAACCGGACCTGAAGAAGCTGCTGATGGCGGTCGCCATGACGGCCTTCATGGTCAACGCGGCCCATGCAGCGGAGCCGGCGCTCGACGTCGCGGTGAGCGGCGATGTCGTGACGGTCGGCGACGTGTTCCCCGGCGTCACCCATGACGCCGCCTATGTCCTGACCAAGGCACCCGCCTATGGCAAGACGCTGACGCTGAACGCCGGCGACCTCAAGCGCATTTCGGATGCCTTTAGCCTCGGCTGGACGCCCGTTTCCGCGACCTCGCAGACCGTTATCCGCCGCGCCTCCAACGAAGTGGGCGCTGCGACGATTTCGGCCGCGCTGCAGGAAGCGCTCGCAGAAAAGCTTGAGGGGCAGAAATTCGAGATCCAGCTGAACGAGCAGGCATTGCTGCATGTGCCTGAAAGCGAGCAGACCAATGTCGCGATCAGCGAGCTGCGCTACGACCTCGCGCGCGGCGAAGTCAGCGCGATGGTCACGACCGGCGCGAATACCACGGCCCGCATCGAAGGCCGCCTTTTCCCCGTCACCTCCGTCCCTGTACTGAAGAACCAGCTGCAGAAGGGCGAGATGATTTCCCGCGACGATATCGACTTCCTCGATATCCGCAACAGCGCGATCGGCGCGACCGTCATCACCTCGGCGGAGAAGCTGGTCGGCATGTCGCCCCGCCGCGGCCTTGCGCCGCTGAAGCCGGTAACTGCGGCCGACATCATGTCGCCCGTCGTCGTGAAAAAGGGCGAGATCGTGACCATGGTGCTGCAAAGCGCGGAAATGACGCTGACGACGCAGGGCAAGGCGCTTGAAAACGGCGCGGCCGGCGAAACCGTGCGCATCATCAATCCTTCCTCCGGCCAGTCGGTCGAAGGCGTGGTGACGGGCGTGAAGACGGTTTCCGTCATGGCGCCCGGCGACGCAGGAATCTAAGACGATAAAAAACTATAAAAAAGACAAACAGGGTTAATCAGGAGATTAGAAATGAAAAAAGAAACGAATACCGCGAAAGGACTGGGCCGCAAGACTGCAACCGCTGCTGCCATCCTCGCCGTTATGTCTCTCACCGCCTGCTCGGGCCTCAAGGAGCGCATGTCGCGGATCGGCGTCGAGCCGCCCATGAGTAAGATCGACAACCCCGTCGCCAAGCCCGGTTACCAGCCCGTCTCGCTGCCGATGCCGCCGGTCGAGGTCGCCAACACCGCGCCCAATTCGCTGTGGCAGCCCGCGCGCCAGACCTTCTTCAAGGATCAGCGCGCGCACCAGGTGGGCGACATCCTGACCGTCATGATCGATATCGACGATGAAGCCGACATGAAGAACAAGACCGAGCGCTCGCGCACCGGCGGCGAAAAGGTGGGCGTGCCCAACCTGCTCGGCTTTGAATCGAAGCTCGGCAAGGTGCTGCCCGACGCGGTCAACCCCGATGCGCTGGTCGGCATCAACACCGACTCCACCTCAGTCGGCGACGGCAAGATCAAGCGCGAGGAAGAAATCAGCCTGAAGCTGGCCGCGATGGTTACGCAAGTGCTGCCGAACGGCAACTTCGTCATCCAGGGCCGCCAGGAAGTGCGCGTCAATTTCGAGCTGCGCGAGCTGACCCTGCGCGGCGTCGTGCGCCCCGAAGACATCCTCAACACCAACTCCATCTCGTATGACAAGATCGCGGAAGCGCGCATCTCGTACGGCGGGAAGGGCACCACCAGCGACGTCCAGCAGCCGCGCTACGGCCAGCAGTTCGTCGATGCGGTCTTCCCCTTCTAAGGAGTCCGGACCACCCGTTTAACCCTGACCACCCCAACTTGCAGGAATTCCCTGTCAGGCCGGCGTTTATCGCCGGCCTTTTTCTTTGGACTTATTGCGGCTTGAAGCGCAGGCGCACCGGAGCGCCCTTGTGCCATTCAAGCGCGGGCGCCTGCATATTCAGGGAATCGCGAAAGGTTTTGGCGTCATCCAGCAGGTTCGTATCGGGCAGCTGCGAGGGCGGGATTTCCTGGGCGAGGCCGCCCTTGATGCGGTGGATGCGGCCGGCATTCAGGTTGAAGACATACATGACCGCGCCATCCTTCGGGTCGAGCTTTGCGATCTCCACCTGGCTGTCATCGGCTTTCTGCAAGCTGCCGTCCTGCAGCGGCAGGTCGCGCGTGCTGGGCTTCCAGCCCTGGGTCGCTGCGTAATCGGCGGTTGTCTTGGCGTCTGTCAGGCGCACTTCGACCGTCTTCGCTTCCTCGACGAAAGTGTGGTCGACGATCATGCGGCTCGACAGCCAGTCGAGATATTTCGCCCGCTCATTACCGGTTATGTCGTCACTCCCGCCGTAGAGGCGTGTGAAGAAAAAGCTCTCCATATAAGCCTGCACGAATTGCAGCGGCGTCAGCAGGCGGTTTTCCAGCATCGCGTCGAGATGCGCCTGGTTGCCCTCAGCGCCGGCGCGGATCGCGGTTTCCATCATGACGCGCTGGTACGCCGTGACAGGTTCCGGCGCGCGCGGGTCAAGATCGCCCGCGAGGGAGGCGGAAAAGGTTTTGGCCAGCAGCGCGAACACATCGCGCCCCGGCAGGTCGGCGGTTCTGATAAGGCCCGCGACGGACTGCTGCTGCACCTCGTCGCGCACGATATCGCGCGGCTGGGGCCTGTCCTCGGATGCCTGTTCCTCGCGTTTTTTAAACTCCGCGTATTTCAGCAGCAGGTAGGCCGCGGTGACGTTGTTATGCGCGGCTGCATTTTCGATGCCGGCCGCGAGCGATTTTGCCCCGTCGAAGCCCTGCTGCTTCACGCGACCGAAAACTGTGCGCACGGATTTGAGAGGGCGGTTGAGCAGGTACCAGACGCGCCAGTTCTGCCCCGCGGCAATCGCGCCGCCAAGCGCCTTGTGCACGGCGTCGCTGGTCGCGTTTTTCGCCTTTTTCGCCCATTGCCTGTCGGCATCGGTCGGCGCGGGCACCTTGATCTTGCCTTCCAGCCCCTCGATGTTGATATAGGGGGAGGTCTCCGCCTCGGGCGAAATGCCGTTATCCTGACGGAAATGCTTCAGCCATTTGTCGAGCATGGGTCACTCATAAATATAAGGTCGTGTTGGAAACAGGCCCGACTATAGGAACGGGGTCTGGTTCTGTCAATCAAGCGGCCCGGCGCAATGCTGCGACGCATTATGCCATAACCTTCTTTGAATCTTGCCCATTTGGTATCTGTAAGCACATAACCAAAAAGCTTATAGTGATGTCCTGTCATTTTCTATCGACGACGCATCCGTTACGGGGAGCAAGCGACGATGACCAAAAGCAATTTATCCGAAGCGCCGCAGTTCGAGGCGCAAACCGCCGCAGGCGCGCAGCCGCTGTTTGAAAACGGCAAATGGATCTGGGAGCGGCATTACCCGACCGGCCTCAGCTGGCATGCGCCGATCCTGAAAAAGCCGCTGTTCCACATCATGGACCAGGCGGCGGAAAAATATCCGCATAACGTCATGGTCGATTTCGAGGGCAGGACCTGGACCTATGCCGATATGGGCCAGATGGTCAACCGCGTGGCGGAAGGCCTGCAGAAATTCGGCGTAACCAAGGGCACCAAGGTCGGGCTGTTCCTGCCCAACTCGCCCTATACTTTCATGTTCTTCTTCGGCGTGCTGAAGGCGGGCGGGACGGTCGTCAATTACAACCCGCTCTATGTCGAGCGCGAGCTCGCAAGCCAGATCGAGGACAGCGAGACGGATATCATGGTCACGCTCGACCAGAAGCCGCTCGTCGCCAAGATGGAAAACGTCATGAAGACGACGCGCCTGAAAAAGGTCATCGTCTGCCCTTATTCCGAAACGCTCGCTTTCCCGCAGAACCTGCTCTACCCCTTCCTGAATCATAAAGAGATTGCCGATATCAACTGGGACAGTCGCCATATCCCCTTCATCGACGTCGTCGACAACGACGGGCAGCCGATCGCAGTCATGGTGAATGCCGAGGAAGACACAGCCGTCCTGCAATACACCGGCGGCACCACGGGCATCCCCAAGGGCGCGATGCTGACGCATGGCAACCTTTACGCCAATATGCAGCAGATCACGACCTGGGTGCGCGACATTCAGCACGGCAAGGACAGCGTGATCGGTGTGCTGCCGTTGTTCCATGTCTTCGCGATGACGGTCGTCATGAACATGTCGATCCATTGCGGCCTCAAGATTTTGCTGCATGCCAAGTTCGACGTGAACGACGTGCTGGAGGCGATAAAAAAGCATCGCCCCACCATGTTCCCCGCCGTGCCGGCGGTTTTCAATGCGATTGCCAATTCGCCCGACGTGGGCAGCTATGATTTCTCGTGCCTGCGGTTCTGCATCACGGGCGGCGCGCCGATGGCGCTCGACGTCCACCGCCTGTTCGAGGAAAAGACCGGGTCGCGCGCTTTGGCCGAGGGTTACGGCTTGACCGAAGCGGCGCCCGGTTGCACTTTCAATCCGTCCTCCGGCGTCAAGAAACCCGGCTCGGTCGGCCAGCCCGTGCCGGGATGCACGGTCGAAATCATCGACCGCGCCGACGGCGTCACGGCTCTTGGCGTCGGCGAAAAGGGCGAGGTCTGCATCAGCGGCCCCCATGTTATGAAGGGCTATTACCGCCGCCAGCAAGCGACTGATGAAGTGATCCGCAACGGCCGCCTGCATACGGGCGATGTGGGATACCTCGACGAACACGGCTACCTGCACCTTGTCGACCGCATCAAGGACCTGATCCTCGTGCGCGGCTACAACGTCTATCCCCGCATGGTGGAGGAAGCGATCTACCTCCATCCGGGCGTGGAGGAATGCATCGTGGCCGGCGTGCCCGATGCCGAGCGCGGCGAGACCGTCTGGGCCTGGGTCAAGCCGACGGCAACGGCGGCGGGATCGACGCTGACCCCCGATTCCTTAAAAGAATTCCTCATCGACAAGTTGTCGCCGATCGAAGTGCCGCGTAAGATCGTGCTGCGCGAAAAGCCGCTGCCCAAAACGGCGGTCGGCAAGCTCTCGCGCAAGGACCTGCTGGAGCAGGAAGGCATCAAACGCTGCTAGATAAAGGATAGGGCAATGACGACTGCACCCGCGCGCGCCTCGGGCCATGTTTTTCCGTGGCTGAAAAGCTATGCTCCCGGCGTGGACTGGAATGTCGAGATACCGCAACAGCCGGTCTATGCCTTCCTCGGCAAAACCATCGCGCGCTTCCCGGACCGCACGGCGCTGCAATTCGCAGGGCATCATTACGATTATAAAACCGTCGGCGCGCTGGTCGATTGCGCGGCCAAGGGGTTGTGGCAGCTCGGCGTCAAGAAGGGCACCAAGGTCGGGTTGTTCATGCCGAACACCGCGTATTCGGTCGTCATGTATTACGCGGTCCTGAAGGCGGGCGCGACGGTGGTCAATTTCAACCCTGCCTATATCGAGCGCGACCTCGCCGCGCAGGCGAATGACAGCGACACGCAGTTCCTCGTCACGCTTGATCTGCCGCCGCTCATGGACAAGGCGAAGGCGGTCGCAGATGCCTCGAAGATCGAAAAAATCATCCTCTGCCCGATGAAACAGAATCTGCGCGAGACGACGGTGGGCGAGACCGCGATCGAAACCGCGCGCGCCGTCTGGTTCCGCGACCTCATCCATAATGACGGGCAGATGAATGAAACCATCATCGACCCCGAGCGCGATATCGCCGTGCTGCAATATACCGGCGGCACGACCGGCATCCCCAAGGGCGCCGCGCTGACGCACAAGAACCTCGTCGCCAACGCGACGCAGATCGGCCAGTGGTATCATAACGCGAAGGACGGGGAAGACAGCATGGTCGCCGTGTTGCCGCTGTTCCATGTCTTTGCCATGACCGTCGTCATGAACATGTCGATCATGAAAGGCATGACGCTCATCATCATGTCGGCCTTCAGCATTTCGGAGCTGCTGGAGATCGTGAAGCGCGACAAGCCCGCTTACCTGGCCGCCGTGCCGGCCATGTATATCGCGCTCGCCAATTACGACCGCATTTCCGAACATGATTTCTCGACGCTGAAATTCTGCCTGTCCGGCGGCGCGCCGCTGCCGGCGGAAGTGAAGCGCCTGTTCGAAACGCGCACCAAGGCAAAACTGGTGGCGGAAGGTTACGGCCTCACCGAATTCTCCCCCGTCGCGACCTGCAACCCGCTCACCGAAAAAGCGCGCGCGGGCTCGATCGGCTTGCCGATCCCGGGCACGCTCGTCGAAATCCTGAGCCTCGTCGATGGCGAAACGGTCCTGCAACCAGGCGAGAAGGGCGAGATCTGCGTGCATGGCCCGCAGATGATGGCGGGCTATTACAAGCGCGACGACGAAACCGCGCAGGTCATCAAGAACGGCCGGCTGCACACGGGCGATGTCGGCTATATGGATGACGACGGATTTGTCTATGTCGTCGACCGCGTCAAGGACATGGTGCTCGTCGCGGGCTACAACGTCTATCCCCGCCATATCGAGGAAGTGCTGTTTACGCATCCCGCGGTCGAGGAATGCATCGTCGCGGGCGTGCCCGACAAGCTGCGCGG
>Ga0196981_1000543_pt1 | contig 11077 bp, 5 predicted proteins | sample S3_2013CmetaG_FD_155462 | JGI IMG/M metagenome (GOLD analysis project Ga0196981, IMG submission 155462) | Soil microbial communities from Anza Borrego desert, Southern California, United States - S3_20-13C | ecosystem: Environmental > Terrestrial > Soil > Desert | place: USA: California...
TTAATGGTATTACCTACTAATTTGATTTTATCTTTTTTTCCTTTCTTACCAGGAATCAGGTTCGCATAATTCTTACGAGCAAGATTGATAGATGCCTTACAGTATTCATCAATATCTAACCCCATAACTTTTTGCATATACAACTCGTTGTATTCAGCAACTACAGCCTCACATCCAGTATATTCTTTATCTTTCTTCACCATTCGATGAATACCTTTGCCGATATATTTGATTTGATCAGCATTTTCAGGAATAACAAAGTTTACACCGTCAGTATCGAGAACTGTGGGTTCAAAACCTTTAGACATGAAAAATATAACCATGTGGCGAAGATATTGTCTACCCGTACATGTGATCTGCTCACCTACACGCATATCTCCCCAGGGGAATACGTTGGGAGCGGATACTGATCCGAACATTGAGTTATTCAGAATCTTTAAGGGTAATTGCTTTTTATCGTAATCACCAGCAAGTTTAGAATTGCCTTCTGCCTCCGCTTTGTTCTTTAATTCTTTATATAGATTACGCTTATCGTATACATATTGTAACATCCCCTTCATCGCACCAGTTACATCACATTCAGGGAATACATCGTGTGTTAATTGGATGGAAGGGTATAGTGAGGCAAAGTCGAGTTTCACAATATTCCTACCAAAACCTACTTTAAGTAATCGTGATAAACCGCCAGTGAAAGATGTTTGCTGTTGGTAAGCAGGGATGGCGAGATCTTTTTCATAAGACCATGCAAGCATTAATAACTTCCATATAGCAGCCGTACCCATTGTAGAAGTTCTGGCAAAAGTAGAAGGAATAATTTTAGCTAATAAGAATGTAGCTTGGTTGAAGATGTTATCCACTTCTTCTGTTTCCCACAAGTCGTCCAGTAAGTATCGTTCAATAATGTAGCGACCTTTGACGATCTCCCAACCCTCTTTTAATCCTTCATCCTCTTTATGTTTTTCAACTTCGTAGTAAGATCCGTCAGAATCCCAGAAATAAAAATCTTTGTTCTCATTCCATATCTTATGAATCTTATCACCCTGAACATACACACGATTCGGTTTAGCGATGCCAGAATACTTGGTGATATACTTTAACCCAGCACCTTTGATGCTTGAATTAATAGCCTGTGCTCTACGTACAGCGTGATATGTATCGGTGATGTTGTATCCCCACATAATAGTCTGTTCATAACGCTCTACTTCAGCACCCAATTTAAGCGTACTCTCTTTTCGAAGAATGGGTTGTTTAGGATTCAATGTTTTACCGATCTTGGTAATATCGAGGTTCAATACTTCGCAACGCTTAAAGAAGAAATTCCAGTCGAAATTTTCAGAGTTATAACCAGCAATGATTGATGGTTTAATAGTTGAAAGGTTTTTGAAGAAATCCATGATCGCTTCACGCTCCATCCTATCCATTTCTTCTTCTGTAGGAGCATCAATACCTATTACTTGGTTAAAGCCACGATTATCTTTCATACCCACTTGGAATATGCGGCAATTATATGGATCTAAACCTGTGGTTTCTAAGTCAAATACAAAGCGATGAATATCCTGATAATCATCAATACCTTTGAATAAACGTTTACCGCTTTGAATTAAAAACTGTTCTGCGGGAGAAAGAGAAATAAAGTCAGGCGAACCAAAAATATTGATTCCGCCATACCGAAAGAAATTGATTAAATCATTGTACGTTTTTGAACAGTGAACAATATATTTGAATCCTTCTTCCAGGCGTTGAGATCCTTCCGTATTTAGAGAATCTATTTTGATACCGAATTCAGCCATTCGTTCACGAATGACTTTGCGATCACCTTTATAAAGTTTTCTGATGTCGGGCAGACGTGCCCATACAAATGGTCGTAGTTTATGACGTTCAATACGCTTTCCAGTTTCAGGATCATCAATAATCAGGTATACTTTGTTATCAGAGTAACCAGCCTCTATCCCAACAATATATTTCTGCGGATCCCTACCTTCTAAGAAACTTTCGATTTCCTCATTATCAACTTTTTTCATCCTTGAGAGTATAGTAGTTTCATAACCATACTGAGAATGTTCTAAAAAGTCAAAGGAGATTTATAGGATATGTATAAATAATTCTTCCTGGATCGGTGCTTTTAGGAATCCAGAACCATCTAAAAAGTTAATACTGAATTCACCTTTATAAGTACCAGGTTTACTTGTTTCTCTCTCTGAAAACTGATAAACAATATAATACTCTTCTGGTAAATCACAACCAGTATCCTTCATCAGAATACTGGTTGGTTTACATGATATTTTTTTAGCACCAGTGTTAACATCATACATACTGAATGTAATATCAGCATTCTGGATTTGCTCATGGAATGATTTATAATCATTACGCCCATCACATACCAGTTCCATGATTAACTCAGGAAGAGTGCTATTTTTGTTTATAAAAAAATTCATTATTCTATTCCGTAAATAGTCTTTAGACGGTTTTGAATTGCTGGGCGAATCGTAGCCCCAAGGTTAGTATCCCAATCAGAGAAATCGGTAACAGCGGGAGTAATCACAACACCTTCCCCGTCAAGTACCGCAGCTTTATCTCTTAATTCGTAGGTTTTAACATCTCCTTCTTTTACAACAGTACCATCATTAGCTACCAAGATTTCACGGTAGAATACACGGATAAATTTATCCTGATCATTACATTCCATTGTAATGAATCTTGCTTTTTTTGTAAGACCATATTCGGTCCCTAAAGTAACTTCAGTCATTTTAAAAATTTGTGTTTGAGCAACGTTTATTATTTTCTAATAAATATCCCTCAAACACAAAAAAAATGAAGTTAGAATGCCGATAAGCCAGATCTCCTCCAACCCAGCGAAGTCTTTATATATACGAAATCATCATCCCAACTAAAATCTCCAACATTTCCATTAGCATCTGTAGAATCGGTAGGGGTATATGAGGTTCTAACTCTGAATTGATTATATCCAGTTGTACCAGAAATATCGAGTTTAGCTGTAGGCGATGTAGTACTAATACCCAAATTACCAGTTCCATTGAAATACGAGTTTGCTGTTTTTGCAATAACAACCGTTGGTGTATTTGAATCCCATCCTATGTGTAGTGCATTAGATGTAGTAGCACTCAACGCTTGACCACTACTTGTATCACCATATCCCATCACTATTGCGCCTTGTAAGCCAGTTGTGGTTCTTACGTTATATCCTATGGATGTCGCATAAAGTGAAGTAGAGTGTGAAAATGCACCCAAATTAAGGGATGCTGTAGAAGTAGCCGTTGATTGAGTTCCTATTGCTATGGACATATTACCAGATGCGGTAGTTAAATAACCTAAAGCTAAAGACTCATTACCGCTTGCAGTTACCGCAGAACCTAAAGCCATAGCAAGGGTATTAGATGCAGTGCTATTATTCCCAAGAACGGTAGAAAGTGTTCCGCTTGCTGAATTTTGTTTACCTATGGCAGTGGATTGATTACCCGTAGCAGAGGCACCACCTCCGACTGCCGTTGATTCAGATCCTGAAGCAATAGCTGAGGCACCTACAGCAATAGCGTTATAACTTCCTAATGTAGTACTTGCGTTATACCCGATAATAACTCCACCATCATCACGTAAGATTAATAAATTCGTATTACTTCCATTATCGACCTTTAGTGCGTTAGTTGCTGAAGTAGATCCATTACCTTTGATATGAACAGTCGCTAAAATATTAGTCATAGCACCAAGAGTACCTATACCCACTTTTCCCACACCGCTACCAGCATTGGTATTGTCTATTTGAATGAAATCGAAGGTACCTCCCTTGAATAATTTAATGTACTCCGCTGAAATAGCGTAACCACCGTCCAGGTAGCTTGAATATGTTTGATTGTATCCAGAGGCTGTTGGGAATCTAAAAAAAGTAGATTGACTACCATAAGTCAATATTTCAAATCCTTGATTACCCCCTACCTTAAATAAAACACCGCTACCATCTATTGGGGAAACGAATGGGTTTCCAGTTCCGAAATTCCAATGACCAAACCCAGCATCTCCAACGTAGAATCTTGGACCGCTACCAGAGTTAGGACCACCAATTCGTAAATAAGCGTTGTATGAATTACCAGCATCCCCGATACTTTTCATGTATAGTGGAGTATTCTCAAGATTGTTGAATATAAATGTAGCATCATCACGAAGGGTGAATACCTCTTGAATTGAATTCGTATCTATTTGAAATGCCTTAGTTGCTAAAGTATCCCCAGCACCTTTGATTTGAAATCTTGCACTTGGTAAATATCCACCAGAAGTTCCGACCCCAACAGTATTAGCTGAATATATTTGTACTATAGGTGTGTTAAATGAATCGTTAACCCCTAAACCTAAATCCGTTGTTGCACCAGCACTTATAACAAATAATTTTCTATCACTTTGCGTACCATTAAAACCTACAAGACCTCTTCTTGTGGCTCCGTTCATAAAACTTATCCATGAGAATCCCTGTCCATTCTCATCGATGGATAAGTTCCCATAGTTAGATGCAAAATTACCTACAACCGTTAAAGGTGCTGTTGGTGAGGCGGTTCCAACACCCACATATCCATCATCTCTAACCGATAAAATATTATTAACCCCTAACGAATCAACACGTAAAGCATACGATGCAGACGTAGAACCATCTCCTTTAAGATGAAATTTTGCTCCAGTAGGTACTAAACCAACTCCAACTAAACCTGTGTTAGTTGCCGCCATAATAGTTTGCCAATCATCTTTATGAAGAGTCATAGCATATGTTGCACCCGCATATGCGGTTACGTTTAATGCGGCTCCGTTATATGGTCCTGGATTAATTGCCACTTGTCTATCATCTCTAATTTGTAACACAGTTGCACTGCTATTATCCACTTGAAGTGAATAAGTACCAGAAGTTGCTCCAGCACCTTTTACATGAAGAGTTCCATCAGGAGTTAAATGGTTAATTGCCATTCTAATTTCACCCGATGATTTATAGAATCTAAATTTTCCAGCATCCGCACCAGAATTACCACCCACACGAACTTGTTCTCCATCAGGAAACTGTAATAATGAATACGTTTGTGCTGAGAAGTATGGAATTATTTGAATCTTACCATAATTTCCATCTGGCGATCCAACACCCAACCCCGTATTATTTTTTATATCAATACCATGGACGGGAGTTGCAGTACCAATACCAACTTTACCTGTACCACCAACATACATTAACGGATTATTCCATGAATCATATACTTGGATAACATCTAAGTTAGTATTAGAATTACCTTTTACTCGTAATCGAATAGCATTGCCAGCATCCGCACCATCTAAAATGGTTTGATGTATTCCTGTGATTATACCGTTAAAACCAGAAGCATCAAGAGTGCCAGTCAACAAGTTATTCGCCAATCTGAAATTACCCATATAAGTAAACCCATCTCCATAGAGTTGCGATGATACGAATAACCCTACACCTGAATTACCAAACATATTAGTTGTTCCAATACCAACGGCACGATCATCACGAACGGCTATAATATCTGAATCACTACTATTTTGTATTTTTAAAGCGAAGGTACCTGTGGTTGAACCAGCACCTTTTATAAATGCTCGTTCTAAACCAGTTATGGTTGGAGCACCAATACCAACAGTGTTGGGGAAATCCCAACGACCTGAAGTATGTTTAACAGTTTGATAAGTGCTTCCACTATCAAAATACATTTCACCATTATCATGTAAAAGCATTTTTGTTGCGCTTGCACCATTTGTTAGTGAAAATAAAGTTGTATACCCCGTTCCAGTTGATGAAACGGTTAGATTGCCACCTTCAATATTTACTTTCGAATATATATTATTCATTATCCTTGAATTACTACTTTTACGTTATTTAAAGAAACGCTTAATGTTATAAGAATTGTGTTAGAATCCACAACCTCCACATCACCACTTATAAGTTGTTTGTTACTGTTCCATAATTGAACGATAACATCTTCTGTTGCTAAACTATGTGTTACAGTCGTAGCTGATCCTGCATCATAATCTCTGGTTTCAACATACTTTTTAACGGTACCAAGACCTAAAGTGCCCGTAGATGTCCAAGTGGCTGTTCCGCCAGTATCAGACACTAATATTTTACCAGAGGCTTGATTACCATCAACATATTTAAGACTACCGTTAATTTGAACCAAACCATCATTTCTAACACTCATTAAGACTGAACCACCAGAATTAAACAGCTTAGTATTGAATGTTGCTGATGAGCTACCTAATCCATGTACACTAAATGTTTCATCACCATCATAATAATGACCTACTGAAACAATTCCTGAATCAGTTACGGATAAAACATGTCGTGTGTTAAGATTATTAGTAAATCTAAAATCACTACCAGAATCAATAAAAAATTGAACACCCGTACCAACAACCTTTTTAAATTTAGCACCCCCATTAAAAGTTAGCTCCTGCCCATCTTTAGTTAATGCAATTGTACCATCATCTTTAATTAAAAATGATTCTGATCCCGCATTATCTATTACCCTAAGCCCATTGGTTAAAGCTGTATTACCAACACCCCTAATTGTTATTCTGGAATTAGGATCTGTAGCAGCAGTTCCAGTAGAATCATTGGTGAATAAGAAAGTAGCATCAGAACTCTTAAGGAAATGATCCGCATTAGTTGAATAATCTCTAAATCTTAATTGGTTTGTCCATATCCCTAACCATCCAGTACCAACACCTTTAATAACCCCAGATACATCCACGCCGTTATTAGATAAGAAATTAATACCAGGATATCCATTTTGATCGTTTAAGTCTATAGCACCAGAAGGTGGATGGACATACACGTAACTACCAGAAGGTGGATGCATAAAGTATGTAACACCATTGTCGAATATCCTATTGATCGTTCCACCAGTATCGTTATACACACTAAAATGATTCGCATTACCAACCTTACCATAAACTCGGACTTCTTCCAACATATTGATAGGTGAACACCCATAAATGTTAGTAACATAAAGATCGGTAATACAGTTGCCAGAGCCACCACTAAATGATAATGACGATGCATCACGCAAGCTCACTAAACCATCACTTTCTCTAACTAATAATGACGTTAAGTTATTATTGGTATTTGCGGAAACAATATTTAATTGAGAAACATACACAGTATTTGCGCTGGTACCAGTAATGCTATAACCACCAAGTACCACACTATTTGCAACTCCGACATCCAGACCAGAGTTACGTGAACCTATGATTATACCCTTTTTATCAGAGTCCATAGTACCCAACGCCCAAAAATCATTGTTAACGATTTTGATATCGTCAGGACCAACGACTCCAGCACCAGTACGCACACCTAAAGTTACGTGGCAACCATTACCCTCTACGTTGTAAATTTCAACCTGGTTATTAATTAACTCAATTGCTTGTTTCCAACCATTAGCAAACAATGATATGTATGTACTATCAGCATATAATCCAGTTTCATTTTGATTTCCACCATCCGTAGTAAGAATAAAATTTTGAGGCAAGAATTCAAAAGTTACACCTGTAATTGAAGTGGAGCAAGCATAAATTCTATTAACAAATAAATCATCAATGCAACTACCAGATCCACCAGTGAAGGCAATAGATGATGCATCCTTTAAAGCAACGAATCCATTCGGATCTCGAACAAGTAAAGTAGTTATAGCATTATCTGTTGATGCCGATCCGATATTAAGATAAGGTACATATACACTGTTTCCTGAATATGCTTGAATTGACTCACCACCTATAACAACAGTGTTGGGTAAACCTGATGCTATGTAATGATCTTGACCGCCGACAATGATACCATTACTCAGCGTTGCTACTGTTGAATTATTTGTTGAAATTAAAGTTGCGAACATCGCATCATTACCTCCAGACATCGCATCATTCAACATATTAAATCTTAGCATTATACCATTACCGATAACAAATGCGTTGTTATCATCGATTATGGTGAAAAATGCGTTTTTGTAAGCATTGAATATGGACATATCATCCATATAAACCCACGCTTTACCTAAATTACCGCTGTCATTCTCTATTAAAATGGTATTATCCCAATTATAGGCACGAAGGTCGATAATAGAATTACCATTTTTAGATTTAATAATTTTATTATTTAATGTTTGTAGATTTTCTGAGAATTGGAATGCATCATCTGTTTCATTCCATAATAATGATACGGTAGCTGCGGCACCCCTTAAGAATTCAATACCTGAATCTATTGTCGGAGTTCCTGCTGTGTAATTGCTATTCAGTGTAAGGATGTTATCCTCTACTAATACAGTTTCGGTATTAAGTGTTGTAGCACTACCCATGACTACCACATCTCCCCAAAACGTAACCGTGTCCGCAGTAATGATTACATTAGTTCCATCATCATAAATGGATGAGTTAGTGATACTGGTACCAGTTTGTGTGAATTTAGCCACCCAATTATCTACCCCTGCAAAAGCAGAAACTACGGTAGATCCAGTTAAACTTAGATCTAAAAATAATTCCCAATTTGTAGGATCACCTAATGTCCACGGTGCTGGTTTTAAACGCCAATATTTTTGGTCGCTCATGGTACCAACCACCATACCCTGCCTTCTTCGGGCAAGAGAAATGTTATTTCTTTCGGTATGATCGGCAACGTTTCGTAAACCGTCAATTCCGTAGATTGCATCTGTTACTGCATAGGTATCCGTAGAGTCTGTGGGACCTAAGAAACCTGTAATTGGTATTGAGCCTGGAATGTATGCCATGATTATGTTACTACTATTTTAATTGTCCCGCCTAACATATTTTTAGTTCTAAAGACTTTATAATTAACTGGAACGCCATGAGCGTTGGTTGTTGAAACTAACTGATAATTGTATGGACCACCAGAATTTTGTGTATAACCATCACTCGCATCTGCCATAGCTACTGCTAAGTTAGTTGCAAGATCTCGGAACAAACTTGGTGATGCATACATTGATGGGAAACAAAAATATTTGTAACCACCGCTTGCATAAGTATATGTACCAGTAACACCGTTAATATTTGCAATCGTCCCCAAACTTTCAATATCCCCCTCTGTAAGAGTGGTTGCACTACTTGTTCCATAGTACAAGCGATGCCTCCACGTAACATAAAATAATGTCGCCGCATTACCTCCAGTAGTTCTCTGTGCGCTAACATAGAAGGCTACCGTAGCTGGAGAATTATACACCAACGTAGGTGTCCCCCCAGTATAAAAGTTCCAACCAGGGTAAGTGGTTGTTAATCCTGTAGCGATGTTAGAAAGACCTTGATAGATTTTTGTAGAACCTGAAACCAAGAAACTGTTACTTGACTGCCATCTGTAGATGGTAGTACCACTCCATACCTGACCAATCTCTAATGCTGTTGGTTTATTAGTTACTCCGAAACTATGAAGTTGTCCAACTAAAGCTGGATGCAACATCTGATCTAAGATCTGTGAATAAGGAACATTATTAAAAGTCGATCCAACAGGAATACCACCAACAGCTACCGTTGACGGAACCATGTTAGTGTATGTAAATGTTGTGAATATAGGCTCATCAATAGACAACTGAAGTTGGGTTCCATCGAACGTTGCGTAATAATTAAACCCAGCGGTAATGTCACCAGCCTCAAGATCTATTGGTCCAGTATCATCGAATTTCATGATTGGAACAGGACCAAGATTATCGATATCAATAGTTACGGTTTGACCCGTAGTATTTGTATTACCACTCGCAAAGTTTATAATGTATACAACTCCTTGTTCAATTGACATAAGCGTGGTACCAGATGTGGTACCCGTATAGTCATTCACGCCAGCAGCATTGATAAAATATTGACTTGTTGAAACTGGGGCAAATAGATTGGTTACTATGTCTACATTATCGTTTCTATGTAGGATCAGAGTCGATCCAGACATGGTAGTTCCAGTGATAAATATGTTAGTATCATCCAGGAACGATGATAAGTTTGTAGTTAACGTAGAACCGTCTTGCTTGGTTAAAACTAAAGTTGTTCCGCTTAAAGAGGTTGATACGATATCTCTATCCTTCAAGTGGACGAAGTTATTATCAACTTCTTGCCAACTCAGTACACTACCTTTATTAACATCTAAAGGTTCATTAGGGTTACTTGTGTTACGTAATATTAAATAATTCTGAGCCATTGTGCTTTTTTGAGTTTTTTAATAAATATCTTTCACAACTAAAAAACCCCATCGATTGACGGGGTTTCTTTTATGTTTTGAGTTGATTACATGATTAATATCCGTATCTACTTTTTTGTTCAGAAAACTTCTTCTGAAGTTCGTCTGCCCCTAAATGACACCCGTAAAAATTAAACGCTGATATACCACCGATGAATGAACCAGCAAAATTCTCCTGGATTGGCTTGTTAAGATCATTTGAATCTGGTCCACCAACAGTTTGCGTTTCAATTAGACCCTGAGATCCGCCACCAATACTCATATTAAATGGTACGCCTTGTTGTTTTTCTCTGTGAGTTAAAAGTTCTCTGGCTACAAATTCTTTAAAATTTTTAACTATGAGTTTTAGTTTGCCGTTCACATAGAAATATAATTTACCTGGTCTAATTGGTTTGCATTTTAATTCATCTTCAGAATAACAATAATCTGCTACGAATTTTACCGAAACCATTGACCATTGATTAGATGGAACCATACCTGATAAAGAATACTGCTCTTCAATTGTAATCCCAGACACGTAAGTATTACCAGAACAAGTACCAGTAAAGGTTAATAGGCGATATCCAATACTTCCATCATCTTTAATTCTAAAAGCCAATGCATTGTTGATGATATCATACTGGTATGGTTCATCATAGACAGTTGTAGTTGTTATACCAGTAATTGGACATTCAGCCCCGTAGATTAAAAACGGATTCTTTGCGTAAGTCGTAATTGTACGACCAGTAGGGCTTAACGGGATTCCAGATGTTGTGGTAGATCCAGTTTCTCCAGAAAATAGATTCCAGAACTTGTTCTCAGCCCTGGTCCCAATATAGAAGAATATTCCTTTATTATCTGGGTATACAT
>Ga0196981_1000544_pt1 | contig 11063 bp, 9 predicted proteins | sample S3_2013CmetaG_FD_155462 | JGI IMG/M metagenome (GOLD analysis project Ga0196981, IMG submission 155462) | Soil microbial communities from Anza Borrego desert, Southern California, United States - S3_20-13C | ecosystem: Environmental > Terrestrial > Soil > Desert | place: USA: California...
TTGCCGAACCGCTTCCTGCTTGAATTCGACCGTGTAATTCTTCTTCGGAATCTTGTACATCCGTTACCTCCAGTGCTCAGTTTAAACTGTCACCGTAGGTATCCGAAATTCGCGGCCAACCTCAAGGAGCCGCTATGACATCTGCCATTTTGTTAAGAGTGGTGTCGTGGTGGGCGGTCATACTAGTACTGGCCATCCTCAATGGAACTCTGCGGGAGAAATTCCTAATTCCCGCTTTTGGCAACTTCACAGCGCTAATTACAAGCGGCCTCATCCTTTCCGTTCTTATCTTGCTGGTTGCTCTCATTGCCATACCAGGCTTTGGCCCCCTTTCAGCCAAAGGCTACTGCCTTATCGGATTGGGCTGGCTATTCATGACCCTGATCTTTGAATTCAGCTTTGGCCTCTTTGTTCAGCACAAAGAATTCTCTGTGCTACTTCGGGCATACACCTTCAAAGGGGGCAATATCTGGCCGGTTGTGCTGGCAAGCACACTGGTTTCACCTTGGCTTGCAGCACATCTGCGGGGCCTCGCATGAACCCTCTCAGGAAACACATTCCAGGCAGTTGACTTTGTAGCACGCAGGCTGGGTTGGAACCTTGCGGAAACCCGGCGTTTCCCTGCCTCCAGGTGCCGGGTTTCGTTCCTCAACCGAGCCTGCCGAAAATGCTCTCACCGTACCGTTCGTGATAAATGCAGGCTGGATATCGGGAAAACCCGATGCTATTCTCAGCCGCTCTTTTCGACCTCGATAAGACAAAACGATGATGCGAGGCACTTTTTTCGCAACGGTCCCTTCTCTCGCCGCGCTGGCGCTCCTGGCGGCTTGCACCCCTCGCGTCGAGCTGGCCGCGCCGCAGGAACCCATCACCATCAATCTCAACGTCAAGATCGACCACGAAGTCCGGGTCAAAGTCGAAAAAGACCTGGAAGACGTCCTTTCGAAAGAAAGCGGGCTGTTCTGATTCGAACGAGGATTTGCCATGTTCAAATACATTCCTTTGCGCGGGGCGATGGCTCCCTTACTGGCGTTGGCGCTGGGCATGGCGGGCTGGTCGCCGCCGGGCTGGGCGATCGGCCTGGAAGATGCGAAGAGCCAGGGCCTGGTGGGCGAACAGCCGAACGGTTACCTCGAGGCGGTTGCGCCCAATCCGCCCGCGGACGTCAGGGCGCTCATCGCGGATATCAATGCGAAGCGCCGCCAGAAATACGAGCAGGTCGCCCGAACCAACGGCACCAGTTTAGACGTGGTGGAAACCTTGGCCGGAAAAACGGCCATCGAGAAGACTCCGCCGGGCCAGTACGTCCGATCGCCTTCGGGACGCTGGATCAAAAAATAGCGACGATTCGCCCGGAAACCGGCTTGCAGGCGGCCAAGCCAACATTTTCGACTCGCCGGCTCTCTGACATCACCCCTTTTTTCACCAACAAGGAGACATCCCGTGTCCGATAAGATCATCTTCAAAACCGGCGAAGCCACCGTGCTCGCCGCCGAAGGCCAGTACACCGACGCCATGCCTGAAATTCTCATCGGCGACGTGAACGGCCCGGTCGGGCAAGCCTTTGCCAACATGATGGGACAGACGGCGGGGCACACCCGCATGTTCGCGATCAGGGCCTGCAACCAGCAGGTGCGCCCGGCGACCTTGATGGTGCCGAAAGTCACCATGAAAAGCAGCGCTTACGTCAATCTGTTCGGCGGCGTGGTCCAGTCGGCCACGGCGGACGCGGTTCTGGACTGTGTGATCGAAGGCATCATTCCCCGCGATCAAGTCAATGATCTTTGCATCATCAGCCTGATCTGGATCGATCCCGAGTGCGCCAAGGACCCCAATCTGGATGAAAAGGACCTCTACCGCACCAACTACGAGGCGACCAAACTGGCCATCAAGCGCGCGCTCAACGACGAACCCTCCATCGAGGAACTGATCGCCAACCGCCACACGATCACGCACGACATGTACGATCCGGACGCTTAGGCGCAAGGAAAACGGCGGCCGGTCACCGATACAGAAGAACCGCCTCCCGCTCCTCCAGCCATGAGCGCTCGTCCGGCAGCGTCAGCGCATCGAGATCGGAAGGAGCGGCGGCGGCATCGTCCACCCATCGGCGCAACAGTTCGCCGCCGTTGATGAGATCGATGGCGAGGCGGTCGTATTCGTACTCGTACGGAAAGTCGCGCCAGAGATCGTAATCCGGCCAGAGCCTGCGAATCGCCTTGAACGCCAGGGCTTGCAGGCGCCACGGCCGGAAGGCGCCGTGGTCGTAAGCGGCGTCTTCGACATGGATTTGCATCCCTTCGCAGAGCTTTCCCGAATGCTTGTGGAAGGTCGGCTCGAACCAGCAGACCCGCAGCCGGCAACCTTGCAGCCAGTCCGGGGCCAGCTTCCGCATCTCGGCGACGAGCCGGTTCGCGTCCAGATCGGGCGCGCCGAAAAGCTCCAGGGGGCGGGTGGTGCCGCGGCCCTCGGACAAGGTGGTGCCTTCCAGCATGACGGTGCCGGCATAGCAGCGCGCCATCCATAAATTGGGCGCGTTGGGGCTGGGGTTGATCCAGGCGCGCTCGCCCAGCGGCCAGCCGTAGCCCGGCGCCTTTTCCGGTTCCCAGCCTTCCATCGTCACGACCCGATAGTCCACGTCGAGGCCCAGGGTTTCCACGAACCAGCGTCCCAGTTCGCCCAGCGTGAGCCCGTGCCGCATGGGGAGCGCGCCGGCCCCCACGAAGCTTTCCCAGCCGGGGCGCAGCCGCAGCCCCTCGACCGGGCGGCCGGCGGGATTCGGCCGGTCCAGCACCCACACCGCCTTGCCCTTTCTGGCCGCCTCTTCCAGCACGTAACGCAAGGTCGTGATGAAGGTATAAATGCGGCAGCCGAGGTCCTGCAAGTCGACCAGCAGCACGTCGAAGCGGTCCATCATGGCGGCGGTCGGGCGGCGCACTTCGCCGTACAGACTGAAGACCGGAATGCCGTGGGCCGCATCGGTGAAGTCCGGCGACTCGACCATGTTGTCCTGCTTGTCGCCGCGCAAACCGTGCTGCGGTCCGAAAGCGGCCACGACGGCGATGTCGCCGAGCGCCGCCAGCGCGTCGAGCGAATGAACGAAGCCGCCGGTGACCGAGGCGGGATGGGCGAGCAAGGCCACGCGCCGGCCCCGGAGCGGCTTGCGAAGATCGGGGCTGGCGAGCAGCCGGTCAATGCCAAACTTCATCGATGTCTCTCCTTGCGGCGAATCTCAGGCGTTGTCGGGGGGATCGAGCCTAAGCGCGAAACCGTCGGGGTGGTGGAAATCCGGCCGGCCCGGCGGGTGTTTAAGCGCCCAATACGAGAGCCTGCCGTCCTGCTCTTCGATCACGGCGGATAGGGCCAGGATCGGGTTCGCGCCTTCGAATCCCTCCGATAAACCGCTCGGATCGATCGTCGCCGACAGCCAGAGACCATGGGCATCGAGCGTCACGGAAATTTTCGGAGGCCGAGCCGGTCGAATAACCGACATCCCGTCCCGATAGCCCGAAAAGCGATAGACGGCCCATTCGGTCGACGGCGCGAAGTTGAACTCGTAATATCCTTTTTTCTGCATCAGAAAAGCTTCGAAGCAGGTATGCATCCAGAGCCCATCGGCGCGGCGCGGAACACGAGGCCCCGGAATGCGCAAGGCGGCCATATCGCCCTCGACCGCGTACTCGAACGCGAGCCGCCCGTCGGACGTCTTCGCCGACCGCGCCGTAAAACGGCGGATCGGCTCGCAAGGCGTGGACGGATGGCAGTTCAACGGAATGGCTTGCATGGGGCCATTATACCGGTGCAACCCGAAACCTCGCACAAACGGCCCGTCCGAACCTGCCGATTGAATCCGAAAGCCATCCGATGACGACGATCCACCGGCCGAGCGCCATTGCCGCTATCGAGAACTTCCGGGAATTGCTGGAATCGGCGCCGGACGCCATGGTCGTCGCCGACCGCGACGGCCGGATCGTTCTCGTCAACGCGCAAGCCGAGAAACTGTTCGGCTACCGCCGTGGCGAACTGCTCGGCCGCAGCGTCGACATGCTGGCGCCCGAGCGCTTCCGGCGCGCCCATTTTTTCGACTCTTCCGGGATCGATCCGGCAGATCCGGAACCCGATCTTCATGCCCGGCGCAAAGACGGCTCCGAATTCCCGGCCGAAATCGGGCTCGGCTCGCTCCAGACCGAACAAGGCGTTCTTGCGATCGCCTCCATCCGTGACATCTCCGGGCGCAAGCGTTCCGAGGAGGCTCTGCGCGGGAGGATTCTCGAACTGGAGAAGGCCAATCTCGCCAAGGACCGTTTTCTGGCTGGCCTGTCCCATGAACTGCGCACGCCGCTCAACGCCATCATCGGTTTCACCGGCACCTTGCTGATGAGGCTGCCCGGCCCTCTCACCGCCGTCCAGGAGAAGCAGCTCAAGATCATAGAGACCAGCGCCAGGCATTTGTTATCCCTGATCGACGATCTGCTGAACCTCGCCAGGATCGAATCGGGCAAAGCCAGCCGGGAACCCTTCGTATGCCAGGAGGCGATCCGGGAAGTCGCCGAAACGCTGCGCCCGATGGCGGAACAAAAAGGCCTTCGGTTCGACCTCACGCTTCCGCCGGAAGACATTGCCGTCGCGGCCGACCGGCGCGCCTTCGTCCAAATCGCGATCAACCTCGCCAACAACGCCATCAAGTTTACGCAGCAGGGCGAGGTATCGATCGAATTGAGCCGGCGGCGGGAAAACGGCAACACGATGATCGCGGTCAGCGTGCGCGACACCGGCATCGGCATCAAACCGGAGGACCAGGCCAGGCTATTCGAGGCGTTTTCCCAGGTGGACGCGGCAGCGGCCCGGCACCCCGAAGGCACAGGACTCGGACTCTACCTCTGCCGAAGACTCGCCTCGTCGATGGGCGGGCATATCGAAGTGCGCAGCGAGTACGGCATCGGCAGCACCTTCACCCTGATCCTGCCGGCTTCGGGTTGATTCTTTCCGATCCTTACGATCCGGCATGGGCGGCTTGAGCACTCTTCCTTTCGTTCTCGTCGCGGCCTCGGCGCATGGCCGGGAACTCGCATTGAGCCAGGGCGTCAACCGCTTTAATCTAATTCCGATCGAACCCATGGCCTTGCTTCGACAAATCCGGCGCTTACCGAACGGAGTCCGACATGGCAAAGATTCTGGTCGTTGACGACCGCCCCCTGAACCGCGAGTTCCTGGTGACGCTTCTCGGCTACGGCGATCACCGCCTGCTCGAAGCTTCCGACGGCGCGGAGGCTCTGAACATCATCCGGGCCGAGCATCCCGATCTCGTGATCGCCGACATCCTGATGCCGGCGATCGACGGTTACGAACTGGTAAACCGCCTCCGCGCGGAGCCGGCGCTCGCCGACACCCGCGTCATCTTTTACACGGCCACCTACCGCACGCCGGAGGCGCGCACGCTGGCGGAAGCCTGCGGGGTGTCCGCCGTGCTGGCCAAGCCCTCCTCGCCCGAGGAAATTCTCGGCGTCGTGCAGAGCGTGCTCGGGCAGCCGGCCATCGAGCCCGGACGTCCGCCCGAGACCGCGACGCAGCCCGGCGCCGAGTCGCTCAGCGATCTGGCCGGCCAACTCACCGGCTACTTCTCCGATATCGAAATCGTGCGCCAGTCGATTGCGCGCATCATCGAATCCGGCCCGGCGGTCGGCGGAGAGCGCGTTCAGTTGCAGGACATTGCCGCGCGGCTCTCGATGTCCCTGAACCATTTGCAGGAAATCAGCCTGAGGCTTGCAACGCTCATCGAACTGGGGCTGGAGCTTGCCTCGGTCCGCGATCCGGAACGGCTGCTCGAAACCTTTTGCCGCGCGGTCCACGACGTTTGCGCCGCTCAGTACGCCGTGGTCGGCTTGCTGGAGGAGAACGAGGCGCACTTGTGCCGGGTTTACACGCGAGGCATGGAAAACCGGCCCATGGCGCTGCCGGATACGCTGCCGCCCAAGACCGGAATCTTGGGCCGGCTGCTTGCGGAGCGCCGCCCCCTGCGCATGGCTGGACTGAGCGGCGATCCCGAAGCGTTGGGCTTGCCGGCCGCACACCCGCCGATCCATTCCTTCCTCGGCTTGCCTATCGTCTCGTCGAGCCGCGTCTATGGCTGGGTCTACGTCGCCAACAAGCTGGGAGCGGCGGAGTTCGACGAGACCGACGAGGATATCGCCGCCACCGTAACGGCGCAGGTGGCGACCGCCTATGAAAACCTCGGGTTCTACGACGAGTTGCAGCGGCGGGCGGCGGACCTGCAACTGGAGATCGCCGAGCGCCGGCAGGCCCAGGAATCGGCACGCAAGGTTCTGCGCGCGCGCGCCGTGATGGCCGAATGCAACCATGCTCTGGTCCATGCCCGCGAGGAACACGAACTGTTCGACCAGATGTGCCGAATCATGGTCAAGGCGGGAAAATACCCGATGGCGTGGATCGGCGTGGCCCGCGACGACGAGTACCGGACCCTGGTCCCGGTCGCGCACGCCGGTAGCGAAACCGGCTGTCTCCAGGAATGGCGGCTCACCAAAATGGATACGGGAGAGTGTTGCACGCCGGTCGGCCGGGCGGTCCGCAGCGGAAAGACCGTCGTCGTGCCGGACTTGGCCATCGTCACCGAATGGCCCGGCTGGCGCGAAAACGTTCTCTCGCGGGGATACCGTTCCGTGATCGCCCTCCCCCTCAAAGCCAACTCCCATGTTTTCGGCGCTTTGAGCATTTACGATAACGTGCCGGGAGCGTTCGGACGCGACGAACTGGCCCTGATGGAAGAGCTGGCGGCGGATATCGCCTACGGTATCGCCAACCTCCGGACCCAGCGCGCCCGCGACCGGGCGGAACGCCGCCTGACGACCCAGTACGAAGTGGCCCGCATTCTGGCCGAGTCCGCGACCGTGGCGGAAGCGAGCCCGAAAATCCTGCACGTCATTTGCGAGACGCTGAACTGGGACGTGGATGTCGGCGAGCTTTGGGTCGTGGACGATGCGGCGAAAATCTTGCGCTGCGCGGGCCTCTGGCGGCGGGAAGGAAGCGAAACCGGCGAATTCGAGGCGGTCACCCGCTCGATCGCGTTTGCGCCCGGCGAAGGACTGCCCGGACGTATCTGGACGTCCCAAAACTCCATCTGGATCGCCGATCTCTCGCGAGACCCCGATTTTCCGCGGGCCTCGCTCGCCAGCCGCGCCGGGCTGCGCGCCGCGTTCGGCTTTCCGATACGGTTCGAGGGCCGGGTGCTCGGGGCCATCGTGTTTTTCAGCCGGGAAATCCGCAAGCCCAAGGAAGATTTGATGAACATGTTCACGGCGATCGGCAACCAGATCGGCCTGTTCGTGGAACGCAAGCGCACCGAGGAAGAGCTTCGGATTTCAGAGGAAAAGCTGAGCAGCATTCTCGGTTCGATCGACAATATCGTCTGGTCCTTGTCGCCGGCCACCGGCAAGACGCTTTACGTCAACGCCGCGGCGGAGAAAGTCTGGGGCCGGCCGGTCGGCGATTTCATGAAAGACAAGGATCTCTGGCTGCAAAGCGTCCATCCGGACGACCGGGAACGGATGCAAAACACCCTGAAGGAGCTTTTGGCGACGGGCGCGCTGACCGTGGAATACCGTATCCGGCGTCCGGACGGCGAGATACGCTGGCTGGAAGACCGGGTCAAGGTCATTTACGACGAGGCCGGAAACCCGATGCGGCTCGACGGCGTCGCCAGCGACATCACCGAACGGAAAAAATACGAGGCCAGCATCGAGTATCTGGCGACTCACGATGCGCTGACCCATCTCCCCAACCGCACCCTGCTCGCCGACCGCCTATCTCAGGCGCTGGCCCACGCCAAGCGCACCGAGCGGCCGCTGGCCTTGCTCTTCCTCGACCTGGACCGGTTCAAGGACGTCAACGACAGCTTCGGCCACGCGCTCGGCGACGCCTTGCTTCAAGCCGTCGCCGAGCGCCTCCAGGCGTCGGTCCGGGAAGGCGACACGGTAGCCCGGCAAGGCGGGGACGAGTTTCTCATCCTGCTCTCCGATCTCGAAAGAATGGAAGACATCGAGTTCGTCGCCATCAAGATTTTGCGGGCTCTCGCCAAGCCCTTCCTGATCGACGGACGCGAGCTGTTCATGAGCGGCAGCATCGGGGCGAGCGTCTATCCCGCCGACGGCGAAGACCTGGAAACGCTGCTCAAACATGCGGATACGGCCATGTACCGGACCAAGGAGGAAGGCGGCAGCGGTTTCAGGCTTTACGCCCGCGAAATGAGCCACCGCGCGATGGAGCGCATCAAGATGGAAAGCGCACTGCGGCGGGCCCTGGAACAGCAGCAATTCGAGCTTTTTTATCAGCCCAAGGTCGAACTCGGCGGCGGAAGGATCATCGGCTCCGAAGCGCTGATCCGGTGGCGGCACCCGGACCTGGGCCTGGTTTTGCCTTCCCGTTTCATTCCCATGGCCGAGGAAACCGGGCTGATCCATGCGATCGGCTCCTGGGCCTTGAAAGCGGCGTGTTTGCAAAGCAAGGCCTGGCAGGACGCGGGGCTGTCCCCGTTCGATGTGGCCGTCAATCTGTCGGCCAAGCAATTGAAACGCGGAAACCTGGTCAAATTGGTCGACCAGACTCTCAGGGAAACCGGCCTGGACGGCCGCCACCTGGAATTGGAACTGACCGAGACCATGGTCATGCACGATCCCGAGCGTTTCATCCCGATTTTGGAGGAACTGAAAGAACTGGGCGTGAGACTTTCCGTGGACGATTTCGGAACGGGCTATTCCAGCTTGAGCTATCTCAAGCGGTTCCCGTTCGACCGATTGAAGATCGATCAGTCCTTCGTCCGCGACATCGCGACCGACACCAACGATGCCGTGATCGTGCAAACCGTCATCTCGCTGGGCCACACCCTCGGTCTCAAGGTGATTGCGGAGGGCGTCGAAACCCTGGAGCAGTTGACGTTTCTTTGCCGGCACCGGTGCGACGACATGCAGGGTTATTATTCGAGCCGCCCGGTCACGGCCGAGCAATTCGGCCGTCTGTTGCGCGAGAACCGGAGGCTGCCGTTGCCGTCGATAGCGGCGTGATGCCGGGACGCGCTGTATTTCCCGCTCGCTTCGCCGGGAACGGCTAGAGCATTTTCGTCGCTGATGTACGCTCGAAAAGGAAGCCGCCTTCGGCGGCAAGCGAGTTTCGCCCCGTCGGCGAGTTACTTTTGCAAAACCCATCTTTGGGTTTTGCCATACGGCGCCGTTGTGGGCGCCGACGCGGTAGGATTTAAGGCGGAAGGGGTTCGGGGAACTTTGTTTCGATGCCGAGTAGCGTTTATTACAGCGTTTTCGAATCGGATTAGTTACAGCATGACAGCATAAATGACTGTTTTACATGCATTTTCCTTGGGGTGAAATTTTTTTTCGGGTAATCGAATGTTACCGAAAACGCTGTAACTACCTTTTGTGGTGCCGAGATTACTAGAAGAATTTAGGCTCAATTGGCACGGGATGAAATCAATATTGATATTAGCTATTGTAAATTATAGAGACTACTGCTTATTTAAGCAGTATTTTTGAGGTTAGGGGTCATGAGCAAGATTGAATGGACCGAACAGACATGGAATCCGGTCACCGGTTGTACCAAGATTAGCCCAGGATGTAAGCATTGTTATGCAGAAACGATGGCCGCAAGGCTTCAAGCTATCGGAATTCCCGGATACGAGACTGGCTTTCGGTTAACGTTGCATCCGGAGCGCCTTGCGCAACCTTTGAAGAGGCGCAAGCCAACCGTCTATTTCGTGAATTCAATGTCCGACCTCTTCCACGAGGCGGTCCCAGACGAGTTCATAGAAAAGATTTTGGATGTGATCGAAAAAACGCCACACCATACTTACCAGATTTTGACGAAGCGAGCCTCCCGGCTTCCAACTTTTTTTGCGGCGCGACACGTGCCGGCTAACGTGTGGCTTGGTGTCTCGGTGGAAGATCGGCGACACGGTCTACCGCGAATAGACCCGCTTCGACAGGTCAGCGCATCCATTCGCTTTCTTTCAATTGAGCCGCTGCTTGAAAATTTAGGCGAGATCGACTTGGGCGGAATCGATTGGGTAATCGTCGGGGGGGAATCCGGCCCGAAGGCGCGCCCTATGCGTCCGGAATGGGCTGAAAACGTACGGCGCCAAGCCGAAGCCGCGGGAATAGCGTTCTTTTTCAAGCAATGGGGCGCGTGGGGAGCCGACGGTGTACGGAGAGCCAAAAAGGCCAATGGTCGTCTTTTGTCCGGGAAAATTTGGAACCAGACACCGGCTCTCTTAAGCCTTGCTTAGAATATGGCCCGCAATGCGGGAAGCCACATTTATCGCGGCCCTGTTGGATACCGCGAAAAATAGGGAGAAAAGCGGAGCCCCGGTTTTGGGCAGTCGAAGGGGTTTCAAAACGGCCGGAAAGATGGTTTGCAGTCGCTGGCTAACAAAATGCTCGATGTCGTCAGGGCCTGGCTCTCGACGCATTTCCGGATCGTTAAAAAAATCCATCTGTGGGTCCAGGCTATATAAGCTCGTTTGCCATTCATTGGTGCCTAGACACCGGTCAAGCGCTCTCTTCTTTGCTTCGTCCACGTCGCAAAGCTTCTTGGCGGCCTGACGGTAGGCTCCACTGAGTGGAAATAAATACCAAACGTCGATCGCTCTTGTTTGGGCAATGAGATTTAAAGTCTCCCAATTTAGCTGAAGACCATACGGGTCTAAGAAGGCAACCGCGCGCCACCGCAAACGATTTAAGCGTGGAAGCTTTTCACGGAGCACTTCATTGGCATCGCCCCGTTCAAGACAGACCTTCTTATCGCTGTATGTCGTGCAGAGCGCACTTAATGCGCGTAGCCTTTCGGGATGATTCTCGATAAAGAGGTATGCGTCAAAGCCTGGTGTCTCCAAAGCGATCTTGGCAGACCCATCGAGGGTTGAGCTTGACTGCGTTTTCCGGATACCAACGGCGCGCTCATGCCGCCAACTTGTGCTCCATGATCCAGACAGCGTAATGCTCCGCCGGACTGCGGTAGCCTAACGCGGAGTGACGGCGTCTCCG
>Ga0196981_1000545_pt1 | contig 11062 bp, 7 predicted proteins | sample S3_2013CmetaG_FD_155462 | JGI IMG/M metagenome (GOLD analysis project Ga0196981, IMG submission 155462) | Soil microbial communities from Anza Borrego desert, Southern California, United States - S3_20-13C | ecosystem: Environmental > Terrestrial > Soil > Desert | place: USA: California...
TGAAAGACAGGAAGCAGGCGTTGTAATTGATGACGGAACCGGGCAGATAAGCGGCAGACTTTTTGATAAGACAGAACAGCTTGATAGCATAAGCATAGGAGACATTGTAATCGTAATAGGAAAACCGAGAGATTACAATGATAAAATGTATCTAACGATTGAAATAATAAAAAAAATCAGTCCGGAATGGATTGGATACAGGAAAAAAGAACTAACATTAATCAAAAAAATCAGGGAAACAACATCAAATCAGGCGCAAGCAAAGCCTGCAAGACAGCTTGAACCTGAAATAGTCCAAAATGAAAGCACGTTCGCTTCTAAAGAAAGAGTTGCTAAAATAATAAAAGATCTAGATAGGGGAAGCGGAGCTAACATTGATGATGTATTAAGGATGTCTAAAGCCTCAAATGGCGAAGAAATAATCAGCGACATGCTCATGCGCGGCGAAATATATGAATTCAAAGCAGGCCACGTAAAGCTGATGTAGAACGTTAAGAATAGAAGATTTGTAAAAAGAAATTAAAGAATAAAAGAAATAGTTTTAATTAGGAAAGCTGCAATTTCAGCTGCCTTTCATAATCATTCTCATTCCATGTTGCAGTTGTCTTTTGGACCACTGCGCCGTCTTTTAATATTACTTTAGTTCTTGCTTCTCTTACATCAAAATTTGTTGCAAGTCCGGATTCTACGCTATCAGTAAAATCATCGTCATAATTTACCTTGAATCCGATAATTTTAGGATTTGCCATTTCATTAAATGCATCATATATTGCGTTCTGATCAGATTTTGATGTTGAACTCCAGTCAGAATAGAAATAAAGTAATATTATTTTATCGTCTTCTAATGCCTTTTGATAATCTTCGCTATTGAATTCTATATAAGGAGTAGTTTCTCCTGCCAATACAGTTCCGGAATATTTAGAAAATATATTATTTTCAGTCTCGGACTCAGTCTCCGTTTCTGCAGGAGTTTGAGTATTCTCTGAATTATCTTCAGGCGTGTTTGTTGAAACTGCTCCAGGATTCTGCTGCGCGCATCCTGCAACTAATACAGATAATACAAATAATATAACTAATAGCTTATTCATTATAATCCCCCCATATTTGGTATAATGTATTTATAGACTATAAGTGTGATATTTCCTTAATAAATGTTTTGCCCTGCGCAAAACATCTGTGAACATTAGTGAGCAAATGTTACTATGAAATCATTAAATATCGTACTTATGCAAGGCCGCATTTAAACCAGCTGATGCATTCTGTGTAGACTTGCCTGTCAAAGCTTAATGATGGTGTTATGAATACTTCAATTAATGCTGCAAAGAACAATATTCCTATTGCAAGCATGATCAGATCTGCAGAATCAAGCATTATATGTTCGAATTTTCTTGAAGTGAATTCATGATTTATTACAGCAATGCTTATTATTCCTCCTGCTAGTGCTGCTATAAAATATGCAAGTATTTCAGGCAGACCGTGAATAGCATATCTCATGATACCTGACGTTACTGCGCAGAATGTTGTTCCGGCATTCGGGCCGCAGGCTGTCTGGGTCAAAGCGTCTATGCTTCCGCTAACGAATGCGCCTATTGCTGCTCCAACAATTGAAGCGTTCCAGATGAGAATAAATATTGCTCCAGCGCCGTATATGAATGAGAATAGAATACAGAACAAAAGAACTTTAACATTGTTGAAAAATATCTTGCTGAAAATAGCGGCAGGATTGCTGACATGCCCAGTTATTTCTCCTGATGCATCAGTTACTTCGTCAAAAGCAATCGATTCTGTGACTCTTGCGTTGATTGAACTTATCGTTGAAGTCTGTGAATGAAATAGCGTATTTGACATTCCTTCAGGCAGTACGACAAACCAAAACGCAAACGCAAGCGTTGCCCCTATAAATAGCCACATAAATGCCTTGAGGGCTTTAGCATGTTCTTTCAACAGAACGCGCTCTTCCATATCCGTCAAGTCTTTTTCTTCTTCAGTCTTCATTATTTTATAGACTGTAGGAGCTGCTGCAAGAGTCGTCAAAAAAATCATGAAGATGCTGCTGTATGCCTGGAAAATATAATAGCTTAGAAACATTGCAAGAGATGCATATATCGCTCCGAGAATCATCATTAAGCCTGGCCTGTTCTCTGCATTCTCCGGACTAATGATATTTTCTAAAACCACTAACACACCTCTGATATCTTATTTTTCAGGAAAGAAGTTTATAAACTTTATCCTGCTCTGAGCGCTTAGCACAATATTTACTCACTGTCGTTCGTAGATGTTGCGTGACGCGCAACATTTATAAGCAATCCTTTATTCTCCTTATCTATGGATTACGAAGCTATGCTTGAACGTGGAAAGAACAAGTTGCCTGAGATAGCAGTATCAACTGAAAGATTTACAGTTCCAAAGATCACGGGCCACCTTGAAGGCAACAAGACAATAGTGAGTAATTTCCTGCAAATAGCAAATACAATCAGGAGAACTCCAGAGCATTTATTGAAGTATATCTCAAGAGAGACAGCAGCAAAAGGAGAAATCAAAAAACAGCTTCTAATATTCAATACAAAAATACCTTCATCAAAGTTAAACGAAAAGATACAGCAATATGTAGACAACTATGTAATTTGCAAAGAATGCGGAAAGCCGGATACAAAATTATCCAAAGAAGGAATAATAACATTCATCAGATGCCAAGCATGCGGCGCTAAGCATTCAATTAATTCTAAGATTTAATTTTATTAATGTTAAAACTTTGTTAATATTTTAAAGAAAATTAAGGTAAAAAATAATATTAAATTAATACGATGGCTCAAATCCAGTATTTGCAGGCTCCCATTTTTTTCCAGGATATTTTACAGATACAGCAAGGTCTGATCTATACACATCATTATGTTTATCGAGAATATTTTGTAATTCATCAACAATGCCACTAAATAATTTCCTATCAAATTCTCCTTTTGCAATAGTCATATGCGCGTTATAGTTGTGCAGTACATAAGGATACCTTGCTTCAAATAAGCTTTTATCAACATCAGCGCGTATGCCATGCTCTAAAACTATGTAAGGCATCATATCGTTCACTATTGCTCTATGAGTATTTTTTAAGCCTAATGCATCCGCACGAAGAACTAACGCGCCAAATTTTTCATCCCTGCCATTTGAAGGCAAATTTTCGAATAAATCCAAAGCTCCGAATGTTATATCCCTGTTATATTGATATTTTGGTATAAATCCATTGGATAATTTTTCCTGGAGATGCTTTTCATTTTCTGAATCAGTATAGAAAGAAAATAATGTTACATGATAATCTAAAGATGGCTTTCTGTTAGGTATGTTTGAATTAGTCAAACATTCAGAAATGCAATCAGTAAGACAGTCAATTGCCTTTGGCCTTAAATAAATACAATATTGTATTAAATTATTTTCTTTGTTCAAATTATTCATGTTGTCCATTTTCCTAGTCCCTCCTGTATCTCCTCTTCTTTACCGAAATATTCTTCTATTTGCCTCTTTGTGAGTTCGATAGATTGCTTCAGATATGATGGCAGATTATATTTATCAGCAAGCCTTATTGTCGGCTCGAGATATTTTATTACGCTGCCTTCTGAAATCGTGAAAATTATCTTGTGCTTGCATTTTAGGCAATGACCTGCAAGAGGAGGCCTTCTGTATTTAGTGTTGCAGCTGCCGCATCTAAATTGCTGCAGGCTGAATTTTCTTAAATTACCTCTGATATCTCTAATAAAATGTTTTTCAATTACAAGTTTTGCAACATCTGATGTATCAACTGCTCTTATCTTTACAGCAAGATCCATCTGCCCGAAAAGTTTTTCTTCCATTGACGGCAATAATTTATACTCAGAACATAATACTCCTGCATTTATGTCGTCAGTATCGTGAGTGAATCCCATGCCTTCATATTGTTCTGGCGTTCCAATGTATTTTCCCATCTGCCTGATTTTTATAGATCCCGGAGGCTTGTATTCGTTTGCTGCTTGATAAAAGTCAAGGGGATATCTCCAGCCTATATCTAAATCAAAGACCATGTCGTCAACTTCCGCCGGATTTAATATATATGTCAATACTAATGGAGCGTCCATTGTAGCTCCTCTTCTCTCGGATAAATATTGCTTTGAGAAATTGAGCAAACCATCAAGAAGCAGGAATATGCATGACTCATCTCCATCAGCATCTCTTCTCATTGCTGCATGATACATCGGATGAGAGAAGAATCCCTGAGTCTTCGTAAATCCTACAATCCTTCCTAGCGTCCCGGCCGATGTATGCGGCGCAAGTCCGATTACGAAATGTCCTGCAAGATCTTCTTTAGACTGCAATTTATAATAAGGCTTGAGACCATAGAACTTTTCAAGAAGCTCATCGATGAATTTCGTCGTCCTGAATAATACTTCGTCTGCTGATTCATCAGGACTGTCAGGGCAGCAAGGTATCAATATATCTTGAGGTTTTATTTCAAGTATTTGGTCTTCTTTTTCAAGAGGCCTGCCTTTAGTGTCTTTAATATAGCCTAGTTTTCTTAATTTCTCAACTGACACTCCAACTTCTTTCGGCTTGAAATGCGTTATAGGAATCTCTGATGCGTCATATCTAGTAGTTCCGTCTTTATTTACGGCAATTCCGTATTTTGCCCTGATGATTCCTTTTGCTAAATGTTCCGGGACATGGCTCTTGTTTACAGTTCCCCTGATTCCCTTAATCATGTCAGGATAAATTCTGGTGTCAAGTTTTTTTAGAAGATCCTGGAATACTTGCTTTATATTTAATTCGTAATATCCATTATCTTCTTTCGGATGAGCATTATTAGTGCATTCAAAACTCTTGCATTCTTTGCAATAAGATAATTTGTTAGTTTTATTGTCGCAAGTCTCGCAAACTGCAAAAACGCTTTTCTTCTTACACTTATCGCAATAAAATACAGGGAAATTCGTCGTGATTTTTCCTGCTTCCATTGCAGTCTGGAAACTTCTGAGTTTTCCTCCTTCTTCTCCGACAGGAAATAGTGTATGAGGCTGCCCAGTCAATTTTCTCATTTTTGCTTTTTCCGGCCTTCCCATCCTTGATCCTACGAATACTCCGCATTTATCTCTTACAGTAAATTGCGAGATTTTATTTACAATCGATAATACGTCTTCATCGACAACTTCGCCTTTCTTTTTTTGCTCAAGAGCATAATTTAATACTTTGAGGACTGCTTCTATATCTTCATTGAGAAGTATGTCATGAAGATTTAATGTTGATAAAAGAGCCTGTGCGCAGTCCCCTTCTATGACGACAAATTCATTGTTTACAAAAAGATGAGGAATTCCGATTAATTCTAATGCTAGCTTTGCATCGTTTTTAGGCAAGATTATTTTTTCTATATCTTCGTCAGGCTTGTTGTCTTTTCGAACAATGTTTGCCTGGCCGAGCCATTCAACTAAATCTCGCAGTTGTTCGATAGTTATTGATTTCCAGAAATATGTATATTGTGGATGCAACGGGACATTTAATTTCTTTGACAATTCTATTGCTGCCTTGACACTGATTTTAGTCTTTAATGGTCTTCTGAAAAGAAGCTCAAGCTTATCTTTTGGAATTCTTACATGATTTGATAATTTTTCAAAATCAAGATCTTTGTATGTGTTAGTTAATTCGCCTTCTATCTTGAAATTTTCGAGCGCTGCCTTTTCGAGTTCTAAAATCCAGTATTCCTGGCAGTATCCAGGAGGGACAAGCAAGTGATTTCTGTTGAAGAAATCTCCGTATGCAACAAGAACATCTCCAAGATATAATATTTCCTTGATATCTTTCTTGTACTGCTTTGCAAGCGCTTCAGTTTCTAGCATCATAACATTTCCATTAGTTAATTTTACAATCGGGCCTTCAATAGTATCGCAAACTGTCATCGCTGCAGCTTTTCCTGGCCTTTCAACTTTTAATTGTGTTGCTGTAGCTACATAATTATTCAAGACATGCATTGTTGCCGGATGAATAGACTGCGCGCTATATCCTGATACTCTTCCCCTGCCGTATCTTAGCCTGAATCCGCCGTTTCTTAGAGGATATCCAAGTACTGGCCTTCCTGCAACCAAGTCTTTGATGTAAGTATAATCCGGGCTGATCTTTGAAGCCGAAGCAGATGTGTCGGATTTTTTCTTATGAGCTTTTGCAGCTTTTTGAATATTGAGATATTCTTCAATAAACATCCAATCATCAAGACCAAATTCCTTTCCCCAGACTTTTAGCTGCTTCCAAAGTTTTGGAGCTTTCAGAGGAATACAGTCAGAATAAATCAGGCAGAATCCGCTTCTGATTAAATTTGTCGGGACTCTTGGAAGATCTTTATAGTTTGAAACTTCATATTTTTCCGACGACTCCGCTCCAATCTGGACTGGAATATTTTTCATCAGGAAATTTATTTCTTCGCTGTTAGGGAAATATTGTCTCGGGCTAAATCTTGTGTGATAATCTTCGACTTCTGTATATGTTCTTTTTATTTCTAAATCTGTAGCGTCGTACTTTACGTAGCCGAATTTTTTTCTTATGTAGTCTGCAATCAATACAGATACTGCTGCAGCTGTACCTCCTGCATTTCTTATCGGCCCTGAGAAATTAACGCAGAAATATTGGCCTTGCTTGTCCATCCTGTCAACAATATCAAGATGCGTGAAACCTTCAATAGGACTTGATACAACTCCATTAGTAACGTAGGCAAAACCAGTCTTTATTCCTATTTCCATAGCTTCTTTATTATCTTTGAATTTGCAGAATTTTTCTCTTGCAACTTCTTCAGCAATTGTGAATGCTACGCGCCAGTCTAGAACGCCATACTGCTTTTCCAGCTCGATGATTCTTTCGGATGCGCCGCTGTTTTGGATCTGCGGGGCTATAACTGCAATGATACCAATTACTCTCTCAGCCATGTTTTTAGCAAGAACAACTTCTGCTGTCTCGACGTAATCGTAGCCTTTTGCCCTTGCAGCGTTCGCTATCTTTAGCTCGCGCATGCACGCATCTTCTAATTCATCGAAATATTTCTGCATTTCTTTGCTTGCTTCAACCATTTTTCAACTCTCAAATCAATTATTTATTTTCTAACCAATTTTGGCTCAATTATCTATTACACTATTTCCTTCTTTCTCCTGGTCTTCTCTTGAAAGGAAATTCATGACTTTTACTTCTCTTGTATGCATGTCAACTATGAATGCCCGCCCTGGCTGAGGTTCTAATCCTCGACGCTCTTGTTCTGGAGATTTGGAGACCCAGCATGATGCATTAAAGCATGTGACATTTTTGTAGCTTGAAACACTTGCCCTATGGATGTGACCTGAAATCAATATATCAGGAATTCTTTCAATGAATAATGGATCTTTCTTTGGATCAGGAACATATAATGCCGAAGTATGCGACGGGGCTAGATGCCTTCGCTGCAGCAAATACTTCATTATTAAGTCAGGTCTCTTCTGGCCTCCTGATTGCCTTATTGTAGGGATTTTCTCTGAGTAATAAACAAATGAGTAGCCATGATAGAACATCACATCAAGTCCATCGAAATTGTTTTCAGGCTGCGCGTAGATATTTACCATTGAAGGATTGCTTAGTGATATGACGTTAGGCAATGCAAGAACCGGCCATGCGTATTCTTTGCTCAGTGGAAGCTGAGGCTCTGATATTCTTCCTACATCATGATTTCCTGGGCAAATTATTATCGGGATATTTGAAGGAATTTTTTTGAGCAATGCTGCAAATTGGGCATATTGTTCCTTGACATCAATAATGCTTAGATCATATTCCTGGCCAGGATAAATTCCAACTCCTTCAACAAGATCTCCTCCGATAAATATGTATTTTACCATTGAAGCAATCTCTCTTTGTCTTTCGTTGCCCATCTCGCCCTTTATCCATGCAATGAATTTCTCGAATTCTTTTTCAAGAAATAATTTTCCGCCAAACTGTGTGTCTGATATTATTACAGCATAGCCTGGTTCGGGACTTTTCTTTAACTCTTTAGTCAATGGAATATCAGGAATTAGGATGCTGTTTGCAAATAAAATCTGATCAAATGTTCCTGTGACTCCTATTGTTTCATCAAGCTGTATTTCTTCAGCAAGCTTGAACATGGCATCTTTTGTTTTGTTGACGACAACTTTTATCATTCCTGTCTGATCTTCGAGCGTAAACATTATGTTTCCTGCTTTTGTCAAGGATTTTTCATAAACCACTCCAATCAGTGCAACGTTTTCTCTTTCTTTTTTAGCGGCAATTCTTGCAATTGAAGTCAGGCTTTGAAGTTCTTGTCTTGAACGCAATATTTTTTCAATATCTTTGAATCTAACTGTATGAAAGCTCACGAAATCAGCAACAGACCATTTCTTGCTTTTTGTCGTATATGTCGAAACTATTTTTATCCTGTTTTCCGCAAGGAATTTATCTCGCTGGATTTTTTCGATTGCATCGCTTTTGTTTTTTTCTTCGCGTGAAATGGCTTTCTTCTCATCGTCAGTCAATTCCTGAACTATTGAATCAGGACTTTGATATAACGAGTCTGCCATAGGATCTTCAAGATTTGAAACAGAATTTTCTGCGACTAATATTTCTTCTTTATTTTCTATGATTAAAGGATCATCTACAGATTCGTCTCTTCTGTCGTCGATTATTCCCACGGCATCTTCAGGTTTAGCTTGAACGCTAGTTTCTATCTTCGTCTCTTTTTTTTCTGTGATAGATCCTTTTTGTATTGACGGAATTTGTGAAATATTTTTCTGGCTGTTTTCTCCCGCAAGATATTCTATGAATTTATCGTAGAGTTTCGTGTCTTTTCTCTTCTCTTTCAGAACTATTGCCTTTTCAAAATCATCTACGACGACTTGTTTGTTGTTATTCAGAATATTTACTACATCTTTATTTAATACTATAAAAGAAGTTTTTATCGGCATTGCAATATTTTCAGGATCGGATAATTCCTTAATAAATTCAGGACTTATCAGTACGTCGTTATCTAAATAAAATTCAATTATTTCATTTGTATTCACGTTCGCACCTTTAAGCTGTTGAAATTAGATTTTCAATGCATTCTCAAGCAAGTTCTTGATTTTTGCATTGAGAGTATCGTTTGTTACCATTGAGACTTCCCTTGTTCTTCCATATCTTCCTTTTGATATGACTTTAGCGTTGATTATTCCTAAGAGATCAAATTCTGCAATGACGTCGCTTACTCTTCTTTGTGTTAATGGTCTTAAATTCGTCTTATTGCAGAGATCTTTGTATAATAGATAAATTTCTCCTGTGAAAATTATATTTTGTTGTCTTCTCTGATCATATATTAATAAAATTGAATAAAGAACTAATTGGAATTGTTTTGGCTGGGTTGTTATAATATCAAGAACCCTATCTTTTTCGATTTTTTCTTCAGCCTCATCAAGTTCCTTGATAGATATTTTTTGGATCCCTTTTCTTTCTGCAAGTTCAACTGCAACTCTTAGAAGTTCTAATGCTCTTCTTGCATCCCCATGTTCTCTTGCCGCGTATGCCGCGCATTTAGGAATGACTCCTTCATCAAGGACTCCTTCTTTTATAGCGTCGCCTGATCTTTTTTTTAGAATATCTTGTATTTGGAGCGCATTATAAGATGGAAAGACTAATTCTTCTTCAGATAATGAAGATTTAACTCTTGGATCAAGATTGTCTGCAAACATTATATCGTTGCTAATTCCAACTAATGCCAATTGAGCGTTCTTTAATTCTGTATTTATCCTTGTCAGATTATAAATTACTTCATCGCCAATTTTTTTGATTAATTGATCGATTTCGTCAAGAATTAATATTACAACCTGTTTTTCTTCTTCTAGTTTCTTGTAGAATGTTCTATAGACTTCATCAGTAGGAAGTCCAGTTGGAGCAACTTCTTTTCCTAGCATTCTTGTGATCTCAGCAATAAGCCTATATTCAGTATCAGCTACTTTCTTTAGCTTACAATTAAGATACAGGAATTTAATAGGAATCATATCTCTAGAAGCAATGACTTGAATTTGTTTAATGCTTGATTGGACTGTAAGAGTTTTTCCTGATCCTGTCTTTCCATAAATGAATAAATTAGAAGGTCGTTCCAATCGAAGTGAAGGAGCTAAAATTTTAAGAATATGAAGCAATTGTTCATCTCTATGCAATATTTCATCAGGATTGTAAGAACTTTGGAGTGCTGCCTTATTCTTGAATAAAGATTCTTTCTTGATAAAATTCTCTAAAAAATTACTGACATCAACCACCTAAATCACCCAACACCTTAACTATAAACTTTAACTATAATAAATAAAATACAACCCACTATTGTTATTATATCTTCAACCCCTAACAATATTCCATTGGAAACAAGGCTTATATAAATGTTTCGCGTGTGGAAAATGTCTTTTGTAGAATATAAGAGACCCTATGATTTCCTATGGAACTTTATTTTTTGAACTGGCAACAAATTTTTGATTTTCTCTTAATATGCTGAGCACAGTTTGAGCACAATTTTTTTGTCTATTTTTCTTTCATTTTTTTCCTTTTCATAATTTTTAATTATCTTCTCTATTATATATTATATAATAATATTAATATAATATATATAATATATAATAATTTTCAATATAGAAAATAATAAATAAGTTGAAAAGAGAGAAGAGAAAGTATGAAAAGGTAAGAAGTTTTATTTTTTTAATATTAAAAAGAGTTAAAAAAATTACACCACAGCTCAAAATCATTTCTCTATGTGAAATCGGGGTGTGTCTGATTAATCTTACTTGTTGTATAGTTGTTCTATTGTTTTTTTAACTTACTTATTGTACGATTGCTCTATTGTTTTTCTTATTTTTTTAATATTTGTACGTTGAGAATTAGTGTATTGTCTTACATTACTTACAAGATCTATTATTTCTTTTAGTATTTTTTTATCTGTAAATTTAGTTACCTTAAGATTGTTCACTTGGTTGAAATATGCCTCTATAGTGTGACCTACTCCTAAAAATAAAACACCTGTTTCATTATCTTCTAATGTTTGATCTATTCTTCGGAGAATAAAATT
>Ga0196981_1000546_pt1 | contig 11049 bp, 7 predicted proteins | sample S3_2013CmetaG_FD_155462 | JGI IMG/M metagenome (GOLD analysis project Ga0196981, IMG submission 155462) | Soil microbial communities from Anza Borrego desert, Southern California, United States - S3_20-13C | ecosystem: Environmental > Terrestrial > Soil > Desert | place: USA: California...
TGGCGGCGGCCAGGCTGGCGAGAAGGAGCAGGGGTTTCATGGGGCTCGGGTGGGCCTGTCCTGGGCCGGAGGGAGGCGCACTGGGCGCGCTCGCGCCGGCGGCAGGAGTGGGGCAGGCGGGGGGGGGAATGGAAAGCATAGGTTATTCGAGGCGGGGTATCCGCCGCATTTATGGGGGTTTCTTCCGGTATCCTAATTTCGAAGATTCGTGGCCGCCACCCCAGCCCGGATTCGCCGAAAAGGCAGAGCCGCGGGCCGCGCGGTGATCGGCCGGGGCGTCCGCTACGGCACCCGGCGGATGCGGAGCGCGACGTAGGGCAATCCGGGCAGGTCGACAGAGCCGCCCGCGGCATCGACCAGGGTATAGGCGTCCTTTTTCTTCAGGACGAACTCCTGGGCGGCCGGCGTGATGGTCATGTTCCAGGCGTCGATTACCTCGACGCGGAACTTCATGCCTTCGGCGACGCCCGCGTTGTGGACTTGGAAGGTCCAGCGGGTGGGACGGGCCCGGCCGAAATAAACCAGGTAGTACTCGCCGGGCTTGCCGCCGGCATGGAAGTCCGCCTCGCCCGCGGGGAGGGCGTAGTCGAACGAGCCGTAAGGGTCTCGCCAGGGCTCGATGGGGTCGATGCCGTCGGCGGGCGCGTCGGCCAGCACCTCGCGGAGAAACGCGAGCCGGCGCGGGCTTTCGCCGCGGAGGACGCCGCCCTGGCCGAGCCAGACGACCTCGCGAGGCTCGACGAAGAACTCGCTGTGCCCGACATAGGTGCCGCCGACGGTTCCCGCCCAGAAGCGGTGCACCATCTCCGGCCCGGACAGCCGGCCCCAGTACTGCTCGAAGTCGCCCTCGTACTTGGCCTCGTCGAAGACCACCGGCTTGCGCCAGACGGCGCGGAACTGTTCCGCGCGCCCGGCGTCCTCGACCGCGCTGCCGTTCTGGATGCTCGCGTGCGTCACCCACGGATGGCTGTGGTTGTAGAGCCGCCAGCAGTTGTGGATCGAGCGGAGATGCCCGTACGGGTCCGCGTCCCGGACGATCTGGAAGAACCGGTCCCAGTCGGCCTCGGTCTTCGTGGGCATCAGGTCGTATTCGTTGGCGATCGACCACCAGACATTCCGGAACGCCGCGAGGCGCGCGACGACGTACCGCAGGTAACGTTCGTCCGTGGCCGCGTCGAGGGTGTCGAAGCCCCAGTTCTCGCGCATGCCGTACGGGTGGAAGAGAATCAGGTCGCACTCGATGCCGAGGTCGCGGAGCTGCCCGATGCGCCCCTCGAGGTGCTGGAAGAACTCCGGATTGAACCGCGTGAAGTCGAAGCTCCCCGGCTGGCCCGCGAACGGCCAGCGCGTCGGAGGCATGTGCCGGATGCCGTGCGACTGCGGGAAGACGCACATGCGGAGCTTGTTGAAGGGCGACGCGGCGAGCGTCCGCAGGGTCTGCTCCTGGATCTCCTCCGGCCGGTGGGTCCAGGTGTAGGAGGTGGTGCCGAGCTGGCGGAACGGCGTGCCGTCCGCATGCGCGAAGTGGTACGTGGCGTGGACGCGCACGGGCCCGTGATTGCCGGCCGCGGGCGCGGTCGCGGTGAACGTCCCCGTCCGGTTCGTCAGCGTCCAGCGGTTGCTGCGGGTCTCGAATGTCCACGTGCCGGTTTCTTCCGGCATGAACCGGACGCGATACACGCCCCCGCCGTCGTAGAATCCTTCGACGTCCACCGTGCGCTGGCGGTGCGTGAACGTCGCGGTCAGCCGCACGTCGACGAACGGGTTGCCCTCGGCGGGGCCGGCCAGCGCCAGCTCGAAGACGCCCCAACGCTCGACGCGGGCCGGAAAGGACGGCTCGGCGGCGCGGACCGGGGGCGACGCGGCGGCGCAGGCGAGGCCGGCGAGGACCAGGCAGGGGAGGAATGGGCGCATGGATGGTTCGGGTTCCAAGACCGTCCGCGGGGCAGCCGGGCGATTCCGCCGGGGACCGCCAAATGGCCCGGCGGCGCCCAAGGGACGCCGCCGGGTTTAGTCAGGTGCTACCCCGACTGATCCGCATGGACGGATCAGAATTTGACGTCGAACGAGAGGGTGTACTCCCGCGGCGGGTTGTAGCCGCCGTTCTGGAGGAAGCGGTCGTCCGTCAGGTTGTTCCCGGCGACCTGGAGGCCGACGTCGCGCCCGTACACCTTCACGCCGTAGCGGACGAAGGCGTTCACGAGGAAATAGCCGCCCTTGTTCGCGAGCGGGATCGTGACCGGGTTGTCGACGTAGATCGGGCCCTCCGCGCGGGAGAAGCCGCCGCCGACGGCCAGCTTGGCGAGCGGACCTTCGGTGAAGGCGTACTTGGCGAACAGCGTGTAGGCCCGGGGCGGCACCTGCACGAGCGGCGCGTTCCAGGCGGCGGGATTCGGATCGCCGGGCAGGATGCGCGCGTCGGTGTCGGCGAACGACAGGATCGCCTGGAAGTTGCGGTTCGGCTGGAACTGCAGGCTCGCCTCGATGCCCTTGCTCTCGGAGCCGGGCGTGAACGTGACGGTGTCGTCCACCAGCCCCGCGGCGTAGTCCACGATCGCGCGGGGGTCGTTGATCGCGAGGTTGCTCTTGGTGATCTTGAAATAGGCGATCGAGCCCGCGAGCTTGCCGCCGAAGGCCTCGAATTTCACGCCGGCGTCCCAGCCCTTCGACTCCGAGAGCGGGCGGGGGAGCTGGTGCCGCACGGTCCGCCCGTTGCTCTCGGCCGTCTCGGACCAGATGCCGTACACGGACACGCCCTTGAACGCCTCGTACAGCGCCCCGAACTGCGGCAGCGTGCGGTCGAGCTGGAGCTCGCGGTACTGTTGCCGGCGCAGGCCGGCGAGCACGTGCAGCCGGTCGTCGAGGGCGCCCAGGCTTTCCGTGATGAAATAGTCGGCCTTGCCCCAGTCGTAGGTCGTGACGCTGTCCAGGAACCAGGTGTTCCAGTTCCGGTAGTCGAGGTTCGGGTAGTAATAGCGCTTCGAGAGCGGGTCGCTGACGCGGCTCATGTACGGCGAGGCCAGCGTGTAGTCGATCGCCCCGATCTTCGACGGCTCCGGCGCGAAGTAGCCGTTGCGGTCGTATTTCGTCGGGAACCGGTTGCCGGAGACGCCGATCAGCGTGTCGGACTTGAAGTACTTGGTCTCGAACTGGGCGAGCAGGTTGGCCTCGAAGTACTGGAAGTGCTTCCGGACGTTTTCGTAGATCGGCATGCTCGAGAGCAGGATGTGGTCCGGCGGCGGCATGAACACGTTCTGGTAGCCGATGTCGCGCACCGCGGAGAACGTGAACATCGTGAGCTGCTCGACGTGGCTGTAGTCGTCGGCGCCGATGGCGAGGAACCGGAAGTGGTCGTTGAACCGGTGCTCGAGGCGCACCTCGTGGCGCCGGCGGTCCCATTCGGCCCACGTCCACGGGGCGATGCCCGGGTTGCGGTCGTAGCCCACCGTGCCGCCCAGCTGGTCGTTGAAGGGCGCGAGCGGCAGCGAGGGCCAGCCGTCGCGCTGCGGGAAGTAGTAGAAGCGGATGCGCTCGAACGCGCCCTTGCGCTTCCGGTACGTGAGGTCGTAGCTGAGCGAGGTGGACCGCGAGATGTTCCAGGTCACGCTCGGGTTGAGGAACGTGTCGTGGATCGTCTGGTACACGATCCAGGTGTCGCCGTCGCTGCGCGCGCCGTTGACGCGCAGGAGCAGGCGGTGGTCGGCTGCGAGCGGGCGGTTGTAGTCGAACTCGAGCCGGCTGCCGTGCTCGCTGGCCCATCCGGCCTTGAAGTACGCCAGGCTCTTCGGCAGCGGCTTCTTCGTGACGTAATTCACCACGCCGCCGGGGGCGACGAAGCCGTAGAGGATCGCGCTCGGGCCGCGGGCCAGCTCGACGCGCTCGATGTTGCTGGAGTCGGTCCACGCGTTGAACCGGATGCCGTTGCGCAGGATGGCGCCCTCGTAGCCGCGGAAGACGAAGGTCTCCTGGTCGGCCCAGGTCCGGCCGGTGCTGGAGACGCCGGCCTGGGTGAAGGCGAGCGCGTCGGTCACGCGCTGCACGTTGATGTCCTCGAGCAGCTCGTGGTTGATCACGGTGACGCTGAGGGGGGATTCCTGCAGCGGCGTCGCGATCTTGGTCCCGGTCACGATGTCGCGGGTGCGGTATCCGTGGTCGCTCTCGGCAGAGACATGGAACGGGCTCAGCTGGATCGTCTCGTCCGCGGATGCGTCAGCCGCGGTCGGGAGCTCGGGGGCGGGGCGGCTGCGCTCCTCGGTCCGCACCGCCCTTTCGACGTTTGGGTCGGTGGCCCGGGCGACTTGCAGCACGCCGTCGCGGCCGGCCCGCACGGACAGCGCCGTGCCGTCCAGCATCCGGTGCGCGGCCTCCAGGCTGGTGTACCGGCCCTTGACCGCGTTCGTCGTGACGCCGGCCGCGGCGTCGCTGGAGAACAGGACCTCGACGCCGGCCTGGCGCGAGAGGAGCTTGAGCGTCTGCTCGGCGCGGCCCGCCGGGAGGTCGAAGGCGTGGGTGGCGGGCTCCGCGGCGCGGGCGAAGGGCCCGGCGGCGAGGACGCCGGCCAGGGCCCAGGAGGCGAGACGCCTCCGCAGGAAGGACAGGACAGACGGGATGTGCATGGGGTTGGGGCGGACGGCTTCGCCATCCTAGCCGGGTAAACGGCCCGCGGGCCGGAACCTCTACACCGCCGCCGAAACAAGGTCCGCCTCAGCGCGCGCTGCGCAGCACCACCCGGTCGCCGCGCCGCTCGGCCCGGATGCCGAAGTCCGCCTGCAGGCTCTCGATGAGGGCGTCGACCCGGTCCGCGCGGAGGATGCCGCTCACCCGCGTGGCGCCCACGGCCTCGTCGCCCAGCTCGATGCGCTCGCCGCTGTGCTGGCTCATCAGCGCAACGACCTCCCGGAGCGGGGTGCCGCTGAACTCCAGCCGCGGAATGCGCCAGCTCAATCGTTCCCGCAGCTCGGCGGCGTCGATCGCGGCGACGCTTGGCCCGGCGGCGTCGGCCGGCAGCACGACGGCGCTGCCGGCGCCGACCGCCGCGAGCGGGGGCGAGTCCGGTGTGGCCGCGCCCGCGGCCGACGGCGGGTCGATCCGGACGACGCCCTCGGTCACGAGCACCGTCACCTGGCGCTCGTCGAGATCGATGGCGAAGGCGGTGCCGACGGCCTGGACCGCGAACGCGCCGGCGCGCACGACGAACGGGCGCTGGGGGTCGTGCGCGACCTGGAAGTGGGCGGTGCCGCGGTCCAGGAGCACGGCGCGGACCGCGCCCGAGAAGTCGGCCGTGACGTGGGCGCCGTCCTCCAGCTCGACCTGCGAGCCGTCGGGCAGCGCCAGGGTGCGCGGCGCGATGACCGCGACCGTCGGCGCGGCGGCCGCGGCTTCGGGTCTCCCCGATCCGGGCAGAAGATGGAAGGCTCCGGCCGCGAGGAGAACACCGGCGGCCGCCGCGGCCAGGGTGGCCCGCCGCCGGCGGCGGCGCCGGTCGCGCTGCGCCAGGCCGGCCAGGACCTCGTCCACCGCGTCGGCCGTCCAGGCCCAGTCGCAGTCCCCCGCCGGCCCGTTGGCCGCGCGGAACGCCGCCGCATGGCGGGCATCGGCGCGCAGCCACGCGCGGAACGCGGCGCGCTCGGGCGCGGCCATGCCGGAGGAGCAGCGCGCCGCCCAGGCCGCCGCGGCGGTCCGGATCTCGTCGGGAGGAGGGGAGGGGTCAGAAGTCACGGCCAAGGATGCGGGTGATGCCGCGCGCCGCGAGGTGAGCGCGGATGCGGGCGGTGCCGCGGCTGAGCTGCATGTCCACCGTGTGCTCCCTGATGCCGAGGCGCCCGGCGGTCTCGCGGGCGGAGAGCAGCTTGAATTTGCGGAGGATCACGACTTCGCGGCAGCGGGCGGGGAGGCTGTCCACCGCGTCGACGAGCAGCGCGATCAGTTCCGCGCGGCTGACGGCGTCGACGGTGGGTTCCTGGATAAGAACGTCCGGGGACTCCAATTCCTCCACAGGCGCCGCGGCGGAAATCTTCTCATGGCGGACCCAGTCGATGGCCAGGCGGCGGGCGATGGTGAAAAGGAAGGCCTTGGCCGACTGGATGGGCCGGACCGCCTGGCGCCGCCAGATCCGCAGGTACGACTCCTGCACGACGTCGTCGACGTCGCGCACGCGCGGAAACGCGCCGCGCAGGTAGGCGCGGAGCTGGCCGTCGTGCGCATGCACCTCCTTCTTGAACCAGTGGGCCTGGGCGGCCGGCTCGACGATGCACGGCGGCGCGCTCACGGAGGAGGACGGGGTGGGGGAACTCATGGCTGACCGTCGGGGGCGCGGTCGGGGCCGGCCGGCGTTCGCCGGCGCGGGGGGTGTCGTATCCTACCGCATGGCACGGCGCGCGGCTGCCGGCCTTCCCGGTGGGTTTATGCGGAATCCTAACTTCCCGGGGACCCGGCGAGGACCTGGCGGACCGCGGCGTCCCACGCGGCGCGCCGCGCGGCGGCGCGGGCGGCCGGCAACGCGGGACGATACACGATCTCGTCCTGGGGGAGGGCGGCGATCTCGGCGATCGACCGAATGAAGCCCTGCCCCAGCTGCCCCGCCAGCATGGCGCCGAGCGGCGAGGCCTCGGGATGGCGGGCGACGCGGAGCTCCGCCTGGGTGAGGTCGGCCGCCAGCTGCATGAGGAACGCGCTGGCCGTGGGCCCGCCGTCGGCGTGGATCGAGCCGACGGGCGTGCCGGCCTCGGCGCGAAGGGCGTCCAGCGCGTCGGCCACCTGGAAGGCGATCGACTCGAACGCCGCGCGCGCGACGTGCCGGCGGTCGCTGTGCGGGCTGAGGCCGGTGATGGCGGCGCGCGCGTTCGGCCGCCAGTGCGGCAGGCCCAGGCCCGTGAACGCGGGGACGAGATGCACGCCGCCGCTGTCCTCCACGCCGGCGGCGAGCCGCTCGAGCGCGGGCACGTCCTCGGCCAGCCCGAGCTGGTCGCGCAGCCAGGTGAGCGTCGAGGCCGAGGAAATGACGATGCCCTCGAACGCGTAGGTCGGGGCGCCCGCGTGCGTCCACGCCAGGGCGGTCAGGACGCCGTTGCCGGTGAGACGCGGCCGGGGGCCGAGGTTGAGGAGCAGCGAGGAGCCGGTGCCGAACGTGACCTTCGCCGATCCCGGCGTGAAGCAGCGCTGGGCGAACAGGGACGCCTGCGAGTCGCCCATCACCCCGCAGATGGGCAGCGCGCGGGGCAGGAGGCCGTCGAGCGTGGTGGCGCCGAACGCGGCGGAGCAGGCGCGCACCTCGGGCAGCGCCCGGACGGGCACCTCGAAGAGCCCGCACAGCTCGTCGTCCCACCGGAGCCGCGCGATGTCGAAGAGCAGCGTGCGGCTCGCATTGGTGGCGTCGGTGGCGAACACCTCGCCGCGCGTGAGCCGGTGGACCAGGTAGGCGTCGATCGTGCCGACGAGCGCCGAGCCGTCGGCGAGCCGCGTGCGGAGGTCCGGCCGGTTTCGGACCAGCCACTGGAGCTTGGACGCCGAAAAATACGGGTCGAGCGAGAGGCCGGTCCGCGCGCGCACCAGCGGTTCGGCTCCGGCGGCCCGGTGCGCGGCGCAGAGCTCCTCGCCGCGCCGGCACTGCCAGACGATGGCCGGCGCCAGCGGCTCGCCGCTCGCGCGGTCGAAGACCACGACGGTCTCGCGCTGGTTGGTGAGGCTGAGGCCGGCGATTTCCTCCCGCCGGGCGGCGTGGCGGCGGAGGAGCTCCTGGAGCGTCGCCCGCGTGTTCGCCCAGATCTCCGCCGCGTCGTGCTCGACCCAGCCCGGCCGCGGGTAGAGCTGGCGGTGCTCCCGCGACTCCCGGTCGACCACGTCCCCGGCGCGGTCGAACAGCAGCGCCTTGGTGGCGGAGGTGCTTTGGTCGAGGGCGAGGAAAAGCAAGGCGCGTGGGGGTTGGAGGTTCCCGGCGAAGGTCCGGGTTCAGCGGCCGGGGGCCGCGCCGGAAAGGAGCGCGCGGGCCGTCGCGCCCAGCCCCTCCATCGAGAGGCCGTAATGCCGGAAAATGTCGGCCTGGTTGCCGGTGACGGTGTCCTCGTCGGGGAATCCCACCAGGCGGAATCTCGGCGCGAGGCCCGCGGCCAGCAGCGTGGCGGCCACGGCTTCGCCGAAGCCGCCGTGCACGGAGTGCTCCTCGACGGTCACCACGGCGCGGCATTCGCGGCCGGCGGCCAGGACGGCCTCGGCGTCGAGTGGCTTGACGGTGGGGAAGCTGAGCACGCGCGCGGAGACGCCCTGCGTGCCGAGGTCGGCCGCGGCGAGGAGGGCGTGCACGACCGTCTCGCCCGTGGCGAGGAAGGCGACGTCGCGGCCGTCGCGGAGCGGGAGCGCGCGGCCGGGGGCGAAACGCGCGCCCGGGGCGTGCAGGCGGTACATCGGGGCCTTGCCGAAACGGAGGAAGACGGGCGCCGCCGCCTGCGCGGCGAAGCGCACGGCCTCGCGGGTCTCGAAGTTGTCCGCGGGGACGACGACCGTGACGTTGTGGATTGCGCGCAGCGCGGCGAGGTCGTGCAGCGAATGGTGCGTCGAGCCCAGCGCGCCGTAGCTGACCCCGGCGCTGATGCCGACGAGGACGCCCGGGACGTCGGAATAGCACACGTCGTTCTTGATCTGCTCGAGTGCGCGCGCGGTGAGGAAGCAGGAGGGCGACACGCCGAAGGCCTTCTTGCCCGCGGCCGCGAGCCCGGCGGTGATGCCGACCAGGTTCTGCTCGGCGATGCCGACCTCGACGATCTGCTGCGGCAGGGCCTGGCCGAAGGGCGCGAGCTTGCCCGAGCCGCGGGAATCGCTCGTGACGACCACGATCCGGCGGTCGGCGGCCGCGAGCTCCTGCAGCGTCGCGGCGAACTCCTCGAGGTTGGCGCGGCCCAGGCGCAGCCCGAGCCGCCCGGCGACGGCCAGGGCGGCCGGCGTGAACATCGACGGGGCGGGCGCGCTCATGGGACGGCCTCCTTGAGCTTCGCCTCGGCGGCGTCGAGCTCCGCGAGCGCGCGGGCGAGCTCGGCGTCGCTCGGCACGCCATGGTGCCATTTGCCGACGTTCTCCATGAAGCTCACGCCGCGGCCCTTGACGGTGTTGGCGATGACGAGCAGCGGCTGGCCGGCCGGCGGAGGCGTGGAGAGGGCGGCGGTCAGGGCGGCGTAGTCGTGCCCGTCGCACGCGCGGACCTCCCACCCGAACGCGCGCCACTTCTCGTCGAGCGGCTCGTTCGACATGACGTCGCGGGTGGGGCCGGTGATCTGGAGCGTGTTGTGGTCCAGGACGGCCACGAGGTTGTCCAGGCGGTAGTGCGCGGCGGCCATGGCCGCCTCCCAATTGGAGCCCTCCGCCAGCTCGCCGTCGCCCAGCAGCGTGAAGACGCGCCAGGGGGCGCGGTCCATCTTGGCGGCGAGGGCGAGGCCGAGGCAGATCGGCAGGCCGTGGCCGAGCGCGCCGGTGTTGAACTCGATGCCCCGGATTTTCCGCGTGGGATGGCCGACGTAGTAGCTGCGGTACTGGCAGACCGTGTCGAGGTGGGCGTCCGGGAAGAAGCCCCGGTCGGCGAGCACGGCGTACAGCGCCTCGACGCAGTGGCCCTTGCTCTGGACGTAGCGGTCGCGGCCGGGCGCGGGCCAGGCCGCGGGGTCGACGCGGAGGACGCGGTGGTAGAGGACGTTCAGGATGTCGAGGCACGACAGCCCGCCGCCGGTGTGCCCGGCGCCGGCGTGGTGGATCAGGCGGAGCATCCGCCGGCGCAAGGCCACGGCCTTCAACTGGAGGTCGTGGTCGGTCATCGGCCGGGTCACTCGTCCGGCCGGTTGTGCCAGTGGCACTCCCACCCGAGGTACGTCTCGCACGCCTCGGCCAGGACGGCGGCGGTGCGGGACGAGTTCATGACGACGTGGTGCTCGAAGCCCTCCCGGCAGACGTAGCGGAGGAGCTGCTGGAGCTTCGGGACATGCGCCACCGCGCGGTTGCCGAAGGTCTTGAGCTCGTCGTTGGTGAGCGAGCCCTCGCCGACGTAGGCGCGGATGACGCCGCGGGCGTCGTCCGTGGTGATGCGTCCGAAGGTGAGCGGCCCGGCCGGGGTGCGCCCGTCGAGCGCGCCCCAGGTGTTCTCGACGCCGAGGGTGGAGCCGAGGATGGGGGCGTTCGCGACCTTGATGTCGGGCAGGAAGGACTTGGCCCAGTTGCCGCAGTGGAACAGCACGCACTTGTCGTCGTCCGCGCCGTAATTGTTGTTCCAGTCGACCAGGGCGCTGGGCGTGCCGGACGCGAGCTGCATGGCGTACATGGTGAGCACGCCCGTGACGTCCACCTCGCAGGCGCTGGGCAGGAGCGCCTCGCTCATCATGCTCATCGACGTGCAGACGTTGCACCCGTGATTGGCCTGCACGGAGGTCCAGCACTGGATGGCGGTGGCGTCGAGGTGGTGCGCGGCCACGAAGTCATCGAGCACGACGCCCAGCCGGGCCATCTGCACGAGCTTCGCGGGCGGGACGGCCGCGGTGTTCGCGTAGGCGCGGATCTCGTCGACCTTGGCCGTGAGCCGGGCGTCCTTCTCGCCCAGCTTGCCGGCGGCGCCGAGCACTTCCGAGAGGTCGACGGTCGTGACGCTCACGCCGGCGCGCTCGAGGATCTTTTCGGAGTAGCGGACGGTGTTGAACGCGCCGGGCCGGGCGCCGACGGCGCCGAGCCGCGCCCCGCGGATGCCGCGGACGACGCGGCAGACCGCGAGGAAGCGCTCGAGGTCGGCGCGGAACGACGGATCATTGAGCGCGACGACGTGCTTCGTGGTCAGCGAGAACGGGATGCCGGCCTGGCGCAGATTGTTGCAGACGGAGATCTTGCCGCAGAAGGCGTCGCGCCGGCGCACCACGTCCAGCCGGTCGAGGTCGTCCGGGCAGGCCTGCACGAGCACGGGCAGGTCGAGCCGCGCCAGCTTGAGCGTGTCGGCCACGCCCTTCTCGTCCCCGAAGTTCGGCAGGCACACGAGGACGCCCCAGAGGCGGTCGCGCTGGGTGCGGAAGAGCTCGGCGCAGCGGC
>Ga0196981_1000547_pt1 | contig 11047 bp, 6 predicted proteins | sample S3_2013CmetaG_FD_155462 | JGI IMG/M metagenome (GOLD analysis project Ga0196981, IMG submission 155462) | Soil microbial communities from Anza Borrego desert, Southern California, United States - S3_20-13C | ecosystem: Environmental > Terrestrial > Soil > Desert | place: USA: California...
CGCCGCGAGAAGCTCGCGGTCAGTGCGCGGACCCGAGCGGTTCGCCGGATCGGGCGCGGGCTCGTTGCCCTGCGGGTCGGCCGGCGCCTCGCTGGCACCGAAGCCCACCGGATGAAAGGGATCGACGAGATTGGCGGGAAGCGCGGTGTCCCGCGCGGCGATGAGGTTCTGCGCCGCCTCCACCGCGGCGGCGCGCCGGTTCGGCGGCACGACCTGCGCGGCGACCGCGCCGACAAGGACGAGGCTCGCCGCGAGGACGAGCGGACGGAGGAGCGATGGGCGCGAAGCGATCATGGCTGGCCGAGAAGCTCGAGGTTAATGGAAAGGTTCATGAGGTCGCCTCCGCCCGCGCGGTCGGAGCTGCCCGCCTTGGTGTAAGTCACCGTCATGAAGCGGCAGAAATGCCGCCCGTTCTCCAGGCGCTTCAGGAACGAGAGGGTCTGGGCGAACGTGCCCTGCACCGAGACATTGTAGGGGATGCCGGTGTAGGTCGTGCGCGGCGCGTTGCGCGCCTGCCCCGGCTCGCCCTGGCGGACGTCGAGAATCTTCACGCCGCTGTCGGATTCCATCTTGTAGAAATACTGCAGGTTGATCGCGAGCTGGCTACGCCGCACGAGGCGCGCCTCCACCTCCTTGGCGGCCTCCCGCATCTTCTCGGTCTGCTCGGCCAGGCCCGCGGAGTTCGTGATGTTCGCCTGCATCTTCGCGGCCTCGTCCGCCTTCGAGGAAGCATCGGTGGTCCGCGTCGTGATCGTGCTGCTGCGGAAGTAGAGCAGCACGCCGCACGCGACGCTCAGCAACACCGCGGCCGCGCCGATCGGGTGCTTCTTCACTAGAGTGTGGAGTTCGGCGCCGGCGCTCATGACTTCTTCTCCTTCCCCGGCGTCTTCAGCCGGAGCACCACCTCGAAGGTGATCACGCCGCGCTGCGTGTCGCGGTTGACGTTCGTGATGTCCGCCTTGTCCACCGCCGCGATAAAGCGGGGGTGCGTGCGGAAGACGTCGGCGTAACTGGAGGCCGCGCCGCTGGCCTGCTCGGGCGAGCCGGAAGCCATCCCGCGCAAGACGACCGTCGGGCCGGCGGCCTCGGCGAGCCGCATGTCGAAGAACTCAATCGCGATGTCCTTCGGGAGCGTCTCGCCCAGCAGCGCGACGAACTCCGTCGGCGGCATGGCGATGGCCGTGAAGGTGACGGCCTCGGAAAGCTTCTTCTCCTCCTCGACGAACGCCTGCGAAAGCTTCTTCGCCTGGTCGTCCTGGCCTTTGCGGGTGTCGATCTGTTGCTGGGCCTCGGCGATCTGCTGGTTCAGCTGCCGGATCTTGAGCTCGTTGAAGCCCGCGTACAGCAGCAGGCAGGCGGCAATTCCGCCCGCGACCGCGTTCACGAAGAACGCCGTGCGCACGGTCTTCGTGTCCGGCAACCGTTCGTAGTTGCGGAAATTCGGATGCCAGAGAGGCGCCGTTACCGGCTCGGCATCACTTCTTTTCCTCAGCAGCTGTTGCAGGGACGGCATTGTTGTAGGAAGCGACCAAGGCGAAAAGCCCCAGCCAGCGTTCGTCGAGCGGGCCGGGCGCAACCCCGGCCGGCACTTTGATGTTAAGCGACTCGAGCCACGGCCCGATGTCCGCCTTGAAAGTCGAGACCCCGAGCGACGACGCGATGGTCGTGCTGATCCAGCTCAGGCTCGGCGGCAGCTGCGTGCAGAGGGCGTGCCCGATGGACTGACCCGTCTGGACTTCATAAAAGCCGATCGAAGACTGGAGCTCCTTGAGCAGCTTCTTGACGAGCGTGCCGCCCATGCTCGTGAAATCGAAGGTGTTCGAGTAAAAGAGCTTCCGCGCCGAATCCTCATCCTTGAGGCCGAGCTCCTTCTGCACGATCGGGATCATCGCGGCGGTGCCGCTGGCGATCGGCCGCGAAATGTCGACTCCATCGGCACTGAGGATGTAGCTCTGCGTGTTCTCATCGCCCATCTCCAGGAGAAGCAGCGGCGTGCGGCTTCCGGTGAATTTCAGGTAGTTCACCAGGCCGCCCAGCAGCGCAACCGTGCCGAGCTCGAGGCGTTCCGGGTAGATGCCCTGCTCCAATAGGCGGTCCTGGGTGGCGATGATTTCATCCGCCGGGAGCCCGCAGAACAGGACCTCTTTCTGGGAGCCCTTGGTCGCATCGTACTCGCTGCCGTCGTTCGAGTTGAGCACGACCATCGTGTATTTGTCGGGCTCGATGCGGAATTGCTGGGTGTACAGCTCGGGGAAATACGCCGGCTCCTTGATCCGTTTGACGTCCAAGGTCTGGCGGCGCACCACCCGCTTCGCGGGATAAATGGCGCAATAAGTGTGCGCATGGCCCATCGGACCCTTGCCCTCCGCCGCCCGGAACCACTGCCGCATGCCCTCCGCGTCGCTCGCCGGAAACTCCTTCAGCTCCTCCACCACCATCGGCGCGTCAAATTGCGAAAGCCGCGCCACCAAAGTGGATTGCTCGCCAAATTCGGCGCAGTAGCCCTTGGTCTTTTTCGCGAAGAGCATCGGGGAGAGGTGAGGTGTGTGCTGGCCGCGACCGCCGGCCGGGGAAAAATCACCCTAGCAGACGAGGTCGGCAGACCAAGTAAAAATAAGTTGCGGGGTGCGTGGATATGAGAGGGGCGACTGGCATGACAAGTCCAAAAATTCCGCAAACGCCATTCATTGCTTGACTTAAATATGCGTTTTACGCGGCCCTCCGACCCAATTGGGAAATAAAAAACCTGCCGTAAGTTGACGGCAGGTTTTCGGATAAACCCCGATTACTGGCTCGGGAGACGCCTTACTTTTGCCACGTACGCTTTTTGTGGCGGTTCGCCTTCAGGCGCTTCCGGCGTTTGTGCTTCGACATCTTCAGACGTCGCTTCTTCTTCAGATTTCCCATGGTGGACGATGAGGTTGGCGCACCGTGCGACTGGGCCGAATTGCTGTAAAGCACATTCTCCATCCACGCTACCAGCGGACCCAGGCGCCCAGCCCCGTCGCGTGCAACGCGACTTGGACGGCGCACCCGGGAAAGAACCCCGCCAGGCAAACCCGGTAGGCTTCGACCTGGCCCGCGTATTCGCCGCGAAGCTTGGCGAGAAACGCGTCCCTGTCGCCGGCCGGCCGGTTCGTCTTCCAGTCGACGACCAGGACCTGTTTGGCGCTTTGATCGTAGGCCACGAGGTCGATGACCCCATCCACCCAGGAATTCCCCGTCTGCAGCGGCGCCACGACGCTGACCTCGGTCAGGATCTGCCACTCGCCACCCCGCAGCGAAGCCCAAGCCTCGGAATCGATAAGCAATTGCAGCTCAGCCCCTGCCCGGACGCCGAAGCCGGCGACCGCAGCCTGCTCGCGGCGCTCCGCGAGGAACGAGTTGACGGCCTCGGCGTGCCCCCGCCAGGGCAGAAACTCCATGGTCTCGTGCCACCAGGTGCCATATTCCAGCGGATCGGCCGAGCCCGAGGGGCGTGGCTCTTCCGAACCGGTCTCGTGCCGGTTCCGCCGGACGACGTCCGTCGCTCCCGCCGCCAGTTGGTGGGGCAGCACACGCTGCGGGTACGTCAGCCCTGAAAGCCGAATACGAGGCAGGTCGACCGGGCCCGTATTCGCTGGCGGCGGCGATCCGCGGTCCTCGGGCATCCGACCCGGTTCCGCTTGGTCGAGTCCGGAGAGATCGGCCCCCCAGTAGTCAAGGAAGCTGCCGCGGTCCGCAGCCTCGCCCCGGGGCAGGACCAGGGCGCGCCGGGCGCGCGTGAGCGTAACGTAGAGCAAGCGGACCTGCTCCCGCCGCCACTCGCGGTCGCGCGCCTCGCGCGTCGCATCCGGCATGCTCGCGGCATCCATGTATGCCCGGCAACCCCCCAGCTCCGCGACCAGCTGAAGTCCGCGCTCCTCCGGTCGCCGGATCTCCCGCCATAGCCCGATGGGAATCACCACCGGCCATTCGAGGCCCTTTGCCGACTGCGAGGTGAGCAGATTGATGGCGTCGTCCGCCGGCTGGCCCGAGGGCCGCCCGGCCTCGAGCCCCTCGATAAGCGCCGCCCTCCATTCCCTCGGTCCCGCGCCAGCGGCGCCGAGCGCCGCCGCCTCGGCCAGCAGCCGGTCCAGCTCCAGCTCGAACGCGCCGCCGCCGTCGATCTGCCGGGCTTTGTGCCGCAGACCCGTCGCCGAAACGAGATCCTGCGCAAACACCTCGAGCGGCTCGCCCTCGGCGTCGACCCGTTCCACGAACGGTTCCAAGACCGCCAGGGCCGCCGCGATCGGCTCCGGGTGGGCCGCCGGCTCGTCCCATTGCAGCGCTCCGCGGCGGACCTCCTCCGCCAAGGCGCCGTCGGCAATGGTGAAGATTTCCCGCAGCACGCCAACCCATTCGAACGTGTTCTCCGGGTCGCATACCGCGGTCAGCAAGCCCGCGAGCCAGGCGTACGGGGGATTGTCTCCGCTCCGGGTCCGTCGCATCTGCAGAGCGCTTCTCAGCCCTGCCGCGTCCAGTTCCTTGCGGGCCGTGACGAGCCAGTCGTTGCGCGGCGCCAGCAGGCAGATGTCGCCCCAGCGGCGCGCGCCGACCGCGCCGGGCCCGTGCCGCGCCAGCCAGGCGGCCACCTCCCGCGCCTCATGCGCGAGCCGCGGGTCCACGTTGCGGTCGGCAGCCGGGCTCACCGGCAAGACGAGCACGGCGCCCGCCGGGCTGGCGGCGGCCGCCACAAGCGGCTCGTACTCCACCTGCAGGAGGGGAGCCGGCGCTCCCGGCGCGGGCGGCAGCCCGCAGTTGTGGTCGCGCCCGGACCCAAAGGCCGCGGGCAGCGTGGCGTTGAGCAATTCGATCAGGCGCCGCGGAGAACGGAACGTGACGTCGAAACGCAACAGCTCCCCGCCGTCGCCTCGCGCAAACGCCGCGAGATGCCGCTGGAAATTCCGCACATCGGCGCGGGAGCCGTAAATCGACTGCTGCCCGTCGCCCACCATCGAAAAATGCCCGGCCCGCGGCCCGGCTCCCCCGGCGTCGGGCCAGGTCCCGAGCGCCGATCCCGGCGGCCGGGCCAGTTCCACCAAGACCGCGAACTGCTGGGGATCCGTGTCCTGCGCCTCGTCGAGCACGATGCGCCAACCCTCCGCCCGCAGGCGATCCAGCAGCCCGCGGTCCTGCAGGATCGCGAGCGCCCCCTCGACCTGGTCCGCATAGGTCTGCACGCCGCGCTCGAAGCGCCACGCGCGGAAACGCAGCGCCAGCTCTCCGGCGAGGCTGGCGCCCGCCGCCGCCAGCCAGGCCTTCAAGGGTCCGTAGAGCTGCGCGCAAAGGTCCTCGATGTTGCCCGCCGTGCCCTCCGGTCGCGCGATCGGCAGGAAGCCCGTCTCCTCCCGGTAGCGGCGGCACCAATCCCGGAGGTGGACCTGGTTCCGTCGCAGCGCCTCCGCCCCCTTCCCCCGGCTCGTGGCCGCGAGGATCGCCTCCAGCGCCGCGGCCGCCGGCGCCGGTGCGGGGCCCACCGGCGGGCTGGCGGCCAGGCGTTCGGCCGTGGCGCGGTCCAGCTGGCGCGCCAGCGGGAAGATCGTCTCGAGGGGAACGTGCCGGAGGAAGGCGTCCATCGGCGCCGCCCCGAGCGAGGAGAAACGCATCGGATCCGCCTCGATGAATTCCTCCCATAATGCCTCCGCCCGGTCCTCCGCCTCGACGACCGTCGGGTTGAGGTTGATGCCGACCGCCTGGCCGTGGCGCTGCGCCAGCAGGAGGCAGAAGCTGTGGATGGTCCCGAAGAAGGCCCGCTCCAGATGGTCAAGCGGGGCCAAATCCCGGCGCCCCTCCGCCGCGAGCCGCCGGATCAGGACCGACCGCGCCCGCTGGCCGATCTGCGCCGCCGCCTTGCGCGTGAAGGTCACCACCGCGGTCTTCGGCAGCACGTCGGCCGCCTCCGTGGCCAGCGCCAGGGTCGCCAGGCGCTCCGAGATCGCCGTCGTCTTCCCGGAGCCGGCGTTCGCGCTCACCGCGAAGTTGGTCCGCCATTCCGACCGGAAGCGGTCGCGCGCCGCCTGGTCCGCCGGCCGCATGGGTTCCGGCGCGCTCATGCGACTTCCTCCGGCGCCGCCGGGTCCGCGTCGGGGAACGTCACGGCGAACTTCCGCGCCAGCACGCCGTGCCGGATCGGCGCGCAGGCCAGCGGCCATTCGAAGCCGCGGGCATAGTCGCTCCGGTCGGGCGTGAGGGCGCCGTAGCGGCCGGTGGCGAGGTGTCGCGCCAGTCGCGTCAGCGGAACGGACGTCGCCCTGGGGAGCTCCGCCAGCGTCAGCACGGACGGCGGGGCCGCGTCCGGCTTCACCATCCACACCCGGCCGCGGGCCGCGCCGAGAACCTGCGCCGCCGCCAGGTAGACGCCCAGCTGCAGCGAGGCGCCCCGCGCCATCGCGGGCACGGACAGGCGCGCGTCGGCGCCCGTCTTGAAGTCGATGATGTCGACTTCGGCGCCCTCCCACCCTGGCCGATCGCTCCAGACCAGGTCCATCCGGCCGATGACGCGCAGCGGGGCGCCGTCGGGCAGCACCAACTCCGTCCCGTCGGGCAGCGCGAGCTCGACGCCCACGAACGCGCCGCCCCCCAGCGCGTAGGTCTTGCCCAGGAGCATGGACGACAGCTCCCCCAGCTCGGCGGCGAAGGAGTCCCAATACCGGTCGCGCGGGCGCTGGTCGCGCCACCGGTGGAGCGCCTCGCCCAGCCGGGCGCGCGCCTCGGGCTCGGGCAGCCGCTGACGGAAGCCTCCCTCGGCCGGCGGCCCGCGCAGCGCATGCGCGAGCAGCGCGTGCGCCAGCGACCCGAGCGCCTTGCGCCGCGCGCGCACCAGCGGGGTCCAGTCAGTGCGCGCGAGCCCCAGCACGCCCTGGAACCAGAGCTCCGCCGGGTCCGCCGCGCCGCGCTCGATCAGCCGGGCCGCCAGCTGCGGGGGCCGCACGACCGGCGGCGCGCCGCAAAGGAAATGCTCGTCGAAGGCGAGCGCCGGATCGCGCCGGCGGGTCCAGACGCCGGCCCAATCGCGCAGGCCGGGCGGCTCCGGCTGCTCCGCCGCGCGCACGGCCGTCGCGTGCGCCTCGAACAACGCCTCCACCCCCGCGGCCGCGGGCTCCCCGGCCAGCAGCACGCGCTCCAGCCAGGCGTTGGGCGCCAGCGCGAGTTCGGCGTCGCACTCGTCGCGATGCGCGGCCGCGAACACGACCGCACCCGCGGTGCTCCGGGCCAGGTCCGCGTAGCCCTCCTTCTCGAACCGCGCGCGGTCGTCCGCGGTGAACAGCGCGACCGTGAACCGGCTGCGCTGGTTCAGCGCCCGGCGCTGCTCGTCGGACAGCCAGACGCTGGCCGGCGGCCGCTCCGGCCAGGCGCCGGCGTTGCTGTCGGCCAGGATGAGATCCGACCACCCCAGGCCGGCCGCCCGCCGGCGCGTCGTGAGCGTGACCGGCGCGAATTGCCCGCGCCCCGGCGCGTCCGCGACGGGCGCCGTTTCCGGCACGAACGAGCGCAGGGCCGCGATGACCGCCGCCCGCGGATGCGCGCGCGTGTCGCGCTCGGCGTACCCGGCGGATCCCGGCCAGGTCTCCGGCAGCGGCAGCCGCAGCTCGCCGCACAGGCGCTCGAACCGCCCCGCGGCTTCCGCGAACGTGAGCCGCGCCGGCCAGGCCGGGAGCAGCACGGCCGCGACGCGCGCGACCTCCCGCCACTCCGGCCGGTCGCGGGCCGCGAGGTCGGCGTGCACGTCGGCCAGGGCGTGCGTCTGGCGGCGGTCGAACGCGCGCTCCGCCACGTCGCGCGCGACGCCCGGCGGGACCGTCGTGAAGTTGAGCGCCCGAAGCCGAGGCCAGAGCTCGAGCAGTCCTTCGAGCCGGGCGCCGTCGGCATGGAAGCGCAAGAGCTCGCGCTGCAGCTGCGCGTCGATGGACGGAGGCGCGACCGCCGCGACGAGGTCGTTGAACGGGATTCCACGCTCCTCCAGAAGCCGGGCGAGACGCCGCGGGCCGGCGCCCGCCGCGGGAAACACGACGCCGATGTTTGTCGAGCCCGCCTCCAGCAGGCGGGCCACCTCCTGCGCCACCAGCTCCATTTCGTCGCGGCGGGTGCGCCCGACCAGGACGCGGGCGCGCTCCGCGCTGCCCCCCTCCCCCGACCAGAGCCGGGCAACGCCTTCGCCAGCCGGCTCCGGCCCGTCGGCCTCCGCGGGCCGGGGCTCGGCGCCGAGCAGCGTCGCCCAGGCCTCGACCCAGCCTTCGTCGACGGCCGCCGAGCCGCGCCACCGCGGCTCGGCCGCCAGCACGTTCACGCTCGTGGCCCGGCGGGCGAGGGCCGCGAGATGGAAAAACTCCGGCCAGTGCTCCGCCGTGAACCCGTGGATGAGCAGCCGGCCCGGCAGCCGGGGCGCGGCCGGAGCAGGCACCTCAAGCCCGGCGGCGATCTGCTGCACCGGGGCGAGGTCGTAGCCGAGCTCGTCCACGCGCCGTTCCAGGGCGCCGAATACGTCCGCGAGCGGCGGCGAGGGGAAGTCCCGCGCGGTGTACCCCGCGTGGAGCAGTTCGTCATAGTCCGACAGCGCGCGCTCGGCGTCGCTCTCGAGGCTCTTCCACCAGCCCCAGGCCGGATCCGTCGTGGCCAGCGGCTCGAGCCGCTCGGCGATGAGCGAGCGCAGGTTCAGCAGGAGGAGCTCGCGCCCGAGCGAGGGGCGCGCCGGGGGCTGCAGGGCCCGCGCCTTCTGGCGCGCGAGCCCCGGGGTCAGGAACTCCACCCCCAGCAGCGGCAGTCCCTCGCGCACGCACCGCAGCTTGAGCCCGTGCGCCTGCCCGCGGGTCGGCACCACGACGAAATCCCGGCGGAGGCCCGCCCCGGCGGAGAGCCAGGGGCGCACGTGCGCGCGCCAGGCGGATTCCCAGTCGCGGACAAGGTGCAGCTCACACGAGTCGGGCATGCGGCGGCGGATGAACCACGATTCCGCTCGGGCCCGCAAAGCAAAAGCCCCGCGGCCGGGTGGCGCGGGGCTCGGCAGTCGGGATGCGGGCCGCTTACTTCTTCGTCGCGAACACGTACTTCGCGATCTGCGACTTGTGGTGCGACGCGGTGTTGCGGTGAATGACGTTGCTCTTGACCGCCTTGTCGAGGGCCGAGCTGTACGCGATGGCCGCGGCGCGGCTCTTCTCGGCGTCGCCGGACTTGCCCGCCGCCGCCACGGCCTTGGCCAGGGTCTTCAGGCGCGTCTTGACGGCTTGGTTGCGCGAGGCGTTGCGGGCGGACTTGCGGGCGGCTTTGAGTGCGGACTTCGTGTTGGCCATGACGGTAGGAAATTAAGGAAGGGCGAAAGACCCAAAATCGCCGGGGTGAGTCAAGGGCGAATTCCTTCCGGCCGATCGGCCCCGGCCGGCACAGGGCCGACTTCAGCTTTGCGAGACGGCCCGGCGCCGGGTCACGCTCGGAAGCCACGATGTCCACGCGCGCCCGCCTCGCCGCCCTGTTCACTCTCGCGCTCGTCATCTACGTCGCCTGCATCGGCCTGCTCGAGCGGTCCCAGCGCCAGGAGGAGGCCGCGACGCTCGCGGCGCTCCGCGCGGAGCGGGCCGATCTCCTCGCGCGGCTGGCGGAGCTGAACGGGCTCACCCTGCGCAACTTCGCCAACGACTATTCGTACTGGGACGAACTCGTCGCCTTCGTGCAGCGGCCCGATCCGGACTGGGCGCGGGAGAACCTCGAGGTGAGCCTCGCGACGTTCCAGTCGCATGCGCTGTGGGTCCTGCGGACCGATGGCACGGTGGTCTTCCGCGCGCAGCGGCAGTTCGACGCCGACTGGCCCGCGCCGCCGCTGCCGCCCGCCGAGCTGCTGGCCCGCCTCCAGCGGGACCGCTTCCTCCACTTCTTCCTGCCGTCGCCCGCGGGTCCGGTCGAGGTCCGCACCGCGCCGATCCAGCCGACGAGCGACAGCGCGCGCGTCACCGAGCCCCGCGGCTGGATGCTGGTGGCCCGGCTGTGGGACGCGGCCCACCTCGAGTCGCTGCGGGCCACGATCGGCGGCACCCTGGAGATCCTGCCCCCGACCGACCAGCGCCCTGCCGCGCAGACAGGCATCCACCTGGACCGCGAGCTGCCGGGGTGGGACGGCCGTCCGGCCGCCGTGCTGCATTCGGACTACAACCCGCCGCTGCTCGACCGGCTGCTGGTGGAGAACAAAGGCGCGATGCTCCTGTTCGTGCTCTTCGGGCTGGGCGTCCTCGCGCTCATGCTGGCCGGCGTGACGCGGTGGGTGATCGCGCCACTGAGCCGGCTCGAGGAGGGGCTCGCGGTGCAGTCGCCCGCGCCCCTCGCCAACCTGCGGGCCGACCGCGGCGAGTTCGGCCGCCTGGCCCGGCTCGTCGAGACCTCGTTCGAGCACCAGGCGGCGTTGAAGGGCGAGATCGAGGAGCGGCGGCGCGTCGAGGCCGCCCTGCGGGCCAGCGAGGCCAGCCTGCGCGAGGCGGTCGAGCTGCGGACGCGACTCGGCCGCGACCTCCACGACGGCGTGATCCAGTCGCTCTTTGCCGCCGGCCTGGGGCTCGAGGGCGCCCGCGAGGCCCTGCGGAACGACCCGGAGGGCGCCGGCCGCCGGCTGGACGCCGCCCGCGCGAGCCTCAACCGCACGATCCGCGAAGTGCGCAGCTTCATCACGGGGCTCGAGCCGGAGGGCCACGACCGCCGTCCCTTCGTGGACACCCTCCGTTCGCTGCTGCAGACCCTGCAGGCCCTCCATCCGGCGCGGATCCGCCTCGACCTTCCGCCGACCGGGGAACTTCCGGCCCTGAGCCCTTCCGAGGAGCTCCACGCGCTGCAGATCGTGCGCGAGGCGATCAGCAACGCGATGCGGCATGGTCGCGCCCGCGAGGTCGGGGTCCGGTTCGAAGCCGAGGGCGGCCGCCGCCGGCTCGTGGTGACCGACGACGGGGCCGGCTTCGTGCCGGCCCAGATCGCGGCGAGCTCGACCGGCAGCGGCCTGGCGAACCTCGCGGCGCGCGCCGCCGAGATCCGGGCGGACCTGCACATCGAC
>Ga0196981_1000548_pt1 | contig 11029 bp, 10 predicted proteins | sample S3_2013CmetaG_FD_155462 | JGI IMG/M metagenome (GOLD analysis project Ga0196981, IMG submission 155462) | Soil microbial communities from Anza Borrego desert, Southern California, United States - S3_20-13C | ecosystem: Environmental > Terrestrial > Soil > Desert | place: USA: California...
AACACCACTATATCTAGTGGTATGCGTTGCGACTGAGACTAATTCTAGTGTCAGGTCCCGGGGAGCGCAATATCTTTTTTTCTTGACCTGCAATAATTTTGGCAGCGGCAACCCGTTGACTTTTTCAGTCGGCCATGTACGGGAAGCGCGGAAGCGGTGCGATCTGTGCGCCCTGCCCTTTGTGAATCAAGGACTTGCGGAAATGCGTCCAGTCGAAGAAGGGACCGGGATCGGTCTTGCGGCCGGGAGCGATGTGTTCGTGTCCCGCAACATCAGAAAGGGGGTAGCGGTCGCACAGCGCCAGGGTCAATGCGACAAGGGAATCGTACTGGCGCGGGTCGAAGGGCTCGAAGTCGGTACCTTCCAGTTCGATCCCGATGGAGAAGTCATTGCAACGCTCACGGCCGCAAAAGGTGGAGACGCCGGCGTGCCAGGCGCGATCGTTGGCCGAGACGAACTGCATCACCGTGCCGTCGCGCCGGATGAGGAAATGCGACGAGACACGCAGCGTCCGTAGCTGGTCGAAGTAGGGATGGGCATCGCAATCGAGGCGGTTGCAGAACAGGTCCTCAATATAAGAACCGCCGAACTGCGCCGGGGGCAGGCTGATGTTGTGAATCACCAGCAGGCTGGCCGATGTGCCTTCGGCGCGCGCATCGAAATTCGGCGATGGGGTACGCACTACATCGGCAGCCCAGCCGTCCTCGCCGAGTTGGAATCGCATCATGTGTCCGGCTCGTGGATGTCCAGCCGCTGCATCCTGTAGCGCAGCTGGCGAAAGCTGATGCCCAGCAGCTCGGCCGCCTGCGTGCGGTTGAAATGCGTCTTTGCGAGCGCGCGGCGGATGATCTCGCGTTCGACATCGTCGAGGTAGTCAGGCAGGGAATGCGGCAGCTCGCCCTGGGGAATGACCGGTGCAGGTGCGGGCGGTCGTGGCGGCGCGGCAGGGTTCAGCTCCGGCGGCGGTACGAGGATGCTTTCTTCCGGGGCCGCCTTCTGGACGGGCGCGGGCGCGGCTTCCACCGGTGCCGGACAGGACTTCAGCGCCAGGTCTGCAACTTCGATGACGCCATCATTAGCGAAGGCGAGTGCGCGCTCGAGAATATTTTCCAGCTCCCGGACATTTCCGGGAAAGGCATAAGACTTCAGGGCGTCGAGCGCCTCGGGCGACAGGACGGCCTTTCCGCCCGACGGGGCGAGACGTTCGAGAAGCACGTCAGCCAGCAGGCCGATATCATCAAGCCGCTCGCGCAACGGCGGCAGGCGCAGCTCGATCACGTTCAAGCGGTAGTACAAGTCCTGGCGGAAACGGCCCTTCTCGACGCACTCCGCCAGATTCTGGTGCGTGGCGCTGATAACGCGCACGTCGACGGGCTCCTCGACTGTCGCGCCCACCTTGCGCACACGCCGTTCCTGAATGGCGCGCAGCAGCTTGACCTGCATCTGCAGCGGCAGGTCCGCCACCTCGTCGAGCATCAGGGTGCCGCCATTGGCCGCCTGGAAAAAGCCGTCTCGATCCTCGCTTGCGCCGGTAAAGGCGCCCTTGCGATAGCCGAAGAACTCGGCTTCCATCAGGGCTTCCGGGATGGCGCCGCAGTTGACGGCGATGAAGGGTTTGTCCGCGCGCGCACTGTGCGCATGGATGTCCCGCGCGGCGAGTTCCTTGCCGCTGCCGGACTCCCCGGTAATCGCCACAGGCGCCATGCTGCGTGCCAGCCTTGCAATCTGCGAGCGCAGGTCCTGCATGACGGGAGACTGGCCAGTCAGCCGGGAACGTGTTTCCACTGACGGCGTGCTTGACGGCCCTGCTCCGCCTTCTACCTTGTGCATTCGTAGCGCCGACTGGACCAGTAGCCGCAGCTGGTCCAGCCCGACGGGCTTGGACAGATAATCGAAGGCGCCCGCCTTGAGGGCAGCGACCGCGTTGTCAGCGCTGCCGAAAGCGGTAATGACTGCGATAGGCGTGTTACGGCAGGTCGTGGCGACTTCACGCACCAGCTCGATGCCGACGCCGTCGGGCAGGCGCATGTCGGTCAGCACCAGCGCATACTCCGCCTGCGCCAGGCAGGCACGGGCGGCGGTCAGGGACTCGGCGCAGTCGACGTCCAGGCCCATCTTCACGAGCGTGATTTCGAGCAATTCACGCAGGTCGGCCTCATCGTCGACAACCAGGATACGGGGTGCAGTCATGGCGGTGGTTCAGTTCCTTCAGCGCACGGCAAAGTCAGTTACGGACGGCAAAGCTGATGACGAACCTGCCGCTCGGTTCGTCGGCACCATCGCTCGACATCGACATGCGGTATTCATAGTCCAGCATTGCTCCGTTATTCAAACACAATTCACGCGCCACGTAGAGACCCAGGCCGGTGCCCTTGCTGGACGTCGTATAGAAAGGCTCGAACAGGTGCGCCCTGACCTCCGGCGTGATGGCGGGGCCATCGTCCTGCACATGCAACTCCAGGCGATTGGCCTGGGGTGAAATGGCCTCGAGGCGAATGCTGCTGTCCTTGCCGCTGGCATAGCGAAGCGCATTGGACAACAGGTTCACCACCACTTCGCGCAGATGCAAAGGGTCGAAGCGGACGCGAATTCCCGCCATGCTTCCCAGCCTGATCATGCCCGGCGGCACGCGGTGGCTTTCGCGGAACTCATCCAGCAGCCCCTCCAGGAAGGGCCCCAGTTCCAGCGGTTCGCTGTTCGCATGCGCCTTGCGCGATAGCTTGAGGATGTCCTCGATCATCTGGTTCAGGCGCACGACATTGTCGCCGACGATATTGAGCAGGCGCACCTGAGTCGGCTCGGCCACGTCCTCCTTCAGCAGGGAGGCCGCATGGGCGATGGCGGAGAGCGGATTGCGTACTTCATGCGCGATGCTGGCCGTCAGTCGCCCCATGGAAGCAAGCTTGAGTTGCTGCGCCTGGTTTTCGATCTCGGTGACGTCCTGGACGAAAATCACAGAGCGGTCTTCGGCCAGGCCGGCGCTCTCGACCTTCCCGAAGCGCAGCTTCAGGTGCGTGACGAGTTCGCGCCGCAGGTCGCGCGGCGTGCTGCTCGTTGTATCGCCGGGCTTGATCATGACGAAGGTCGTTGCATCGGCATCTTCATCCTGAAGGTTTCGCCATGCGAAGAAGGCATCGGCGATCGGCTGCAACGGCGGGAAATCGGTGATCTTCCAGCGTGCCTTGCCGTTCGGCATGGCAAATCCGAGCATCCGTTCGGCGGCAGGATTGCCTGCGAAAACTTCCGTATCCGCCCCGACCACAAGAATCCCGTCCCCCATGTCGGCAATCACCAGCCGGTTGATGGCTTCCTGGACCTGCAGTTCATGGCCGCGCTGGGCAGCGAGGTTTTCCTGCTTGATGAGTTTGGCCGCGAGGCGGTTGATCACATAGATCGCAGCGAAGAACGCCGCGCCGTACAGGCCGGCGCGTGACGGGGACGCGTCGGACATGGAATGCAGCAGCTGGTAGCCGCTTTCCGACAGCATGATCAGCGTCACGACGGAAACGAAGAACAGCGCAAGGATCAGCGGTGCCAACACCGCGGCCCCGGCCAGCGGAAACAGGTACAGGATCGCCAGCCCGCTGCGGGCGCCGCCAGCGGTCACATACAGCAGTGAAATCGCCGCAATATCGACCATGAGCTGCACCAGCAACTGGATGGTGAAATGCCGCTGCCAATACACCGACAACAGCGCGAAGGTCACCGCCAGCATGCCGTAGGCGACGAACATGTCCCAGCTGTCCGCGACCTCAACTGCCTCGACGCCGCGGACGGCCTTGACGCCGAAATAGCTCAGCAGGACGACCGCGATCACGATCCGCGTCACGCAGAAGGTTTGCAGCGTGCGCCAGAAAGTTTCGCGGGTTTCCTTGAGCCGGGCAATGTGCATCACGCCCTTCCAGTACGGTGGTGGCTGACGCGCGTCATGCGGGCGTGTCGGGGGCCGAATGCCGCAAGCGGTGCTCTTCGCAGCAGAAGTACATGCCGGATGGCAGGGTGAGGGCTTCCGAAGCCGGGATATAGGTGTCGCAGTGGGCGCAGCGCACCATGGCTTCGGGCACGGCGGAGGAGGACGGAGGCGGCGTGTCGCGCTCCGCCTTCACGCGCTGTTTCTTGCCGTAGGTCAGCCACATCACGACAGCGAATGCAACCAGCACCCACAGCAGGATCTTCATGCAAGGCCCCGGTGCAGCACCACTTCCATCACGAAGCGGCTGCCGACATAGGCGAGCAGCAGGGTCGCAAAGCCGGTCAGCGTGAAACGCAGCGCGGTCTTGCCGCGCCAGCCGCGCCAAACGCGCCCGGTGAGCAAGGCGCCGAACAAGACCCAGGACAGCATCGTGAAGATCGTCTTGTGGTCCCACTTGAACGCGATGCCGAACAATTGTTCGGAGAACACGATCCCGGACATCACGGTCAGGGTCAGCAGCACAAAGCCGAATGCTATCAGGCGAAACAGCAGCTTTTCCATCGTCAGCAAAGCCGGGAGACGATCGATCGCCAGACCGAGCCATCCACGCTGGACATCAGCCGGATGCGCATGCAGCCGCGACTCCTGCAGTGCCATCAGGACCGCATGGAATGCGGCGATGGTCAGGCTGCTGTAGGCCAGGATGGCAATCGCCACGTGCCAGGGGAACAATACCGACTTGCCCTCGAGGGGGACAATGCTGCCGGGGAACAGGACAGGGAGGATCACCGCGAGTGCGGCGCTAGGCAGTACCAGGACGCGCAGGCCGTCCAGGGTCAGGTTGCGGTTTTCCAGCCAGTACGCGGCGACGGAAATCCACAAGGTCGCCGAAAGCATGATGGCAAAACCGATGCGCAGCGAACCGGCACCAACCATGTCGACCCAGAGCGCGCCCCCGTGGAGCAGCCAGGCGACGGCCGTACCGGCTGAACTCGCGGCGCGCTGCCGGGCCGGCAAGAAGGCGCAAGCCGCGTACAACAGTGCCGCCAGGACGAAGAAATAGGTATGCATGGACGGAAAGGGAGGTAAACAGACCCTGAGTTTACACCATGTCTGCCTGCGGCCGGACCCAATGGAAACGAACGGCTTCCGAACGATGCCGCTTCGTCAATCCGGCGCCCTGCCGGAAGATAGCTGATACTTTTTCAACTTGTCATACAACGTCTTTTTCGGGATGCCGAGCCGGTCGGCGGCAGCCGCTACATTGCCGTCCTGCGCGGCAAGCGCTTCCGCGATGAGCGCACGCTCGTAGGCGTCCACCCGTTGCGGCAGCGTGTCCCCGCCCTCTTCCGCCGGAACGGATGCCAGTTCGGTGACACCGAGCACAAGGCGGTCGGCAAAATTGCGCAGCTCGCGGACATTGCCCGGCCACTCGCGCGCCTGCCACTCCGCCATCTGCGCCATGCTCCATTCCGGCACCGGCCGCTGGTAGCGCAGCGCCGCCCCCTGCACGAAGTGGGCAAGCAGCAAGGGAATGTCTTCGCGCCTGTCCGCCAGCCGTGGCAGTTCCATGCCCACCACGCTGATCCGGTAATACAGGTCCTCGCGGAATCCACCCTGTGCGCTCAGCCGCAACAAGTCTGCCTTGCTGGCTGCGATGATCCGGCAATCGATCCGGATCGCGTCGTTGCCGCCCAGCCGTTCCAGGCGCCGCTCCTGCAACACGCGCAACAGCTTGACCTGCAGGGCGAGCGGCATGCTTTCGATTTCATCAAGGAAAACCGTGCCGCCGCTTGCATATTCCAGTTTCCCGATACGACGCTTCACGGCGCTGGTAAAAGCGCCGGCCTCATGGCCGAATATTTCGCTTTCGAACACGCTCTCCGGCAGGGCGGCGCAGTTGATCGCGACGAACGGCCCAGTACGTCCGCTGGCCCCGTGCAGGTGCCGCGCGACGACCTCCTTGCCGGTCCCAGTCTGGCCATTGATCAACACGTCCGCCGGCGTCGGCCCGACCGAGCGGATCAGCATGCGGACACGTTCGATCGCCGGTGACTGGCCGATCAGCGCGGGCATGTCGGGGTGTGACGCCCATGCCGCTTTCAGGCGCCGGTTTTCCATCACCAGCCGCCGCTTCTCCTGCGCGCGCCTGACGGTTTCCAGCAGGCGCTCTGCGGCAAACGGCTTTTCGATGAAATTGTAGGCGCCGGCCCGCATGGCCTCCACCGCCATGCTGACATCGCCGTGGCCGGTCACGACAATGACCGGCAGGTCGGGATCGCTGGCAACCGTTTCGGCCAGCAATTGCAGGCCGGATCGTCCCGGCAATCGTACGTCGGTCACGACCACGCCGCCGAAGCCCGCATGCAGCCACGACTGCGCCAGTTCGGCGCTTTCGCAGGCGCGCACCTCGAATCCGCCAAGCTCAAGCGTCTGGGCGGTTGCCATGCGCACCGCCTGCTCGTCCTCTACCAGGACGACTTCCCCCATTGATTCATGCACTGGCAAGCCTGCCTTCCTCCTGATGTGTTGCCTCCGCGGCGGCCGGTAGCCGCACGACGAACTCGGCTCCACCGCCCGCGTGATTCTGCGCGGTCAGCTGACCATTCATGGCCTGCACGATCGATGACGAGATCGCCAGTCCAAGACCCAATCCCTTGCCCGACGCCTTGGTCGTGAAGAACGGTTCGAACAGGTGCGGCGCAACCTGATCCGGAATGCCGGCACCGCTGTCGCGAATCCTCACCACCGCCTCGGCCCCCTCACGCTCGAGGATCACCTCCACCCGTCGAACCGTTGCCGTCTCCACAGCATCGAGGGCATTCCGCAGCAGGTTGATCAACACCTGCTCGGTCCGCACGGCGTCGCCGATGACCTGCGCCGGCTCCCGGATGTCGATCGCAAGCTGCACGTCATGGCGACGGAAGTCGCTGTCGAGCAGGAGCGCGGATGCCTGGACGGCCTGTGCGAGGTCCACGGTCGACAGGGTCTCGTGGCTTTTGCGCGCAAACCCCTTCAACTGACCGATGATGGCACCCATGCGCGCGCTGGCAGCACTGATCTGTGCAAGGTTCTCCCCCGCCTTGTCGCCTTGTCCCCTTGCAAGGAAGGTCACGGCGTTATCGGCGAACGCACGGATTGCGGCCAAGGGCTGATTCAGTTCATGCGTGACGCCGGCGGCCATCTGCCCCAGCATCGCCAGCTTGCCGGCCTGCACCAGTTCATTCTGCGTCGTGCGCAGCAGGTGCTCGGTTTCCTTCAGCTTTGCATACTTGGACTCCAGCCGCCGGTTCGCATCGAGCAGTTCCTGGGTACGCTGCGCGATGTTTCGGTCGAGTTCTTCCGCCGCACGCTGGAGGGCCTGGCGCGAGGCGGACCGCTCTTCCAGGCGGCGCCGGCGCTGGTAGACCGCCCACCAGGAAATTCCGGCGACCGCCATCAGGAGCACTGCAGCCAGCGCGGCCAGGGTGGCCGAGCGCTGGACGCGCGTCTGCGAGGGAAACAGCATCAGCTGCCAGCCAAGGCGGCCGACCGGCTTGGCAACATGGTCCCCGAAGCCGGCCTGCTCTGCTTTCGGCAGGGTGGTGATGGGATAGATGTTCAGCCCGGCATACTGCAAGGTGCCGTCCAGGTAACGCCTTTCCTTTTCGTCCAGCTGGCGCATGCTGTGGTAACGCCATGACGTGCGGTTGCTGAGGAAAACGACGCCGCTCGCATCGGCAAGGGCGATCGGCTCTTCGCTGCTGCGCCAGGTTTGTTCGAATTCAGAAAGGCTGATCTTGACGGCGATCACGCCCATCGGTGCGGAGGGCTTCGGTTGTGCTAGCGCGTACACAGGTTGCGCGATGAAGTAGCCCGGCTCGCTGGTTGCATTGCCGATACCGTAGAAACGTCCCGCGCGCCCCGCCATCGCATCACGGAAGTACGGCCGGAATGCAAAATTCCTGCCGACGAAGCTGAGCGGCTGATCCCAGTTACTGGAAGCGAGGGTGTTTCCGCTTCGATCCATCAGGTAGATGGCGCTCACCTTCGCCTGGCGCTGGATCGACTGCAGTGTCAGGTTGAGGCGGTGGATGCGTTCGCGGTCTTCAGGCCGGTTGATCGCGTCCGGCACGTCGGGATGATAGGCCAGCGTAAAAGGCAGGGTTTCGAATTTCTCCAGTACCGATTCCAGGTCGAGCGCGATGATCTGCAATTGGCGGTCGCCCGCGGCATGGATGTCCGCGCGCGCGCGTTCGGCCGCCAGCAGGTAGGCGGCAAGCACGACGGCCAGCGCGCATGCGGCCGCGAGGATGAAGAGCGCAGGTCGTTTTCTGAACATTCCGTCTTCCGTGCCGTCCCCGGGTAAGTGGATGCATGAGCCCTGCCGTGCGTAGCGCGAAAGGGTGTCAGTTGATACATCAGGATCGTCCGTAATATTACCCCCTGCGAACATCTTTTCCTCGTGAAGTGCATGCATCCAGGAACCGGTCGCGCTTGCAACGGGTCAATCGTATGTGCTCCATGCAGCCTCCGTGCCACCAACGCTCCAGCGTTCCAACACACGATTTCCCTCTGCCGCCTGCCATCCTCCGGGCGAAAAACCGCACGCCGGCAGGAGCGACTTTCCGGATTTCCGCTTATTAACCCGTGCCGGGGAGAAGGGGTCTGCATCGGGTAAAATGGAGCCTGTCCTTGCGGCCAGGCTTTCCGCACCGGCCCTCCCCCATTTCTTGATACATCGTCATCCATGCTCGACAACCTGACACAACGACTGGCGAAAGTCGTCAAAACGATGCGCGGCGAAGCGCGCCTGACCGAGTCCAACACGGCAGAGATGCTGCGCGAAGTCCGCCTTGCGCTGCTCGAGGCCGACGTCGCCCTGCCTGCCGTCCGCGAATTCATCGCCAAGGTGAAGGAAAAGGCGATGGGCGAAGAGGTGATTGGCTCACTCACTCCCGGCCAGGCCCTGGTCGGCGTGGTCCAGCGCGAGCTGGCCTCGCTCATGGGGGCTGACCTCGGACCGGAAGCATCACAGCTCAACTTCGCTACTCAGCCGCCGGCGATCATCCTCATGGCCGGCCTGCAGGGCGCGGGTAAGACGACCACCGTCGGCAAACTCGCCAAGTACCTGAAGGAAGAAAAAAAGAAGAAGGTCCTCACCGTCTCCGCCGACGTCTACCGCCCGGCGGCGATCGGCCAGTTGCAGACCGTCACCGCCCAGGTCGGGGCCGACTTCTTCCCCTCCTCCCCCACCGACAAGCCTGTCGATATCGCTGTTGCGGCCCTCGACTACGCGAAGAAGCATTACCACGACGTTCTGATCGTCGATACCGCCGGTCGTCTCGGTATCGACGAAGCGATGATGCAGGAGATTGCCGCCCTGCATGCCGCCCTGAAACCGATCGAAACCCTGTTCGTGGTCGACGCCATGCTCGGCCAGGACGCGATCAACACCGCCAAGGCCTTCAACGACGCCCTGCCCCTGACAGGCGTGGTGCTGACCAAGCTCGACGGCGACTCCCGCGGCGGCGCGGCCCTCTCGGTACGCCATGTGACCGGCAAGCCGGTCAAGTTCGCCGGTGTCGCGGAGAAGCTCGATGGCCTGGAAGCCTTCGATCCGCAGCGCATGGCCAACCGTATCCTGGGCATGGGCGACATCCTGGCCCTGGTCGAGGAAGCCCGCAAAGGCGTCGATGTCGAGGCGGCCAAGGACCTGGCAGAGAAGATCAAGGGCGGCGGCAAGTTCGACCTGAACGACTTCAAGGCCCAGCTCTCACAGATGAAGAAGATGGGCGGCCTCTCCGGTCTGCTTGACAAGTTGCCCGCGCAGCTCCAGCAGGCAGCTGGCAATGCCGACATGGGCCAGGCCGAAAAGCAGGTGCGCCGCATGGAAGGCATCATCAATGCGATGACGCCCCAGGAGCGCGCCAAGCCGGATCTCATCAAGGCCTCCCGCAAGCGCCGCATCGCCGCTGGTGCAGGCGTGCAGGTGCAGGAAGTCAACCGCATGCTGTCCCAGTTCGAGCAGATGCAGTCGATGATGAAGAAGCTCAAGGGCGGCGGCATGATGAAGATGATGCGCAGCATGAAGGGCATGCTGCCCGGCGGAATGCGCTGATCCCCCTTTGAAGCCACTCCAATGATGCCCCTGCTGACGGGGCATCCCTTCGAGGGAGCCCGACGCTCCCTCTGAAGCACCAGACCTCCTTCCCAATCCCCCCTCTGCACAGCGCCAAAAGTAACGACAAAGGCCGTCCTACAAGGACTGCTTGAAGCGCCGCTTCCGCAATACCCCGTCACGCGGAGGACCAATACCAGCGCGGCTCTCCGTCCCATCGCCATATTCGGCATCATCCTCGCGAAGACGCCTTCGACACTCCCTATGGTGCTCCCAAGAGGCGCCATAGGGAATCTCCCAGAGGGGAGTTTATGTGCTCAAAGAGGCCCAATGACCGTTTTCTCCTATGAAGAACGCGTGGCACAGAGCAGACAAATTCATGCGAAAACGATCAAAAAACACTTGCATCCCTATGAAAACCGCACCACTATTAGCGGTGCGTGATTTGACGCAATTTCCCAACACATTCTGTGAAGGAGGCTCGAAGATGGCAACAGCCAAGAAACCCGCGGCCAAGGCAGCCGCCAAGAAGGCAGCTCCGGCCAAGAAGGCGGCAGCAAAACCCGCAGCAAAGAAGGCAGCTCCGGCCAAGAAGGCAGCAGCTAAGCCCGCAGCAAAGAAGGCAGCTCCGGCCAAGAAGGCAGCAGCTAAGCCCGTAGCAAAGAAGGCCGCAGCAAAGCCGGCAGCAAAGAAGGCCGCTCCTGCAAAGAAGGTCGCCGCCAAGAAGCCGGCAGCCAAGAAGGTAGCAAAGCCGAAGACCCCGCGTAAGCCGAACGCAGCGTTCATGAAACCGATGACGCCGTCCGCTACCCTGGGTGCAGTGATCGGTGCAAATCCGCTGCCGCGCACTGAAGTCACCAAGAAGGTCTGGGACTACATCAAGAAGAACAAGCTGCAAGACCAGGCTAACAAGCGCATGATCAATGCGGATGACAAGCTCAAAGCTGTGTTTGGCGGAAAGAAGCAAGTGTCGATGTTCGAAATGACCAAACTCATTTCCAATCACCTGCAATAAT
>Ga0196981_1000549_pt1 | contig 11026 bp, 9 predicted proteins | sample S3_2013CmetaG_FD_155462 | JGI IMG/M metagenome (GOLD analysis project Ga0196981, IMG submission 155462) | Soil microbial communities from Anza Borrego desert, Southern California, United States - S3_20-13C | ecosystem: Environmental > Terrestrial > Soil > Desert | place: USA: California...
ACACTAAGGCGCAACGACGCAAAGGGATCGCAAAGTTTCTGAAAGACTAAAAGTTGTTTACATATCGGCTGAAACCTTGCTTTAATAGTGGCACATTGAAGTTTATCAGGAATCCCAATCGTTTATCTGCGATAATCGTTGAAATCGTTGCTGTGCGGGCCAATCCAATCTTTCCCTCACGATTTGAATCCTGAGCACAGCACTACGCATCCTATGCTCAGGATTCCAGGTTATTCCATTGAGATCGGGTATTGTGTTGAGGGTGAGCGAGCACAAAATGGCTCGTGGGAAAATTTAATCGCTGACCTAAAAGGATCTCTTTCGTAAAGCACACTTTGCGCTCCTTTGCGTTTTGGCGCCATGGCGGTAAGTTCAGTATCTTAAAAATGCTTAAGACGACCGGTAAAACCCGAATCCGGAGAATGACTTGGGGAATAGACCCAGGAAGAATCAGTGCGCCAGCACTTCGGTCTCGACGTCCTGCACCTCAACATGTCCCTTGGAATTGATGGATTCAAGCCTGACTTTTTTTAACTCGTTGATCAGCAGGGGATCGTAGTTCGCGGCGACGCGGATGTAGTTTTCGGTGAAACCGTGCATTCTGCCGTCTTCAATATCATTTTCGAAGAGCACCACCGATTCCTGACCGAGGTTGTCTTCGTAAAACTTTCTTCTTTTCTTATCCGAAAGAATATGAAGCATTTTTGAACGGTCGGACCGGTGATTGCCCGGCACAACGCCTGGCATGCCTGTCGCCAGTGTGTTCTCTCGCTCCGAATATGTGAACACATGCAGGTACGAAATGTCCAGTTCATTGAGGAACTGGTACGTCTCGAGAAAATCTTCGTGTGTTTCTCCCGGAAATCCCACGATCACATCAACGCCGATACAGCAATGCGGCATTGCCGCGCGGATGGTTGCGACACGCTCCTTGTACAGTTCACGCAGATATCGTCGGCGCATCAGCCTGAGGATCTTGTTCGACCCGGATTGCAGCGGAATATGAAAATGAGGAACAAATCGTTTTGAAATGCTGACAAACTGAATGATCTCATTTGTCAGCAGGTTTGGCTCAATGGATGAAATCCGGAAGCGGTCAATGCCTTCAATCTCGTCGAGCGCACGGATCAGATCGATGAAATGTTCAGACCTTTTACCTTCGCGGATCCCGAAGTCGCCCGTATTTACTCCGGTCAGGACAATTTCCCGCACATCGGTTGATCCGATTTCCCGCGCTGTGCGGACAATGTTCTCAATACTGTCGCTGCGGCTGCTGCCACGCGCAAGGGGTATTGTACAAAACGAGCAGGAATAATCACATCCATCCTGCACCTTGAGGAAGGTGCGGGTCCTGTCGTGAATTGAATAGGAGGTGTTGAATGTATTTGCCTGCGCGATACCCGAGGCAAAGACTTCCGTCTTGTTTTTTCTCACGAAGCCGTCCAGCAAATCGACAAGCATGAATTTTTCGGCGGCACCAAGCACGGCATCGACGCCAGGTATGCCGGCAATTTCCTGCGGTTTAAGCTGCGCATAACAACCGATAATGGCTACGTAAGCATCCGGCGAAATTGCCCTCGCCTCACGCACGACTTTGTGGCACTTCTTGTCGGCGTTTTCGGTGACAGAACAAGTGTTGATGATAAAGATATCGGGAGAGTCGGTAAAATCGACTTTCCTGTAGCCCTTCTGCTCAAACATCCTTGATATCGTAGACGTTTCAGAATAGTTGAGCTTGCACCCCAGCGTATAAAAAGCGACCTTTTTCATATCCGAACCGCAAAGATAAGGATCTTTTGTGATTGAGAAGAACAGGGTTTTCATTTAGTCCGGACCGACAACTGCCCATGTAACGCCTCAGATTATTTTTAGACTTTAAACACGGGCTACAAACTAACCAGCCTTCCCTGGGATACAGCCATCCAGTTACATAGATTATAAAGAAGCCGCGCCCCGACGTTGGCATCCCAATCGTCGCCGCCGGGAGCAACCTCATTCAGGTCGAACCCAATGATCTTTTTACCACTTTTTGCGAGTCGCCTGACCAGGTAAACCGCCTGTTCAAATTCAAGCCCGCCGGGAACGGGTGTGCCGGTATGCGGGCAAAGCTTGGGATTTAAACCGTCAATATCAAAGCTGACATAAACTTCAGGCGGAAGATCGGCGATAATCTTGTCGCAAATGGTACTCCAGCTTTGTCCTTCGTAAAGTGAAGACTTCAGGTCATCATCAAAGTAGGTTTTTATTCGTCCCATGGCACGTTTCATCACTTCCAGTTCCTCATCGCAATAATCCCGTGTCCCCACCTGCACCAGCCGCCCGACCGCGGGAAGTTTCAAGGCATTATACATGATCGACGCGTGCGAGTAAGTAAATCCTTCATAAGCTTTTCGCAGGTCTGCGTGGGCATCGATCTGCAGGATTCCAAACCGGTTATATCGCTCGCTCAGCGCACGGATGAAACCCAGTGGCGTGCTGTGATCACCGCCGAGCAGGCCAACCATTTTTCCTTCTTTCAGGTATTTTTGCGTCGTGGATTTGATAAAGATGTTAAGGCTTTCGGAGCCTTCGTTTACTTTTGCTGTCACTGGGTCTGTGCCCTGAAATTTCTCGCCTTTTTCGAGCGCCGTAATGCGACGCGAAGCAAGTTCTCTCAGATTGTGACTTTCCTCAAGAAGATTATGGGGGACAGGCAGCATACTGATTCCGAGTTTCCAGGCATCAGGAATTTCTCTCATTGCCAGATCAATCTGCGAGGAGGCATTCAGGATCGATTGCGGGCCAAGAGATGTGCCGGTGTGATAAGAAACGGTCACTTCCCACGGCACGGGAATAACAATCAATTCTGCGACCTCCGGCGTAAAGGGTAAACCAAAAAGGTTTCCGCCCGCGCCGGGCGCGTTGGGATCGAAACCGCGAATCATGTCTTCTTTCTTCATCAATCGAGCACTTTGGATGATGGAATGATGTATTTCAAGAGTTTGCCATTCGCCCTGGCGGCCTGATTCCACGACGAAAAATCAAAGCGGATGATGGCGATGCTTCCGGTGGCCATTTCGCCGATGGCTTCACGTGTGAGGTACTCTGACAGATAAGTGATTGCGGGATTGTGTCCCACGCACATCACCGCGTTCAGGTTATCGTCCATTCGGTTGATGAATCCAAGAAATGTTCTCACCGATGCATCGTACAATTCATCTTCAAAGAGGATCCGTTCCTGATCAAGTTTGATCGTATCCGCAAGTAGTTTTGTCGTTTCCATCGCGCGCGTTGCGCTACTGCTGAAGACCATGTCGATTTTCGCGCGTTGATGCAGAAGGTGGGCACCGATTTGAAAACATTCGCTGATCCCTTTTTGCGACAATTCGCGCGTTTTATCCGGCTGCCCGAGCTGCTTGTGCAAACTGTGTGCATGCCGCAGCAGGTATAAGTTTTTTGGCATAGATGAGGGAAAATGTGACGCCAAATTAAATCAAAATTAAAATCTTAATCGTCGCTAAAAACGTGTTCCACCTCACTTTAACGCACAATTAGCGTAAATTCATTACGCTGCCGATGGGGTACTGTTTATTTATAAAATTTGATTTTTTAAAAAATTCCAGATATTTGAACTTTTTGAAGAGGAGAAAACATGTCAAAGAATCTTGTTATCGTTGAATCACCTGCAAAGGCAAAGACCATCGAAGGATACCTTGGAAAAGATTTTAAAGTTGCTTCCAGCATGGGCCACGTGCGAGATCTGCCGAAAGGAGGCGGTGCAATCGATATTGAAAATAACTTCGAACCGACATATGAGGTAAGTCCGGACAAGAAAGAGATCATCCAGAAATTAAAAAAGCTTGCTCAGGATGCGGAAACCGTATATCTGGCAAGCGACGAAGACCGTGAGGGAGAGGCAATCAGCTGGCATTTAAAAGAGGTGCTGGATCTTACGGACAAAAAAACGCGTCGGATTGTTTTCACAGAGATCACGAAGAAAGCGATCCTCAATGCGATTGAAAATCCGCGCCGCATCGATATCGATCTGGTCAACGCGCAGCAGGCCAGGCGCGTGCTTGACAGGCTCGTCGGATATGAATTGTCACCGATTCTTTGGAAGAAGATAAAGACCGGACTCTCAGCGGGACGCGTTCAATCAGTAGCTGTAAGGTTGGTTGTCGAGCGTGAAAGAGAAATCACTGAATTTAAGGTCAAATCGTCCTACAAGGTGAATGCACTGTTTGACCTGGAAAAAGGGAAGACACTGGTCGCAGAACTTCCGGAACGTTTTGACAAGGAAAAGGACGCGCTGGAATTCCTGGAATCCTGCAAGGGCGCAAAATTTGCCATCGCCGATCTGCAGACGCGGCCGTCCAAAAGATCGCCCGCACCACCCTTTACAACCTCGACGCTGCAACAGGAAGCCGCAAGGAAACTCGGTTTTTCCGTTATACAAACAATGATGGTAGCCCAGAAGTTGTATGAAGCGGGTAAGATCAGTTATATGCGTACGGACTCTGTAAATCTTTCAGACGAAGCGAGAAACGGTGCCATGGCGCAGATCAAGTCTGCCTTCGGCAAGGAGTATGCACAGCCCCGGCAGTTCAAGACAAAATCGTCCAGTGCGCAGGAAGCTCACGAAGCCATCCGGCCTACGGATTTTTCCGTCACAGACCCCGGCATGGACCGCAATGGCCTCAGACTCTACGACCTGATCTGGAAGCGTGCGATTGCTTCACAGATGGCGGATGCTGAGCTTGAAAAAACAACAGCCACGATCAGTATTTCCACCAATCCGCGTAACCTGATCGCAAGTGGAGAGGTGATAAAGTTTGACGGTTTTCTGAAAGTATATACGGAGTCGGCAGATGATGAAGATGAGGAGGAAAACAGCAAGATGTTGCCACCATTGAAAGTCGGACAGGCCCTGAAGCTCAACGAAATGGTCGCCAAGCAGGTGTTCTCAAGACATCTGCCCAGGTATACGGAAGCAAGCCTCGTGAAGAAACTGGAAGAAATGGGTATAGGCCGTCCATCGACTTATGCGCCGACGATTACCACCGTCCAGAAACGGGGTTACGTGGTCAAGGAGGCGCGTGAGGGCGTGGAACGCCGGTACAATCTCTTCACGCTGAAAAATGACAAGGTGTCCAAAGGCGAAGCGACGGAAATTACCGGTGCAGAAAAAAACAAATTATTTCCGACCAATACCGCTATGGTTGTAAATGATTTCCTCGTCGAGCATTTTCCCGATATCACCGACTATTCGTTTACTTCGGAGATCGAGCAGGAATTCGATGAGATCGCGAACGGCAAGCTTCAGTGGAAGAAAATGATCGCTGATTTTTACAAACCTTTTCATAAGAAGGTTTCAAAAACAGAGCAGGTTGAGCGTTCTTCCGTGGGAAGAAGCCGCGAGCTTGGCGTGGATCCGAAAACAGGCAAGAACGTTTATGCGAAGCTCGGCAAGTTCGGCGCCTACGTACAGATCGGCGAAAATCCCGATGACAATGGGGGAGAGAAGCCGAAATTCGCAAGTCTGCGCCAGGGTCAGTTCATCGAGAATCTGACGCTCGCCGATGCCATGGAGTTGTTTAAGATGCCCCGGGATCTTGGGATGTTCGAAGAAAAACCAGTCGTCATCAGCATCGGAAGGTTCGGCCCGTATGTCCTGCATGACAAGAAATTTGTATCAATTCCAAAAGATAACGATCCGTACACGATCACACTTGAAAAAGCGATCGAGCTTATTGAAGGAAAAAGAATCGCGGATGCCAATAAGACGATCAAGGTATTTAAGGAAAACCCTGATATCCAGGTGCTCAATGGAAGGTTCGGACCTTACATCAAGGCGGGTAAAAAGAATGTGAAGATCCCGAAAGGGAAAACCCCTGCGGATCTGACCCTGGAAGAATGCATCACGCTTGCTGAAAACGCTCCCGAGAAAAAAGGCCGTGGTGGTTTTGCGAAAAAGAAAAAAGCCTCGTAGATCACGCACGTTCATTTTCACGTCACTATTAGGAGATGACTGCTTCAAGAAAAAAACTGGTTGTACTATCTGGTGCCGGCATCAGCGCAGAAAGTGGCATTCCAACTTTCCGCGACTCAAACGGCTTGTGGGAAGGATTTGATGTGATGGACGTCGCTTCGCCGGAGGGATGGAAAAAAGATCCCGGCGTCGTGCTGGAATTTTACAATCAGCGCAGGAAACGCGCGCTGGAAGTCAGGCCCAATCGCGGTCATGAAATTCTCGCGGAACTTGAAAATTATTTTGATGTAGTCATTGTCACGCAAAACGTCGACGACCTGCACGAGCGGGCGGGATCTTCGAAGGTCATTCACCTCCACGGAAGCCTGTTTGAATCCCGCAGCTGCGCCAATGAAAATCTTGTTTACCCGATTCCGGGCTGGGAACTCAAGCTTGGCGATCGCTGTGAAAAAGGTTCGCAGCTGAGACCCAACATCGTTTGGTTTGGAGAAATGGTTCCACTGATGCAAGTAGCGGCACAGGAGGCGTCCACTGCCGAGATCTTTTTGGTGGTGGGAACTTCGCTTGTTGTTTATCCGGCCGCCGGACTGATCGATTATGTCTCCTATGATGCCCTGAAGTACGTCGTGGACCCGAAACTCCCTGATATGAGGCACATTCCGCATTTGAAAATGATACAGGAGAAGGCAAGTACCGGAATGGAGCGGATTAAACAGGAGCTGCTGTCTCTCATGGCCAGTTGAGAGAGGTGATCGCATCACGAAAAAACCACGGTGAAATCTGATGAACTCTTACAGGTTCTCATTTTGCCAGATCCTAAATCGTGAACATGATTTTCCGTTATTTCCTTCAGCGGTCGATAGTGTTTTCCCGCCAGGATGGCACCGAAGGAGAAGCGCGATTCTCACATCTGACTATTTATCTAAATTTTCTTTTCAAGTCGGGGAGCGCGTTTGTCCGTTATTGCCGTCTTATGTCCCTGCATTTTTTGCATGATCAAGTATTTAAATTTTGCATACTTTATTGCGTCCCCATCAACGGGTGATTTCTTATTTATCAGGCCTGCCAATGACCCTGTCACCGATCCAATAAAGGCGCCTGAAATCGCTCCGGCCATCGCATTTAGCTCGGGCCCAAAGTCTACACAAAGGCCCCCCGGATCACAATCAGGACGTGAATAAGTTGCATAACCAACCGCAGTCCCCAATACCAGGCCCGACAAGGCACCCAATGCCGCGCCTCGGCCGAAAGATGATTTCCTCCTCCATGCAATCGACCTGATCTGCCCGGCAGAAAAATCATGAACAGTATTCTCATTTCCCCTGACTTGTATTGAAATCGACGTATCATTGATGGATTTCAATAATCCTTTATTGCTGGTGCCATCCATCAGTTCCACTTTCAGGCGGTATTCGGTGGCCTTTCTTTGCGCACTCGTTTCGTCAGCCGCGAACACTAGAATAGAAACGAAAACCAGCTTTAGGCACCATGGCACTATTCTAAATTGCAGCCGTTGCATTTGGACGTTCTTGTGTGCCAGGGATATGTTTATTGGAGAACCCAGATTTTCAAATTCGACGCAGGTAAACGCCGATCGCAACGAAGACAAAGGAACGCATTTGTTCCGCATGGTGGGGTGATATTGAACTCGTGTTGACCTCAAACAATATAACCGCATTCGGCAGAAAATCCAAATGAGTTGCGGGCTATTGTGCTCTAAGGTTTGGGTAATAAATTTCTGGTCGCTGTCCGGCAGAAGACCTTTACCGGATTAATTTGCAGCCAGGTCCTCCAAAAACTTTTGGAAATTTTCAGTCGCGTAATTTGCCGTACCTGAATTTTTCAACTTGATCTTGCCATCGACCCCAATGACAAACGTGGTAGGGATGGTGGAAACGCGCAGTTGATTGGGAATCGAAGAATGTGGCCGATAAACCGGGAATGAGAACTTCTGATCTCCGATGTACCGGACAACCTTGGCGTGATGCTCATTTTGGTCGAGGGAAAGCATCACGAAAACAATTTTTTCGTGATCAACCTTATCATACAGTTCCTGTATGGAAGGCATTTCCGCACGGCATGGTCCGCACCAGGTTGCCCATAAATTCAGAAATATGACCTTCCCCTTGAACGTGTTCATATCAATTTCTTTCCCTTCCAGGTCCTTCACCGTAAAATTATAATTGAAGGGGGCCGGCGCCGCGCTTTTTTCTGTATTGACATCCAGTAAACCAGATTTCATGAGCGCCGATTGTGTCATCACAGAGATACCGCTGAGCAGGCCGGTGTATCGCAAAACCAAAAAAACCATGACAATTGTAATCCATGGTTTGACCTGGCGAAAAAACCATTTAACACTTTGATTATTAAGCAGTTTGCGCATCACGAAAACGGGGTTAATTTGGCTTATCCCTTGAAATTATTTAACTTCGAAAGATATACTGTAACGAGATGACAAAAAATTTCCTGAACCGGTTCCTGTTGCTGTTTTTTTTATTCATTTCCATTGGCGCCAATGGCCAAAAAGTGAGATACAAAGATCTTTTTGGGCTTTTAAGCACAAAACAGTTCGAATCGGCTGAACCGTTTTTGAAAAAATATCTCAAGGAGAACGACGATTTCCCGAATGCGTTCCTGTTTATGGGAATGATATTTCAGGAAAAGGCGGCAAAAATGGATGTGCTGAAGCAAACGTCGATGGCCGTCACGACCATGGATTCGGCTATTATTTTTTTTGACAAGGCATTCAAGACCATCGACGAACGCGATGTAAGAAAGAACAAGGAGTACTACCAGGCATACAACCGGCGCGACCTCAGGACAGGCGAGTTTGGTGTCAAGCTATCTGACATACAATTCGATGTGGAAAGCAGGATCAAGGGTTTAAAGGAAAGAATCGACAACGTTAAAATGGTCAGATACTTTTTTACCCTTTCGGATTCTCTATACAAAAAATCACAGTCTTTATTTTCTGTGTTGCAAAAGGAATTCCCCACCGAGCGGCAGCTCTACCTGCGCGCCGAGGATGAGACGATGAAAAAACTCTCAACACTCGCCATGCGTTTTGATTCGTGCGTAAAAGCATTCGAGAGTTATAAATCCAGTGTAACCAGCCTCGGCAGAATGGGTTATAATCAGGCGATCACCCTGCTGCCGATCAATGATTTTAAAAATGATGGCGTTTCGCCGAGCGATTTTTTCGAGGACGATCTGAGATTGTGGGACTATAAGAAATTCGCTGATAAAGCCCGGCAGGTGATCGAAAAGGAAATCATTCCGATGAGATCACATCTCGTCACCTACGACATTGAGATCAATAAGCTGAGGGAACGTTTAAACAAGGACTCGGTCTCCGTACGCAGCGATCTGACCAAACTCATTGACGTGTTGTTGTATGAGCAACTGAAAAGGCATGACCCGGAACCGTTGCCGATGGAGCTCTTCAGCATGAAGACTGCCGACCTGGAGTACCGTTCAATCCTGCTCGAGCACAGGAGGTTGAAAGACTCTTCCGACCTTCATTTGCAGCTCAGGCTTCTGGAAACCGAATCGAAATATCTTCAGAAGCTCGACAGCATTTCGACAAAGCTTGCCGCAGAGGATATCGACCAGGAAGCGATCGATTATGGGTACTTTGTTACCAACGCCTACAGCAATACCATCGTGCTTCACAGCTACGTCCGTGGACTGAAAGAATTTGCGGGCAGGGAGAAGCGAAGGCTGACAGAGGAACTCGCAAAGCGCCAGGAAGGTTTGAACTGGATCGTTGACGGCGCGGATTCGATACCGCTGAAACCCGGATACTCCGAACGGCGATTCAAACCCCTTCTTGTCGCCGAAGAAAATTATACGGTTGGATTAAATTTCCGTGATTCAAGCAATGCCGACGGGTATCTCTATTCCATTACACCGTCGCGAAAACCACAGTTGAAGGTCACCTTTCCGGTAGATAAAAATTCTTTCCGGCAATCGGCGTTGCCGGTAACAAAAGCGCTGACTTATTCCGATGCCAACGGGCAGGTATTTTATGTGCTGATCGTCCGCGAAAAACAGGCAAAAGACAAGTACCCGGTCACACTGGCGAAGATCTACAGGTCGGACGGCCTTGCGTGGTCCAATAACTATTCAATCGGTTTTATTCCAAACATGATCTCGCTTAAACCGGAGACATCGGAGCTCACGGTGAAGAGTGACACGGAACAGCTCGTGATCGATAAAAATGGGAAGCTGGTGAAATAAACTATTGAGAGACGAGTCTTCGCCAATCCTGGAAACGCATGTCGATGCGGACCTTGATCCTGTCATAATTTTCCCAACTGTCCGTAACGTGATAAATAGAAGGCAGGGTTTTTACCAGGATCTCGTCATAGTCACTTCTGTATAAGCCGCCACCGTAGTAATAGTATGTGAACATATTACCCTGGCGGTTGAAAAGTTCATATCCGAGATAGCCGTCCCATATTTCGCTGAGGATTGTACAGGAGATCTCGCGGCGTTTAAATCTGAATATCTGGTTGGAAGCCTCGTCTTCAAAGTATTCGGAGTACAAGCCAGTGTCAATAACCCATCCGAGATAAATTCCAATGTGCACGTAGGCCTGTTCGATCGGAAGGGAATCGGGAAAATTCCCCAGGAAGTGACTCTTCGCGTTATCGTAAATTGTCTTTTGGATGTCCGCTTTCTTTTCCATGGCACAATGAGGTTTGACTATAGCAATGATAGGTTTCATTGTTCAGGAATGCAAACAAATCAGTTACTTAATGAGCCGACAAGTGTTTAATTAACACATTGGATCATTTGTTTAGAAGCGAAAAAATCGCTATTAAATATGAGGGAATTCTGTCCTCATTTTTTTGAAATACGGATTCTAATCACCGATCACAAATCAAATCACCCATCCCAAAATCCAATCGTACGTCGTAAATCGTACGTTCCGGGTAGAGCGAATTGTTACCGCCTCGCTCCCCCACAGACCCGTACGAGCGGATTTCCCGCATACGGTTCTTCTGCTCACGGCTTCGCTAAAATGTAAGAGTGTCGAATGTTCGGTTTAAGGAG
>Ga0196981_1000550_pt1 | contig 11023 bp, 1 predicted proteins | sample S3_2013CmetaG_FD_155462 | JGI IMG/M metagenome (GOLD analysis project Ga0196981, IMG submission 155462) | Soil microbial communities from Anza Borrego desert, Southern California, United States - S3_20-13C | ecosystem: Environmental > Terrestrial > Soil > Desert | place: USA: California...
CTCGAGGTCGAGCGGGCCGAGGATGAACCGGTCGTCGCTCTGGTCGGACCGGTAGGTGTGCGCGACCTGCCGGAGCTCGATGCGGGAGAACTCCGGGATGACGCCGTCGGCGCCGCCGGCGGCGGTTTCGGCCGGCACGACGCCGAGCGACATCCCGAGGGACTCGATCTTGCGCAGCGCCACGTCGGCGCGGGTGAACACCGCGAGGCTGCCCATGACGCCCGCGAGCGGCCCCATGAGGTAGAGGACGGTGAGCACGTAGCCGGTGAGCGTGCTGATGTCGGTGTACGTGTAGACCGGCATCAGGAAGAGGATGAGGCCGACCAGGACGTAGAACAGGAGGTGCGACCAGTTGTGGGCCAGCATGAACCGGGTCTCGGCCCCGATGGTGTGGCGCTGGAACTCGGCCGTGCTGACCTGCACGCCCTCGGTCATGAAGGCCTCGCGACGGTCGCGGTGCAGCTTCAGCTCCTTGATCCCGTCGGTCAGCGCGCGGAAGTGGCCGTAGAGCCGGTCCTCGGCCTCGCGCGCGTGGACCAGGGCCCGGAAGCCGGCGCTGATGAACAGGCGGTAGCAGCAGGCGCCGAAGAAAATGAGCACGACCATCCCGAGGAGCACCTGCCACGACAGCAGCGCGAGGTAGACGGACCCGCCCGCCAGCACCGCGAGGTTGACGGTGAGGGTCGGGAACCCGAACAGCGCGGAGTTGAGGCTGTTCACGTCGTCCACCAGCGCGACCATCAGGCGGGCCGCCCCGACCTGCTCGAGCCGGCGCAGCGGGACGCCCAGGATCCGGCGGACCAGCTCGCGGCGGAGCTCGGCGACGGCGCGCTGCGAGTAGCGGATCAGCCAGAGCTGCGAGACGAGGCCGGTCGCGAGCTTGCCTAACACGAGGGCCGCGAAGCCCCCGATGAACGCGAGCGCGTGGCGGGCCGGGTCGGTCACGGCGTGGTTGATGAGCGCGATCAGGCCCGCGTTGCACGCGCCGCTGACGAGCGCGGTGACAACGGTGATGACGAGCATCCGGCGGCAGCGATGGAAGAGGAAGGCCAGGAGCTTCATGCGGCGCGGGCGGTTTGGTTTTGCGACCGCGCGAGCTGCTCGCGGAAACGGGCGCCGAGTTCGGACACGTTGGGGGCCATGAAGATCTGCTCGTGGGCGCCGGGGATCGGCACGATCTCGACGCCGCCCTGCGCGAGGCCCGACCAGCCGAAGCACGGGTCGAACGAGCACAGGAAGGGATGGCCGCGGGTGCGGAAGAGCGTCACCCGCCCCCCGTACGGCCGCGGCCGGTAGCGCTCGATCGCGCGCAGGTGCGCCTGCCAGAGCTCGAGCTCCCACTCCGGGAACCGGCTGGTGTCGATCACCTCCTCGACCGTCATGCCGCGGTCGCGCCCGAGCAAACGGTTGCCGAACCGCTGGCCCAGGAGCCGGCCCTTGCGGGAGGCGAACCGAAGCTGCTCGCGCACGGGCTGCGAGAGGAACCCGCGCAGCCAGTCCGCAGTGTTGAGCGCGAACCGCGCGTGGAACGACGGCCGCCACCACGGCAGCTGCTGGTAGGAGCTGTTCGCGGCGGAAGCGTCGAGCAGGGCGACGAGGCCCACGGGCTCGCCGGCGGCCTCGAGCTGCCGGGCCATCTCGTAGGCGACGTTGCCGCCGAAGCAGTAGCCGGCGAGATAGTAGGGCCCGTGCGCCTGGACCCCGCGCACCTCCTGCACGTAGTGCGCGGCCATCTCCTCGACCGAGGCGAACTCGGGGAGGCCCCGCATGCCGCGTGACTCGAGGGCGAACACCGGCTGGTCGGCGGGCAGGTGCGGGACGAGGTTGGTGTAGATCCAGAGGTTGCCGCCGCCGGCGCCGTGGACGAAGAACACGGGCGGCTGCGTGCCGGCGGTGCGCAGACGCACGAGGGACGAGGCGGCCGCCGCGGGGCGGGGCGAGCGGATGCGCGCGGCGAGCTGCGCGACGGTCGGGGCCTCGAAGAGGGAGGCGAGCGGCAGCCGCACGCCGAACTCGCGTTCGATCCGCGCGAACAGGCGCACGCCGGCCATCGAGTGGCCGCCGAGCTGGAAGAAGGTGTCGTGGATGCCGATCGGCGAGACCCCCAGGATCTTCTCCCAGATCGCCGCGAGGGCGGTCTCGGTCGGGTCGCGCGGCGCGACGAGGGGCGGGCGTCCGCTGGCCGCCGTCACGTCGGCCGCGGGCAGCGCGGAGCGGTCGATCTTGCCGTTCGCGTTCAGGGGGATGACCGGGACGGCCACGATCACCGCCGGCACCATGAACTCGGGCAGCTTCTCCTGCAGGTGGAGCCGCAGGACCGCGGCGTCGGGCGGCAGCCCGTCGCGGCCGGAGACATAGGCGACCAGGCGGGGGCCCGCCGCCGGCGTGGAGTCGACCAGGACCGCGGCCTGGCCCACGGCGGGGTGGGTGGCGAGGACCGCCTCGATCTCGCCGGGCTCGATGCGGAAGCCGCGGAGCTTGAGCTGCCGGTCAACGCGCCCCAGGAACTCGATCGTGCCGTCGCTCCGCCAGCGGGCGAGATCGCCGGTGCGGTAGAGGCGCGCGCCGGGCGCGGCCGAGAACGGGTCGGGCACGAAGCGCTCGGCGTCGAGCTCCGCCCGGCGGAGGTAGCCGGTGGCGAGGCCGTCGCCGCCGGTGTAGAGCTCGCCCGGCACTCCGACCGGCACGCGCTGGCGGTTCGCGTCGAGGATGTGGACCGTGGTGTTCGCGATGGGCCGGCCGATCGGGATCGGGCCGGGCGGCAGGGGCGCGACCATCGAGTAGGCCGTCGTGAACGTCGTGTTCTCCGTCGGCCCGTAGACGTTGAAGAGGCGGGTCCCGGCGGGCAGCCGGGCGAGCGCCCGCGCGGCGTGCTCGGGGGAGAGCGCCTCGCCGCCGGCGAGCAGCTGGCGCATGCCCGCGAGCTTCTCCGCCTGCTCGTCGATCATCTGGTGGAAAAGCCCGGTGGTGAGAAACGCGGTGGTCACGCCGTGCCGCTCGATGCAGTCGCCGAGCTCGGCCAGCGTCGGCAGGCCCGGCGGGCAGACGGCGACGCGGCCGCCGTGAAGCAGCGGGGCCCAGACCTCGAAGGTCGAGGCGTCGAAGGCGACTGGCGCGAATTGCAGCACGACTTCTTCGGGACCGAACCGCACGTAATCGGTTCCGACCAGCAGCCGCACGATCGCGCGGTGCGGGATGCACACGCCCTTCGGCCGGCCGGTCGACCCCGAGGTGTAGCTGACGTACGCCAGCGATTCCGCCGCCGGCAGCTCCGGCAGCGGCGCGTCCGCCTCGTCCGCGATCGCCGCCGCGGCGGCGGCCGGCATCACGACGGCCGGACGCGGCGCGGCCGCCGGCAGAGCCGCGAGGGCGGAGTTCACCAGCGCGCGCAGGGGCGGTTCGGTCACCAGCAGCACCGGCGTCGCGTCGGCGAGCATGAACCCGATGCGCTCGGGCGGGTACGCCGGGTCGAGGGAGACATAGGCGGCGCCCGTCTTGAGGATCGCCAGCAGGGTCACGATCACGTCGGGCGAGCGCTCGAGGCAGAGCGCGACGAACGTGCCGGGCTGGGCCCCGGACCGGCGGAAGTGGCGGGCGAGCCGGTTGGCGCGCTGGTCGAGCTCGCGGTAGCTGATCCGGCTGCGGTCGTCCTGCACCGCGACCGCGTCGGGCAGCCGTGCGACCTGGCGGGCAAAGAGCGAGACGACCGTCTCGTCGCGGGGGTAGGCGGTGCGCCGGCCGCTCCAGTCCTCGAGCTGCCGGCGCTCGGCGGCCGTCAGCAGCGGCAGCTCGTCGACGCGCCGATCGGGCGTGGCGGCCGCCCCGGTCACGAGCGCCTGGTAGTGCGCGAGCAGGCGCTCGATGGTCCCCGACTCGAACAGGTCCATGCGGTACTCCAGGGACAGCCGGATCTCGCCGCCGGCGGTCTCCGCCAGGGAGAGCGAGAGGTCGAACTTCGACGTGCCGTTGTCGAACTCGAGGGGAGTGAACGTGAGGCCCGCGGCGCGCGGCGGCGGTCCGCCGGCGCTCTGCAGCACGAACATCACCTGGAAGAACGGGTTTCGGACCGGGCTGCGGTCCGGCTGCAGCTCGGCGACGAGCTTCTCGAAGGGGAGGTCCTGGTGCGCCATCGCGCCCAGCACGGTCTCGCGCGTGCGGTGGAGCCACTCGCGGAAGGTCGGCCGGCCCGCGGCGCTCGTGCGCAGGACGAGCGTGTTGACGAAGAACCCGGCCAGCTGCTCGAGCTCGACCTGGTGCCGCCCGGCCACGCAGGAGCCGATGACGATGTCCTCCTGCCGCGTGTAGCGGTGGAGGAGCGCCTGGAAGCCGGCGAGCAGCGCCATGAACAGCGTCGCGCCCTCGCGCTGGCAAAGCCCCCGCAGGTCGCGGACGAGCTCCGCGGGCAGCGTGGCCACCCGCGTGGCGCCGCGGATGCTGGGCTCGGCGGGCCGGGGACGGTCGGTCGGGAGGTCGAGCGCCTCGGCCCCCGCCAGCTGCCCGCGCCAGTAGGCGAGGGGGCGCTCGATCGCCTCGCCGCGCAGGGTGGCGCGTTCCCATCGCGCGTAGTCGGCGAAACGGATCGGGAGCCCGGGCAAGGGCGAGGCCCGACCGGACGAGTAGGCCTCGTGCAATGCACCGAGCTCCCGAAAGAGAAGGCCGAGCGACCAACCGTCGGAGACGATGTGGTGCATGACGAGCAGGAGCGCATGCTCGTCGGGGCCGAGCCGGACCAGGACGGCCCGGAGAAGGAGGTCGCGGGTCAGGTCGAACGGCCGCCGGGCCTCCGTCCGCAGCCGCTCGAACAGCGTCGTCTCGCGCTGGTCCGCGGGCAGGGCGGAGAGGTCGACGCGCGTGACCGGGGCGGCGGCCGCCGGGCCCACGACCTGCATGGGCCCGTCCTCCCGCGCGCGAAAGTTCGTGCGGAAGACCTCGTGGCGGGCGATGAGCTCGTCGAGCGCGCGCCCGAGCGCGCCCTCGTCCAGCCGGCCGCCGAGGCGCATGGCCTGGTAGACGTTGTAGAGCCCGCGGTCGGGCATGAGCTGGTCGAGGAACCACAGCCGCTCCTGCGCGTGCGAGAGCGGCGCGGGTTCGCCGTCCTCGGAGCGGGTGATCGCCGGGCGGGCTTGGGCGCGGTCGGCGCCGGCGGCGGCGTGGCGCGCGCGCTCGAGCCGCTGCTCGAGGCGCGAGCGGAGGTCGACCGGCAGGTCGGTGCGGGCGCGGCCGGCCTCGGATTCGGGCAGGACGTTAGCTGGCGGCATGGGCGGAAGCGGGTTCGACGGGGTTGGAGCGGAGGTCCTCGACGAGCGCATGCTCGATCGCGGCGGCGAGCTCGGCGATGGTGGGCGACTCGAACGCGGTCCGGAGCGGCAGCTCGACGCCGAAGGCCTGGTGGATCCGGGCCAGGGCCTGGGTGACGAGCAGCGAGTGGCCGCCGAGCTCGAAGAAATTGTCGTGCACGCCGACCCGCGGCTGACGGAGCACGTCGGACCAGATGCCGGCGAGGACCTCCTCGGTCACCGTCCGGGGCGCGGTGCCGCCCGCCCGGCGGGGCGCGGCGGAGGCCTCGGGCGCCGGCAGCGCCTTCCGGTCGACCTTGCCCGTCGGCGTGAGCGGCAGGCGTTCGAGGAAGACCAGCGTGGCCGGCACCATGTAGTCGGGCAGCTGCCGGGCGAGCGCGGCGCGGAAGGCGGGCTCGTCGGAGGCGCGCGCGGTTCCGCCGACGTAAGCGGCGAGGGCGCGGTCGCCCGGCGAGGGCTCCGTCACCACGACCACGCAGTCGCGGACGCCGGGCTGGCGCCGGAGGGCGGACTCGATCTCGCCGAGCTCGATGCGGAAGCCGCGGATCTTCACCTGGTGGTCGATGCGGCCGATGAATTCCAGCTGGCCGTCGGTCCGCTGGCGGGCCAGGTCGCCGGTCCGGTAGAGCCGGGCGTCGGCGGCGGAATCGAACGGGAGGGGCACGAAGCGCTGGGCGGTGAGCACGGGCTGGTTGAGGTAGCCCCGGGCCACTCCGGCTCCGGCGATGCCGATCTCGCCGGGCACGCCCGGCGGCACGAGCTCGAGGTTGCGGTCGAGGAGGTACACCTGCGTGTTCGCGAGCGGGCGGCCGATCGTGGCCGGCTGGCCGCGATGGCGGAGCGCGAACGTCGAGTAGGTCGTCGTCTCGGTCGGCCCGTAAAGGTCGTGCACCTTGAGCAGGTGCGGCAGCGCGTAGAGCCGGTCCACCAGGGCGGGCGTCACGGGCTCGCCCGCGAGGTTCACGGTGCGGACCGATGCGGGGACGGCCGAGAGGCGGAGCAGCTCGGTCATGGCCGACGGGACCGTGTTGATGAGCGTCACCTCGTCCCGCGCGGGCAGCGCCGGGAGGTGCAGCGCGTTGTCCGCGAGGATGACGGTGCCGCCCCAGGAGAGCGGGACGAAGACCTCGAAGACCGACAGGTCGAAACACAGGGACGTGGCCGCGAGCACGCCGGCCAGCTCGGGCGGGCTGAAGACATCCCGGGCCCAGTGCACGAAGTTGACCGCGTTGCGGTGCTCCAGCGCGACGCCCTTGGGCCGGCCGGTGGACCCCGAGGTGTAGATGACATAGGCGAGATGGGCCGGCAGCGACACGCCGAGGGGATCGTCGACCGGTTCGCGGTCGAGCTCGGCCGCGGCGGCGGCGAGGTCGAGCACGCGGGCGCCGCCGGAGCCGCCGCGGGGCCCGTCCGTGACGACGACCGCGGCCCGGGAGTCCTCGAGCATGACCGCGGTCCGCTCGGCCGGATACGCCGGATCGAGGGGGATGTAGGCGCCGCCGGCCTTGAGGATGCCGAGCACGCCCGCGATGGTGGCGGCGGTGCGGCCGGCGAGGAGGCCGACCGGCGTCTCGGGCTTCACGCCGAGCCGCCGCAGCCGGTGCGCGATCTGGTTGGCCCGCTCGTTCAGGCGGCGATACGTCCAGCGCTCCTCGCCCCACACCAGGGCGACCGCGTCGGGGGTGCGCGCCGCCTGCCGCTCGAAGAGGTCATGGAGGCAGGGATCCGGCGGATAGGCGATCGCCGTGCGGTTCCACTCCACCAGCACCCGCCGCTGCTCGGCGGGCGTCAGGAGGGGCAGCCGGTGCACGGCGCAGGCCGGATCGGCCGCGGCCGACCGCAGCAGCAGCTCGAAGCGGTCGAGGTGCCGCTGGATGGTGTCGGCGTCGAAGAGCTCGGTGCTGAAATGGCAGTCGAGCTCGAGCGCGGAGTCGGTCTCGGTGACGTTGAAGCTGAGGTCGAAGTTGACGAAGCGCTTGGGATTGTTCGACGCCTCGACCTCGAGCCCCGCGAAGGCGAGCGCGCCCCGCTGGCGTCCGACGTTGAACGTCACGTTGGCCAGCGGCACGCGGTTCGGATCGCGCGGCAGGTTCAGCTGGCGCAGGAGGCTGGCGAACGGGTGGTGCCAGTGCTCGAACGCGTCCAGCGTGGTGCGGCGGAGCGCCTGGAGGTAGGCGGCGAAGTCCTGGCCCGCGCCGACGCGGCTGCGGACCGGCAGGAGGTTGACGCAGTGGCCGGCCAGCCCCGGCAGGCCGGCGAGAATCTGCGGCGCCGCGGGCACGCCGATGACCAGGTCGTCCTGGCCGCTGAGGCGGTGCAGCAGCGCGCTGAAGCCGCCGAGCAGCACGGTGAAATGGGTGGCGTCGTGCTCCGCCGCGAGCCGGCGGATCGCCGCCGCGGTGGCGGGGTCGAGCCGGCGGCGCCGGTACGACGCGGCGTGGGTGCGCTGCGCGGGCCGCGGCCGGTCGGAGGGGATCTCGAGCACGGGCGCGCCGTCGGGGAACTGCGCGCGCCAGAACTGCTCCGCCGCCCGGGTCTCGGCGGAGTCGCGCCGGACGACCTCGCTGCGAACGAACTCGGCGAAGCTCGCGGGCGGCGGCAGGTCGGCCGGGCGGCCGGCGCGGGCCAAGCCGTACAGGCGCCCCAGCTCCTGCAGCAGCACGGAGCGGGACCAGCCGTCGCAGATGATGTGGTGGAAGGCCGCAACCAGCGCATGGCGCTGCGGGGCGAGCCGGATGAGGTGGACGCGCCAGAGGGGGCCGGCGACGAGGTCGAACGGCTCGCCGATGATGCGGTCGACCTCGGCCTCCAGCCGCGCCTCCTGCTCCTCCGCAGGCCCGCCGGCCAGGTCCGTGCGGCCGAGCGCCGCGGGCGCCGCGACAGCCAGGCGCTGGCTCTCGCCGTCGGGCGCGATGGTCAGCCGCAGGACCTCGTGGCGGGCGACCAGCGCCTCGAGCGCGCGGGCGAGGGCGGCCTCGTCGAGCGGCCCGCGCAGGTGCAGCGTCGCGGATTCGTTGTACGCGGCCGACAGCGCCGGGCCGAGCTGGGAGACGTACCAGATCTCGCGCTGACCGAGCGTGAGCGGAAGCGTGGTCGCGCCGGCCGGTGCGGCGGCGGCAGGGGCGGCGGGCGCGGGGGCCGCCGCCGCCTCGCCGAGGTGGGCGGCGAGCTTCTCGAGGGTGGAATGCTCTTCCAGCAGCTGCCGCATCGTGACGTGCACGGCGAAGCGCTCGCGCAGCGCGAAGCTGGCCTGGGTGAGCGCGAGCGAGTCGAGACCGAGCTCCTGGAAGGTGCGGCGGGCGTTCTCTCCACGGAAATCATGGCCGGCGAGCTCGCCGAAAAGCTGGGCGAGCCGGGCGGTCATCGTCTCGGCCGGCACCAGCGCCGCCGGGGAGGCGGGACCCGCCGCCGCGACCGTCGCGGTGGAGGTCCGGTCGGCCGCCAGGGTGGCGCTCGAGCCCGGAGGCGTCACGAGGGGGCCGGCGGCCGAGGCGCCGGGCTCGATCCAATAGCGCTGGCGCTCGAAGGGGTACGTCGGCAGCGGCACGCGGCGCCGGGGCTGCGCGTGCCAGTGGGTCCACTGGAGCGCCACGCCGGCGCTCCACAGGCGCCCGGCGGCCTCGCGCAGCGCACGGGCGTCCTCGACGCCGCGGCGGCCGAGCGAGGCGACCGGCGTGGCGCGACCGGTCGTCGCCGGGTGCTGCCGCGCCAGGGTCGAGAGGGTCTGGCCGGGGCCGACCTCGAGGAGCACGGCCGGGCTTTCCTGCATCACGGTGGCGAGCCCGTCGGCGAAGCGCACCGGCTGGCGGAGCTGGCTCGTCCAGTACTCGGGATCCATCGCCTCCTCGGCGGTGAGCCAGCGGCCCGTCACGTTCGAGGCGATCGGAAGCCGGGGTGCCTGCAGCCGCACGCGGCGCAGCACGGCGAGGAGCGGCGCGCGGACCGGCTCCATCGCGGGAGAATGGAACGCGTGGGACGTCGCCAGCCGGCGCGTGGCCGTGCCCCGGGCGGTGAGCCGCTGCTCGAGCGCCGCGACGGCATCGAGCGGGCCGGAAAGCACGCAGAGGTCGGGCGCGTTGACGGCGGCGAGGGCGATCCCGGCGCCGGCGAGCTCCCGCGCCTCGGCCTCGGGAACCCGGACGGCCAGCATGGCGCCCGGCGTTTGCCCCTGCATCAGGCGGGCGCGGGCGGCGACGACGGCCACGGCGTCCTCGAGCGAGAACACGCCGGCGAGGCAGGCCGCCACGTACTCGCCGAGGCTGTGCCCGAGCAGCGCCTGGGCCCGGAGGCCGCGCTGCAGCCACAGGCGGGCGAGCGCGTATTCGACCACGAAGAGGGCGGGCTGGGTCACGGCCGTCTCGTCGAGCCGGCGGGCGGCCGGCGCGTCCTCGGCGGGGGCGAGCAGCACGGCGCGGAGGTCGAACTCGAGGTGGGGATGGAGCAGCCGGCAGCATTCGTCCACCGCCTCGCGGAAGGCCGGCTCGGTCTCGTACAGCCCGCGCGCCATTTCCGGCGACTGGGCGCCCTGGCCGGGGAAGAGGAACACCACCGTGGGGGCGCGCTCGGCGGCCTCGACGGCCGCGCCCGGCTCGCGGAGCCGGCGCACCGCCTCGGCTGCGTCGGAGGCCACGACCGCCCGGCGATGGGGGAAGGCCTTGCGGCCGGTCTGCAGCGTCCACGCCACGTCGCCGAGGTTCGCGCGCGGCGCGGCCTCGAGGTGGGCGGCGAGGTTCGCCGCGGCCTGCTGGAGGGCCGAGGGCGAGCGGGCCGAGAGGACGAGCAGCTCGTGCGGCGCGGCCGGGGGGGAGGCGGGCGCCGGGGGCGCCTCCTCCAGCGCCACGTGCGCGTTGGTGCCGCCGATGCCGAAGGAGCTGACGCCGGCGCGGCGGGGCGTGGCGCCGCGCGGCCAGGGCCGGAGCCGGTCGATCACGTAGAAGGGGCTCGCGGCGAAATCGATCTTCGGGTTCGGCCGGTCGAAGTGCAGGCTCGGCGGCAGCTCCTGCGCCTCGAGCGCGAGGACCGTCTTGATGAGGCCCGCGACGCCGGCGGTGATGTCGAGGTGGCCGATGTTCGTCTTCACCGAGCCGAGGCCGCAGAACTGGCCGCGTTCCCCGCGGAGGCCGAAGGCCTTCACGAGGCCCTCGACCTCGATCGGATCGCCGAGGGGCGTGCCCGTGCCGTGCGCCTCGATGTACGAGACGGTCTCCGGGGCGAAGCCCGCCTCGGCGTGCGCGAGGGCGATCGCCTCCGCCTGCCCGTCGCTGCTCGGCGCGGTGTAGCCGATCTTGACCGCGCCGTCGTTGTTCACCGCCGTGCCGCGGATGACGGCGCGAATGGGGTCGCCGTCGGCGAGCGCATCGGAGAGGCGCTTGAGGACGACGATGCCGGCGCCGTCGCCGAGCACCGTGCCGGTGGCGCCGGCCGAGAAGGCCCGGCAGTGCCCGTCGTGCGAGTGGATGCCGCCCTCGACGTGGTGCTGGCCGCGGTGCGGCGGGAACGTGATCGAGACGCCGCCCGCGAGCGCGACGTCGCACCGGTAGCCGAGGAGGTTCTGCGCGGCGAGGCACACGGCGACGAGCGAGGTCGAGCACGCGGTCTGCACGTTGAGGCTCGGGCCCCGCAGGTTGAGCTTGTACGAGACGCGCGTCGGCACGAAGTCGCCGTCATTGGCGAGGAAGGTGGAGAAGAATCCCTGGTTCTCGATCAGCCCGCGGTTCGTGAGCAGG
>Ga0196981_1000551_pt1 | contig 11018 bp, 11 predicted proteins | sample S3_2013CmetaG_FD_155462 | JGI IMG/M metagenome (GOLD analysis project Ga0196981, IMG submission 155462) | Soil microbial communities from Anza Borrego desert, Southern California, United States - S3_20-13C | ecosystem: Environmental > Terrestrial > Soil > Desert | place: USA: California...
GGCGGGCCAGCAGGGCGAGCAGCTCACCGTCTACAACGTCGGCGACATGATGTACAGGGAGGCCCGCGACGTCCGGCCGGGGCGCATCCTCGACCTCCCCTGGTCGCGCCTGGAGTCGCTCCGCCGCGCCGTCTTCAAGGACATCATCGCCGACTCGCAGGGCAAGCCCAACATCATCGTCAACACGCACGCCTGCTTCCGCTGGCGCCACGGCCTCTTCGCCGCGTTCGACTTCGACCAGATCGCCGCGCTCAAGCCGGACCTGTGCGTCTGCCTCGTCGACAACATCGAGGTCGTCCACCACCGCCTCCACAGCGAGTACGAGATCGACGCCACGCTCAAGGACTGCATGGTCTGGCGCGAGGAGGAGATCCTCGCCACCGAGCTCGTCGCGCGGGCGCTGCCCAACTGCCAGTTCTACATCCTCTCCCGCGGCCGCCACCAGGACACCCGCCAGACCCTCTTCCGGCTCACCGCGCGCCCGAAGATGAAGAAGGTCTACCCCTCCTTCCCAATGAGCCACGTCGTCGACATGCCCGACGTGCTCGCCGAGATCGACCACTTCCGCGCCGAGCTCGCCAAGCACTTCATCACCTTCGACCCCGGCGACGTCGACGAGAAGCTGCTGCTCGACCGCGCCATCGCCGCCTCGCGCGAGGGGAAGGAGTTCGTCGAGGTGACCCCCCACCAGTTCGGCGGCTCACGCGCCGCCAGCGCGGGGAACATCAAGGTGAGCGTGCGCCAGATCCTCGACATCGCCGGCGACATCGACGGCCAGATCTACATGCGCGACTTCAAGCTCATCGACCAGTCCGACATGATCGTCAGCCTGGTCCCCGAGCTCCCCGGCGGCAACCCCGGCCTCTCCAGCGGCGTCGAGCGCGAGCTCCAGCACGCGTGGGAGCACACCAAAGAGGTCTACGTCGTCTGGAAGCCGAAGAAGAACCCCAGCCCGTTCATCACCGAGACCGCCACGCGCGTCTTCAAGTCCGTCGACGAGGCCCTCGCCTACTTCGAGCACAAGGGCATGTTCGGCGAGAAGAACCTCTTCGGGCACTAGGACGCCGAGGAGACGGACGAAAAACGGGAAGCTCCAAGAGAAGAAGAAGGGCTCGAAGGACTCGAAGAAAGAAGAAGAAGAAGAAGAAGAAGGAGGCATTGACGCCTTTTCTTCGAGGCCTTTGAGTTCTTGTCCTGCCCCTTTGAGTTTCCGCCTTTACGCCGCCTTCTTGTCCTTGCCGGGCTGGAAGCGTTTCTCCCACCCGCGCGGGCGGACGTTGCTGGGCGCCGCGGGCTTCTCGGTGAAGTCTTCTGTGCCGCGGATCACCAGCTCACTGGGGGCCGTCTTGCGGTAGCCCAGAAGGCGGACGACCTCCAGCACGTCGGTCCAGGACGGGTAGGTCTTGTTGTTGCTCAGCTTGAAGGCCTCGATCGCCTTGACGAACAGGAACTGCTCGTCGGTCAGCTCCCCCTCTTCCGCCGCCCGCGAGAAGTCGCTCAGCCGCCGGCCCGGCCCGCGCCCGCGCTCCGCGCCGGTGTAGCCGCCTTCGAACGCGAGCGCCCCCTCGGCCGGGGTGATCGACGGAACCGCGGCGGAGTTCTGGTTGGTCTGGTCGTTCACGGCGGCCTCCACACCGGCGGGGCAGCGGCGCCCGCCGGGAGACACCCCGTCACGGCCGCTCAGACCTCGTCGTCTTCCTCTTCATCGTCAAAGCCGCCGCCGAAATCATCATCGTCTTCGGCGTACTCGAGGTCGTCGTCCTCTTCCTCCTCCTCACCCTCCTTGGCGGGCTTTTCGTCCTCGTCGTCAAGGTCCTCCTCGTCGTCAAGGTCCTCCTCGTCGTCCGCCTCCTCGTCGTCCTCATCGTCCTCGTCGTCGAGGGTGTCGTCGTCTTCCTCGAAATCCAGGTCCGAATCGTCGTCCTCTTCCTTGCTTTTGCTCTTCCCGGTGTCCTTGCCCTTGTCCCCCTCGTCCTTCTTGCCGGGCTTCTTGGCGCCCACAACGTCCGGGAACGCGCCGCGTCCGGGCGCCGCGGGGAGCAGATCGTCCCCGCTGGCCGCCGCCCACTGGATCTCCGCGCCCGTCGTCCGCTCGATGCTCATCCTCATGTTCGGTCCCTCGCGCCGCGCTCGCGGCCGCGCTCCTTCCTCGATCACCTTTGCCCCGACGAAACTCTCAACGATCAACGGCCCGGCATTCCGGCCAAAGTGCCCCTAGGCTACGCCCGTTCCCGCGCCAGTCAAACGGTGATCTGGCGTCGGACCATGAGGCGGCTTTCACCGCATGAGCGTCGCGCCTCCGCACCGCGCCTGCGCCGTTTCGCACCGCACATCACTCCGGTTTCACGATGACAAGGCATTCCGCAGATCAGCACGACACGCCGCAACCGCTCGCGGCGTTCCTTGCCTTCGTCTTCCCCGGGCTCGGCCACTTGTACCTCCGTCAGCGTCGGCGCGCGGCGATGGTTGCCCTCGGCGTGCTCGGCCTGTTCGTGACCGGCCTGGCCACGGCCGGCATCGACGCGGTGGACTCGGGCGGCTGGTACATCACCCGGTTCAACCGCATGACCGGGCGGCCGGCGCCGTTCACACGGACCGACGGCGACCCGATCTGGTTCCTGGGTGAGATGTTCTGCGGCCCCGTCGCTTTCGGCGTCGACTACTACCACCAGACCCGCCTGAAGGTGCTGGATAACACCGATACGCTCCGCACCGCGCTCCCCAACGAGATCCGCGACCCCAAGACCGGCCGACCGATCCAGGTGCGCGACGACGAGAACAAGACCGCGCTGCAGTTCACCGACCCCGCGACCGGCCGGCAGCGGCTCTCGACGCCCCAGGACCGTCCGCCGTACGTCAAGCCGCTGGCACGCGTCGCCGAGATCGGCACGCTCTCGTGCACGCTGGCGGGGATGCTCAACCTGATCGCGATCATCGACTGCGCGTTCAACCGCAGGCGCGAAGAGGACGAGGACGAAGGAGCCGCGTCGTGAACCTGCCGCTGCTCACCCTCGCCGACTCGTGGCGTCCGTTCCTCGACCCGATCGACGCCCACTCGTTCTGGTACCTGTTCCTGGTGCCGATCAGCTTCTTCATCGCCGTGGCGTACAAGGCCGTGCGGGTGAAGACGTTCAAAGGGTACTGGACCGCGGTGGCGGTGATGACGGTGCAGATCGTCACGGGGATGCTGGCGCTCGCCGTCGCCTTCTATCTCCTGGTGCAGGTCTATCCCAAAGTCGTGTGAACGCCACGGACCGCGTGGGTGAGGGAGGCCCGCTCACACCCTCCCTACCGCCAGCCCGCGCGTGTCGAGGTTCGTCACCAGGTAGCGGAGCGCGTCGCACCAATGGTCGCTTCCGTCCTTCACCGGCGTCAGGTCGGTCGGACGGTCGGGCGGGTAGTGGTATCGGCTGAGGGCTTCGATGAGCCCGGCGCACCTCGGCGCGATGCGCAGGCGCGGCGGGCCGCTGGCGGGGGCCAGCCGCGACCGGACCGACTCGATGCCGTCGGCGACCCCGGCGCGCCGGGCTTTGACGGCGATCCCCATGTGCTTCATCGCCTTGAGGTTGCTCGTGCCCGTCTGCTCGTTGCGCGCGCAGCCGGCAGGGTCGATGCCCACCCACGCGGGCGTGCCCCACGGGCGCGACTTGATCTCCGCGACGTGCTCGGCGAGCGTGCGGCCCGCCTGGCCGTACTCGTCGATCACCGTGAGCGACCCGTCGGGCGCAAGCGCTGCCCAGACGACCACGCTCGGGCTGCGGACCCCGAAGTCCATCCCCGCCACGAGCATCCCCGCACGCGCCGCCTCCTCCGGCGACAGGTCGGCGGGCATGACGTGAGCCCCCCGCGAGAACTCCGGGAAGACGCAGCCGCTGCGGCTCGGCTCGCGGCAGAGCATCTCCGTCTCCCACACGCTGCGGCTGACGCGCCGCTTGAGCACCTGCGCATCGCGAACGGTCATGTGCCCGCCCTGCTCGCGTCCCTTCGCCTGCCCGCCGCACTCGTCCAGCAACCCACACTCCGGGCAGGTATGACGCGGGCCGCAATGCTCCAGCGAATCGACCACACCCCATTTGAAGAGAACACGTGAAGGCGCGGCGGCGAGCTGCGGGAGCGCGGCGACCGCCTGTCCGCGCCCTTCCCCCGGCACAGCCCGAGCCGGAGCGGGGGACTCCAGGCTCAGCATCCATCCGCCCACGCGTCGGCTCTCTCGCACGACGTTCCACATCAGGCCCATCGGTACGTGCATGGTGCTGAGCACCTCGACGACGCCGCGCACCTCGTTCCCCCAGGGCCCGTCGATGGGGCTGGTCGAACGCGTGACGAGCTGTGCCGCCTGCCACAGCTCGGGATCAAAAAGGTCCACCTCGTCGCAACGCAGCTTCTGCACACGCACGCCGCGGACGCTGCGCTCGGAGTGCGCGAGGATCTCGACGCGGGAGCCGTTGCGGAGGCGGACACGGCTGTCGGTGGACCGGCCGTCGACCAGGGCGGCAAGACGCTCGACCTCGAAGATTCGCCGCAGGTGCTCGTGCATCCGTCGGCTCTGCTCGGCCGAGCCGCCGAGGATGCGCACCTCGATGCCGCGTTTGAAGAGCATGTCGAGCGCGGTGGCGACGGCGCCCAGGAAGGTTTTGCCACCGCCCCGGTTGGCCCACACGACGCAGTCGCCCGGTGGCCGGACCGTGCTTTCGCGGCCGAGGTCCTTCCACCGCCCGCCGGGCGCCAGCAGAAAACGCCCCTCGAAGAAGGAGTGCACCAGGTAGGCGAGCGGGCCGTCGCTCCCGTCGAGCATCGCCCGCGCCGCCACCTGGGCGCCGAGCACATCGCGCACGAACTTCGCCAGCTCGTCGGGGTCCTCCGGCGCGCGGAGCCCCTCGCCCACCTCGATATCGAGCCCCTCCGCCGCGCTGTCGACCGCACGTTTCCGTCCCATCGCAAACCCCCTTTCTCGTGGACTGCCTTCACCCGGCGACAAACGCGACCGGCCTGCTCGCCGCGTGCACCCACAGGCGCTCAACCAGTTCCTGCGGCGCGGCGTCTGCGGCGGAGCGCCAGCGCTCGGCGGCCAGGCTCCGCAGGGCGCGTTCAACCTGAGCGCAGCGGGCCACCCGCCTGCGCGTGCGCCGGTCGGCCAGCATCCAGGGGCGAACGCCGGCCGCGCCGAGAGCCCGAACCAGGCGGCGGCCGGCGCCGCTCAGCGGGCAGTCGATGCGGCGCATCCCTGCCCGCTCGAAGACCGGGCAGATCTCGCCCATCGCCGCCAGCGCCTCGGTGCGCCGGCTGAGCGGCGCAGCGAGGTACGCCCGCACCAGCGCGCAACCCACGCCGCGCGATCGGAACGGCGGCGCGACAACAAGGCGCGCGATCGTGCGCACGTGCGCGTTGATGGCGTCGGCGCTCGACCGCTTGTCGAGCCCGTCGAGCCACCCGGGCCATGCACGCGTCCGCCACGGGCCGTTGAGAACGGGCATCGCGATCACCACGACCCCGACCGTCGCGCCGCCGCACACCGCCCGCAGCACGGCGGCGGGAACCGCGGGCCTCCCGGATCGATAGTGATAGCGGGCGAGCGCGTCGTAGTCGCTTATCCCGCCCTGCTCCACTCGCACACTGTCCATCGCACACCCCCCTGTCCGTCCTGTCCTTCGAGCCGAACCGTCACGTCGGGCAGCATCGCCGCCGCCAGGTCGTCGTGCGCTGTGGCGCCGATGAGCCGCACACGCCGCTCGCGGGCCCAGCGTGCAGCGCCGATGGCGACCGCCGCGGCGGTGGGCCGGTCGAGCACCGAGCACCACTCGTCCACCAGCAGCGTGCGGGCGCCGGCCGTTTCGCAGCGGGCCGCGGCGAGCGCGAGCTCGAGCCTGGCCCGCTCGCCGGCCGACAGATCCCCCGCGCGGCAGACAAGCACGCGTCCCTCGGCCAGACCGAAGCGCGCCAGCAGGCGCGACCAGAGCGCCAGCGGCATCCGTCGGTTCAGAGCGGCCACCCGCGCACGCGCTTGCCCGCGGCGCAACGGGCGCACCGCTTCGGTATGGGGTCGGCGGGCGAGCAGCCTCAGCAGCGTGCTCTTGCCGGCGCCGCTGCGACCGGCGATCAACGCGGTCTGACCGGGGGCCGTCAAGGCGTGGATGCGAACCGCGGCGTGCGCAAGGGCGGCCGCGAGCGCGGCGTGGCTCGGGGCGCTGTCGGCGTCGATCCCGAGCGCGGCGGCGGTGCGGAGCGTTCGCTCATCGATCGGGGTGTTCACGCCGCCTCCCCTTTGCGCCCGGCGCGCAGTTCCTCGCCGATGGCGCGGACGGCCTGGACGAACGCGCGGGCGGTGGGGTACGGAGCACCGGCCTCGGCGGCCGCGGCGCGCACGGAGAGCCCGCGGACAAAGACCGCCTCGCCGATGAGGGCCATCTGCGGGGGCCAAGGTGAACGGTGGCGGGTAACGGCATCGAAGCCGGGATCGGTCAGCCGTTTGACCAGGAGCTTGACGTGCCGGCTGAGTCGGCGCGGGCTCTCACCGGTGAGGGCGGCGATTGATGTCAAGGTTCGTCCGTGCTCGAACACCTGCTCAAGAAGGGCGGCGTCGGGCCGCGGGAGATGCTCCCGGCGGGCGGCGACAAAGCGCACGAGTGTGGACGTCGCCAAGTTGCGAAGATCGTCCGACGAGCGTCTGCGCCGGTTGACGGATCGCGGACCGTTTACCGCGCTCCGGTCGGTGGCGCTTGGCGGCGGATTGGGGTGCCCAAACAAGACCCGGCTTTTTGTTTGCTTTAATGTTTGGCTTGTGATAGGCTGCTTAAGCGCCTCTATGACTCCGCTGTGTCCCATGGATGCCCCCTTCGTTTGGCCTTTCTGAGTGCTCCCTTTGCTTCAGAGCGAAGTTTACCGTAAAATAGACGCTCGTGCAACGATGTTGTTCGGTTTTTGTTCGAAATCGTTCACCTTGGGGTTCTTATAGGGGGTTTTCCTGTGCCCGATGCCTTCGAACGCAGCCTGTGGCCCAAGCACAAACGCTCCATTCTTAAGCGGAACGCCGCCAACCCCCCTGACCCGTCGTGGGTGCTCCCTCGCTCATTGGGGCTCGGTGAAGCGATGCGGATGCAGCGCCGGATGCGCGGGATCAGCCTTCAGGAACTCGCCGACAGCGTCGGCTGCGCCAAGAGCTACCTGAGCCAGATCGAGACGGGGCGTAACACGGGCACGCCCGCGGCCGCGTTGCTGGCCGGGATTGAGAAGCACCTGGGGATGCGCGAGGGAGACCTCGCCGAGCGTTCGGCGTGGCGGAGCGCGCCGGAACCGATCAAGCAGCACGTCGCCCGGCTGGCTCAGCGGGACCGCGCAACGCAGCAGCTCGCCCTTTACCTGCGCCAGCGCGGGTTGGACGATCTGTACAGCACGGGTGAACTTGGCGCACTGGTCGACCAGTTGGCGCCCGGCTCTGTCGGGCCGTCGCACGTGGGGGCGGCCCAGGAAAAGGCGGCGGTGATCGACGCCGCCCCGGTGGAGCTGCCGCTCGAGGTGCCGCTGATCAACTCCGTCGCCGCGGGGTACCCGCGCGCATTCACCGACCTGGGCTACCCGGCACGTGTGGCTGACCAGTACGTGCGTTCGCCGGACGTGCGTGACCCCGACGCGTTCGCCTGCCGCGTGGTGGGCGACAGCATGCTGCCCGACTACCGCGAAGGGGACGTGGTGATCTTCTCCCCGGCGCGCCCGGTGAAAGACGGCGGCGACTGCTTCGTGCGGTTCGAGCGCGACGACGAGACGACCTTCAAGCGCGTGTTCTTCGAACGGGACGGTGACGAGCGGTCGCCGGTGGTGCGCCTGCGGCTGCAGCCGCTGAACGACAAGTACCCGACGCGGGTGGTGGCGCGGGAGGACGTCGCCGGGATGTACGCGGCGGTGAGCGTGATGCGGTCGATCGGCTGACCGGGCCGCCGCCTGCGCACACATGGCCAAGACGTCGTCCGGCTCGGCTGCGAACCAGATGTCGCGGCGCGGGCATCACAGGAGCATCCGCCATGTCCAGAGCGGCGAAACTGACGGAACGAAGCGTGGTTGTAGCGGCCCGCGGCGCATCCATGCTGCGCCGGTAGACTGGCTCGGTGAGCAATGTCCCCGACTGGATTTGGTTCGTAGCGACCGCGTGTGTTCTAGCGCCCGGCGCATGGCTGCTGCTGACGGGGCGGACGCGGTGGCGGCGCGCGACGGGGCGGCGCTGCCGCGGCTGCGGCTACGACATGGCGGGCCTGCAGACGTCAACGTGCCCTGAGTGCGGGCGCGTTGCGCGCAGCGAGCGCGAGCTGCAGCGGTTGCCGGCGCGCAAGCGGTGGCGTCTGGCGGGGTTGGCGCTGCTGTGCCTGGGTTGGGTGGTGTGGCAGACGCCATCGGTGCTGCGGCACGGGTGGGCGGGCGCCATCCCGGGCTGGGCGCTCGCCAACTGGGCGCCGGTGAAGACCGACGCCGCCGACATTTCGACCGTGCGCGACCGGCTGACGGCTCGCTTGCAGATGCAGGGGGCCGGGTACAACCTCCCACGCCGGGCCGTGCCGCTCCCGCCGCCGCCGAAGGGGCTTGCCCGGCTGAAGAGCGACGTCTACCTGGAGACCTGGCGCCGGGTGCAGGAAGGCGACCTGAGCGACGCGATGACCGCGCGGTACGTGCGGCGGCTCTTCGGCGTGACGCCGCGAGCGCTGGTGGAGCGGGCGAACCTGCCGCCGGCGTGGCCGTCTGACCGGCGGCTGCCGGCGATCGCCTCCTTCACCGACACCAGCGGCACGCGTCTGATCCCTTCTGCGCCGTGCCGCGCCGAGCGTATCGATGCGGAGCGCGTGCGCGTGGTCGCCGAGGTGGACATCGACGGACGGGTCGTGACGATCGCCCAGGCGACGGCGCCCGTAGACTCGTCCGTCTCTGCCGAGCGGTTCATGCGCCGTGTGGGCACGCCGGCGGCGAACGACACGCTGGTGCGGACCCTGCGGCCGACGGTCTCTCTCGGCCAACAGACCGTGCGCGTCGAGTTCACCGGACGCAGCGACGCGTCGGTCGAGGATGTCCCGTTTGCCGTCTCCATGCGCGCGCGGTTGCTGCTGGACGGAAAGGAGCTTGCGGCCGGGACGTGCGAGTACGAACCGCTCTGCGCGGCAGGCCATTCACCCGTCTTCGCGCACATGCGGTGGGACGCGGGAGCGGCCGCGCAGGCGCTCGCCCGGTCCGACGAGCTCGAGCTGGAACTGACCGGACGGCCCGCGCGAGGACTCGTCGACTACGTCACGCGCGCGACCACGTTGCGGGATGTGTGGAGCGGCAGCGTGCGGGTTAAGCCGCGCGTCATCCACGACAAGTGACCGGCACGGACCGTGCCGGGCCGTCCCTGAGCGTGACAAGGGTGGGGAACAGGCGTCAGCGCGTGGCGGGCTCGCCGCCGTTGATCAGGGCTTCGTACTCGCGGGCAATGTCCGTGTCGTCGAACACGATCGACTCGGTGTCGATCCACTGCCACTCGCCGTGGTGCTTCACCAGCAGCTCAAGACCCCGGGCGAACGGCTCCGTCGCGGCGACGAAGTCGGCCTCCTCGGCGCGGACGCCGCCCAGATCGATGCGGCTGAGGTAGAGCCGCGCGAACATCGCCGCCCGCCGCTCGCTCACGCCACCCGCCATGAAGGGCCCCTTGACGACCTCCGGCAGGTGAAGCAGGCTGGTTGCCCCCTTGCGCCGGCCTTCCACCGCCGCGCGCACGCGGAGAGCCATGCCCGCCAGCTCATCGCGTGCCGTCGGCTGCTGCCTCCAGCGTTCGCGGACCGCCTTCACATCCAAGGCAGAGTCGGTGTTGGCCTTGACGAGCGCAAGCGCGGCGGACTCCGCTTCGGCGGCGGCGGCGTCGTAGGCGCCCCAGGCCGCGAGCGGACGCAGCTCCATGGTTGTGATCCATGCAACGTAGCCGCACGCCGCGAGCGTCGGCGCCGCCGCCACGCACCCGACGATCCGCGCGAAGAGGTAGCGCGACTGCCATCCGCACACCGCAAGCAGCAGCGGACCCGGCAGCAGCACCGACGCCAGACCCAGCACGGTCCGGGTTCCCACGCGAACCGAGGCGGGGTTGCCGTTGAAATGGATGGCACCGATGACGCTGACCGCGAAGAGAGCCAGCGAGAGCGCCGCCGCGGCCAGGAAGACGCGACGGAGAACACGGACGGGCCTGCCGGAGGCGTGAACGGGGACGGGAGGAGTCACCGGCGAGTCTAGGAATCTCGGTGTGCACCGCCGTACGGGCACGCGATGCGCGTGATCGAGGCTCTGGCGCTGACTTCTATCGAGATAGAACGACGCGGGTCACGGACGGCTTGTTCGGCGCTACCGCTCCCTTCACAATCCAGTAGACTCCATCGATGTCCGCCGCCCCCATATGGCCCTGGGTCTGGCCCGCCGCGGGCTGGGCGCTGATCGCCCTGGGGGTGTGGCCGTTGCTCACCGGGCGACTCCGCTCGCCGCGGCACCGAGGCCGGCGCTGCCCGCGCTGCGGCTACGACATGGCGGGGCTGGCCACACTCACCTGCCCCGAGTGCGGATTCGCCGCGCGCGCCGAAAGCGCGTTGAAGCGCCGTCCGTCGGCCCGGCGCTGGCGGCTCGCCGGGCTCGCGATGGTCCTCCTCGGGTGGGCCGTGTCGGAGACAGGCGCGTTCATGCGGCTCGGCTGGGTTGGCGCCACCCCCGACTGGGCGCTCACGTTCCTCGCGCCCGCCAGAGGGCCCGACGGCCCAAGGCCGTTCACACGCTTTGCTTTCCCGCGGGCGGCAGCGCCCACCGCTGCACCGTCAACCTCCGTCGCGGATCAACTACACGCGGAATTGTGGCGCCGCGTGAGCGCCGAGGAAATCCCGCTCTGGATGGCGCGGTACTACCTGCGGCGCGCCTGCGACGGGATCGAGCCCACACTCGCCGCGTCGCTGCGCGTGCCGGCCCGCTGGGCGTGGGACGTGCCGATGGGCATGCCGTGGGGGATGACCCACAACGACGTCGACCTG
>Ga0196981_1000552_pt1 | contig 11017 bp, 8 predicted proteins | sample S3_2013CmetaG_FD_155462 | JGI IMG/M metagenome (GOLD analysis project Ga0196981, IMG submission 155462) | Soil microbial communities from Anza Borrego desert, Southern California, United States - S3_20-13C | ecosystem: Environmental > Terrestrial > Soil > Desert | place: USA: California...
GCCCCTGATGCTGCCAAAGGCTCAGGCACCGCGACGGCAACCGCTCCCGCGCACCCGAAGACGCCTCCGGTGCGCAAGCCGCTGGACCAGTACAAGGTTCTGCTGCACAACGACGACGTGCACGAGATGCTGTTTGTGGTGCAGACGATTGTCGAGGTCGTGCCCATGGCCGCGCGGAAGGCGTTTACGGTGATGGCCGAGGCGCACCAGACGGGCGTGGCACTGGTGACGGTAACACACCTGGAACTCGCGGAGCTTTACCGCGACCGCTTCCAGAGCAAGGGCCTGACGTCGACGATTGAGAAGGCCTGACGGCTCACAACCACATCGTTGATACTGGAAAGCGGACGTTGGCGGCGGTCCGGGCTGCGCCCTGTTATTGCACCCTTCCTCGGCTGGGGCGGCACTCTTCCGGGTGATAATGGCCGCCGCCGGAACATCCCACGGGCATGCAAGGAATCGCCGCGTCGCCGCTGCGCTCCCGGACGTGCCCAGCCGTTAAGCCGCGACAACTCTCGCCGCGCCGCACGGGTCGCCGGACCGGTGCGCGTGCGCTGCGCAACGGGCCTTCGCCTCCAGCGTGCCGGCCGCACCGTCGATGCAACGTGTGCCTCGCGGCTACCAGGGCGTTCCGGTGGAGCGAGGCGAGTTGATGGGGATCATCAATGACCGTTCGCATCGGAGATGTGCTTGTCGGGATGGGCGTGCTGAGCACGCAGCAGGTTGACACGGTGCTCAACGAGCAGCGCCGCACCGGGCGGCCGTTCGGCGCGATCGCCGAGCGTCTGTTCGATCTGGACTCCCGGGTGGTGGACCGCGCCTGGGCCGAGCAGTACGCTTCCAACGCCTCACCGGTCGACCCGCTGAAGGAGCGGTGCGACCTGGAGGTGGTCCAGACGGTGACGCGACGCCAGGCGTGGCAGTTCCGGGTCCTCCCGCTTCGGCGCGACGCCGGCGGCGACGTGATGGTCTGCACCAGCAAAGAGAACCTCCCCCGCGCCCTGCGGTTTGCCTACGGGCACTTTGGGCCCTCGTGCTTCTTCGTGGTGTGCGACGACGAGCGCCTGCTCGATGCGCTCGAGAAGCACCACCCCATGCCCGGGGCGCGGGAACGATTGATGATGACGCACGCGTAGCCGTGCGGGGCACTCATCTCCGCGAACGGACCGAGCGTTTTCGGGCCCGACGGGGCGGCACCGCATCAAGGGTGGCCCATCGAGCCCGCCAACGAACGGAACCACTCATCCGGCGGACAGGCGGGCACGTGCTCCCCTCTGGGGCGGCTCACCCGGGTTCGCCGGTTGTGCATTTTTGACGGCCGCTAGCGTGACGCGGCGTGCCGTGGGGGCGCCGGTCCGTTCCCGGGTGCCGGCGCCTGGGGCGGCGGGCGGTTAGGTGCCAGCTTCAAGTAGAGCAAGGCCGCGCCGGCACAGAGCAGGTTGGCGGCGGTTTCGGCGGCGGTTACGGCGAGCACGACGACGGGGAGCGACTCTCCCGCGAGCGACGATATCGCCGCGACAGTGCCCCCTTCGCGAGCCCCCAACGCCCCCGTCGGTGCCGCGGCCTGGATCGAGAAGTAGACGCTGTCGGCCACGACGCACTGACCCACGGTCATCGCCGCGCCCACGGCCGAGGCTGCGACCATGAAGCGCCACACACCAAGACACATCGCCGCCGAACGCCACGCGACCGCTTGCGCCACCGCCGGCGCCGACGCGACCATGTCCGACGCGCTTTTGAGCTGCGCGAACCCCGCCCAGCGCGTCAGGCGTCCTAGCGTGCCCGGGTGCCGGTCGCCCCTCGCCGTCACCCTCGACCAGAACCGCTCCGAACGGGTCAGCCGGCCTGCCAGCACCGCGCCGGCGGCGAGCAGGACGGTGCCGCCGACGACCAACGCCCACCACGACGCGTCGACCCGCTTGAGGGCCACCGTCACCAGTACCGGCGGCAGGACGCCGATCAGCATGATGCAGAGCGTGGCCGCCATCCACGCCAACACCAGCGGCACCGGCACGCCGTTCCGCCGCCGGTGCAGGTAGATGCGGGCGACGACGCTCAGCTTGAAGGGGAGGTTGTTCAGGAGCGTGCTTACCGCGTTCACCGCGAGCACGTCGAGCACCGGCAGCCGGACGACCGCGGATGGAACAGCTCGGAACATCATGCCCGTGCAGACGCTCAGCGCCACCGATAGCCCGAGCAGCGCGAGCAGCGTGCGCGGAGACTGCGCCAACTGTTTCACCTGGTCGATCCGGTCGTGGTCACGCGCGACCAGCCACACGCACCATCCCAGCAGCGCCAACCCGAGGATGAACCCGGCCGCGTGCATCCAGCGCGTGGCGCTCCGCCCCTGACCGGCTGGCGGGGCGTTCGTCACGCCCCGTTCCTCGGCACCGGGCTCGGCGCTGGGGGAGTCAGCGGTCGCTCCGCCGGAACCTCAAAGAGGAAGACGCGCGCGCGGCCCCCGGCCTCCCAGGCACGCACCGGGTCACCAAGGGTGAACTTCCAAGTCTCCAAGCGGTCCACGGTGATCGCCTCATCGAAGCCGTACGTGCCGCGGTACCGCGCAATCTCGGCCTCGTTGATCAGGATGTGGGTGGCGCCGGTCGCACGGACGGCGCGGGTCCAGGCGGCGGGCTCGTCAGGGTGCGCCGCCATCGCCCTGCCCAGCACCGACCGGTCCCACGTCGTGTTGTAGACGACTGGGACGATGTAATAGAGCGGCGTGGCGTCGCCGAGCATGAAGAGCTTGTCGCCCGGCTCCCTGAGCGTGACCGCGGTGTAGACCGCCATCGGGGCGTTGCGCTCCAGGTCGTTCCGCTCGCTGAGCGGGAGCGAGTCGAACTGCTCGCGCTCGGACTCGCCGGTGAGGAACGACACGCCGCGGGTCAGCAGCGCGTTGGGGCGTGCGCCGTTCTCAGTGAGGAACAGCCGTACCGCCGCGGCCGAGGCCATCAGCGGCACCACCGCGACGAAGATCAGGCTCAAGCGGCGCGCGGGCGACAGCGCTGCGCCTTCGCCGACCAGCCAGGCCGCCAGCACGCCCAGGGCGCACGCGAGGTTCGGCAGCAGCGGGATCAGGAACCGTGACTGGCCGTGCGTCGCGACGATCCAGAACACGAACCCGCCCAGGACACCCCCGGCGAGGACCGCCGCGGTGCGGTGCGTCTCGCGGCGCAGCAGCAGGAGGAGCAACGCGCCGCCGCACACAGGAAACATCATCGCCCACTGCGAGTGCATGATGCCGCGCGGCTCGCCGTTAAAGGCGTTGGGTTCGGCGTTGGGGGAGAAGAGCCGCCGGGTCTGTTCGGCGACCGTGCCGTCCCGTCCATGGGCCTTGCGGAACCGTTCCGCCTGCTCGGGCGTCCAGTCGGCGCGGCCCAGAGCCGTCGAGAGCGGAAAGACGGGGTTGCCGCACGCCGCCCAGTTGCGAGCAAGCGGCGGCGCGAGCATGATCAGTCCGCCGAGCGCCCCGGCCAGCAGCGGTTTGACGAGCTGGCGGGCGGGGATCAGCGTTGCGAGGAGCAGCAGCGCGGCGGTCGGGCCGGCCATGAAGAAGAACGTGGGCTTGCAGGCCGTCGCGGCGCCGAGCAGCAGGCCGCACCCAAGGCCGCGCCTCCACGGCGAGCCGTCGCTCACCGCGGCCAGCATCGCGCCCGCCGCCAGCGCCAGCGCAGCCATCTCGTTGTAGGCGAGCGATCCGACCACCACCGTCCACGGCACACCCAGGACCGCGGCGAACGCGAGCCCGCCGCCGAGCTTCGCGCCGTGCCCACTGATCCCGCAGCGCCGCGCGAGCGCCGCAGCCAGAGTCCCCACCGTGAACGCCGCTATGAGTGTCTGCTCGACGTGGATGAACTGGCACGCGAGGGCGCCGATCCCGTCGTTGAGCACCAGACTGCCGCCGCAGAGCGCCGCCACAAGCGTGAAGCCAGCCTCGGCGTACGAGGGCAGGTAGGAATAGACGTTGTGCTGCAGCGGCCAGATGCAGGTGCCGGCGGCCCATTCCTGCGCCAGGGGCAGGTGGTAGCTGAGCGCATCGAAACCTCCGGCTTCGCTCCGCCAGAGAATGCCGGGAGGGTTGCAGGCCGCAACCAGCAGAAGCCCTACCGACGCGCACGCCAGCAGCGCGGTCCACGGCTCCTTCGGCATGCGGGGGCGGGTCTTCAGCAGTCCGGCGAGTTGCACCAGCAGCAGCGCGATCCCAGCGACGCACACGCCGATCGCCCCGATGCGTCCGGTGCTGCCGGAAAAGCCGCCCGCAACGCCGACGAGGTGGTCGATAAACAGCATTGCCGCAAGGCCCGCCGCCGGCTGCAGGCAAAGCCGGTCACGTTGGCTCGCGGCCAGCAGACGGGCGACGGGCCATCCGAAGCCGATTGCGGCCAGGAGGAAGGCCACGGCGACGGCACCGGCTGTGAACCATGTGTACAGGAGCGTGGCGATCGCCGCCTGTGGACTGTCTCCGGGCGGAAGCCCGAGGCAAGCCAGCCCAAGCGCGGCAGCGGCCGGGATCGTCAGGAAGGCGATGGCCGCGCCGTGGCGGCCGAGCCGGGCGGCTGTGTTGTTAAGGGGCGGGAGGTCGTCGTCGGTCATGTCGGATTCAGCCTCACCCGGGCGAACGCCGGGCAGTTAGGATACTGGCGTGCCGACCCGGGTTTCCGATCAGAGCCTTGACAGCATCCGGATCGTCGAGCCGCTCTGCGCCGTCTTTCGGCGCAGGCTGCGTGACGAGGGGTTGAAGTACACCGCCGAGCGGGCCCGGATCCTCGACGCGGTGATGGCGATGCCCGGCCCGTTCACCGTCGAAGAGCTGCTGGCCCGCCTGAAGGGGGGCTTGCCAAGGGTGAGTAAGGCGACCGCCTACCGCACAGTGAAGCTGCTCGCCGACGGCGGGATCGTGCGGCCCGTAGTGCTCAACAGCGACCAGACGCATTACACGCTGGCTTACGGGCGGGGGAGCACCGCGACACTGGTGGACGCCACGACGGGGCGCATGGAGCTTGTCGACGTGCCGGGTCTGGCCGAGCTCTGCGAGCGGTTGTGCGCTCAACGGGGCTTGAGCCTGAACGGCCAGAGCCTCATGGTGTACGCGGCGTACAAGGCCTAGCCCCGCCCTTTGCCCCCTGGCTGCGGGGGGGTTTGGCACAATGAAAAACGCCCCGATACCGGGGCGTTCTCGTCGATCAATGGGCCTGGCTGGACTCGAACCAGCGACCTCACGCTTATCAAGCGTGCGCTCTAACCAGCTGAGCTACAAGCCCTTGTCGCCCGCTTTTGGGGCGGGGGGGCGAGTATAGCCCCGAGCCTTCTGGGGGCAATGATCTGGCATGACCCCGGGAGAACCCCCAAGCCCGCCGCCGCTCCATCTTGCCGATTCGACGGGCACTGGACTGGTGATCCTGGAGGGCGAAGCCCATCTGCTCTTTGCCTTCGACGTCGGGCTGGCGATCGACCTTGACGAGGCTGAGCGGCTGCTGGCTCCGATCGGCGGGCTGGAAGGCCGCGAGAGCATCGGCACGGCCCAGCGGACCCCGGAGTACTTCGAGTTCCGGCCGGCACCGCTGCGGGTGGCCCGCGTAAGCCAAGGGTTGAAGGTGGCCGGGCGGACCTTGGACGACCGGATCGAGTGCGTTATGTACGATTTCGGCGCCGTGTCGCTTTCGTACAGGCTCCCGATCGACGGACCGCTGGAGGGCCTTGTCGCCCTGGCCGACGAGCTGTACGAGAACCCGGCGCTGCTGACGCACGCGCGCCGAGAGGCGGAAGCGATCGCTGCATTAATCGGTACCGCCGTGCGGAGGCCGCAGGTGTCGCCGCTTGTGGAGGACTACGTCGTCTATCACGCGCGCCGGGTCGAGGCGCCCGGCGGGCTTCAGGGGTGCCTTCGATCGTGCCGGCAGATGGTGGCGCGCGTGCTGCGCGCCGAGCGCGGGCCTCTTTCGGACCAGGAAGAGGCGGAGGCGGTCGCTTCGACGCTCTCGTACGCGCCGGGCGACGCGGTGATCATCGACTGGAACGCCGCGCTGGTCGTGCAGGACCCGGCGCACGACATCCTGACAGTGCTGGAGTTCGCCAACGTGGAGCTGCTCGAGGTAAGGTTCCTCGACGACCGGCTCGACGGCATGCTCGACAGGACGTACGACCATGCGCTGCTCGGAGCCGGCAGGCACGCCTCGCGCAAGGCCGACATGCGGCGCATCGCGGCGCTGCAGATGGACTCGGCGCTCCTCTTCGAGGCTGTGAACAACGCTCTGAAGCTGCTGGGCGATCAGTACCTGGCCCGCGTCTACCGGCTGGCCGCACAGCGCTTCCACCTGCCCGACTGGGACCAGAGCATCCAGCGGAAAGTGAGCACGCTGGAGGGGGTGTACCGCAAGATCGCCGACGACCGCGCATCGCGCCGCATGGAGGTGCTGGAGTGGATCATCATCGTTCTCATCGCGGTGTCGATCGTGCTGCCGTTTGTGACGAGCGGGGCGAAGTAGGAGGCGTCGAGAACTCCGGCTCGTTGTTTCCTACCAGAGCGCCCGCACCTTGATCGTTTCGGGCAGCTCGCGCAGAGCCTCGACGATCTGAGGGCCCTTTGCGGGGGCCGGGTCGATATCGAACACCACGTAGCCGACGTCGCCTTTGGTCTGCAGGTACTGGGCGCTGATGTTGATCCGTTGGCGGCCCATCACCGCGTTCACCTTGCTCATGACGCCCGGCACGTTCTTGTGAAGGTGGAGGATGCGGTGGGAGCGGCGCTCTCCTCCGGAGCCCTCTTCCGGGCCCTGCTCGGGGAGGTCGACCACCGGCATGTTCACGCTGCCGCTGGTAGCGCCGACGTTGATGAAGCGGATGAGCTTGTCGCAGACGTCGTGGGCGATGCTCTCCTGGGCCTCCTCGGTGCTGCCGCCGACGTGCGGCGTCAGGACGACGTTTGGCAGGCCGAGGAGCTCGCTCTTGAAGACCTCGTCGCGTCCCGCAGGCTCGTGCGGGAAGACGTCGAGCGCAGCGCCGCCAAGGTGCTTGCTCTTGAGGGCCTCGGCGAGAGCGGGGACGTCGACGACGCTGCCGCGGGCGTTGTTGATGAGGTACGCCCCCTTCTTCATTGCCTTGATCTGGGCCTTGCCGATCATCCCCTTGGTCGCGCCCGTCTCGGGCACGTGCAGCGTGACGACGTCTGACACCTTCAGCAGTTCGTCGAGCGTGCGGCACGCCCGCGCGTTCCCCAGGGGCAGCTTGCTGAGGATGTCGAAGAAGACCACCCGCATCCCCAGCCCCTCAGCGAGGATGCTCACCTGCGTTCCGATGTGGCCGTAGCCGACGATGCCGAGTGTTCGACCGCGCACCTCGTGAGCGCCGGCGGCCGATTTGTCCCAGTTGCCCGTGTGCATGGCCGCGGACTGGTCGACCATGCGCCGGTGCAGGGCGATGATCTCGGCGATGGTCAGCTCCGCGACCGAGCGGGTGTTGCTGAACGGCGAGTTGAACACGGCTACGCCGCGCTGCGAGGCCTCTCCCAGGGCCACCTGGTTGGTCCCGATGCAGAAGCACCCCACCGCCATCAGGCGCTTGGCGGAGGCCAGGACGGGCGAGGTGAGCGTCGTCTTGCTGCGGATCCCCAGCACGTGCGCGGCGCCCGCGCCCGCCGACGCGCCCAGCGCCTTCTCAAGGGCCGCCGCGTCCCACGCTTTCTCGTGGAGCTGGACGCCGAACCCCTCGGCCTTCAAACGCTCGACCGCGGCCGGGTGGACGCCTTCCAGGAGCACCACCTTGATCTTCTCTTTGGGGAACGACGTCTTGACCATGGAGGCGAGTGTTGCCCCTCCGGGCCACCGGATCAATGCCGGAAGCGGCGCACGCCGGTGATCATGCACGTGACGCCCCGGCTCCTGCAGAGCTCGATGGTCTCGCCGTCGCGCTTGGAGCCGCCGGGGTGGACGATCATCCGCACGCCGCCATCGATCAGGATCTGCGGGCCGTCGGGGAAAGGGAAGAACGCGTCGGAGACGGCGATCCCCGCCCCCTCCTTCATCAACGAGGGGCTGAAGTGGTTGGCTTTTTCAACGGCCAGCCGGCACGCGGTCACGCGGTCGACCTGCCCGACGCCGCCGCCAAAGAGCCGCACGGCCGAGCCGTCGAGCCCGCCGACCGCGATGGCGTTGCTGCTCATCGCGCGGACAATAACTTCGATCGCCGCCGCCGCCACGAGGGTGCTGCCGCTGGGGTGCGGGCCGGCGGCGTGCTGCCACTTCGTCGGATCCGGCGCGAGCAGGTCGCGCTCCTGAAGGAGCATCCCGCCGGGGATTGTCCGAAGCACCATCTTTGAAACCGGCTTGCCGTGCATATCGCCCACCGAGAGCAGCCGCACGGTGGCGCTCTTCGCCTTCAGCAGCTCGAGCGCCTCGGGCGTGAACGCCGGCGCCACGATGACCTCGAGGAACGTGTCCTTTCCGGCAAGGCGCTGGGCCGCGTGCTCATCGACCGGGTGCGAGCAGGCGAGGATGCCGCCGAACGCGGCCACCGGGTCGCCCGCGACCGCCTTGTCGATCGCTTCCAGCGCCGACCCCCCCACCGCTGCGCCGCACGGGTTGGCGTGCTTGATCACCGCGGCCCCGACACGGCGCCAACCTCCCTCTTCCGCCAGAGCCACCGCCAGGTCGAGCGCGGCGGCGGCGTCGGCGACGTTGTTGTACCCCATCTCCTTGCCGTGGTGCTGGGTGGCGGTGAGGATGCCCGGTGCGTTGTCGCAGCGGCTGCGGTAGAGCGCCGCCGCCTGGTGCGGGTTCTCGCCGTAGCGCATCTGCTGCACCTTGTCGTAGGTGAGCGTGACAACCTGCGGCAGCGCCTCGGCGGTCGACGCCTGGTGAGCTTCGCGCCCGAGGTAGGCCGCGATGGCGCCGTCGTAGGCAGCGGTCATCTCGAACGCCTGGAGCGCAAGCCGCTCGCGCAGCGCGGGCAGGGTGCAGCCGTCGTGCGCGTCCATTTCGGTCAGCACCCGGGCGTAATCCTCCGGACGGGTGACCACGGCAACGTAGGCGTGGTTCTTGGCGGCGCTGCGCACCATGCTGGGCCCGCCGATGTCGATGTTCTCGATCGCCTCGGCGCGGGTGACCCCGGGCCTGGCAACGGTCTGCTGAAACGGATAGAGGTTGATGACCACGAGGTCGATCGGCTCGATGCGGTGGCGCCGCAAGGCCTCGGCGTGCTCGGGGTTGTCGCGCACGGCCAGCAGGCCGCCGTGCACAGCGGGGTGAAGGGTCTTCACACGCCCGTCCATCATCTCCGGCAGGCCGGTGACCTCTTCGATCGGCGTGCAGCGGATGCCGGCCGCCTCCAGGGCCTTGGCCGTGCCGCCGGTGGAGACGATCGCCACGCCGCGGCCCGCCAATTCCCGGGCGAACTCCACGACGCCCGTCTTGTCGCTCACGCTGATCAGCGCCCGCTTGACCCGTACGGGCCCCGCCGGCGTTGCTGACGTGGCACCGTGGCTGCTGACGCTCATTCAAGGCTCCGGAAAAACCCGATTTGAGAAGACGGGACTCGGCGTGCTCAAAGATAGAGCGTCCGCGTGCGGAGTCACGACCGCTCGCGCCCTTTCAAGAGCGTTCGCCCGTCGATGCTTGAGCGGCGATTCCGTGCTTACCGGGGGATGAACTTGCTGACCTCGCCGCGGGCGCTGATCGTGTAAAGGTCGCCGTCGGCCACGCGGCCGCCGTTGACGATCATGGCCACGTTCTCGAGTTTCGCCTCGTCGATCACGTCCCCGCGCGCCGCGTCGATGACTCGGGCGATTCCCGTCGCGCGGTCCCAGAAGATCGGGTTCCCCTTGCGAGAGGCGACCATGGTGCCGGTGAGCGTCTTGTTCACCCACTCCTGGTCGCCGGTCCGGGAGTTCACGCACACCACGCCCGTTCCCGGCACGTGGACCATCACCCGCTGCCCGAAGACCGAGGGCGTGACCGTCAGCGGAACCTCGGTGCGGACCTGCCAGCGGCGCGCGCCGCTGTCGACGTTGAACGCCCAGAGCGACTGGTCGGCGCCGGCAACAAAGACCGCCCCGTCTCCGACCGCCGGCGCCGCGCCCGCGTTGCCGAACATGCGGCCGGCGCCCACCATCGTCCCTGTCGCGCAATCGAGAATCCCCACCGAACCGTCGCTGGAGATGAAGCAGGCGGTCGTGCCGCCCGTCCAGACCGGGTCAACCTTGATCGGCGCCGGGAAGCGGTAAGCCCAGGCCATCTCCTTGATCCCCAGCGAGTGCCCCACCACCATCTCGCCCGAGCCGTAGGTGAACAGGTCGCCCAGGACGATCGGCGCTGTGCTTGAGAGGCGCGAGAAGCGCTGCCGGTCGGCGAGCTGGCCGGTCTCGGCGTTGATCATGAAGACCTCGGTCTCGTTGGTGGTGATCACCGCATCGCCGAGGCGCGAGATGCTCTTGAAGCGGCCAGCGCGGTCGTCCACCTGCAGCGACCACTTCAACGAGCCGCTGGTGGTCGTCAAAGCGCTCGTGGCCGTCGTGTCGTCGCTGATCACCAGGAGGTCGCCCAGGAGCGCCGCCTTGTCGACCGTCGCTTTGCTCTTGTGATCGAAGGGCACAAAGGACGACCAGGCGAGGGCGTAGCCGAGCTTGCCGTACGCGTCGCGGTCGATCGCCTCGGACCCCTTCAGCGGAGGCGGCGGTTCCTCGTGGCGGCCGAGCACCCGGCTCAGGGCGCTGTTCTCTGAGCATCCCCCACTCACCGCGGCGGCGGTCAACAGGGCGAGGGAAAAGCGGAAGGCGAGGCGCGAGGTCGTCATGGGGGCTCCTGCGGGCAAGTCCTTTGAGGGCAGGAGGATAGCGAATCCCTCTCCCGGCTGCCGCCCCCATGCACGAACATCCGCCGGGCGTCTTTTTCAACGGCCTCCCGCCACACCGGGCCCGCGGCAACCCGCGTCCGGCGTCCCCCTATCTTGATGTATGTTCACCGGGCTGGTGCAGGCCGTCGGAACCGTCGTTCATACCCGGGAGGGGCCGGGGGGTGTACGCCGG
>Ga0196981_1000553_pt1 | contig 11000 bp, 6 predicted proteins | sample S3_2013CmetaG_FD_155462 | JGI IMG/M metagenome (GOLD analysis project Ga0196981, IMG submission 155462) | Soil microbial communities from Anza Borrego desert, Southern California, United States - S3_20-13C | ecosystem: Environmental > Terrestrial > Soil > Desert | place: USA: California...
CGCTCGCCTGGCTCGTCCTGGCCGGGGGGTCCGCCCGCGGCGGCGCCGCCACCTGGACCGCCGACAACGGGAACGGCACGTTCACCAACCCGTTGTTCTTCGACGAATTCTCCGACCCGGACCTCATCCGCGTCGGCGAGGATTTCTACCTGACCGGCACGACCATGCACACGATGCCCGGGCTGCCGGTGCTGCATTCGCGCGACCTGGTGAACTGGCGGCTGCTCGGCTACGCCTGCGACCGGCTGGACCTCGGCCCGGACTACCGTCTCGAGGGCGGCGAGCGCTACGGCCAGGGAATCTGGGCGCCGTGCTTCCGGCATCACGACGGGACGTTCCATATCTTCACGAACGTCAATGGCCGGAAGACGCAGCATTTCCGCGCGACCGACCCGGCGGGGCCGTGGACGCGGACGGAGCTCGGCAGCTCGCTGCACGACCTGTCGGTGCTCTTCGACGACGACGGCAAGGTGTACGTCGTCTGGGGCTACCAGGGACTCCAGTTCGCCGAGCTGAAGCCCGACCTCAGCGACATCCGGCGCGAGACCCAGCGGCAGCTGATCCCGCCGGGCAGCGGGATGGGCGAGGGCTGCCACTTCTACAAGATCGACGGCCGCTACTACATCATCAGCGCGAACTACGACCCGGTCGGCTACATGGTGTGCGCCCGCGCCGACCGGCCGGAAGGCCCGTACGAGGTCACGACGATCAGCGCGAACGAAACCTTCGGCGTCGGCACCGGCTGGCGGCTGCGCGGCATGGGCCGCGGCGGCCCCGGCTTCCAGCTCGAGCCGCCGCGTCCCGCACAGATGGGCGCGATCCCGCTCCACCAGGGCGGCATCGTGCAGACGCCGGCGGGCGAGTGGTGGGGCTTCTCGATGATGGACCACAATTCGGTCGGCCGGCTCACGGGTCTCTCGCCCGTCACCTGGAAGGACGGGTGGCCGTATTTCGGTCTTCCCGGCAACCTGCTGCGCACGCCCCGCACCTGGGTGAAGCCGAGGACGTCCGCGGCGTCCGCGCCCGCGGCCCCGTACCGACGCGACGACGACTTCGCCGGGCCGCGGCTCAATCCGGTCTGGCAATGGAATCACGTGCCGGACGACGCGCAGTGGTCGCTTTCCGACCGCCCCGGTTTCCTCCGGCTGCGGGCGCGGCCGGCGCAAAATTTCTGGACGGCGCGGAATTCGCTCACGCAGCGGGCCGTCGGCCCCGAATCGATTCCCCTGGTCGAGCTCGACGGCGGCGGCCTCCGGCCCGGCGACGTCGCGGGGCTCGCGCTGCTGAACCATCCGTACGCGTGGATCGGCCTCGCGCGGTCCGACGCCGGCCTGGCCGTCACGCAGTTCGACGAGCTCAGCGGCGAGAGCGCCGCGGCGGCGCTGCCCGCCGGGACGACGCGCGTCTGGCTGCGCGCCGCGTGCGATTTCGAGGCGGAGGAGGCGACGTTCAGCTACAGCGTCGACGGCCGGGAATTCCGCCCGGCCGGTCGCGCGTTCCGGATGGTTTTCCAGCTGAAGACCTTCCAGGGCGTCCGGTACGCGCTCTTCGCCTACAACGGCGCGGGGCAGCCCGGGGGATTCGCGGACTTCGACCGCTTCGCGGTGGACGAGCCGCGGGCCAACGGCGCCGGACCGCGGATCCCGCTCGGCCAGGTGATCACGCTCACCAGCCTGGCCGACGACACCCGGCTCGTGGCCTGGAACGGCTTGCTGCGCCCGATGCCGCGCAGCGCGCCGCAGGCCTCGTCGCCCGCCGCTCGCTTCCGCGTGCTCGACCGAGGCCAGGGGCGCGTCGCCCTCGAGGCCGCGGACGGCAGCGGCGTCGTGGCCGTGACCGGCGCCGGAGGGCTCGGTGACGTGCGGCTGCTCAAGGCGCCCGCCGCCGACGCGTCGACCTTCCAGTGGCAGGACATGCTCCGCGACGAGGTCATGCTGCTTTCCCTCGCGACGCATCGCCATGTGCACGCCGCCCCGCGCAGCGGCGGGCTCGCCTCGGCCGACTCGCCCGGCGCCCAGCCCGACCGCAAGGAAGGTTCGTGCTTCCGCTGGGAAGTGGTAGCGCCTTGAGGCTTCGGCCCCCTTTTCCCCGTCGCATGAACCGCCTCCGCTCTCATTGCCTGCTTCTCGCCGTGGCCGCCGCGGCCGCGGCCGCCCAGCCCGTCCTGACGATCGACCTCGCCGCTCCCGCCAAACCCATCAGCCCGGAGCTGTTCGGGATATTCTTCGAGGACCTCAACTACGCCGCCGACGGCGGGCTCTACGCCGAGCTGATCCAGAACCGTTCGTTCGAGTACAGCGCCACCGAGCGCTCCGAGTGGGGGCCGTTCTCGTTCTGGGATCTCACGAAGCGCGGCGACGGCGACGGCCAGCTCGGCCTGGGCGATGCCCGCCCGGTGCACGTCAACAATCCGCATTACCTCCTCCTGACCGTCCTCAAGCCCGGCGACGGCGTGGGCGTCAGCAACGGCGGCTTCGACCAGATCCCCCTCGCCGCGGGCGAGGCCTACGAAGCCTCGTTCTGGGCCTACCAGGCGTACATGGGCCGGAAGTGGGCCGGCGGACCCGACCAGCGCAAGCCGATGCCGGTCACGATCCGGCTCGAGGATTCGGACGGCGCGGTGCTGGCCGAAGCGCGCGTGGAAGTCGCGGGGCGGGAGTGGACGAACCACCGCGTGACGCTCACGCCGGCGCGCGCGGCCACGCACGCGCGGTTCGTCCTGCTCGCCCACGAGCCGGGCGCGCTCGCCATCGACATGGTCTCGCTCTTTCCGCGCGACACCTTCCAGGGGCGCGCCAACGGCCTCCGCGCCGATCTCGCGCAGGCGATCGCCGACCTGCGGCCGCGGTTCATGCGTTTCCCGGGCGGCTGCCTCGTCCACGGCCCGGGCATCCGGCATTACTACGATTGGAAGGACACCGTCGGGCCGGTCGAGCAGCGCCGCGCGCAGCGCAACTTGTGGGGCTATCACCAGACGATGGGCCTGGGGTATTTCGAATATTTCCAGTTCTGCGAGGACCTCGGCGCGGTTCCGGTGCCCGTGGTGACCGCCGGGGTGTGCTGCCAGCACGCGGGCGATTCGCCCAACCGGGGCCAGGAGGGGCTCCCGCTGGAGGAGATGCCCGCGTACATCCAGGACGTCCTGGACCTCATCGAATGGGCGAACGGGCCGGCGGATTCGAAGTGGGGCGCCGTCCGCGCCGCCGCGGGTCATCCCGCGCCGTTCGGCCTGAAATACCTCGGCGTCGGCAACGAGGACGAAATCTCACCGGCCTTCGAGGAGCGATTCCGCATGATCCACGACGCGATCCAGCGGAAGCATCCGGAGATCGTCGTGATCGGCACCTCGGGCCCTTTCCCCGACGGCCGGGATTTCGTGAAGGGCTGGGAATTCGCGCGTCAGATGAAGGCCGAAATGGTCGACGAGCACTATTACCGCCCGCCGCAGTGGTTCTGGGATCACCTCGGGCGCTACGACGGCTACGATCGCGCCGGGCCCAAGGTCTACGTGGGCGAATACGCCGCGCACGACGAGGGGCGCCGCAACACGCTTCGCTCCGCCCTGGCCGAGGCCGCCTATCTCACGAGCCTCGAGCGCAACGGCGACATCGTGGCCCTGGCCTCCTACGCCCCGCTGCTTTCGCGCCGCGGGCACACGCAGTGGACGCCCGACCTGATCTACTTCACCGGCACCGAGGTCTTCCCGAGCCTCAACTACACCGTGCAGAAGCTCTTCGGCGAGCATCGCGGCGATGCCTACGTCCCGACGACGCTCGAGGCCGGGCCGACGCGGCTCCGGCTCGCGGCCTCCACGGTCCGCGACCGCCGCAGCGGCGACCTCATCGTGAAGATCGTCAACGGCGACGACACCGCGCGCGCCGTCCAGGTCCGGATCGCCGGCGGCCGCGCGCTGCCCGCGACCGCGCAGCGGATCTTGTTCGGGGACGCGCCGGCCGACGCGGCGAACAGCGACGGCGACGCCCCGGCGGTCGTGCCCCGGACCGACACGGTCCCGATCGCCCGCGAGTTTTCCTACGAGGCGCCGGCCCATTCCCTGACCATTCTCCGGCTGCCCGGCCGCTGAGCGAAAGGCACGGGCGCGCCCGCTCCGCGGTCACATGCCGGCCGATGCCGGCGACGGCGTCAGGACGACGGCGCGGTGCCGTCAAACCACACGGCGCACCGCCGCGGATCGGCCGAAAGCGAACTCACGGAGGAGGACGAATCATCGCCCCCCGCATCGTTGGCGGGCTGCAGATGGCCGGCCAGTTCCGCACAGATCGAGTAAAGCTCGGCCGAGATTCCGGCGCGGCGAGCGGCTTCGGTCTCCGCCCGCAGCCGCTCGAGGCTTTGCAGCGCTTCGCGGAGGAGGTGGGCGAGGGCGGGATCGTGGAGGGTGGCGCGCAGCCCGGCGAGGAGGGTGTACAGCGCCTCCGCCGCCGCGGGGCCGGTCGGACACGCCCGCACCATGCTCAGAAGGACGCTGCCGAGATAATGGATGGGTTCGGCCATCAGGGGAGAAAGGGGAAGGAAAGCGGCACTCTGATCCGGTCTGGTGAGCGGGCCTTGCGATGTTCGCGGAGGAAAATAGATATGGCGCATCGTGCTCCGGCTCAAGTCAGAGTTCACCGATTGCGACGGGCGGCGGCGCCGGTCGTTGAGGCCGTTCAGCGTGGCGCCGCGACCCAAGTGGCGCGGCCGGAAGTTCCGCCGCGGTGCGGCCAGGACGATTGTCCCTGGCGGGATTTCCCCGGCCGAGGCCGGGCCGCGCGTTTTACTTCTCTCTCATGCTTGCGGCCGGTGAAAAGCCGATGCGGCACTTGCCGGAATATCGCTTCCGGGCGTATACTGCCGGCCGATGAGTGTCGAACGACGGACGCGGACGGTTTCAGCCGAAACCGCCGATGAGCTCGCCGAATGCGTAGCCCAATGGAAAGCGCAGGGCTGGAGGGAAGTCAGCCGGCCCCGGCAGGCGAAGAACCTTCGCCGCGAAGTGTGGGAACAGGACATCCAGCGGATCTCGAGCCGCAACCCTCTGGGGGGCGAAACCGGTGCCCGCGTGAACTGGTTCCGCTAGGAAGGCGCGGGCCGCGTGCGGCGGCTCATCGCGACGGAGGCCGGCGGAGCATGGGGACGATGGTCGGCGACGATCCGACCTGGATTTTTCCCAGCTCCTCGAATCCGTGCCGCCGGTAGAACGGGATGTTCCGAGGATTGCTGGACTCCAGGTATGCGGGCAGGCGCTCGGCATCGCACCGCGCGAGCGCGTGCGCCATCAGCGCGTCGCCGAGCCGCTGTCCCTGCCGCGCCGGGTCGACGCCGATCAGTGGCAGGAACCAGTGCGGCTCCCGCGGGTGGAATCCCGCCATCTTCTCGAAGACGGTGGCGGCATCCTGCTGGATGGAGGCGGGGGCCGTCCGCTCGATCAGCCGCGCCAAGGCTTCCTCATCCGCCGACGCCCCCGGCGGCAGCCACAGGGCCACGCCCCCGAAGCCATCGATCCCGCAGGCGGTGCCCAGGCCGAAAGATCGGGCCGCGAAAGCGCGCGCCAAGAGCGGCATGTTGCGCAGGTAGGCGTCGGGCTGCGGCCAGGTCCAGCGGGCCGCGGGATCGCCGGAGAAAGCGAGCACGATGGTCGCATATGCGGCCTCGGCGGACGCTTCGCTGATGCATTGGACGGCGTGGACGGCAGAAGGGGTGGATGGGGATGGCATGGCGGAATCAGTTATCGAGGTGCGCGAGGCGGGCGGGTTCCTGCTGTTTCGACGAACGAGCCGGAGGCGTTCCGACAGGAGGATGCGGTTCGGCCTGGCCGGGACGGTTTTCCGCGTCCGCGCGATTGCCTTTCCGAAGGCGTCCCGTTCGACTTCGTCCGCCGTGGCCAACCCCGGCATGGCTGCCCCTCCCATGCGACGCCGTGACTTCTTGAAGATCGCCGCCGGTTCCGCGGTCGCCACCGCACTCACCCCCGGCCCGCTGCGGGCGCAGGCCGGCGCCGGACGCGCCCGGAAAGCCGCCCCGCGTTTCGACGAGGAGGCGATCGCGAAGATCGAGCGTCACCTGCCGGCGCTGATGCGCGAGAGAAGCGTCCCCGGCGTCGGGCTGGGCGTCGTCCACGATGGACGGCTGGTCTGGCAGCGGGGGTTCGGGCGGATGGATGCCTCGTCCCCGGCGCCGGTCGACGACCACACGGTCTTCGAGGCCGCGTCGGTCAGCAAAACGGTGTTCGCCTACGCGGCGCTGAAACTGTGCGAACACGGCGTGCTCGCGCTCGACACCCCGCTGATCCGCTACACCCGGAAACCGTTCGTCGAGGGCGACGCGCGGATCGAGCGGGTCACGGCGCGTCACGCGCTTTCCCACACGACGGGCTTTCCCGACTGGCGGACGAGCCTTGCGCTGAAGCTCGAGGCCGAGCCGGGCGCCCGTTTCCTGTATTCCGGCGAAGGCTATTACTACCTGCAGTCCGTCATCACCGAGCTCGCGGGGAACACCTTCGATGCGCCGCGCGGCCGCTACGAGGCCGATTTCGAGGTCGGCGCCACGGATTTCGACGCGTTCATGCGGCGCTCGCTGCTCGATCCGCTCGGCATGACGGCCAGCGGCTACCTGTGGCGGGATGGCTTCGAAGGACGCGCCGCGCGTCCGCACGGGACGCGGGGCGAGCCGCTCGTGAAAAAGAAGCCGAACGCGGCGGACGTGGCGCGCTACGGGGCGGTCGGGGAGCTGCGCACCACGGTTTCCGACTACGCGAAGTTCCTGATCGCGGTGCTCACGCTGCCGCCGGGCGACGCCTTGCTCACCGCGGCGATGCGCGACGAGATGATCCGGCCGCAGACGAAGCTCGGCGCGGAGAAGATCGACGGCGCGGATTCATGGGCGCTTGGCTGGGCGATCCAGGAGCGCCCCACCGGCCATGTGATCCTGCACTCGGGCGGGCAGAGCGGATTCCGCTCGCTGACGATGGCGTCCGTGGAGCGCCGTTCGGGCTTCGTGATCTTCACGAACAGCGACAACGGCGGCTACGTCTGCTACGACCCGGTGCTGGGCGAGCTCCTCACGCCGCTGCTGGCGGGCTGAAGGGGCCGGCCCGCGACGGCCGCTCGACGGCCGCTCGCCGGTCGCTGGCGAAACGGGGCCATCCTCCCCATCGGGTGCGGGGTTTCAGCGCTTGCTCATCGTGATCTCCGCGGGGTAAGGGAATGGGCATCGCGACCGGTTCGGGCCAACCGGGCAGCGGCCCGCTTCGCGCGGAACGTCACGTTCGGTGCCCATGAAAACACGCTTTGGCCTGATCCGAGGCTTCGGGAGCTCGGTATGAAAACGCTGCTCGAACCCGAAATCCTGCTCGCGATCCTCGCTTTCGTGGCGACGGCGGCGGGCGTCCGAGGCGACTTCTGGAGAGGTCAGTGCGTGGGTCTGCGGAAGCTGTCCGGCCTCGGCTGGCTGACCCTCGTCGTCGCTCTCCTGGTTGCCGGGATCCAGATTGCGGTGGCCGTCCGCCATCAACGCGAGGAGGCCCGGCGGGCGGAGCTCCGGCGATCGCTGCGCGAGCTGGCGCTGGAAGAGCTCGACCGAACCGCCGAGCAACTGCGTCAGCACTTCGTCCGCGTGCCTCGGGCGATCCACGAAAGTGCGGGTCCGGTCGGGAGTTCTTCGCTCGCGGTGCTCGAGCTCGGCGAGTCGTTGAACACGGGAAAATGGGGTTGGGTGAAAAGCCCGTTCGCCCTGTCGAACTGGAGCCGTCCGGTCCGGCTCTCCGCCATCGGCGGAGGCGGCGAAAACCTGCCGACGACGCTCGGCCAATTCATGACGCAGTGGACCGCCCGACTCGACCGCGCGCTGGAGCGCGGACGCGACGACCTCTCCGAGCAGGAAAAGCTGCTGGTGCGGCAGGTGCTCCAGCACGAGTTCATCCGCCGGCTGCACGAATCGATCGCCCAGACCCGCAGCATGGAGGCTTTCTCGACGGACGCGAGGACGGCCCTTTTCAAGGAGCCGGCGGACAAGGACCGGTATGTCTCCTTCGTTTCGGCGGTCGAGCGGCTGCAAGCGCTGCGGGAAAGTCCGCCGCCAGCCGCCCTTCCCGCCGCGCCGTGACGACGGGATCGCGCGATGCCGGTGGCCGCTTCCACGGCAACCAGCCCGGCGGAAGGTTTTCCTGACCTCGGCCGGTCAGATTTTTTCCCACGCCCGATCGGCCACGGGATCGCGGCCCTCGTCGTATTCGATGTGGTCGACGAGGGTCTCGATCGTCCTGCCGGGAAAGCCGCCGCCATCGCGGATGCGCTGGGCGAGGACCGCCGACCGCTCGTCGCGCCAGCCGAGCTTCAGGATGAACCGGTTCCACATGTGGCATTCCTCGTCCGTCCGGGGCGTTCCGCGGGCGTGGACCCACGCCAGGATCTCCTCGTCGCTGCCGCCGGCCAGCGTGCGCTCGCGGATCTCCGCATGCGGCACGCCGAGGAACCGGCAGCACCGGCCATCGAGCAGGAAGAACTGCCCGTCGCCGAGGTTGCCGACGTACTCCGCCGGCAGCCGGCCGGCGGCGTGCAGGCGGATCTTGTCGAGCATCCGGCCGAAATAAACCAGCCGGCCGACCTTGGCATAGACGCTGCGCAATCCGGGCACGTGGGGCATGGGCCCGAGCCTGCACGCGGAACGAGCGGCCACAAGGAGTTCGCGCGTGGGGAACGGATCAGTTCGAGCTATTACGCTCCGAACAGAGACACTTGGGGCTGCCGTTCGAGCGGCAAGTTGCACAGGAGATAACGGAGGTAACGGAGAAGGCCGGACTTCGGGCTTCGGCGCTATTCAACATAAGGACAAAGGGAACGAAGGCCGTGGTCGCCCGCTGACAGCTCTTCGTTATCTTATGTGAAACATCCCGCCGACCGGCCGACCCGTTGAGCGCCACTCCGTTTCTCCACGCCCTCCTGTGAAAAATTCCGCGGGCTGTCGCCGGACAGACGTCGGCGCGGTTGAACAGGAGACAACGGAGCTGGCGGAGAAAGGCGGACGTCGGGCTTCAGAATTACTCAACATAAGGAAACGAAGGGAACGAAGAACTTGGTTCAGCACTCGACCCTTCCTTCGTTGCTTTATGTGAAGCATCTGACCGACCGGTCGCTGCCACTCCGTTTACTCTGCATTCTCCTGTGAAAAAACCAGCAGGCTGTCCGTAGTCGGACGTCGGCCGATTTGGACAGGAGACCCACGGAGCCAACGGAGAAGCCGGCGGTCGGCGGGGTCGCCATGAAACGAAGGGAACGAAGGACCTGGCTGGGCCTTCGACCGTCCCTTCGAACGAGGCAGGGGGTTGCTGTCCCCCGGCGGATTATCTGGGCGTGATCTCGAAGACGGCGGCGATCTCGTTGGGCACGCTGCGCGGCGCCTCGATCACCAGCGCATCGGGCGCCTGCGACCACGTGAGCTTTTCCTCGCTGCCCAGCAGTTTGACCGACGCGATGCGCGCATCGAAGAGTCCGGCGGCCGTGCCGAGCGACTTGATCGAGATCGACGACTTGGGAGCGCCCAGCACAAAGGCGTAGAGCACGCCGCCCTTCGCGGTGAACCTCACGTCCTCGGCGGTGAACGGGCTGCCTTCGCCTTCGTTGAAGCCGGGCCCCTGCAGGGGCTTTATGTTCGCCAGCTGCGGCCCCTCGCCGAGCACCTTCCACGGGCGCGTGCCGTGAATGGCCGGCTCGTTGATCTGCATCCACGCGGCGATGCCTTCGACGATCGCGATCGCGTCCGCATCGGGCATGCCGTCGCCCTTGAGGGGGACGCTGAGCAGCAGATTGCCGTTTTTGCTGACGACGTCGATCAGCGTGTGCACCACCGTCCGCGCCGTCTTGTAGCCGTGGCGGTCGAGCACGCCCTGGTTGTAGTGCCAGTCGCCGAGGCACGTGTCCGTCTGCCACGGCTCGGGCTCGATCTGGTTGCTGCGGCCGCGCTCGATATCCCAGACCATGCAGCGGCGCTGGTCGGGCTCGAGGATCTTGCCGAACAGCACCCCGTCATCGCCGCGCCATTCGTTGCTGCGGTTGTAGAAATGGGCGGCGATCTTCAGGCCGGCGTCGCTCACCGGCCAGAGCGGGAGCGCCGTGTCGTCGAAGTAGACGAGGTCGGGCCGGTGCTTTTCGATCAGGTCGATGGTGCGGTTGTAGAATTTCTCGCAGTAGGCCTGGTCGGGCGGAGTCACCCCGTTGCCCCACTCCCAGCGCGCGTGGATTCTCTTCGGATCCTCGAAGCCCGGGCTGGGCGCGTGCCGCTGCTCGTAGAGGTCCTGCGGATCGAGCCCGTCCCACCACGTGCCCCGGCCGTCTTTCGCGGTGAGCTTGCCGTCGTAAGGCACGCCGGCGAGCGGCCCCCTCTTGTCCGCCCCCTGCGCCGGTTCGTACCAGCTCCACGCGTGGGCCGCGTGGACGCTGACGCCGAACTTCAGGCCCTGCGCCCGGGCCGCCTTCGCCCAGCCCGCGATGAGATCCTTCCGCGGGCCGACGCGCACGGAGTTCCACGGCTGGTACTTGGAGTCCCAGAGGTCGAGGTTGTCGTGGTGGTTGGCGAGGGCGAAAAAATACCGGGCGCCCGCGCGCCGGTAGAGCGCGACGAGCTTCTCGGGGTCCCACTGCGCGGCCTTCCACTGATGGATGACGTCCTTGAACCCGGCCACCGACGGATGGCCGTAGGTTTCCCGGTGAAAGGCGGTGACGTTCGCTCCCCACGCCGGGCCGTCCTCGAAATAAAGGTGGCGCGCGTACCAGTCGCCGCGGCCCGGCTGGCACTGGGGGCCCCAATGCGCCCAGATCCCGAACTTCGCGTCGCGAAACCATTCGGGCACGCGATACTGCGCCAGCGAATCCCAGCTCGGAGCGAAGCGCCCGGGCGCGACGGGCTCCGCGGCGGTGCTGACGATGACGGTCGGGGTGGCGTTGCTGGGAATCGCGCGCGCGTGCGGCACGGCGATCGAGCACGCCGTCAGGGCGGACGCGAGGGGG
>Ga0196981_1000554_pt1 | contig 10994 bp, 10 predicted proteins | sample S3_2013CmetaG_FD_155462 | JGI IMG/M metagenome (GOLD analysis project Ga0196981, IMG submission 155462) | Soil microbial communities from Anza Borrego desert, Southern California, United States - S3_20-13C | ecosystem: Environmental > Terrestrial > Soil > Desert | place: USA: California...
GCTCGTGAATGCCGCCATAGACTTCCGGCGCATGGTGGCAGGTGGGCTGGCTATAGAAGCGCGCGCCATGATCCACGCCGCCCCCCTTCGGGTCATAGGCCCCGAAATAGAGCCGCCGGATGCGGGCGAAGGAGATTGCGGCCGCACACATCGCGCAGGGCTCAAGCGTCACGTAGAGGTCGCAATCGGGCAGGCGGGGCGCATGCCTCTGCTTGCCCCCTTCCTGCAGCACCAGGATCTCGGCATGGGCGGTCGCGTCGTGCCATGTTTCGGTCTGATTGCCCGAACGGGCAATGATGCGTCCGGTCGCCGCCTCCACCAGAACCGCGCCGACTGGTATTTCGCCGCGCGCCCCGGCGGTCTTCGCTTCGGCGATCGCTTCAATCATGTATTTGTTTTGCGCGTCCATGGGGCTAAAGTACCAGAAATGACTGCGGAAGAGCAAAAACCTGAACGCATCGCCAAGCGCCTCGCCCGCGCGGGCGTCTGCTCGCGCCGCGATGCCGAGCGGCTGATCGCGGAGGGCCGCGTCAGACTAAATGGCGAGATTCTGGCAAGCCCCGCCCAAAATGTGACCGACCGCGATCGGATCGAGGTCGATGGCGCGCTGATTGGCCGCAAGGAACGCACCCGGCTCTGGCGTTACCATAAGCCGAACGGGCTCGTCACCAGCCACCGTGACGAAAAGGGGCGGGACACCATTTTCGACCACCTGCCGGAAGACATGCCGCGCGTGATCTCCGTGGGTCGTCTCGACCTCACTTCCGAGGGGCTGATCCTGCTCACCAATGACGGCGAACTGACACGGCATCTCGAATTGCCCGCAACGGGCTGGACGCGCAAATACCGGGTGCGCGCCTTCGGCAGCATCAGCCAGCAGGAACTCGACAGCCTGAAACAGGGCATTACGGTTGATGGCGTACGCTATGGGTCGATCGCAGCGACGGTCGAGCGCGAAACAGGCGATAATATCTGGATTGAAATGGTGCTGACCGAAGGCAAGAACCGCGAAATCCGCCGCGTGCTCGAATATATGGGGCTCAAGGTCAACCGCCTGATCCGCACCTCCTACGGGCCTTTCACCCTCGGCAACCTGCCGGAAGGCGCGGTCGAGGAAGTCTCGCCCCGGACAATCCGCGAAACCATCGGCGGCAAATTCAGCTCATAAGGAACGACACCATGCAAAAATTAATTGCGCTACTGCTGCTCGCCTGTCTCTCATCCTCTGCCTTTGCGGCGGCGGAGGATTACAGCATTGTCCCGGACAAGCAACTGACGCTCGATCCCGCGGCGCGCGCGCAGTTCACCGTCAACATGTTCTTTGCCGGATGCTTTCGCAACTTCGCGCATCCGCGCCAGATCGACGACTGGGCGGCCCATTTCATGCGCCCGGTCGCCTCGGACAAGAATGCGAAGTTCCTCAAATCGGTGAATGCGTCATCGGGCAAGGTCTGGTACGCGAGCATCGCGGGCGGGCAGCGTCCCGCGAGCAAGACGCGCATCGAAGGCGGGGATTTCGCCCTTATCCACGAAAACGGCCGCTGCCATATCATCGGCTTCGGCACGGATGAAAAAGCCTTTCATGCAGCCGTGAAAAAATTCGCGGAGGACGCGCGCAAGAACATGGTGGGGCGAAAGGTCGCGTACAGTTACCGGGTCGCGGACAAAGCCGACCGCAAGACGCCGCATAATCTCAGCACGGTCGTCATCAGCCATCGCGCCGGCCTGGTGTTGAATGTGGCCGCCAGCAGCGCGCCGGGCGGGCTGAACGACGAAACGGCCATCATCACCCTTTTCTCCAACATGAGCGAAATTCCGGCGATGCCGATGCCGCCCAAGGGCGTCGATCCTGAGATTGAGAAGAAGTCGCATGAGCGTGATGGAAAATGATCGCTGGTTGATCGCGTCTCCTGAATAGTCTACTTTCCCAGCAGTCCATTCATAACGCCAAGGAGCCGCCATGCCCGCAACGACCGTCAACCAGGAAGAAGTCCTGAAAGTCCTGAACAAGATCCTGGAAGCGGAACTCGCCGGCGTCGTGCGCTACATGCACTACTCGCTCATGATCTTCGGCCACAACCGTATTCCGATCGTGTCCTGGCTGCGCAGCCAGGCGACGGAATCGATGGACCATGCGCAGCAGGCGGGCGAGCTCATCACCCATTTCGGCGGGCACCCCTCGCTCGGCATCGGACCCCTGCTCGAATCCCACAAGCATGACGTCAGCGATATCCTGCGCGAATCCATGGCGCATGAGAAAGCGACGCTCGAGCATTACGTCGAACTGCTGAAGCTCGTCGAGGGAAAATCGGTGCTGCTCGAAGAATATGCGCGCGACCTGATCCGCCAGGAAGAGCTGCACACGGGCGATGTCGACAAGATGCTGCGCCGCCCGGGCGAGATCCGCCCCGTCGGCAACCAGGGCGGCGAGCAGCATTAATTTTTTTCGCTAGTCCTGCGCGGGTGTCAGCAGGTTCACGCCGAGCTTGCGGATCGCGATGGCGTGCAGGCGCCGCGCGATCGCGAGCCACATCGGGCTGATGAGCAGCGAGAGCGCGATCACCGAAATCATTAGCCGGTAACCGTCGGGGGAAATGACCTTCGCGGTGAGCCCGCCGGCGACGAGAATGAACGAGAATTCGCCGATCTGGCCCATGACGACGCCCGCCTGAAAGGCGCGGTACCAGGGTTCGCCGAGCCAATGCAGGATCGCCACGTTGACGGTCGTCTTCAGGAAGGTGACGGCGGCAAGGACCAGCAGCACGATCTTCCAGTTGTCAAAAATGTAGCCGAGATCGATCAGCAGCCCGATCGACAGGAAGAATACCATCAGCAGGATCGCCTGAATCGGCTCTGCCGCCTTGTGCAGCGTGGCGCGCATGTTCGAGTTGCCGATGATGAGCCCCGCCAGGAACGCGCCGTAAGCGGTCGACAGCCCGATCAGTCCCGACAGCGTCGCCCAGGTGAAGCAGAATGCCATCGCGGCGAGAGGTATCACTTCGTGCCGCGACACGATCCAGTCCGACATCGGCAGGTTGACGCGGTCGCGCTTGGAAAGGAACAGGCTGACAGCGACCAGCAACCCGATCGCTATCGCAAGCTTGAGCAGGATCATCAGCGTGGTTGCCTGCGCGCCGAGTGCGGCCCCGTTGGCGGCATTGGCATGGTTGCTGCCGAAGGCGCCGATGATCAGCAGCATGGGGATGACCGCGAGATCCTGCGCGACGAGCACGGAAACAGTGGTGCGCCCGACAGGCGTGCGCAGCTCGTCCGTCTCCTCCAGGATTTTGATGGCGACAGCGGTGGACGACAGCGCCGTCGCGAAAGCGATGACGACGATGCGCTCCAGCGTCCAGTCGAGGAAATGGCCGATGCCCCAGAACACCGCAAGTGCCGCCGCGATCTGCAGCACCGCCGCGGACAGGGCCGTTTTGTAAACTGTCTTGAAGCTGCGCAGACTGAGCTCCATGCCGATCAGGAAAAGCAGCATGATAACGCCAAGCTCGGCCAGTACCTGCACCATCTCGGTGCTTTCGACGAGCTTGAGGCCCGTGGGGCCGAGCGCGACCCCTGCCAGGATATAGCCGACGATCGCGGGCTGGCGCAGTCGGATGAGGGCAAGCCCGCAGAGCAGCGCCGCCGTGGTGACGAGCGCGATGGAGGTCAATGTGTCGATATGATCGGGGGCCATGCTGGGTGCAATGCTAACAAAAAAAACCGCGCCTGACATCGAATTTGTCAGGCGCGGTTTTTGTGATGCTTGCTTTTACTGCAGGTAGATATGCACTTCGCTATTGCGCGCGTCGCTGCTGTTGGCGGCGTTCAGGCGCACGCGCTCGACCGGCAGCCCCATCTGCGCGAGGGAGCGCAGCACGGCTTCCCCGTTCTTGCGGGCCTCCGACGATGCCAGCGCGACTTCGGCAGGGTTGCCGCGCGACGGGCTGACCGCGACGAGGTCGAAGCGGGCGTTCGGATATTTGTCGAGCGCCTGGTTGACGGCGTTATAGAGCGGCGCCTGGTAGTTCACATTCGGGCGGTCGAAGCGGATGATGACAAGCGGGCGGCCGCGCGCGGGCACGGGCGCATTGCGGTACATTTCCGCATTTGCTTCCGTCGCGCGCTTGTACAGCGTGTTGGAAATGTTCTGGCCATACAGGTCGCCGTTGCTGATCGCGAGCGACAGCGTCTGCATATTCGCGCGCTCGGAGCGCAGGTATGCGCCGCGGCGGTTGATCTCGTCGCCGACGGTGGTCAGCAGGCGGTTGAGGTTGACGATCTCCTGGTTGACGTTGTCCTCCAGTGCGCGCAGGCGGTCGTGATCATTTTTCACCGCGCCGGACAGGCCATAGGCGCCGCGCACGTTCTCCTGCAGGTAGCTCGCCTTCGACGCTTCATTGGCGAGGTCGGACGACAGGTCGTTCAGGAAGCCCGCGCTCTGCGACAGGCTGTCGAGGCGCTTTTCCGCCGCGTTCCAGCGCTCGACAAGCACCGGATTGCCGGGCGTGGTGCCGGATTGCAGCTCGGTGTTGATGGCGGCGATGTACTCGTAATATTTGGCGGCATCGGCGTCGCTTTTCGACTGCAGCGCATCAAGGCGGCTCTGGAATTTCGACGTGCTGCCCTGCAGCGCGGAGAGGTCGCGGCTGAGGTCGTTAACCTTGCGCGAGACTTGCGTTTCCACGTTGGAGCGGTAATAGGGCGTCTTGTTCGACAGGTCGACGTCGTTGTCATCCGCCATCAGGGTATCGCGCGAGCCGCGGCGGTAGATCACCTCGGGGGCGGGGGCGTTGGTCGTCTGCAGCGCGGGGCGGGCGGTCGCGGTCTGCGGCGGCGGGGGCGTCATGCCGCTGTCGGTGGAGCTTGCCAGATGACCGTCGGCCGTGCAGGCGCTTAACGTGGCGCTCAGCGCGCAGGCTGCAACGAATGTGCGGAGAGTGGTTTTCAGCAAGGCCCTACCTCGTATTCAAAAATTACCCTGAACCGGTCTTTGGATCATTGTTCTTTTTAAACCACAAATCCAAGGACTTGCAATATTGAATCGCCCCCCGCGCGCGTCTTTCGCGAGATTCAGCAAAGGGATGGCAGGATTGTCATTTTCATAAGCGTCGCGGCAGCGCGCTTTACGCCGCGCGGTGCATGCGCAGCGCATGGCGCGCGCGACAACCGCGCAATTCCCTTGCGCTTCCCATCCGAATCTTATAGAAACCATAAGTCTTGCGCCCGTAGCTCAACTGGATAGAGCATCTGACTACGGATCAGAAGGTTAGGAGTTCGAATCTCTTCGGGCGCGCCATTCTCCTAAAATCATTGGAAATTCCGGTTGCCCTTATGAACGAGGGCGACCTAACATCGGTTTGCGCAACAATTCAGGCAGGCCATGGAAACATCCCCTAACCAAGTGCAGCTGACCGCCGGCGATATCCAGGTCATCGACCAGTTCCGCCGTCAGAAAAGCACGGCGGTCCTGACCATCCTGTTCACGGACATCAAGGGCTTTACCCAGATCACGGAGGAGCAGGGGGAGGCTTATTCCAACAACCTGCGCCGCGCACATGACGCGCTGGTCGTGCCGATCATTGAGCGCGATGGCGGCGGGCGGGTGATCAAGCATATCGGCGATTCCGTGATGGCGGTGTTCTCGGAACCCTCCACGGCGGTCGCCCGCGCGCTCGAGGTGCAGGAAAAACTGGCGGCCTTCAACCGCGAGCATCCCGAGCTGGCGGATATCGAGGTCCGCATCGGATTGCATTCGGGGCAGGTGACGACCGAAGACAACGTGAGCGGCGATGTCTTTGGCCGCCACGTCAACCGCGCGGCGCGGGTCGAGGCGCTCGCGGATGGCGGCCAGATCCTCGTGACATATCCCGTTTTTGACAGCGCGCGCGGATGGCTCAACGAAAATTCGGAAACGCCGGCGGCCTGGGCGCGTCACGGCCGCTATGCGCTGAAGGGCATCGCCGAGCCGATCGAGATTTACGAGGTCCACAACCCGAAACGCGTGCAGCCGAAAGCGCCGCCGGGCGCGCTGCCCGCAGGCGGCCATTCGCTGAAACGGATGGCGGGCGCCGCGCTGGCGCTGATCTTGCTTGCCGCCGCCGGCACTTATTTCTTCATCAAATTCGCCAACAGCACGCCAGAAGTCAGCCTCGTCGATTACAATAGCGACTGGGCCAAGATGTTCGACGGAACACCGTTCCATGTCGGCGGACAGCCGGGGGATCATATCCGTCCGCTGCTCACCCCGTTAAAAACCGGGCACTACATGCTGTTCGCCGATCGCAGCCAGATCGTGCGCTTCTTCGCGCCGTTTGATGTGAAGCCGGGCAAGAACCTGCTGGAAATGAAGTTCGACCGCGTCGAGCTGCCAGGCATGTCGCGTCGCGTGATGTTCAGCCCCGACGAGCCCGCTGTTGTGCGCGACAGCCAAGATACCACCTATATCTCCTACGACGCCGATATGAAGCCGCATGAGAACAAGGCGCATATCGATCTCGAGGTGAAGGTGGAGCCCGATCCCGCCGATGCCAAACGCCTGAAGTTCACCTGCAGTTGGGCGGTAATCCTGAACGGCAAGGAAATCACGCGCGACAGCGTCACCGATTACAACCGCGCCGACGATCCGGAAACGCACCGGCCGCCGTGGAAAACGCTGTGGAGCGATGATTTCCACTTTTATTACCTCTCGTATTACATGAGCGGCAATAGCGCGGAATTTACGCTGGAAGCGAATTTCGCGGATTACAAGAACCGATAGCCGTTAATTATCAACCGCTTAATTGATATTGAATTTCCCCGGTTTTTAGATTATACATAATAATCGAGGGATTTCATGACGTCGGTCACAGATGTAAAAGACGCGGCTTTCCGCCAGAGCCTGCTCGACGGCACGCTCGACGAATTCCGCGCGCGCGTGGCGCCTTATCGTGACGATGCCGCCGCGCGGCGCGAAATCCAGCAGTTTCTGTACAACGCGCCCAAGACCAACCTCAATTGGCAGAAAAACGAAGCGCTGCGGCTCCACAAAGAATTGCCGACGGGCGAGATCACGGTCGACCGCGTGCTCGCGGCCGAGGTCGAGCGGTTGCGCGAGCGCATGGCGACGGGCGACCTCAAGTCGCTGAAGGATGTGCCCTTCGAATTTGCCGAGGGCGCGCTCGAAAACTTGCGCAAAAGCGCCACGGGAAAGCTGACCGGCCGTGATGTCAAAAAACTTTTCAATTCATCCGTCGTATCGCGCCTCCAGTCCTATGCCGGCGCTCACGGACATATTGACCGGATGCGCCGACAATTCCCGGACTTGCGCCTTGTCGTTCAGCTTTACAAGGGCGAGGTCACGGTCAACGCGGTATCGGATACCGAGGAGCGCAAAAAAGCGGAGGCCAAGCAGGCCCTGCAGGAGCAGGGCGCGCAATTCGCGGCCATTGAGGACCTGCAGGAATTCATCGATGCCGTGGCGGCGACCGCGCATGACAGCAAGCTGCGCACCGCAATCAAGGCGGAATTGCGGGCAAGGGGCGATGTCTCGCTGCTCAGCTGGCAGAAACAGGAAGCGCTGGCGGTCTTCGGCAAGGGGCAGGTGCCGGAGGCAAATCAATTGACAGCACCGCAGCGCATGAAAGCGGCGATCGAGGATAGCCAGACGCATATGACCTCCCAGTTCAACGCGGCCGTGCAGGAAATGACGGTCGTCGCTGGAGCGCCTGCCGTTTCGGCGCTCGCCACGCTCGCCACCACCCCGGGGCCGGAAGGCCGGTTCCTGAGCGGACCGGCGCTCGTGAATGACCTCTTTGCGACACCGGTGATCAAGTGGATGTCGCAACACTGGCAGGAAGCGGCGGCCTATGTGAAAGCCTATCCCGATGCCCAACTATTGGTCGAAACGCTGCCGGAGCGTGGACAGCTCGCGAGTCCTGTCTTCTATTCCCCCGGCGCCGATTTCAACCAATGGAAATCCCATCCGGCGGTGGGCAAGCTATTGACCGCGCCCGGCACCGCGCGGTTCCAGCGCAAGCCTGTGCCGTCCTCCTAGCCACGCATTTCAGAAGCAATCCTCGCAACAAGCGCTGCGGCGCGCAGGGTCCTTGCAAGCGGCGCGCCCTGACCCGCCCATTTCGCGCCGAAGCCGCTTTCGCCGGATGCCCTGGCGGCTGCGTGAAGGGCCTTGCCCGCGTCATAGGCAACGGGATAATCGGGAATTTCCGCATCCTCCACCGCTCCGCCCCAAGCCGTAAAACGGTTGGGGAGGCAGCGCGCGGGCCGACCGGAAATCGCGCGCGTCATGGCGGTATGCGCGGCGCCGGGACCCTGCAGCGCCTGCCGGTAGGCGTCATCCGCGCCGCTTTCGGGGCAGGCGATAAAGGCGGTGCCGAGCTGTCCCGCCGCTGCGCCCAGGGCCAGCGCCGCCGAAACACCCGCGCCATCCATGATGCCGCCCGCCGCAATGACGGGCAGGCCGGATCCCAGCACCAGCAGCCGCGTCAGGGAGAGCGTGCCAAGACGATCATCCGGCGCCGAAGGATCGAACACGCCGCGATGGCCGCCCGCTTCATATCCCTGCGCGACTACGGCATCAATGCCTGCGTCACGCGCAGCCTCTGCTTCCGCGAGATTCGTGGCAGTTGAAAGAAGGATGCAGCCGGCCGCCTTCAGTGCGGCGATGCGCGTCCGGTCGGGCAGCCCAAAATGAAAGCTGACGACCCGCGGCCGTGCCGTCACCAGCGCGGCCAGCATGTCGTCATCTTCTGCGAAGCTTTTGTAAATTGTGCGGAGTTCGGTGGGCGGCGCAGCGCCAAACCCCGCGAACAATGGCGCCATTTTCTCCAGCCAAGCGCGTTCCCGCGCGGCATCACGGCGGGGCGCGGCATGGACGAAGACATTCACATTAAAACTGCCGGGCGTGAGCGTTTGCAACGCGCGGATCATATCCGTCGCGCCGGCCGCATCCGCCGCCCCCACAGCGATGGAGCCGAGCGCACCGGCATTCGTCACAGCCGCAGCCATCGCGGGCGTCGACACCCCGGCCATAGGTGCCTGAATGATCGGCAGCGCAACGCCAAGCCGTTCCAGGAATGACATGGCGGAGCCTACTTAAATTTAGGTTTACGTTTTTCCTTGAAGGCCGTCAGCGCCTCCTGCGCGTCGGCGGAAGCCAGGCACTGCTTGAAGATTTTCGCCTCCGCCGCAATGCGGTCGGCGACTGATTCAAAATCGCGGCGCAGCAGCGATTTGGTATGACGCAGCGCGTCGCGCGGCTTCGCGGCCAGCTTCTGCGCGGTTTTCAGCACGGTTTTTTCGAGATCGGCGGGTGCGATGACGGCGGTCGCGAGACCCATATCCTTCGCCTCCTGGGCGGTAAAGGGCTCGCCCAGCATCAGCAGTTCCGCGGCCTTCTGGTGACCGGCGAGCTTCGGCAGCAACAGGCTTGCGCCCGCTTCGGGCACGAGGCCAAGATCGACAAAGGGCAGCGACAGCAGCGCGTTGTCAGCGATATAAACGAAGTCGCAATGCAGCAGCATCGTGACGCCGATGCCGACCGCCGTACCGTTCACAGCCGCCACGACCGGCAGTTTCGATTCCGACAGCGCGCGCAGGAAATTAAGCACGGGGCTGTTTTTTTCATCGGGGGGATTTTTGAGGAAATCCTGCAGGTCGTTACCAGCGCAGAAGCTGTCGCCCGTGCCCGCGATCACGATCACACGCACCTCGGGATTTTTCTCGGCAGCCTCCAGCGCATCTGCCATCGCCTGATACATCTCGCCGGTCAGCGCGTTTTTCTTCTCGGCGCGATCCATGCGGATGGTAAGGATGCCGGCATCGACGGCAGTCTTGATATGACCGGACATGCGAATTCTCCCTGCGATAAAAGCGTATAGCGATTATTAGCAGGCGGCGGCGCGGCTGAACAGGGGGAGCTCGGCCGCAAGTTCGAAGGATTTCAGGCGCGCGGCATGGTCATAAACATGGCCCGTCAGCATCACCTCGTCCGGGCGGATGCGCTCGATGAGCGGGGCCAGCCCCTTTTCAACCTGCGCCGGCGTGCCGACAAAGGCGTATTGCAGCGCATGCTGCACCATCGCCTTCTCGGCCGGCGACCAGTAGGACTCGATATCATCGATCGGCGCAGGCAGCTGCGCCGGCCGGCCGCGTCGCAGGTTGATGAAGGACTGCTGGTGGGAGGTGAAGTGGAATTTTGCCTCCTCCTCCGTATCGGCCGCGAGCACATTCACGGTCAGCATGAAATAAGGCTTCTCCAGCTGCGCCGAGGGGCGGAACTGGCTGCGATACACATGCAGCGCCGCCTCCAGCGCGTCGGGTGCGAAATGGCTGGCGAAGGCATAGGGCAGGCCCAGAGCGGCTGCCAGCTGCGCGCCGAAGGTCGAGGAGCCAAGCATCCAGAGCGGCACATGCAGTCCCGCGCCCGGCACGGCGCAGATTTTCTGTCCGGGTGCGACGTCGTCGAACAAGATCTGCAGCTCCTGCACATCCTGCGGAAAACGCTCGCCCGCCGCCATGATATCGCGGCGCAGCGCCTGGCTCGTCAGTGGGTCGGTGCCGGGCGCGCGTCCAAGGCCAAGGTCGATGCGGCCGGGATAGAGGGATTCCAGCGTGCCGAACTGCTCGGCGACCACCAGCGGCGAATGGTTAGGCAGCATGATGCCGCCCGAGCCGACGCGGATCTTTTTCGTGCCGCCGGCGATATGGCCGATGACGACCGCCGTCGCGGCGCTCGCAATGCCCGGCATATTGTGGTGCTCCGCGAGCCAGAAGCGGGTATAGCCCGCGCGCTCCGCCAGCTGCGCGAGTTCGAGGCTGTTGCGAAAGGACCGCGCGGCCGTCTGGCCGTCCGAAACGGGGCAAAGATCGAGGATCGATACGGGAATCATGGGGCACCGGGATAGTTGTCAGGCCTTGATATAACGGCAGCCGGGGCATTTTCAAGGTGACCGCGCGGCGCTTTACCGTATATACTCTCCCGCGCAAAGACAGGGTATTAC
>Ga0196981_1000555_pt1 | contig 10988 bp, 8 predicted proteins | sample S3_2013CmetaG_FD_155462 | JGI IMG/M metagenome (GOLD analysis project Ga0196981, IMG submission 155462) | Soil microbial communities from Anza Borrego desert, Southern California, United States - S3_20-13C | ecosystem: Environmental > Terrestrial > Soil > Desert | place: USA: California...
GAAGGGACCGACCGACGCGCCTTCCGCAATGCTGGCGCCCTCGATATGGCAGAACGGCAGGATTTCGACATAGCTGGCGATGGTGACACCGGGCCCGAAGACCACGTTCGGGCCGATGGTGACGTCCTGGCCGATAACCGTGTCATGGCAGAAGAAAACGGAAGCAGGATCGGTCAGCGTCGCGCCATTCGCCATGTGCTTTTTGCGCAAGCGCTGCTGCATCAGCCGTTCGATATTGGCGAGGTCTTCGCGGCTGTTAACGCCGGCGGTTTCTTCCTCGGAAATTTCGACGACATGCGTCGTGCGATTATCTTTCCGCGCGATCTGCGGCAGGTCGGTCAGGTAATATTCCTTTTGCGCGTTGTCATTGCCGACCTGGTCAAGCCAGTCGAACAGCCTCCCGCCGTCGCCGCAGACGATGCCGCCGTTGCAGAGCGTGATCTTGCGCTCCTCCTCGCTCGCGTCTTTCCATTCGATGATTTTTTTCAGTGTGCCGTCCTCGTCCATCATCATGCGCCCATATTTCGCTGGGTCGGCGGGGCGGAAGGCGGAATAGGTGAGGCCGATCGCGGGCAGCTGGCGGCGCGCCTCCACCAGGCGCTGCATCGTTTCGGCGGTGACCAGCGGCGTATCGGAAAACACGACGAGGATATCGCCGTCAAAATTTTTGAAATGATCGCGCGCCGCGCGCGCCGCGCCGCCCGTGCCGTTGGCGACCGCCTGTATCGCGGTCGCATGGGGCTTTACCGCATCCGCCATCTGCAACATGTCCGCGCCGATGACGACGACAATCTTTTCGGGGTTCAGCGCTTCGCAGGTGGCGATGACATGGCCGACCATACTGCGTCCCGCGATCTCATGCAGCGGTTTTGGCAGCGCCGATTTCATGCGCGTGCCTTTTCCGGCGGCGAGAATGATGCAGGCGAGTTTGTTGCTGATCGTCATGATATCCGTGTTTCCCCCGCCCTCAAAAGAGCAGTTCCCCTTGAACGCCTCAAGTCACTGTTTGTTACAGGAGATTACACGAAAAATGCCTGTGGATTGTGCAAATTTCGTGCAGAAAGCCGCACAAAAAAAAGCGCCGCAGGGTGCGGCGCTTTTCGTGGATGCGTGACTGTTAAGACTTCTTCGCCGTGCCCGAAAGATGCGCGACGACCGCGCCGTATTCAGAGGAGATTTCCATGCGGACCGGGACGACGGGGCCGTTTTCCTCGAGCCGCGCGAACCAGATGGTCGGCAGTTTCTTGCGCGCCTCGGTGTGGCTCTGCACCGCCATCCAGCCCCGTTCCTTGTCCTTGGGCTTGAAGCCCGCGACCGGTTCGACCTTCAGCGTGCAGCGCAGCGCGTCGCCTGAAAATTTCGAATATTCCGATTTCGGCAGGTTTTCGCGGCCGTCATCGGTCAGGTTGATGTTGAAGCGGCGCTTGCCGTCGAACACGGGGAAGGAGCCTTCGCATTTCTCGGTGTTCTTGGCGTTCTGCATCATCAGGAGCGCGCCGGTCAGCATATCGACCGCGTCCTTCGCCAGGTCTTTCTTCGGCTCGGTGTTGACCGTGGTTTTTTCGCCCTGCTGCGTGACGGTTTTCAGCAGGTTTCCCTTCGGGTCGTACTGCATTTCGGTGATCTTCACCGATTTACGCCAACTCGAGCTCGAGGTCGAGACGGAAGGGATAAGCACGCCGTCTTCGCTGTGGCCGGAGGTTTTGTACTGCGCCTCCCAGGGGAACATGCTGCCGATGAAGCCGTCGGTTTCCGCCTTCAGGCCGATGTCGTAGGCTTCTTTGGTCAGGTCGAGTTCAAGATCCGCGTTCAGCGCCTTGAGGCCGCCGGCATAAACGTCATAGCGCAGGCCGAGTTTTTTGGGCTCGACCACGTCATAGCGGAGCGATGCGTTCTGGAAGTAGGGCTTGTAGCCTTCCTGCGCCGAGGCGGGTGCGGCAAGGCCGACGAGTGCGACGAGCGCGACAGCGAAGCTCGTCTTATACATTCCGTTTTTCATCATCATCCCTTTCGGCCGGCAAATCTTGATACGAAGCCGGCAGTATTTTCATGCGGTGACAGGGGCACGGTCTTTTCCAAAGCGTCTAAAAAACTTTTAGCGAATAAAAACAGAAAGTTAAAGCGGCGCCGTGCCCGTCTTGCTGAATAGCAATATGCAATATCAGGGCCGAAAAAGCCAGTTTTCGGCAGTCACTGTTTGTTGCAGGGTGTTACAGGAGAATTTGATTAAAATTCAATGGATTAACAGCGAGGTGGTCAGATGTCGCGCTTCTCGCATTTTCCGCTTTGCAGCGATGCCTTGCGGCGGCGGATGGCATCACCTGCGCGCAGGTTCAGCTTCGGCTCAGTCTCGGTCGTGAAGGACAGCAGCTTCACGTCCTCGACCAGCATCACCACAAATTCACCAACCTCCGACACGGAAGCGACGACCGCCTGCTCGCCGATCACATCGCGCTTGCCACGCTTCTGCGTCGGCTCCGCGAGCAGCGGTTCCTTCCAGCGGATCACATCACCGGTTTTCGGGGAGGGACAGGGTTTCCAGCTCATCAAATGATTTCCTTTACGCGTATCGTATCTTCCCGCTGCGGGCTCGTCGAGATGATGACGGCTTCGACGCCGGTCAGTTCTTCGAGGCGGTGGATGTATTTCAGAGCTTTCGAAGGCAGGTCAGAAAGTTTGCGGACGCCGCGCAACGGGGTCTGCCAGCCGGGCATGGTTTCATAGACGGGCTGCAGTTTCGCCTGCAGGTCTTCGGATGCCGGGATGTAGTCGTAGTGCTTGCCGTCAGCGGTGTAGCCGGTGCAGATTTTCACTTCTTCCAGCGTGTCCATCACGTCGAGCTTCATGAGTGCGATGCCCTTGATGCCGCAGATCTTCACAGCCTGTTTCACCTGCACCGCATCGAACCAGCCGCAGCGCCGGCGGCGGCCGGTGGTGGTGCCGAATTCATGGCCGCGTTCGGTCAGCGTGTCGCCGACGGTATCAAATAGTTCGGTCGGGAAGGGGCCCGAGCCGACGCGCGTCGAATACGCCTTGGTGATGCCGAGCACATAGCCCATCTGGTCCGCGCCCACGCCCGCGCCGATCGCCGCCTGCGCCGCGATGGTGTTGGAGGAAGTGACGTAAGGATAGGTGCCGTGGTTGACGTCGAGCATTACGCCCTGCGCGCCTTCGAACAGCACGGTTTTCTTGGCGGTTTTCGCGTCGTCCAGCACGCGCCAGGCAGGTGCCACATGCGGCAGGATCTTCGGCGCGACTTCCTGCAACTGGCCGACGAGTTCATCCACATTGAACGGCGCAGCGCCAAGACCTTTGTAGAGCGCGTTGTAATAAAAGGCGAGTTTCTCGACTTTGGCTTTCAGCGTTTCCGGATGCGCGAGGTCGCACATGCGGATCGCGCGCCGCCCGACAGTGTCTTCATAGGCCGGGCCGATGCCGCGGCCCGTCGTGCCGATCTTGGCATTGCCGCGGGCTTCTTCCAGCGCTTTGTCCAATGAGGCATTGACCGGCAGGATCAACGTCGCGCTTTCGGAAACGATTAAATTCTCAGGCGTGATGGTCAGTCCCTGTCCGGTCAGGCGCTCGATCTCCTTGAGCAGCGCCCAGGGGTCGACCACGACGCCGTTGCCGATCACCGACAATTTGCCGCGCACGACGCCGGAGGGGAGGAGGTGCAGCTTGTAGGTCGTCTCGCCCACCACGAGGGTATGGCCCGCGTTATGGCCGCCCTGGAAACGCACGACGACATCGGCTTCCGCCGCCAGCCAGTCGACGATCTTGCCCTTGCCCTCGTCGCCCCATTGCGAGCCGATGACCGTGATATTTCCCATAAGCGCCTCTCTTTGCTGTTACATCATTGGATACCATGCGCCGCAACATCGATGCAGCCGCAAAATTTCCTGAAAGGTCAAAAAGATGAGTCGGATTCCGTTGCCAAAATTGATAGTTTGGTAGAAATAAGAAGCTTTTTGAAAAGCTGAAAAATCGGCCGTGCAAAAACGGCCCGCGAGGCGAGGCTATGGGATTACTGGTTCTGAAATTCGGCGGCACGTCGGTCGCGACGGTTCCTGCTATTGAAAACGTGGCGAACAAGGTGGCGGCCGAGATCAAGCTCGGCCATAAGGTCGCCGTCGTCGTTTCCGCCATGGCGGGCGTCACCAACCAGCTCGTCAGCTATTGCACCGCGATCAACACGCTTTACGACCCGCGCGAATACGACGCGATCGTCGCGTCCGGCGAACAGGTGACATCCGGCCTGCTCGCGCTCGCGCTACATAAGCGCGGCCTGGCGGCAAGGTCATGGCAGGGATGGCAGGTGCCGATCCTGACCAACGATGTGCATGGCAAGGCGCGCATCCGCGGCATCGAAACCGACAATCTGCGCGCCTCCCTCGAGCGGGGCGAAGTCGCCGTGATCGCAGGCTTCCAGGGCATGGCGGGCGACAACCGCATCGCGACGCTCGGGCGCGGCGGCTCGGACACGTCGGCGGTCGCTGTTGCGGCGGCTCTCAAGGCGGATCGCTGCGACATCTATACCGATGTCGACGGCGTCTATACCGCCGATCCGCGCATCGTGACGAAGGCGAAAAAGATTCCGAAGATTTCGTATGAAGAGATGCTCGAGATGGCGTCCGTCGGCGCGAAAGTGCTGCAGACCCGCTCGGTCGAATTGGCGATGAAAGAAAAAGTGCCAGTGCAGGTGCTCTCGAGCTTCGAGGGCGCACTCGGCTCCGACATCCCGGGAACAATGGTTATAGACGAGGATAATATCGTGGAACAGGAAGTTGTCAGCGGCGTCACGCATAGCCGCGACGAAGCAAAAGTCACCTTGCGCAATCTGCCCGACGTGCCGGGCGTCGCGGCGAAAATTTTCGGCGGCATGGCGGAAGCGGCCGTCAACGTCGATATGATCGTGCAGAACGTTTCGCCCGACAAGGCGAAGACCGACCTTACCTTCACCGTCGGCCGCGCCGACCTGCCGAAGGCGCTCGATATCCTGAAAAAGGCCGAGAATGACGGGCTGAAGGGCATCCAGGTTGAATCAAGCGCGGATGTCGCGAAGGTCTCGATCATCGGCATCGGCATGAAATCCTATGTCGGCGTCGCCTCCAAAATGTTCCAGACGCTCGCGGACAAGGGCATCAATATCCAGGTGATCACAACCTCCGAGATCAAGGTGAGCGTCCTCATTTCCGAAGAATACACCGAACTCGCCGTGCGCTCGCTGCACACGGCCTATGGGCTCGACCAGGCATAATGGAACAGTCGCGCAAGACATGGCCGGAACTGACGGCGGCGAACGCGGAAGCGCGCGAGTTGAAGTCCTCCGAATTTGTCGAGGCGCAGATTTCCTTCGCCGCGCCGCGCCGCATCATGGCGACGTTGCGCGAGCTCATGAAATCCGACCAGGGCGCGGATACCAAGCTCGACGAAATCGTGCGCCTCGTCGCGCGCGAGCTGCGCGCGGATGACTGCACCTGTTTTATCCAGCGCGCGGGCGAGGTGCTGGAGCTTTATTCATCCTCAAACCTCAAGCCCGAAGCCTGCACCGAAATGGGCCGGGTCGGGGAGGGCGATATCGGTGATGTCGCGGCCGCCGCATCCCCCATCGTGATCGCGGACAAAAAAGACGGCGCCTTTTACCGCTCCTTCTGCGGCGTGCCGGTCCTGCGCGGCGGGCGCGTGCGCGGCGTGCTCGCCGTGCGCAGCAAATCGCCCCGCAATTACGGCGAGGAAACCGTCGATATCCTGCAGACCATTGCAATGGTGGTGGCCGAGATCGTCATCGCAGGCGGGTTGCTGACGCGGCTTGAAATCAATTCCAGTTTCTCTTCCGGCGGCAAGCCGACGCATATCTCGGGCGCCAGCCTCGCGCGCGGCCTCGCGATCGGCACCGCCGTCGTGTACGAGCAGGGCGCCGCGCTGCAGGAAATCATCGCGGAAGACACGAAGGTTGAAAAGGCGCGGCTGCAGGAAGCGATTGCCAGCATGCATAACGCCATCGACCGCATGCTGAACCGCAACAACGCGCTTTCCGGCACCGAAAGCCGCGACATCCTGGAGGCGTACCAGATGTTCGCCAAGGACCGCGGCTGGCTCGCCCGCATCGACGCGACCATCGACAAGGGCTTGAGCGCGGAGGCGGCGGTGCAGCGCGTGCAGAACGAAACCCGCGCGCGCATGATGCAAATCAACGATGCCTATATCCGCGAGCGGCTGCAGGACCTCGAAGACCTCAGCAACCGCCTGCTGTCGCACCTGATGAAGGATACGCGCGCCCGTGCGCATGAGGACCTGCCCGACAACATCATCCTTGTCGCCCGCAACCTCGGCCCTGCCGCGCTCCTCGATTTCGACCATACCAAGCTGAAGGGCGTGATCCTTGAAAAGGGCAGCGCCTCCAACCACGTCGCGATCGTCGCGCGCGCACTCGGAATACCTGTGGTCGGGCAGGCGGGCGATATTCACAATTTCGTCGTCGGCGGCGACCAGGTGATCGTCGATGGCGATCATGGCATGGTCTATATCGGCCCCGGCGATTACATCGTCGATCTCTACAGCAAGACGATGGAGGCGCGCGAAAAACGCGCGACGCTCTACCGCCAGAAGGCGCAGACGCAATCGGTCACGCAGGACGGTCTCAAGATCGCGGTGCATATCAATGCCGGCCTCATGAACGAGGTGGATGCCGTGAATTCACTTGGCGCGGACGGCATCGGGCTCTACCGCACCGAGCTTTCCTTCATGGGCTGGCAGAAATACCCGCTGGTCGTGACGCAGGCGGAATTCTACGGCAACATCATGGACAAGATGGCGGGCAAGCCCGTCGTGTTCCGCACGCTCGATATCGGCGGCGACAAGCCGCTGCCCTATTTCAAGGCGCCGGAGGAGGAAAACCCCGCGCTCGGCTGGCGCGCGGTGCGCATCGGCATGGACCGCCCGGCCGTGCTGCGCACGCAGTTCCGTGCCTTTATCCGCGGCAGCCGCGGCCGTGACCTGAAAATCCTGCTGCCCTTCATTACCGAGGTGGCGGAATTCGACCGCGCCCGGGAATTCCTGGAGATGGAAAAGATCCGCGCGCTGGGCAACGGCATCACCGTGCCCGAAAAGATCGAGCTCGGCGCGATGATCGAGGTGCCGTCGATTTTGTGGCAGCTCGACACGCTGCTGAAAACCGCCGATTTCGTCGCGGTCGGCACGAACGACCTGATGCAGTACCTGTTCGCCGCCGACCGCAACAATTTCGCGCTGCGCAGCCGCTACGACACGCTGTCTCCCGCCATGCTGCGCGTCATGAAGGAAATTACCGATAAATGCGCGGCCGCGAATGTGCCGGTCAGCGTCTGCGGCGAAATGGCGGGCAACCCGCTTGAGGCCATGGTGCTTATCGCGCTCGGCTACCGCCAGCTTTCCGTTTCCACCCAGTCGGTCGAAGCGGTCAAGGGCATGGTGCCGACGCTTGATACCAGCCGCCTCAAGCCCTATCTTGACCAGCTCATGCAGTCCCGCGAGCATTCATTGCGCGAGCGGCTTTTGTCCTTCGCGCGCGACCATCACGTCAACCTGTCACCGTCCGAGTAGGTAATATGGCTCCTGAAGAAAAAAAGCGGCGCAAGCGCGCTACCGGCGAACCGACCCATGCGGTCCATGCCCCCAGCTCCACCCTGAAGGCGGGCGAGATCCTGCGCGAAACGCGCCTCGCCAAGGGTCTCGAGCTGGAGGAAATTTCGGCGGCGATCCATGTCCGCGTCGGCCAGCTGAAGGCGATCGAGGAGAACCACCTCGACGCGCTGCCCGGCATGACCTATGCGCTCGGCTTCCTGAAAAGCTACGCGCAGTACCTCAAGCTCGACGCGAACGAGCTTGCGACGAAGTTCAAGATCGAAAACGGCGCGGTGCCCAAGCCCGTCATGCATTCGACCGAGCCCCTGCCCGAGAGCAAGATGCCGGATCCCTTCCTGCTGGGCGTCGCCGGCGTCGGCGTGCTCATCGTCGCGATCCTCTGGGCAGTCTTCTCGGGCGGCGACGACGAGGCGCGCAAGATCGCAAGCGACATTCCGCCCGCGCCTGCCATCATTGAAACCGCGCCCATCCCGGCGCAGCCGCCGCAGGTGGCCGCCACCCCCGCAACCGACAGCGGCGCGAATGATACCTCTGCCCCCATCGCGACCGGCCCGCTGACGACGCCCGTCACGCCGGTCGAAAATATCGCTTCCGCCCCGTCAACCGGCGTCGTCGCCGCGGACGCTGCGACCGATACGGCGACTGCCGCCTCGCCGGTACCGGGGCGCAAGCCGGCCGCCGCCTCCGAAACCGAAACAGCGGCCGAGCCTGCCGCCGGCAGCCCGCAGCCCGCACCGCCCGCAGACGCAGATGTCATCAACGTCTCGCGCGGCCGCAGCCGGGTCGTGTTGCGCGCGACGCAGACGACTTGGGTTCAGGTCACCGACGCGTCCGGCAAGGTCGTGCTAAAAAAAGTGCTGCGCGCAGGCGACGTCTTTGCGGTGCCCGACGGCGCCGGCTATTCGCTCGTGACCGGGAATGCCGGCGGGATCGAGGCGGTCGTCGACGGCCAGCCCAAATCGCTCGGCAAGCGCGGCGACGTGCTGCGCGGCGTGCCGCTGACGCCCGAAGCGCTGAAGAACACCGGCAACGCGCGTCGTAACAGCTTCCGGGAGTAACATGAGCTACGTCGCGCGTCCCTACCGTCAGGTCCACCGGCGCAAGACCCGCACGGTCTATGTCGGCAAGGTGCCTGTCGGCGGCGACCATCCGATCACCGTGCAGTCGATGACCAACACGCTGACCTCCGACGTCGCGGCGACGGTCGCGCAGATCCGCGCGCTCGAAATTGCGGGGGCCGATATCGTGCGCGTGTCCTGCCCGGATGAAGCCTCAAGCGCGGCGCTCAAGGAAATCGTCAAGGAAGTGACCGTGCCGATCGTGGCCGATATCCATTTCCACTACAAGCGGGGGGTCGAGGCGGCGATGAACGGCGCGGCTTGCCTGCGCATCAACCCCGGCAATATCGGCTCTGCCGACCGTGTCAGGGAAGTCATCAAGGCGGCGAAGGACAATAACTGCTCGATCCGCATCGGCGTGAACGCGGGCTCGCTCGAAAAGGATTTGCTGGAACAGTATGGCGAACCCTGCCCCGAGGCGATGGTGGCCTCCGCGCAGCGCCACATCCAGATCCTCGAAGACCACGATTTCTTCAACTTCAAGATTTCCTGCAAGGCCTCCGACGTGTTCCTTGCCGTCGCCGCCTATCAGCAGCTCTCCGAAGCCTGCGATTATCCGTTGCATGTGGGCGTGACCGAAGCCGGCGGGCTTCGCACCGGGACCATCAAGTCCTCAATCGGCATCGGCAGCCTGCTCTGGGCCGGCATCGGCGATACGATCCGCGTTTCCCTTTCGGCTGACCCGGTGGAAGAAATCAAGGTCGGCTTCGATATCCTGAAATCGCTGGGCCTGCGGCACCGCGGCGTCAATGTCATCGCCTGCCCGTCCTGCGCGCGCCAGCAGTTCGACGTTATCGAAACGGTACGCGTGCTGGAAGACCGCCTCGCGCATATCACGACGCCGCTCACCGTTTCCGTGATCGGCTGCGTGGTGAACGGCCCCGGCGAGGCGCTGATGACTGATATCGGTTTCACCGGCGGGGGACGGGGCACGCACCAGGTCTATCTCGGCGGCCAGCCCGCGCACCGGCTCCAGAACGAGGATATCGTGCAGCACCTCGTCTCCCTCGTCGAAGCGAAGGCGGCGGAGATCGAGAAGATGCGCGCGGAAAAAGGGGCGGCCGTTTAAATGTCGCTCGACCGCAAACTGGGGCAGGTGCTGTCGCGCTTTCAGGAGATTGAATCCCTGATGTCGTCCGGCAAGCTCGCCTCCGACGATTTCACGAAGCTCTCCAAGGAATATTCCGAGCTGACGCCGCTCGCCGCGACCATTCGCGAATACAAGGCCGCGCAAAAGGAATATGCCGATCTCGAGCAGCTCATGAACGACGCCGCCGGCGACCGCGAAATGCGCGCGATGGCCGAGGAAGACTATTACAAGCTGAAGGACCAGCTGCCCGAGCTCGAGAAGAAAATCCACGTCGCGCTGCTGCCGAAAGACGCGGCGGACGCCAAGAACGCGATCCTCGAAATCCGCGCCGGCACCGGCGGGGACGAGGCGGCTCTGTTCGCGGCCGACCTGCTCGACATGTACAAGCGCTATGCCGCGCTCAAGGGCTGGCAGTTCGAGGTCATGGAATATTCTGAGAGCGATCTAGGCGGCATCCGACAGGCGGTGATCGAGGTGTCGGGCCGCGAGGTCTTCGCGCGACTTAAATTCGAAAGCGGCGTCCACCGCGTGCAGCGCGTGCCTGCGACCGAGGCGCAAGGGCGCGTCCATACCTCCGCCGCGACCGTCGCCGTGCTGCCCGAGGCGGAAGAGGTGGATGTCGTGCTGAAGGACGAAGAACTGCGCATCGACGTCATGCGCGCCGGCGGCGCGGGCGGCCAGCACGTCAACAAGACGGAATCCGCCGTGCGCATCACGCACCTGCCCACCGGCCTCGTCGTCGTGCAGCAGGACGAAAAATCGCAGCACAAGAACAAGGCCCGAGCCCTCAAGATCCTCCGCGCCCGGCTTTATGACATGGAGCGCCAGAAACTCGACAACGCCCGCGCCGCGAACCGCAAGGAACAGGTCGGCTCCGGCGACCGGTCGGAGCGCATCCGCACCTACAACTTCCCGCAGGGCCGCGTGACCGACCATCGCATCAACCTGACGCTCTACAAGATCGACCGCGTCGTCTCCGGCGAGTGCCTTGATGAAATCATCGATCCGTTGATCTCCGAAGATCAGGCAAGCAAGCTCGCGGAGATGAGCTGGTGATTATTCATATCCGTCCTCTGCGCCACCCCGGCGAAGGCCGGGGTCCAGTCACGCGCAGCGCATTTATAAATGCGGCAGTAAAACGCCGGGCCTGGATCCCG
>Ga0196981_1000556_pt1 | contig 10950 bp, 16 predicted proteins | sample S3_2013CmetaG_FD_155462 | JGI IMG/M metagenome (GOLD analysis project Ga0196981, IMG submission 155462) | Soil microbial communities from Anza Borrego desert, Southern California, United States - S3_20-13C | ecosystem: Environmental > Terrestrial > Soil > Desert | place: USA: California...
GCGACTCAAGGCGATCCTGTCCCGATCTCTAATCCTAAAAATCCTCAAGGAACTCATCCCGATCAACGCTCTCATTTAGGAATAAAATTCTTATTCATTTGGGAAGCTCTGAAAGGACCAACTCTTCATTATGAATACAGGTTTCATCCGAAAAGAAGATGGAAATTTGATTTTTGTCATGAGGAAAGCAAGGTAGCCATTGAGATTGAAGGCGCGGTTTATCGTCCGGGGAAAGGGCATTCTTCGGTTTCTGGAATACTACGAGATATCGACAAATACAACGAAGCTACATTGTTGGGATTTCGAGTAATCCGTTTACACAATCGAACAATCATTGCAGAGAACCTTGAACGAATCATTGAACTAACAAAGAAATGAAATCATTTATAATTATTGTTATCGTCGTTATGGTCGCGCTGTTTGCGCCGGTTGCGTATCTTATTTATCAAGAAATCCGATGGTCTAGACAGCCATCATTTGAGTGTGAGGCTATTCTTTTAACTCATGATTTTTTCCCATCAACACTCCAAACTCATGTAGCTCCTGTCATTTCTACAAAAGGCCAAGCAGGTACAGTGGTTTATACATCAGGAAGCCGAGAAAAGAATCTGACTGTGTGGGATTGTGGAAAATACGGTCGAATAACTTGTATTGATAAGCAGGTGTTCAGGTTTGCTAAGCCTAAAGCAAATTTAATTTTAAAGGAGTTAGACGGAGATTGTCGAATCATAGGAATTAAGCATGAGTGACCTAGAACAATTCAAAAAAGAGCAACAAGAACAGGAGAAACAAACTGAAGAGAGAAGAGAGGAAATGCTCAAGAAACTCTGTCAAGAATCCATAAAAAAAATTATGTCACAACCCTTAGTTGATCACGTAGGAAACGGAGACTGTAAATGATAGAGATAGCTCTCCTCTTGCTTGTAGGTTTCTTCGTCTACCTCTGCGTTAAAAATCCAAGTTTATGAAATTCTCTGAAGCTCTAGATCTTTGCTCAAAGGCTACCGGTGAAAGCGTTCAAGTTTCATGTGAACAATGGGCCAGGAAATTTCATGTTGGAGTTATCATAGAATCGCCAAGCTTCAGTATCTATTGCCCTTCCTTACGAATATCATTCACGGGAACGTCTTTAGAGTCTGCGGTTGAGAAATGTTTAACCTACTTTAACTGTTCGAATCATCCTCCAACTCTGGAAATTGATTCTAAAAACTTATGAAAGGAAGAGAGATTTTCGCTAAAGGATTTGCGCTTGGGTTCGGCATGGCAATGTTAGCCCTTCTAATTTTCATCATTTACTCAGCTCTAAATATTAAATGAATGAAGATTTTCACGATAAAGTTGCAGGAGGATTACTTGCGTTTGTAGGCATTTGCACAGCTATCACAGTTTTTTATGTATTCTTTTAACACTCATGACGTTTTAGTAATATGCTTTTGCGTATTATTCATTGTGGTAATGGCTATCATTATTGAGAATATTTATAGATGAAAAAGAAAATTACGAAAAAGAAATTGACGCTGTATCCAAAACCCCTAACTAAAAAGGAGATTAGTCAGATCGAGAGAGACATTGAAGTTGCTCAAAAGCTCCGAAAGAAATCTAAAAAGCGATGACCCTCACCCGAGAACAAATAGAGAGCATGCCAGCCGGTAGAGATCTCGATGCTTTGGTTGCTGAGAAGGTTATTGGCATATCTGTCAAATGGTTAGATTGTGGGGATGGAAGATTTCCTTATAAGCAAACGACGCTAGCACGCAATAATCAGCTCATGAAGTCAGGCGACACTCCAGTAGGATTACGGCCTGAAGGAGACATACCAGAATACTCCACCGATATAAGCGCAGCTTGGGAAGTGGTTGAGAAGATTAAGGATAATCCTAAATATGGTGGGGATTTTGCGGTTCATTTCATGAGATCGCCATACAGAAAACCACCATCATGGTGGGCAGGATTTTATTCTTCTGATTATGATAATTGCTTTCAATTTCCATGGTCAGAAGCAGAAACGGCTGCTTTAGCCATATGCAGGTTTGCGTTGTTGTCTATCACTCCTGAAAACGTGCAAGCCGAGGGAAGCGATTAGACTACACAGAAGAGCAACTCAACTCCCCCTCCCCCCTTGAACTCCTCCCTTGATTCCCAAATAAAAGAGATAGAAGAAGAACTAAATCTTCGTAAAGCAATCTATCCCTTATTAATGGATAAACAGTCAGCCGATCTCCACATATCAACCTTAGAAGACGTCCTAAGCACCCTCAAAAAGCTAGATCGCTCAGTCTTCCACTGGCTCCATTCCAAGTCCTAAGTCCCTGATCTTAAGCCGCTAAGAACCATCCTAAGGAAAGCTTTTGCCTAACAAGATACTAAGTTTGTGCTTTTTCACAATCTTTGTTGATAACTGGTTTCCCCTATGCATAAATCGGGCCAATGGAGCCCTCTCAGGCTACGGTTAAAAAGCGTCCTAACTGGTTGAAAGTCAAAGCTCTCTATCAAAGGGGAGAAGGTTCTTGTCGTGAACTGGCTCAGAGGTTTGGGATTTCTGAGAGCTCAGTTGAAAACAAGTGCTTTCGTGAAAAGTGGCGTGTCGAAAAAAAGGAACTTGAAGAAAAAGTGAAGGAAAAAGTTGAAGCTGTCCTGGTTGATGAAGCGACGGCTTGGGTAAGAGACACGATTAAAAGAGGCTGGCAAGCTCGTAAGGAAATTGACGAAGCGAAGGCTCAAGCAGCATCACCGGCAATTGATCCGGCGATGCAAGATGCTTTAAGTCGAGTTGAAGCCCGATTTGACGACATGGTACGAAGGGCTCTTGGTCTTCCTGACTCTCCTCAAGAGTATAACCATTCCGGAGAAGTTAAGCACAGCTTTAGTCATGAGCTTCAAGATGAGATAGCGCAAGATTTTAACAGGCTTAAAGAAGAGCTTTCTGTTTTCAGGGGTGCTCAATGAAGGATAACCGCCATTATCGAGCAACTCCTATGGGCATAGCTAAGATGCTAGGAGTAAGTCTCTATCCTTGGCAGGAAAAGGTTTTGGTTGATTGCATGATTCCAGGCTCAACAGCTCTTTGTGCGAGCAATGAATCAGGTAAAACGACGCGTGTAGCGGCCATGCTGGTCCTCTGGTTCTTTCTCGCTTTCCCAAAGGGTAAATGCGTCATGACTAGTGGGTCATGGATGCAGGTTGAAAGCCAGTTATTTCCCGCAATCCTAGCGCATGCCGACAAGTTCGAGGGATGGAAGTTCAATCAGACTGACTTCACAACTCGTAAAGGTGGTACTTGCGTAGCTTTCTCGACTAACAAGCCTGGTCGATTTGAAGGACATCACGGAGATGGACCCGAGAAGCCTCTTCTCATGATCTTGGATGAGGCTAAGACCATTCCTGATGGCATCATGGAAGCTGTTGAACGCTGTAAGCCTCAGTACTTGCTTGCTATGTCCTCCTCTGGTCTTCAAGACGGTTTCTTTTATCGTGCCTTTACTAAGGACGCAGCTTTCTGGCGTCGTCATACAGTAACCTACAAAGATTGTCCTCATATCAATCAAGCTGAGGTTGATAAGACGATAGCTAAGTACGGAATTAATCATCCTCTTATCCGTTCGATGCTGTTTTCTGAGTTCACGGATGAAGCAAACGGAACTCAAACCATGATTCCTCTAAGTCTCTGGAATGAGGCTCTTAGATCTAAACCTCTCAAAAGATACGGTGAATCAGTTGCTTTCATGGACTTCGCTGCTGGCGGTGATGAGAATGTGCTTTTCTCAAGACACGGCAATCAAATGCGCATGGTTGATGCCTGGCGCGAGAAGAACACCTCTTCGGCTGTCGGAAGATTTATCATCTTACTAAACCGTTTAAAACGCGAGATAGGCTTAGAGAAAGGATGCGTCTTTGGTGATGGTTCAGGACTTGGCAAACCGATGTGTGACTCTATCGGCGAAGGAGGTTGGGAGGTTAACCCTGTTAATAACGGTGCTCCCGCAAACGATCCTGAGCATTTCTTTAACCGGTCTGCCGAGATGTGGTTTGAATGTAAGAAGTTACTCGAGGATGGAAAGTTATTTATAGACCAAGATGACCCGATACTAACCTCTCAAATCACTTCTAGACACTTCTCCTTAGATCTTAAGGGCCGAATCAAGTTAGAGGAAAAGTCTTGTCTTAGAGAGTCTCCTGATCGCGCTGATGCCTTTATCGGAGCTGCTGTAAGTACTCCTATTAGACCCATTTCTTACCTCAAGAATGAAATGCCTTGGGAAGAAGCTTCACTTGAAGACGATGTACCAGCCGGACAAATCCCCGGCGCATACGCTGGAATGTAAACGATGAAAAAACTACTAATCACGATCCTAACGGCTTTTTGTGCGATATCACACGCACAGCTAGAAAGCATTACTGTAACAGCTCCAACTAACTTTGTTGCGGCCACAACGATTATCACAAGCCAGAAAGGAGCAACAGTTCCTCTTCCTCAATACGGATTGTCGAGTGCAAGAATCCTTGTGGGTGCTCCTTGTACGGTAGCAGGTGCAGGGACTAACGGGGACTTTGTAGTCTATCTTGAAACAGCGCAAAGTAAGACTGGTCCTTGGTCTTCGTGGACTAATAGCAACATTAAAGTGACCGTACCTATGATTGGTCAAGCTACTAACATGCATTCAGAGAGGTTTGATCTTAGCGGGATTGGATGGCTTCGAGTTGGTGCTGTCTCTAACTCTAGCGCGGGAATAGTCACGAATTTCTACACGTTAATTGTAGGTCCACAACCTATCTCCCATCGATGAAAAAACTTGAAGGTATAGTCTTATCATTACTGATGGTTATCGGATTCGGCGTATTTGGTTTTAACTTCATTTTCGCCGAAACCATTCAAGATATTCAGCCGATTGACGCTGAGACAAGGAACAGACTCGAGAAGGTAATTGCGTCTAATAGCGGAAGTGGACAAGTCTTTACAAATTCTTCTAATACTTACGGAACTGGTAGCACCAACACGTTCAACGGTCTTACCATAATGAATGGAATATTGCAGACAACTAGCAGCAATATCCTCATGAAGCCAGTCACAATTGGCACCAATGCGGTTAGCGGTAGTTATGCTTTAAACGTAGATACTCGAGCTAATCACGTTCCTTCATATAGTCGCTTTGCAGTGTCTGGAGCTGGTGGGTTAGAAATTGGAATACCAAGTAGTGCCATTCTATCGATTGATCATAATGGTGGCGCGATTTTCGACTTTAACTTCTCATCCTTTAACGAGGTAAAATTCTCAGGAAATTCAGCAGGAACAACGATAGATACATACGCCAACGGTGGCGCGTTACGTATCCGATCTCGTCAAACAGGTGTTGGTATCGGTCCGAATGGTGCTTCGGTTTCAAATATCGTTAGCGGAACAATTACTTTCGATGCTCCAAGCTTAGCTGCTGGTGGAACGTTCCAAACAAACCTAGCAGTAACCGGATCTTTTGCGGGAGCTAGTCCGATCATTGTTGGATGCAATACTAATACTTTAGGAATCATCCATAAAGGATGGTGTACGAATAATGGAACTATTTGGTTCGATATTCAGAACGTAACTAATGGAGCCATCGATCAAGCAGAGGCGACTTACCGGGTAATTCAATGGGTTATCCCTTAATTTTATGAATAAACTATCATTTATTCTACTTGTAACCGTATCGACATTGTTTGCAGCTCCACCACCTCCAGATGCTTCGGATGTGACGGCTGTTTTGGTGCCTGACTCTAAGGGTGTGTTGCATAATGCCGGACAAATTCAGGACGTTGTTAAGAATTACCCTTCTTTATCTGCTGCTATTCGAGCTGATGCAAAGGCAAAGATCGAGGCCAAAATTGATGCTGCTGATGCCAAGACTTCAAACAAAAGTGCTCACTTAGCCCCTTTAAAGCCTGAGATTGACTTAGCGGAAGCGGCTGGAGTGGTCTTCAACGCTTCTAAGAAATCTTTGGTCGTTAACTCTGTTACGATTGAGAACGAAAAGAAAGCTGAGCGCGAATCTAAGAAAGAAAAATAATTATGGATGTATCACAAATTCCGTCAGCCATCTGTTCTCTCATCTCGGATGTAGGTGTAACTCTAAATTCCGATAACCACGTTGAGCGATGGGCGGATCAGTCAGGCTCTGGGAATGACGCTATCAAACCTAATCAACTAGGACCTGATTACGCTCCCGATTTGCTTAACGGCAAGAAGGTTTTACGTCTCGGCTCTCCTCTATCCGTTCCTTTAACTTCAAGTCCTGAGTATTCATTTTTTGCGTTAATCAACCCCAGTCTAAAGAATGAGGGCAATATCTTCTTTGGCAGTGACGGCGCACCAGGGACGGCTCGCTGGGCATTCGGAGTTGGTTCGGCTTCTGACTATGGTGCAGGTTGGGGCGGGAATGGCAGCAACGCTAATCTAGGAAGCTCAGATCATATCATCATCAATCAGTGGCAGTTACTGAGTTATATCCGTAAAGCTTCAGGATGGGATCTTTATCGTAATAGTCAGTTCATTAGGACTGTCTCGGACGGTTCTTACATGACATATCAAGGCTCTCACGAATGGTGTATCGGTCGCGAGTCAAAAGGGACTGATACTTACCAGTTTTCAGGACAAATAGCTCAACTTCTGATTCTAGAAGAAGCGGTTAAGAACGGTCAAAGAAAGAAGATTGAACGATCGATCATGAATTATTGGGGGCTTTGATGAGCGGTATTCTCAACGGAAATAGCAGCGACATAATAGCCGTTAAGGTTCCTAAGAGATTTCAACTCACAGTAACTCAAGCATTCACGATTTTACTATTCATTGGAAGCACGGGAGTAACAGCGTTTTGGTTATATAGCGATAAGCATAATACAGACTTATTTGTTCCACGAACAGAGTACGCAAAAGATCAAAAGGCGGTTGATGAGAAGCTAGATAAGATAGATCGAAATCAAGAAGAAATGCAAAAAGATATTAAGAAACTTTTAGAGCGTAAATGAGAAATGCCATCATGGGGACAAATAGTAAGAGCAGTGTTTTTCATCGTATTACTGCATATTGCAGGACTCTTGCTCTTTTGTGCTTATTCTCTTTTTTGGTAACAGGTTGCACAAGCTTTCCAACGGCTGTTTTCACTTATACAGACTCTCAAGGAGGGAAGGTAGCCCTTGAGATTTCAAAAGAAATTAAAGCAAAGGATCTCAATGTCACGATTAACGCGAAGGAAGGAACAGCCACAATCACTGCAAAAGAATGGAGCTCCAAAAGCCAAGAGGCCATTGAAGCGCAAGGCACCCGGGAAGAGAAGGTATTGGATAAAAGTGCAGGGCTTATCGAAGGTTTATCCGAAGGAGCGGCTAGAGGTGCAGCGAAAGGCTTAGTCCCATGAGTCGTAAGATTTACATCTTCGTAAATGGCATTCTGACGAACCCCGGTGATGTCAACGGGTGGACCGATAACGCAGAGGCTTGGATTGAGGGAAACACTCCTTACAAAGCTACGCGCCTTGAATACGCTTGCGGAGTTCTTACACGAAGATTTAAGCAGAATGCTCGAGTAGATAACTTAGAGACGATTTGTAAGAAGTACGAGAAGGAAAGGCTTTGTTTAGTTGGTCACTCTAATGGGTGCGATATCATTTGTAGATTAATTGCAAGACGATCACTTGTTTTTGATCAAGTTCATTTAATTGCCGGAGCTTGTGAGGCTGATTTTAAGAAAAACGGCTTAAACGATGCTATCAACTTATGTCAGGTCAATAAATTGTGCGTTTATTGGAGTAAGAACGATAAAGCCCTTAAGAAGGCCAAGCTTTCAACAAATCTATTTGGATGGTTAGGGCTCGGATACGGATATCTCGGTCTTATTGGTCCTAAGAACTTAGACAAAGACGCGAGTGTTAAAGTTAATTCCATTGAAAAGAAATGGGATCATTCAGACTGGTTTAAGCACGAAAACTTTGAAGGGACAATGCGGTCCTTAGTCGGAGCTTCTCAATGAGTGAAATTCAAGTAGCTCAGAACAACTCTCTTTTTAAGGAGATTATGGGCGCGATTGCCGGGCGAACGTCTTGGGAACAGCGTCAGACGCTTTTCTACGAGATGAGGCATAACGGGTTGCGACGTAAGAAGTTGCCTTTTGCCGGTGCTGCTGATCTTCATTATCCATTAGCTGACTCGATGATCGAGAAGCATAAGCCTTTTTATTATCAGATTCTATTTTCTCAGGATTTGATGACCTCTTTTACGTCGCTCGACGTGGATCGTCAGATTGATGCAACGGCTTGCGCTTACTGGTTTGATTGGAAGTTAAAGCAGCAATCAAACATCGAGACAGAAGCATTAGTTGTAATCGATTTCTTTCTGATGTGTGGAAGATCGATCATGAAAGCGGTTTATAACAAAGATAAGAAGCGTCTTGTTCATTCTGGAATAGACCCGCTCTTCTTTGTTGTCCCTCCTTACACTCAGGAACTTGGCGATGCTGATTTCATGACCGAGATCATGCAAACCACGGTTAACCAGTATAAGCGATGGGGATCACCATGGAACCAAGATGAGGCTTATATCAAGAGTATCACGGGGCAAGGTAACTATACCGAAGAAAAGATGCAGGTGAAGTCGCGTAGGGAAGGAATAAATATTCCCATAGGACAAGATGGAATTATTATTTGGCAGACTCACGAAAAGAAATCAGACGGATGGCATGTCCATTATTTCTCCCCAGCAAATCCTAATACGCCAGCAAGACAAAGCCATAAGTTGATGGAGCCTTACAAGTATCCTCCTTATGTAGATTTTTACACCGAGATTAAAGACAAGGGCTGGTATTCCCCTAGAGGCATTCCTGAAGTAGTGGCGATGTTTGAAGCTTATCTAACAAAGATGCTTAACGAGTCGGCTGATTACATGACTTTCGTCAATCGTCCTATTTATACCTCTGATGGAACGATCGCCAACATGCAGAACTATAAACTTACTCCCGGTCAATATGTCCCACAGGGTTTAAGGAAAGTAGAGCAGTCCGGCCCGCCTGTTCCTTTTGAGCAACAGGAAGTGAAGATGCGTTCCATAGCTGAATATCGAGTAGGAATGCCTGATTTCGGGATGGGGAATGCTAATGCCAGTAAAGAAAAGCCTACTGCGACTGAAGTTAACGTTGTTAGTCAGTTAATGGGCCAAAATATGGACTTGAGAGTAAGGATTTTCCGAAAATCTCTCTCAAATCTCTTCAAATTAGATTGGGATTTACTGACTTACTACGAAAAAGAATCGCTTGAATACTATCAGAAGAAGGAAATGAAGAAACTCGACGCTAATTTGCTCTCTGGTAGTTACAAAATCGAGCCGACTGGCAGCGTTGACAATATTAATCGGGCTTTCGTGATGCAAAAAGCGGTTACGCGAAGACAAATGTTCATAAACGTGCCTTGGATCAATCAAAAAGAGCTCGATAAGAGCGTTCTAGAGGCTGATGACCCACGATTGGTCGATAAGCTCATGATTAATCCTAATGATATTAGTAATGATCAAGCAGAAGAGCAGGCTGATGAGATTAATAATATGCAGCTTGGCTTTCCTATTCAACTTTCAGCTCAAGACGATGACCTCATACACTTGGTGACGTTAATCACGTTCATCCAAAGCCGCATGGCTAAGGAAATGGTTCTTGAGCCTGATTTTGCAACGCTATTACTCAATCACGGTCGTGAGCATCAGGAAAGACTGATGAGTACACCGGAAGGAAGTAAGAAGCTCAAGTCGCTTGATGAGGGTGTGTTAGGCGCAGTTATTGGTTACTTGCAAGCCATGATTCAAAGAGGTGAAGCTCCTGGATTACCTCAACCTAGCCCGACTCCTGGAGCTCCTAGCCCCATTCCTCCTCAACCTCAACCGGAGGCTTTAGCAGTATGAGCATAAGGCGATTTATTGCGGCATTTAGAGCCTTTTATAAAGGCTATCGTCTTCAGGTCGAACTTGATTGGACTAAGGAGGATGCAGAGATCCTTGAAAAATTCATGAAGACCTCAACGGGAGCGAAGCTTAAGCAAGGTCTTATTCTTCAGAGTTACGAGCAAGATCGGATTGCAACATTAGACAAGAATCCGACTTGGGCTTGCGGTTGCGCTACGGGTTTTCGATTAGCCATTCTTAAAATCGACGAATTTACGGTGGTCCCTGCCGAATCAGGTGACGAATACGAAGCCCTTGTTGGGATACCGGCCCACAATCGCTTCGATCAAAATAACCGGTAAGGAACAGTATGAACAACCAAAAACAAACGGAACTAAACGACATTGAAGCGGCATTAAGAAGCGCAGGTGCTCAAGTGGATAACGGAGCTTCTGAAGATTCTGTAGTGTTGCCCAGTCTCGACAAAACGGCTGAACCCGAGACGACAGCCAAGTCTGAAGTTCCACAAGAAGGAGATCCTAAAAAGGAAACTCCCGAAACTCAGAAAGTAACTTCTGACAAGTCGGAAACTAAATCACCAGAAAAAGATGCTCCTCAGGAAGATCCTAAGGAAACGAAATTCGTCAAAGCTAAGAAGGATGCGGAAAGAAGAGATAGGTCTTGGAAGGCTCTCGAAGAAGAAAAGGCTCAAACTCGAAAGCGAGAGGAAGAGTTGATCGCTCGAGAAAAAGCCCTTCAAGAAAAAGAAGAGAAACTAACTCAAAAACCTTCTGAAGATCGCTCTAAAGTCTTAGCTGAAATAGCTGAGAGATACGAGAAAGCGGCTAAGGATTTCGAGGCTGAAGGAAAGAAGGAGATGGCCGAAGCTTGTAGAGAAAAGGCTAAAGCCATTCTTGAGGTAGTTGAGAACGGAAAGAAAGACGCGGCAGAGTCTAAGAAAAAGGAGTTTGCTAAGAAGTGGGATGACAACTTAGCTGAAGAGGTTAAGGCAAATCCCGATCTTAACGATGCTAAAAGTCCTTTGTATGAAGGCGTCCGAAA
>Ga0196981_1000557_pt1 | contig 10887 bp, 14 predicted proteins | sample S3_2013CmetaG_FD_155462 | JGI IMG/M metagenome (GOLD analysis project Ga0196981, IMG submission 155462) | Soil microbial communities from Anza Borrego desert, Southern California, United States - S3_20-13C | ecosystem: Environmental > Terrestrial > Soil > Desert | place: USA: California...
GCCTGACCAAGCACCCCCAAGTAGCGGCTGCTATCGCCAAGGCATTGGAACAGCGCGCCGACAAGGCTGCGATCGATGCGAATTGGGTGCTGAAAAAGGCGGTGGAACTCCACGAAGCTGCATTGGCCGACAAATCGTTCGCGGCAGCCAAGGGCGCCTTGGAGCTTGTCGGCAAGCATGTGGACATTCAAGCGTTCCGCGAACGGGTTGCGCATGGCTTCGACCTGTCCGGCCTGACGCCCGAAGAGTTAGCGACCCTTGAACGCATCCTTTCACGCGCTGCCTAGCCTTGAACAAGTGCGGGCTGAAATCGCACGGCGCCACGCCCAGGCCGCGGCGATCGAGTCCGAACGTCTGGCGGAACTGGAGCAGAAGCAGCGGCTTGATCACGAAAGGGAAAAGGCCCGATGCGGCGCCGACGCCGTCGGCATCGTCTATTGGTTCAACCACTACGCCTGGACCTATGACCCGCGCCTGCTGGCGAAGAAGGGCCCAGATGGGCGGGCGATGAGCCCCTATGTCCGGTTCGAGCTATGGCCCAAGCAGATCGACTTCATCCACTGGCTCCATGAGCGGGTAGAGGCCAACGAAGAATGGCTGGTTGAAAAGAGCCGCGACACCGGCGTGTCATACCTCTGCTGCGGCTACGCGCTCAATCGTTGGCTCTTCGTGGACGGCTTCAAGACGACGCTGGGCAGCCGCAAGGTCGAACTGGTGGACAAGGCGGGGCAACCGGACAGCCTGTTCGAAAAGATAAGGATCATGGCTGATCGCTTGCCAACGTGGATGCTGCCGCCCGGCTATAACCGCGGCACCCACAGCCTGTTCATGCGGTTGATGAACCCGGCCACCGGGGCGATCATATCCGGCGAAGGCGGCGATGACATGGGCCGTGGCGGCCGGTCCAGCCTCTACATCGTGGATGAAGGCGCATTCGTGCCCAATGCCGAGAATGTCGAAAAGGCGCTGAGCGGCAACACCGATTGCGTGGGCTGGGTGAGCTCGGTCAATGGCATGGGCAACCTGTTCGCCAGGAAGCGCCATTCGATCCTGAAGCAGCACCAGATATTCCGGCTGCACTGGCGTGACGATCCACGCAAGACGGAGGAATGGGCCGCCGCCAAGGAAGCAACGCTGTCGGATCCGACCGCCTGGGCTTCGGAATATGAAATCGACTATTCGGCATCGCTGGAGGGCGTCTGCATTCCGGCGAAGTGGGTGGATGCGGCAAAGCGCATCGCCACGCTTGATCCGCTCATCATGGTCACCAATCAACGCGCCGTGGCCGGGCTGGACGTCGGCGCTGGCAAGGCCAAATCGGTATTCATCGCCAGAGCGGGGCCAGTTGTTCAGCCACCCAAGGCTCGCGGCGATCCCGACACGATCGGCACGGCTCATTGGGCTTTGGACAATGCCGAAAAGGCCAATGCCGCCCAGTTGAACTTCGATAGCGTCGGCGTCGGCGTCGGCGTCACATCGGCGATGAAGCACGCCGACCGCCGCAAGCTGAAGGTAAAGCCGGTGAATGTCGGCGATGCTCCCAATGACCGCCGCCGCTGGGAAGATGGCAGGACGTCGGATGAAATGTTCGGCAACCTCAAAGCCGAACTGTGGTGGCTGGCCCGCGTTGCATTCCAGCGCACCTATCAGCACGTGCTTTGGCTAGAGGGGAAAACAGAGGACCAAGGCGCCAAGCAGCACCCGCTGTCCGACTTGATCGCGCTGCCGGCCGGCGACACCGAAAGCGATACGCTCGCCTCGCAGCTGTCGCTGGTGCGCTACTTCAAGAATGAGAAGGGCAAGATCGTGATCGAAAAGAAGGTCGAGCTTCAGCGGCGCGGGGTGAAGTCGCCCGACTATGCCGAAGCTTTCGTGCTGACGTTCGATGATCGCCGCGGCTTCAATCTGGACAACCTCTGATGCCGCGCGAATGGGAAATCACGTCGAAGTCCGGCTGGCTGATGTTCGCCGACGCTGCGTCAAAGACGATAATCGAGGCGGATCGCGTGGCGCTGTTCGGCACCACCACCGGCGGATTCGCGGTGACGGCGGCCGGCGAGCGCATGTTCTTCGAATGCGAGGCTGGGCATGCTCGCCAGTGCGTGGATCGGCTGTTCGGGCTGCTGGCGGAGTGATAGGAGAGGGACATGACCCCATTGGAAATGATCGCGGAATGGCGGAAGGGCTGCAGCTGCGGCGGGCCACCGTTCGACCTGGGGATGGGCAACGCGGAAGGCACCACGTCGCCGGCGCAGTGCGAGGAATGCACCGTCGCCCTGATCGATGCGCTGGAAAGCGTCCTGCGCGAACCGAACCCAGCCATGGAAGATGCTGGCATGGCAGAGGCCGACAAATCCAGCTTCGGCGTCGCTGTTGTCCCTATCTGGCGGGCCATGGCAGGGGTGGAGCAATGAGCGACACCCTCCACCTTGCCTGCCTCACCTGCCGCGTCGAACTGTGGATTGGGCAGGGCGGCTACAGCGCGCCGGCAAAGGCGTACCTGTACGACACCGACGAAGCGAAGGCGAAGTTCGCGGCCTTCTACGATGCCCATCAGCCGCGCGATGGCCACGACGTGCGCTTGCTGCATCTGGAAGGGCTCTATGACCACGGCGACGATTGGACGGAGTTCGGTGAGGAACCGGAGCCTGAGCCCGATGAGCCGCCGCACGATCCGCCACCGCCGGAAGTCATCCACCCACTGGGCAAGCAGCACATTCCAGAAGGCTGGGGCAAGATGAAGCCCGGCGATCCCGTCACGATAACAAATTGGCCGAATCCAGGTGACGTCACTCACGCAAAGGTGGCAGGCAAGATTGAGCTTAGGGGAAATTACTTCGATCTGACGGGGGATGATGAATGATCACCTGGCGCCCCATCGCCGAGCTGCCCGACGAACTGAAGGATGGGCGGGAAGTACATCTGCGCAGCGACCATGACTTTGATCGCGTCGGCAGCTGGGGCAAATTCCATATGCGGTGGGATGGCCCGTTTTCGCCGCCTGAGTTTGGCTGGATGGACTGCGACGGTGAGCATATCGCATCGCCCACCCACTTCGCCGAAATCAACGCGCCGGAAGGGCAGGGGTGATGATCAGCTGGGAACCTGAAATCGGCTTCTACTGGCTCAAATTGAAGGAGCGGAACCGGACGGTTCGCCGCCCTGACCCAACGGTGGCGTGGTTCGACGGTGACAGCTGGAATTTTCCCGGCACTGATTTCATTTTCGATCCGACCGATGAGGAAGATCGCGAAGTGCTTGACCGGCACGTGATCATTGGGCGGGCAGAACCACCCACCACCTAGCAAACCTACATTCCACCCGCCCCGCGCCGTACCTTGCGCGCCATGTCCGGCCGCATCGCCAACGTCCGCCCCAAGCCCGGCTTCCTCATGGACAGCGGCGGCAACGTCATCCCGCAACGCCAGAACGTCCTGCCAATGCCCTTCGTGCGCGACGGCCTGGCCAACGTCATGTCTGCCCGCGGCACCAGCGTTGATCGCCGCACCGGCAATGTCTGGTTCTTCAACCAGCTGACGCCGGATCAGGTCGAAGCCGCCTACCGCACCAACCCATGGGCCCGGAAGATCATCGATATCCCGGCGAAGGACATGACCCGCGAAGGCCGGGCGTGGCAGGCCGAAAAGGACGTCATTGAAAAGCTGGAGGCGGAAGAGAAGCGGCTGAAGCTGTGGGCCAAGCTGCTGCGCGTGCTGATCCTGGCCAGGCTATATGGCGGCGCCGCGCTCATCCCCTCGATCGGCGATGACCGGCTGGAAGAGCCGCTGGACGTGGATTCGGTGAAGAAGGGCGGCCTGCGCTTCATCAACGTGTTCAACCGCTACCAGCTGGTTCACGGCCCCGAAATCACCGATCCCGAAAGCGAATGGTGCGGGCAGCCTGAGTGGTTCCAGATCACTTCGCGGAACGGCATGATGACGAAGCTTCACCCGTCGCGGGTGATCGCCTTTGTCGGCCAAAAGCAGCCCGAAGGCACGCAGTTCATCCAAAGCGACAGCTGGTTCTGGGGCGATTCCATCCTGCAGAGCGTCAACGAAACGATCCAGAACGCCACCACGGCTTCGGATGGGTTCGCGGCGCTGATCGATGTGGCCGCTACCGATATCTACAAGATGCCCGACCTGATGGATAACGTCGGGACGCAGGAATATGAAGATAGGGTGATGGCCCGCTTCGCCTTGGCAGCGCGTGGCCGATCGACGCACCGCGCCACCATCTTGGACAAGGATGAGGATTGGGCGCAGCACCAGGTCACATGGGCAGGCATCCCCGACGTCCTGATGACCTTCATGGAGCTGATGGCCGGCGCCTCCGATATCCCGGTCACCCGCCTGCTTGGCCAATCCCCCAAGGGCCTGCAATCGACCGGTAAGGGCGAGCAGCAGGACTATCACGCCAAGGTCATGGCCGATCAGGGCGAGATTCTTGAGCCGGGCCTGGAGCGCATTGACGAACTGCTGATCCGCAGCGCGCTCGGCACGCGGCCAAGCGATATCTATTCCGAGTTCAATTCGCTCGAACAGCCCGATGAGGCGAAGGACTCGGAAATCGAGAAGCGCGCGGCCGACACGATCAAGGTGTACTCCGACACCGGCCTGATTTCCGACGAAGCATTGGCCCAAATTGCGAAGAACCGGATGATCGAAAGCGGGCGGTGGCCCGGCTGCGAAGCGGCGTTCGAAGCGCATCCCGACGTTCCGGAATATGACCCTGATCCCGACGCCGGCAAGACGGCTGCCGAGCTCGCTGCGGAAAAGGTCGAAGCGATGCGCATGGCCGGCGCGGTGAACGATGCCCAGGCGGTGATGCTAATCACCGACGCACGGCCGCGCAGCCTGTACGTCCAGCGCAAGCTTGTGAACGCGGACGAATTCCTGGCATGGGCCAAGGCACAGGGCTTCGAAGAAGTGTTGGAAGCCGACGAACTCCACGTCACCGTCTGCTTCAGCAAGATGGCGGTGGACTGGCTGGAAATGGGCAGCGCCTGGGATGAGGACGCCAACGGCCAGCTGACCGTAAATCCGGGCGGCGCCAGGCTGGTGGAGGCGCTAGGCGACAAGGGCGCGATCGTGCTGCTGTTCAATTCGTCCAGCCTGTCGTGGCGCCATGAAGAACTGGTGCGCAAGGGCGCCAGCCACGACTTCGACAGCTACCAGTCCCACATCACGATCACCTACGCCGTGGCCGAAGGCTTCGACCTTGCCGGCGTCGAGCCGTACCGCGGCAAGCTGGTGTTCGGGCCGGAAATCTTCGAAGAAGTGAACGAAGATTGGACGCCCAAGATGAAGGCGGATGCGTGATCCGTGCTAGCCAGCGGGCGCCATCCGTATAGCAACCCGCTGACTGAGGCGCTGGACGATTCCTTGGCCACGTTTCGCCTTGGATTGTCGCCAGCATCCTACCGAAACCCGCACTCCCGGCTTGTCACGGATGCGCAAGTCACGGAACCCGCACATCGTCATTCGGCAAGGGGGCTATAGATGAAATTCAGCCTCGCCGCCATGGCCGCCCGTAGGCGCCGCAGCCGCCGGCCGATCACCTTCGCCCCGATCCTCATCACCAAGGCGCAGGCCGAAAGTCTGGCCGCGATTTACCTGACCATATTGGAGCCCTGGGGCCGCGCCCATGAAATGCTGGCTCCGGTGTACAGCCGCGAACTGGCCCAACTTTCCGATGTGAGCGTAAGGTTGACCAAGGACAGCCCCAGCGACCTTGGCGCCACCACCGACGCCATTGCCCAGGCCATCAACCGCCTTGTGCTGGAGCTGACCCCCCAACTGCAGCGCTGGGCCTTCCGCGTCGAAGAATGGCACCGCGGCAAGTGGGTGCGCGCCGTGCTGGCTGGCGTGGAAATCGATCTGGACACGATCATTGGCGCGTTCGACGTGCGCGAGACGATCGACGCGTTCCTTGCCCGCAACACCAGCCTGATCCGCGATATCAACGAACAGGCGCGCGGGCGGATCGCCGATGCCGTGCTCCGCGGGTATCAGCAGCGCTCGCCGATCAGCGAAGTCAGCAAGGAAATCCGCGAGGCCGCCGGCATGGCGAGGAAGCGCGCGCGGCGTGTTGCGGCCGACCAGACGGTGAAGCTGGCCAGCGCCCTGGACCGTGAACGCCAGCGCCAGGCGGGGCTGGGTCACTGGAAATGGCGGCATAGCCACAAGCTTCACCCGCGCCCCGAGCATGTGGCCCGCGACGGGAAGATCTACACCGACAAGACGGCGCCGGAAGATGAGCCTGGCGAGCTGCCGTTTTGCGGGTGCGTCCGGCAGGGGGTGCTGATTTTCAATGGCGGGGAATTGTAGTTAAGGTCGCCCCTCCATCGATAATGGAGGGCATATGGACCAGGTATTTAAGATGATGGTCGATAACCAGAAGCATCAACTCGACCTCGGGTGCGAAGTGATTCTCTGGAAAATTCGCACAGACCAGTTCCCGACTGTCGAAGCAGATGCGCGCGAAGCAGGGCAGTTCGACGACAAATCCCGCACCATCCTTGGTGTCCCGTTCGAAGTTGGGGACAGGGTAGCCAGTGAGGGCGCACTTCTCGCGATGGATATCGGACCCAAGCGCTAGCGAACCTACAGCCCCTCCAAAATCCCCAGTAATTTTCAGCGCTTACCCGGAAAGGGAGCGCTCATGGTTCGCCGCATCCTGCTACTCATCGCGCTGGCCTTCGCATCGCCAGCCCTCGCGCAGGTCGAATATCAATCGACGCTGGGCCCCGACAACCTCACCCCGCGCTATCCGACCGTGGAAGGCACTAAGGGCTGGACCGCAGCCATGGGCTCTGTCTGTCACACCGGCATGAGATACGCGTGGCAGAGCGCGCCTGGCCGCCATCGCTTCGAAATCCGCAACACCACCAATGATCGAGGCTGCTTCAGCGACCCATCGACCAAGCGCCGCAGCGAGCTCCATCGGAAGCAGACGGTCCCCTTTGGCGTCGTTCATTGGGGCGCCTTCACCGTGAAGGATCATTGGACCGATCCCACGGGCATGAAGTCCAAGGGCAAATCCGGCACATGGGTTCAGATGCATTCCGGCAGCGGCTCGCCGACATTCGCAATACGCCGCATCGGCGATGGGCGGATGAGGATCACCACCACCGATGGCGGCGACAACAAGACGCGCTACACCAGTGCGACCGCGCCGGCGTTCAACATGCCGCACGATGTGGTTTATCGGGTCAAGATTGGCACCAGGGGCGAATTGGACGTTTGGCTGGACGGCAAGCAGGTGCTGGCGTTCCGGGGCGTGGTCGGCCGGGATAACAACAACAGCCATTGGTGTTTTGGCCCGTACTTCGCGGGCGGGATCAGCGGTGTCGTGATCCAGGAATTCGCCAACCAGGTCTATCCGGGAACGAAGGATTTGAGCTCGCGCATTGCCGCGCCGCCCAGCTGGTGATAAGGCCCTGCCCATGACCAAGTTCCACACTTCAAGTCGATCGACCATCGCGCGATAAGCGGGCTTCGCTGCCCGCATCGGAGGGTGGCGCTGTGTGGACAGCAACTAGTCTTGAAAACTAGGCCAACTGAAAGGTTGAGGGTTCGACTCCTTCACCCTCCGCCACCATCGGAAGGGTGGCAGAGTGGTAATGCAGCGCCCTGCTAAGGCGTAGTCCGGCAACGGATCGCGGGTTCAATCCCCGCCCCTTCCTCCACAAACCTACAGCCGCGCAGCCGTTGCCCGTAATTTCGCCGGCATGTTCCTAGCCGATCGCCTCACCCTGGACGCGCGCCGCCGCACCAAGGATGGCTATATGGCCGTCAGAGCAAAGGCGGCTCGCACCGGCGTCTATGCCTATCTCGGTAGCGAAATCGATCCGAACAACGAACACGACCTGCGCGATGCCGGCACGATCAATGTTCTGCGTGATGACCAGACGGTGTTCGACGCCGCGGCGGCACGCAGCTTCATCGGCAAGCCGATCACCGACGATCATCCGAAGGACGCGATTACGGCCGCGAACTGGAAGGATCACGCCCGCGGCATGGTCATGGGCGCGATGCGCGACGGTGATTATCTGGCCTTCGACCTCCTGCTGACCGATGCCGACACCATCAAAAAGGTCGATGACGGCAAGCGCGAGCTGTCCAACGGCTATGCCGCCGAACTGGAATTCGGCGACTTCGAAGCGCCCGACGGCACCAAGTGCGCCGCCCGCCAGGTGAAGATTTCGGGCAATCATGTGGCGCTGGTCGATCGCGGCCGGGCCGGCGAGGAATGCCGGATTGCCGATGCCGCCAGCTGCGATTCCATCCCGCGCGCCGAACTCGCCCAACTGCTGGATCACATCATCGGGGATGGACAAACCTACTCCGATTTAGACGGCGACGATAAAAAGCCCAAATCGAACGCACGGCGCGAGCCGTCCGGTCCCGGTGGTGGGGGAAGCCCCACCCAAGATGGAGATTACACGATGCCGCATGTGCTGATCATCGACGGCCTGCAGGTTCCGAACGTTTCGGATGAGGCCAAGGCCGCGATCGAAAAGCTTCAGGGCCAGGTGTCCGACGCCAACACCCGCGCCGACAAGGCGGAGGCCAGCGTTGCCGCCCTCACCACCGACAAGGCCACGCTGGAAGGCGAAAAGGCCGCGCTTGAGCAGAAGGTGAAGGATGCGCAGCTGACGCCGGCCCAGCTGGAAAAGCTGGTCGCCGACCGCTCCGCGCTGATCACTCAGGCCAAGGCGATCGATCCGAAGGTTGTCACCGACGGCAAGAGCGAAGCGGAAATCCGCGCCGCCGTTGTTCAGGCGAAGCTGGGCGATGACGCGATGAAGCTGGATGACGAAGCGGCTGTGGCCGGCGCCTTCGCGGTGCTGGCAAAGGATACGAAGCCCGCCGACGCGCTGCGCGATACCCTGAAGGATGGCGTGAAGCCAACCGCCACCGGACGCGCCGCGGTCGAAGATCGCCGCAAGGCATGGCTCGCCGACAAGGGCACCGCCTATCGCCAGCCCGCAGCCCAGGGAGCAAAGTAAATGGCCGTTCTTCAATCCACCTTCAGCGAGGACATTCCCTACGGCTATCCAGGCATGGAAGCCGACGGCGAGCTGTCGAACACCATCACCCGAACCTTGGAAGGCGATACGAACTGCGAGTTCGGCCGGCCGGTCTATCGCGGCACCGCCGACAAAGGCTGCGACCTGACCGTCACCGCTGACCAGCTGCTCGGTTTCGCCATCGCAGCCAAGGGCCTGCCCGTCACTGCCGATCGTCCGGCCGACGTCTATGCGCCCTTGGATAACGTGGCGATCAAGGAGCGCGGCAAGATCTGGGTCACCTGCACCACGGCCTGCGCCGATGGCGCCCAGGTGTACGTCACCAGCGCCGGCGCGGTCAGCAATTCATCCGGCGGCGGCAACGTCGCGGCCACCGGATGGGTGTTCGAGGACACTTTGAGCGCTGCGGGCCTGACCCGCATCGTGCGCCGGTAACGGAGGACAGAATGGAACGAGTTTTCTTTGACTCCGTACAGGCGGCGGTAGCCCACCTGGAGGCTACCGACGGTGCCCCGAGCTTCGCGGACGCGATCCGTGGCGTCGATCTGAACGACGCCCAGCAAGCGCTTTCCTTCCTCACGCCGCAGCTGCTGCGTGTCGAGCAGGGCGTGTACATGATCAAGTACCCGCTGGCCGACTATGCCGAGTTCATGCCGGTGGACACGCAGGGCAGCATCTGGACCGCTGGTTCGGTGTTCTACTCCGGCGATATCGCCGGCAAGCCGGAATGGTTCGACGTCGCGGCCGATGATATGCCGTATGCGGACGTTTCCCGCACCCAGTTCCTGCAGGAAAACCACATCGCCGGCATCGGTTACAAGTACAACCGCGGCGACTTGGAGCGCGCCCAGCAGCTCGGCTTCAACGTCATTGCCGACAAGGCCGACGCCGCCACCAAGACTGCCGAGCGCTTCATCCACCGCACGGCCATGACCGGCGACGGCCTGAAGTTCGAAACCGGCTTTATCGATGACCCGCTGATGACCGTCGATGCAGGCAACTCGATCGACGCGGATTCGGACGTCGATGCCGATATCCAGCAGGTGAACGAAGCGCTTACCCGCGTCGAAACCGACACGCTGGAAACCTATCGCGCCGATACGCTGGCGGTGCCTACCAGCACTTACAACGTGATGGCGTCGAAGCGCGTCACCGGCACCGGCATTTCGCTGCTGCGCTACCTGCAGGAAAATGCGGTCATCCGCGGCATCACCATCAAGCCGACCCGCCACCTGGAAACCGCTGGCGCCGGCGGCAGCAAGCGCATGATCGCCTATGCCAACACTCCGGAAGTGCATCGCTTCCACCTGCCCGGCGGTGGCCATCAGTTCTTCCCGCAGTGGCAGAAGGGTCCGTTCAGCTGGGAAGTGCCCGGCATCATGTCGATCGGCGGCTACGAGATCCGCATCCCGAAGGCCAAGGTGGCCATCGACATGACGAGCGGTTCGTAAAGCCGGGAGTTAGGCGAATGGCCGAATACCGCAACGAAGCCAAGGGCGCCCGCTATGTCCACCTGAACGGTGGCGGCTACAAGCTGGTCGAAGCGGGCGCCACCGTCGAAGTTGACGAAGGCATGGTGACGCGGTTGGGCCCCGGTATCGTGCTGGACAAGCGCAGCCTGGTGTCCAAGGCCCCAGCGAAGGTGGTTGCCGCGGTCACCGGCTCCAAGCCCAAGACCGCCCCTAGCAAGGCTCCAGCACGGCGCAAGGCCCCGGCCCGCAAGGTGCCCGCCAAATCCAAAGCGTGATGCGTGAGGCGGCTGGAAATCGGGCCCGGCTCTGAACGGCTGCCCGGCTTCGAAACTCTCAACGCCGTCCGAACGCCCGTCACCGACTATGTAGGCGATGCGCGGC
>Ga0196981_1000558_pt1 | contig 10884 bp, 7 predicted proteins | sample S3_2013CmetaG_FD_155462 | JGI IMG/M metagenome (GOLD analysis project Ga0196981, IMG submission 155462) | Soil microbial communities from Anza Borrego desert, Southern California, United States - S3_20-13C | ecosystem: Environmental > Terrestrial > Soil > Desert | place: USA: California...
CTCGATCTCGGGCGCCATCGAGTGCATGCAGTACGCCCGCGACAACGGGGCCAAGATCGTCAACGCGAGCTGGGGCTCGTACTCGTTCACCTCGCAGGCGCTGCGCGACTGCATCGTCGACCTGCGGACGAACGGGATCCTGTTCGTCGCGGCCTGCGGCAACAGCGCGGGCGACAACGACGTCAACCCGCTCTGGCCGGCGAGCTACGAGTACGACAACGTGATCGCGGTGGCGGCGACGAACCGCACCGACGGCAAGCCGGCATTCAGCAACTGGGGCCGCACGACGGTGGACCTCGCCGCGCCGGGCTCCCCGATCTACTCGGCCTGGAAGAACTCCGACAGCGACTACCGCTACCTCGACGGCACCTCGATGGCGGCGCCCCAGGTCGCGGGCGCGGCCGCCCTCGTCTGGGCGCACTGCCCCGGCCTCCGCTACGACCAGGTCAAGCGCTACATCCTCGAGAACACGGAACCGAACGCGGCGTACGCGAACAAGACCGTGACGGGCGGCCGGCTGAACCTCGCGCGCATCCTCGAGAACACGCCCACCGAGCCGCCGCCGCCGGTGCCGACGGACGTGATCTGGGTGGAGGACGCGGTCCCGAGCGGCGCCTGGCTCGGCACCTCGGGCGGCGACGTGTGGGAATGGGTCACCGCGAACCCCGCGCCGTACTCGGGCTTCAAGTCGCACCGCTCCGCCGTCCGTCCCGGCCTGCACGACCACACCTTCCAGAACGCGACCATCACGATGCCCGTCGACGCCGGGGACACGCTCTTTGTCTACGTGTACATCGACCCGGCGAACCCGCCGCGGGAGATCATGGTTTCCTGGCGCGACACGAGCTTCGAGCACCGCGCCTACTGGGGGGAGAACCTGATCAATTACGGCACGAACGGCACCGCGAGCCGGCGCTACGTCGGGCCGCTGCCGCCCGCGGGCCAGTGGGTGCGGCTGGAGGTCCCGGCCGCGGATGTCGGGCTCGTGAACACGGTCGTGCGAGCCATGAGTTTCACATTGTACGACGGCTCGGTCGCCTGGGATGCGGCCGGACGACGGACGATGCGCAGCCCCTGAACAAGAACGAAGGCCGGCCTCACAGGCCGGCCTTCCTGTTTCGCGCCCGCTTCCGGGGCGTGTCGCGGATCGCGTCCGGGGGATGTCTCCGATCGGCGTCATGCGCGGCTTCCGGCCGCGGCCGGATGGCCGCGGTGGGTGTTCACCCACTAGGCAAAGGCCGCCCATGGGATAGGATGTCGGCTGTCCCCGCCGCGCGCAACGCGGCCCGTCCTACCCCCGGCTTTCCCGCGATGAACAACAACCCGATCCACGTCCTCCTCGTTGAAGATGATGCCAACGATTTCGAGCTGATCGCGCAGAAGCTCAGGCAGGCCGACCGGCGTTTCGAGGTGCGGTGCGTCGACACCCAGGACGGGCTCCAGGAGGAGCTGCCGCGGCTCGCGCCGGACATCGTGCTCTGCGACCACGCGAGCGCGCGCTGGGATTCCCTCGCGGTGCTGGAGCAGGTGCGCGCCTTCGAGCCCAACATGCCCTTCGTGGTGGTGAGCGGCGCCCTGAACGAATGGACGCGCGCGCAGCTGGAGGCCCGCGGGGTCGATGGCGTCGTCCTCAAGGACCGGCTGCCCGAGCTTCCGGGCGTGGTGCGCGATGCGATCCGCACGCACGAGGAGCGCCAGCGCGAGCGGGTGCGCGAGATCCGCGAGCACCTGCTCGCCCAGCGCCCCGGGCGTCGGGCGCGGCCCGCCCTGGCCGCGGGTTGAACCCGTCCGCGCCCGCTCCGGGCGCATGTATCGGCAAACCGCTGGGGCCGAAGGCGGTGCCAATGTGGGTGTTCACCCACTGAGGGGACCCGGGGAAACCGATTAGGGTGGCGGGGCCCGGTCCCGCCGATGCCAAGGGAAATCCAGATCCTGATCGTGGAGGACATGCCCGCGGACGTGGTGCTGATCAACCATGAGCTGCGGAAGGGCGGGCTGTCGTTCCGCACCGTCCGCGTGCAGACCCGCGACGAGTTTGTCCGCGCGCTGCAGGGGCCCCCGCCGGACATCATCCTCTCCGACCACGGCCTGCCCGAGTTCGACGGGTTCTCGGCGCTCGAGCTCGCGCGCCAGCACGTCCCCGAGGTGCCGTTCCTGTTCGTCACCGGCTCGATGGGCGAGGAGGTCGCGATCGAGAGCCTGCGGCAGGGCGCGACCGACTACGTGCTGAAGAGCCGGCTCGACACGCTCGCGCAGGCGGTGCGGCGCGCCCTGCGGCTCGCCGAGGAGCGCCGCCGGCGCCGGGAGGCCGAGCGCGCGCTGCGCGAGAGCGAGGACCATTTCCGCACGCTCGTGGAGAGCGTGAAGGACTATGCGATCTTCATGCTCGACCTCACCGGACACGTCACGACCTGGAGCTCCGGCGTGGAGTTCATCCTCGGCTACCGCGCGCCCGACATCCTCGGCTGCCCCTACGAGATCCTGTTCGACGTGCACGAGATCGAGCAGCGCATCCCGCAGCGGCTGCTCGACAGCGCCGCGTCGAGCGGGCGCGTCGAGTGGGAGGGCTCGTGCCTCCGCCGCTCCGGCCCGCGCTTCCACGCGAGCATCGTGCTGACCGCGCTGCGCCAGGCCGAGGGCCACCTGCGCGGCTTCAGCGTGATCCTCCGCGACGAGTCCGAGCGGTACCGCGCGGCGGAGGAGCTGCGGCGCAGCGAGGCGCGGCACACCGCGATCCTCGAGTCGGCGATCGACGCGATCGTGTCGATCGACCACGAGGGCATCGTGCGCGAGTGGAACGCCGCCGCCGAGCGGCTGTTCCAGTACTCCCGCGAGGACGCGGTCGGGCGGAAGATCGACGCCCTCATCGTCACGCCCGAGCTGCTCGGCCTCTACCGGGAGGGGCTGGCGAAATACCTCGTGACCGGCGTCGGCAGCCTCATCGGGCGCCCCATCGAGATGAAGGCCCGGCGGGCCGACGGCACCGAGTTTCCGGTCGAGCTCGGCGTCTCGCGCATCCCGGGCTCGTCGCCGGCGCTGTACTCGGCGGTGGTCCGCGACATCACGGCCCACAAGGCGGCCGTGGAGGAGGTGGCGCGGCTCAACGCCGAGCTCGAGCAGCGCGTGCGCGAGCGCACGCACGAGCTCGAGACCGCGAACCAGGAGCTCGAGTCCTTCAGCTACTCCGTCTCGCACGACCTGCGCGCCCCGCTGCGGCACATCACGGGCTTCGTCACCATGCTGCAGACCCAGAGCGCGGAGCGGCTCGACGACCCCGGGCGGGAGCTCCTCGCGAACATCGCGGCCGCGGCCGCGCGGATGTCGCGGCTGATCGAGGCGCTGCTGGTCTTCTCGCGCACGGGCCGCATGGACCTTCACCGCCAGCCCGTGGCGCTGGACGAGCTCGTGCGCTCGGTGCAGGCCGAGCTGAAGGGCGAGCAGCGCGGCCGCCGGGTCGAATGGCGGATCGGCGAGCTGCCCCGGGTGGACGGAGACCCGGACCTCCTCCGGCAGGTCGTCGTGAACCTGCTGTCCAACGCGCTCAAGTACACGCGCCCGCGGGCGGTGGCGAAGATCGAGGTCGCGGCGCGCCGCGCGGGCGGCGAGGTGCTGGGGTACGTCAAGGACAACGGGGTCGGATTCGACGCGCGCTACGCGGACAAGCTGTTCGGCGTGTTCCAGCGACTGCACCGCCCGAGCGAGTTCGAGGGCACGGGCATCGGGCTCGCGACGGTCCGGCTGATCGTCCAGCGCCACGGTGGCCGCGTGTGGGCGGAGGGCGAGCCCGGCAAGGGCGCGACCTTCCACTTCGCGCTCCCCGCGACGCGGGAGGAGGCGGCGCCATGAGCCCGGTGTCCGAGATCCTGGTCGCGGACGACGACGAGCACGACCTCGCGATGATCTGCGCGGCCTTCCAGAAGGCGGGCGGGGCGCGGCTGCGCGTGAACTGCGTGCACGACGGCGCCGAGGCCCTCGACTTCCTCTACGGGCGGGGCGGGTTCGCGTCCCGCGAACTGGCGCCGCCGGCCTTCCTGCTCCTGGACCTCCATATGCCGCGGGTGAACGGCTGGGAGGTGCTGCGGCAGGTCAAGGAGGACGCGTCGCTCAGCGCGATCCCGGTGGTGATCTTCTCATCCTCCGCGCGCGACGCCGACGTGCGCCGCTGCTACGACCTCGGGGCGAACGCCTACGTGGTCAAGCCGATCGACTTCGGGGAGTTCGAGAGCGTGATCGGCGCGACCGAGGCCTTCTGGGTGCGGTGCAACCACCGCCCCGAGCCGAAGGCCGCCCCGCCGGCCGAGCGCCCGGAGCCCCCGCGGCGCCGCCGGCCGGCGGCCGCCCCGAAGGAGGAGCCGACGTGAACGAGCACCTTCGCATCCTGCAGGTGGAGGACAGCGTTCCGGACACCGAGCTGACCCGCTTCGCGCTCACGCAGGCGGGCCTGGCTTTCACCCTGGACCGCGTCGAGACGCGCGAGGAGCTCGAGCAGCGCCTCCGGGACAAGGACGCGCAGCCCGACCTGATCCTCTCGGACTACAACCTGCCGTCGTTCAACGGCCTCGACGCCCTCGACATCGCGCGGCGGCTGGCGCCCGACGTCCCGTTCGTCTTCGTCACGGGCACGCTGGGCGAGGAGCGTGCCATCGAGACGCTCAAGCGCGGCGCGAGCGACTACGTGCTCAAGACGCGGCTGTCCCAGCTCGTGCCGGCCATCCACCGGGCCCTGCGCGAGGCCGGCGCGCGGCTCGACCGCAAGCGGGCGGAGGAGCGGCTGCACGAGTCCCGCGAGCAGCTGCGCGCCCTCTCCGTTTACCTGCAGTACGTCCGCGAGGAGGAGCGCACGCGGATCGCCCGCGAGGTGCACGACGAGCTCGGACAGGCCCTGACGGGCATCAAGCTGGACCTCGCCTGGCTCGCGGCGCGCCTGCCCCGCAGCCAGCGCCCGATGCTGGAGAAGGTCGGGGACATGTCCGCGCACATCGACGCCACCATCCAGGCCGTCCGCCGCATCGCGACCGAGCTCCGGCCGGGCATCCTCGACGACCTCGGCCTCGTGGCCGCGCTCGAGTGGCAGGCCAACGAGTTCCAGGGGCGCACGGGGATCACCTGCCGCGTGACCAACAGCGTGGGGCCGGACGTGCAGCTCGACGCCGACCTGAACACGGCGTTCTTCCGGATCTACCAGGAGACGCTGACCAACGTGATCCGGCACGCCTCCGCCACGCGGGTGGACGTGCACATCGCGGCCCAGGAGGACGCGGTCGTCCTCACGGTGCGCGACAACGGCCGCGGCATCACCCCGGCCGAGATCCGCGACCGCCGCTCGATCGGGCTCCTGGGCATGGGCGAGCGGGCGGCCCTGCTGGGGGGCAAGGTCGACATCAAGGGTTCGCCGGGGCAGGGCACCGAGGTCACGGTGCGGATCCCGCTGCATCGGCCCCGCACGACGGTGAAAGGCTTCCATGAAAATCCTGATCGCGGACGACCACGCCGTAGTGAGGCGGGGTCTGAAGCAAATCCTGGCTGACGAATACCAGCGGGCGACCTTCGGCGAGGCCAGCAACGCCCAGGAGGCGCTCGACAAGGTCTGGGGCGAGCCTTGGGACGTCGTGGTGCTCGACGTCTCGATGCCCGGCCGCAGCGGCCTCGAGGCGCTCGCGGAGATCCGGAAGTCGAAGCCGCGGCTCCCGGTGCTCGTGCTCAGCATGCACCCGGAGGACCAGTTCGCCATGCGCGTGCTGAAGGCGGGGGCCTCGGGCTACATGACCAAGGAAAGCGCTCCGGCGGAGCTGGTCGGCGCGGTCAAGAAGGTGATGGCCGGGGGCCGCTACGTCAGCACCTCGCTCGCGGAGAAGATGGCCGAATACCTCGACACCGATTTCTCCCGACCCCCGCACGAACGCCTTTCGAACCGGGAATTTCTCGTCCTGCGGCTGATCGCCTCGGGCAAGACCGTGAGCCAGATCGCGGAGGAGCTCTCGCTGAGCGTGAAGACGATCAGCACCTACCGCGCGCGCATCCTGGAAAAGATGGTCATGACGAGCAATGCGGAGCTCACGCACTACGCGATCCAGAACAAGCTCGTGGAATAGCCGCGCGCCGGGCCGGGACGCGGCGCGACCCGGGGGGCTGGTCCGGCCGATATTGGGGTGAGAGCTCCGGGCTTTGGAGGACTTCACCCACTCCGGTCACCGGGCCGTTTCCGTTAGGTTGGCCACGTGCAGGACAGTGCATCCAGCCGTCGCGCGGACCCGATTCCCCGATCAGGAGGGGATCCCGCTCAGGACTGGCGCCGCCCATCCCCTGCGATCCTCGCCGCATGAAACCCAACGTCGAACCCGAGCCGGCGCCCGCCGGCAGCCCCACCGCCCTCGTCGCCCGCCCCGAGTCCAACGGCAATGGGCATTACCCGGTCGCCTACGGCCGCCCGCGGCCCGCCGCCGCCCCGCGGCCGACGCCCGGGGCCGAGTGGTGGCAGCTCGCGACCGCCGCGGCGCGGCACTGGCAATGGCTGGTGGGCGCGGCCGCCCTCTTCGCGGTCGCCGGCGTGGTCCTGGGCTACATCCTCTGGTCGGGCGGCTATACGGCCACCGCCCAGCTCGTGCGCCATGACACGCCCGACCCGCAGCTCTTCCAGCCGCGCCCGATCAACCCGGCGACGCTCATCGGGATGGTGAATTCGGTCGAGCTGCGCACGCGCGTCGGCGCGAAGATGGAGCCCCAGCAGACCGCCGACCAGGTGGGCGCGCGCGTCCGCGTGGCCCCGGTTCCGAACAGCGATCTCGTGGACATCGCGTTCGTCGCGCCGGACGCGCAGTCCGCCGCGGCCCACGCCAACCTTTATGCCCAGGAGGCGGTCCGGTTCACGCAGGACATGCAGGCGCGCGACGCGCGCGACGCCGCCAGCTACATCCGGCACCAGCTGACGGGCGTCGAGCGGGACCTCATCGCGACGAGCAACCGCCTGCAGGAGCTCGGCACCACGGTGCCGCCGCCGGCCCAGTCCGCCTTCCGCGCGCGGCTCGACGAGGCCCGCATCGAACTGGCCGAGCTGCAGTCCCGCTACACCGACGCGCACCCGCTGGTCCAGATGCAGCAGGCGCGCGTCGCCGCGCTCAGCCGCCAGATCTCCGGCCGGCCCGCGGAGGAGATCGAGGCGAGCCCGTCCGCCCCGCCGGGCGAGGCCGACGTGCTGCGCGAGCGCGCCCGGACGCTCGAGGGCGAGCGCCGCACGCTGGCCGGCCGGCTGCAGATCACCGAGCTCCTCGCCCAGCAACCGCCGGGCCGTTACCAGGTCTTTTCCCCGGCCGCGGCGGAGCGCGCCGCGGTCGACAGCCCGGCGATGAAGATCGCCCTGTTCGCCACCTTCCTCGGGCTCTGCGGGCTCGCGGTCGGCCTGCTCGGCGCCGTCACCGACGAGGCGTTCGATCGGCGGCTGCGCACCCCGGAGGACGTCCGCCGCGTCACCCAACTGCCCATCCTCGCCCGCCTCGGCGCCGTCGACAAGCTCACGCCCGACGAGCGTTCGCGCTGGGCCTTCCGCACCTGGACCGCGCTGCAGAGCCGCCTCAGCGCGACGCCCAACCAGGGCCTGGTGTGCGGCGTCACGTGCTCCGGTCCCGGCGAGGGCCGTTCGGTCTGGATCAAGCTCCTCGCCGACGCGGCGAGCAAGTGCGGCTTCCGCGCCGTGGTCATCACGACAAAGACCGCGGAGGAGGACACCGACGAGACCCGCCGCCATGCGGCGCGCCCGACCGCAGCCGCCGGCGTCCGCTTCCGCACCCGCAACGGCGACGTCAAGTCGGCCGAGCCGGTGCTGATCCACGAGGCGACGCTGAACGACGAGCTGCTCGGCGATCCCGACGAGGCGGTCGAGCGCATGCTCGCGCCCGAAGGGACCTCGATCGTGCACATCCCGCTGCCCGGCTGGGTCTGGAGCCTGGAGCACCGCAAGGAATGGCTCGCCTCGCTCAAGAGCTGGGGCAACCGCGAGAACGTCGTCATCTTCGTCGAGCTGCCGCCGGCCGCGACGCCGGAGGCGGTCCTGCTCGCCCAGAACCTGCCGAACGTGCTGTGGCTGTGCGATGCCACGAAGGCCGACGCGCTCGAGACGCGGCGCCAGATCGAGACCCTGCGCCACGCCCGGTGCAACCTGGTGGGCGCGGTGATGAACCGCGCCGACGGCACGCCGCTGGCCGATCGCTTCGCCCGCTGGGTGCCCGCGGGCGTCCCGGTGCCGGCGATGGCGCCCGCCGCGCTGGCGCTCGGCCTCTTCCTGGCCGGCGCCCCCGACCTGGCGGCGCAGGCCCAGGCGGTGCCGCCGCCGGACGGCGGGCCGCGCGGATCGTTCTCCATCGTCTCCCCGGCGCAGCGCGCGGCCTGGCAGCAGCAGCTCACGCTCGGTCCCGGCGACTCGCTCACCGTCGCGCTCTACGGCGAGGTGGTGGACACGCGCACCGAGGTCACGGTCCAGCCCGACGGCCGGATCAGCTTTCTCGAGGCGCGCGACGTCGTGGCCAGCGGGCTGACGGTCGACCAGCTCCGGCAGAAGCTCGACCAGGAGCTCGGCCGCTTCCGCCGCTCAGCCCGCACGATGGTCAGCCCCGTGGCCTTTCGCAGCAAGAAGTACCACATGCTCGGACTGGTGACCGAGCGCGGCTCGTTCGTCCTCGACCGGCCGATGACGATCGTCGAGGCCGTCGCCCGCGCCCGCGGTTTCGAGACCAGCGCGGCAACCGGCGACGTGGCGGAGGTGACCGACCTCCGTCACGCCTTTCTCGTCCGCAACGGCCAGCGCCAGCCGGTGGATTTCGCGCGGCTGTTCACCGACGGCGACCTTTCGCAGAACATCGCGGTCGAGCCGGGCGACTATTTCTATTTCCCGCCGTCGGGCCAGCGGGAGGTGTACGTGCTCGGCGAGGTCAACCAGCCCGGCCCGGCGGTGCTCAACGACCAGAGCACCACGCTGCGCGCGATCGCGACGCGCGGGGGCTTCAGCGAGCGCGCCTGGCGCGGCCGGGTGCTCGTCGTGCGCGGGTCGCTGACCGAGCCCAAGGCGATTCCCGTCAATCTCTCGGCGGTGCTCTCCGGCCACGAGGCCGACCTGGCGCTCGAGCCGCGCGACATCATCTACGTCAGCCCCCGGCCTTGGTACAAGGCGGAGGAGCTGCTCGACGAGGCGGCCCGCGCGTTCACGCAGGCGGCCGTCGTGTACTGGACCAGCGACAAGGTCGTGCCCGTCGTTCCTCTCCAACGATGAAACCCGTCCTGTCCATTCCCTGCGGCCGCCGGCTGGCGGCCGGACTGCTGGCCGCGGCGCTGCTGCTCGCCGCCGGATGCCGCGGGCCCAATGTCCGGATGCCCGTGCCGGCCGCGCCGGCGCCCGTGCCGTACGAGGCGGGGGGCGCGATCGACCCGGCGTGGCTGAAGCCCTCGGACGAGCCGTTCCGGCTCGGGCCCGGCGATCGCGTCGCCATCGAGGTCTCGGGCGAGCCCTCCTCGCGGGTCGAGACGGTCGTCGGCCCCGACGGCCGGATCTACTACGAGATGCTCGCGGGGCTCGACGTCTGGGGCCGGACGCTCGGCGAGGCGCGCGACGCGCTGCAGACGGCGCTGACGGAATTTTACCGCGAGTCGCCGGCCGTGAACCTCACGCTGCTGGAGGTCCGCAGCAAGAATGTCTGGGTGCTCGGCCGCGTCGGCTCGCCCGGGCTCTACCCCCTGAACGGCCCCACGACCCTGCTCGACGCCATCTCCGCCGCCGGTGGTCCGGCCTCCGGCCAGTCCGTCGCCCGGCTCTCCACCGGGGGCTCGATCACGCTGGCCAATCCCCGCGCCGATGCCGGCGATCTCGAGCGCGCCTTCGTCGTGCGCGACGCCCGCCCCCTGCCGGTGAGCATCCGGCGGCTCCTCCAGGACGGCGACATGTCGCAGAACATCTACCTGCGGCCCGACGACCTCGTCTACCTGCCGTCGCCCGCACCTTCCGAGATCTACGTCCTGGGCGCCGTGAACAACCCGCGCGCGGTCCGCCTCAGCGGCCCGCCGACGCTCGTCTCCGCCATCGCGGGCGCGGGCGGCACGGCCGAGTACGGCTACCTCACCGACGTCGCCGTCGTCCGCGGCGGCGTCACCGAGCCCTCGATCGCGGTCTACGACTACCGCCAGATCGTGAGCGGCCGGGCGCCCGACGTCCGGCTCGAGCCCAACGACATCGTCTTCGTGCCGCGCGCTCCGTACGCCGTCATCGGCCGGTACCTCGACCTCATCGTCACGACCTTCGTCCGCACCGTCGGCGTGAACGCCGGCGCGCGGGCGGCGAACGTCGAGACCGAGCTCAATATCGCCGTCCCTCTCGGCCCCTGACCTCCGGACGCCCCGCGTCCCCCGTCCAGTCCGCCTCCCCTGCGGGCCGGGGCCGCGCGGGGCGCCCGGAAACCGGGCCGAAGCCCGGGGTGCGCGTCCGGGATATCCCGCCCTTGCCCGGCGGAAGAAAAACCTCCCGGCGGGTACGAACTGCACCGGTCCCCGCCGGTCAAATTCAGCGCGCCCGCCATGAAGCTCTCGCCCACCCACCTCAAGCGCTACCAGGAGCTCGGCCGGCTCCTCTGGAAGTACGGACGGGCCGGCCTGGGCGCCGCGCGGGCGGCGGACGAGGACGCGCCCGATCCGGGCAGCGACGAGGCCGACCGGCAGGCGGCGGACCGGATGGCGGCGGACCTCGAGGCGATGGGGCCGACCTACGTGAAGTTCGGACAAGTGCTCGCCGGGCGGCCCGACCTGATGCCGGAGGCCTACCTGCGCTCGCTGGCGCGGCTGCAGGACTCGGTGAAGCCGTTCCCGGCCGCGGAGGCGATGGCCATGGTCGAGGCCGAGCTGGGCGCC
>Ga0196981_1000559_pt1 | contig 10849 bp, 5 predicted proteins | sample S3_2013CmetaG_FD_155462 | JGI IMG/M metagenome (GOLD analysis project Ga0196981, IMG submission 155462) | Soil microbial communities from Anza Borrego desert, Southern California, United States - S3_20-13C | ecosystem: Environmental > Terrestrial > Soil > Desert | place: USA: California...
TCGAGGATGAAGTGCCAGCGGGTGACCGAGTTGCCGGGGAACGCCTGGGAGACAAAGTCGATGCCCGGCTGATCGACAAACGGCGCCCCGGCGCCGCGGTGTGTGACCAGCGGGTTGTACCCGTCAAGCCGGAGCCGCACCTCATATTCGCCATAGTGAACAAAGCCGGTCTCCAGCGGCGTGCGCCCCACCTGCTCATCGTTGAGCCAGACAAGCGCTCCGGGCGGGTCGCTGGTGATCTCCAGTGTGCGCGTGCGGCAACCGCCGGCGCCCAGCGCGGCGACGACCACAAGAACCAGCACCGCGGCTTGTTTCATAGCGGGAGGATACCGACCGGCCGGCGCGGGTGCTGCGCTACGAGCCGGTCGCCTCCCCCTCCGCCTTGAGCGTGTCGGCCTTCTTCGTATGAGCGGCAGCGCCCGCCGCCAGCATCAGCAGTGCGCCGCCTATGCCGACAAATCCGCTCACCCATTGGGCGAAGTTCATCCGTTCGTCGAAGATCAGCAGCGAGCCCGCCGCCGTGAAGACGGGCTGGAGCTGGATGATCCCCGACGACACGCTCACGCCCAGCCGCTTGAGGCTCGCGTAGTACATCACATGGCTGATCGCGATGCCGATGAACGCCGACAGCACCAGCAACGTCCACTGCAGAGCGGTCATCCGCAGCGCGCTGGCGCCGTGCCCCTCTCCCAGCACCAGCATCACCAGGATCATCCCCACCGCCGTGAACTGGCAGATCACCCCGAAGGCCGCGACCGGGTGGTACCTGCTGACGAAGTAGCGGACCGAGAGCCCGTAGCCCGCAAAGAGCACGCCGCTGCCGACGGCTACCGCGACGCCCAGCCAGAAGTTGCTGTCATCGACTGCAGCACCCTCCGTCGCCCCCAGTTTCGCCCTGAACACAAAGAGCCCGATCGACCCCAGCGCCACCAGGCAGACCCCCGCCCAGTACCGGGCCGTGCGCAGCACCGCCCGCTCGGCCGGGAACAGCACGTACGCACCCAGCGTGACAAACACGATCTGCACGCGGAAGACGAAGCTGAAGAACCCCGGCTCCAGCAGCGTGGGTCCCCAGGCGAACGCGGTCTGGCCCATGATGTTGAACACCACCGGCACCGCGGCCGCGCCCAGCAGCGCCCGCGGCAGCCGCGCGTGCCAGCCCAGCCACGCCAGGTACGGCAGCCAAAAGAGCGCCGACACGCCGTAGCGCCAGCCGTTGGCGGTGTACGGATCGATCACGCCGTCCGCGCTGAACTGACGCAGGAAGAGCGGGACCGACGCCCAGGACAGGAGCGTAAGAACGACCAGCCAGATCCCCGATGCGCGTGATGGAGCGGCGGTGTCGGCGGGCACGCGGAGCCAGCGTAGCGCACACCGCCGCGGGCGCAATGAAAAAAGGCCCCGGCGCGCTGCCGGGGCCTTCGAAGAGTCCGATACCGATCCAAGATCAGCCGCCGCAGCCGGCGAAGAAGTTGTCGATGAAGACGACGAAGTCGTTGTTGTTCCACTGACCGTCGGCGCCCGGGACGCCGCCGGTGCTGCCCTGGTCGGCGAGCGGGTTCTGGGCGAAGAAGTAGTCGATGAAGACGACGAAGTCGTTGTTGTTGAGCACACCGTCGCTGCCGGGGATGCCGCCCGTGGTGCCCAGGTCGGCCGGGCAGGTGTTCGTGTCAGGCAGGTCGACGGCGACAAGGGCCTGCGGCAGGTTCCCGAAGCTCCCGTTGCAGACGCTGGTCGCGTTGCGGAGGGTGGCCGCCATGTAGAGCGTGCCGCCGGCGACGAACGAGCGGTTGTCGTTGATGAGGTTGAGGTAGCGAGTAGAGACGGTCTGCGAGCCGTCGGTGGAGATCACCTCAACCGGCGCGCCCTCGCGAACGAGGACCTCAGTGCCGCGGTAGACCACGACGCCGTCGGTGGCGGTGTCGGTGCCGTTGGCGGCCGCCGAGCGGTTGGTCAGGCCGCCGACCACGAACGCGTCGCCGGAGCCGGCCTCGAGGAAGAACGTGCGCTGCAGGACGCTGTCCGACCACGTCTCGGTGCTGGCGGGCACGATCGGGGCGCCCGTGGAGGTCAGGAGCGTGCCGTTGCGCATGACCCAGTCCTGGCCCTGGTTGAAGCCGGGGGTGGCGGGATTGAAGCCGTGGATGAACCAGGTGCCGTCGGCAAGCATCTGGGCCCAGGGGACCTGCTGGCTGCCGAAGGTGGCCCAACCGGCCGCGTCGGTGAACGCGCCGACGGGGAAGCCCTCGCGGACGGCGACGCTGCCGTCGACCACGACGACGTTGTCGTCGGTGGTGTTGGGCGACTGCACCTCGCCGGTGCCGATCCAGTGGTTGCCGTCGGCCGACACCATGAAGCCGCGCCCGTCGCTCTGGTCGTCGCTGTCAAGGAAGTCGAGCACCGTGGCGGCGTTGCCCGGGACCGTCACGCCCTTCTGCGCCCGGACCAGCGCGCCGTTGTCGCTGAGGAACGCGGCGTTGGTCGCCGACGTGCCGCTCAGCGTCGCGGCGAACGACACCGTGCCGTTGTTCTGGATCGTGGAGCTGCTGAGGATGTTGTACGTGCGCCCGCTGAGCTCGGCGGCGGTCGCCGCGTCGCCCTGCTTGATCACCATCGAGACGCCGCCGGCGACGGTCCCCTTGACCACGGCCCAGTTGAGCACGTCGTCGGAGGTGTCGGCCGGGGTGCCGTTCTGGTTGCGCAGGCGGCAGGAGTAGACGTACTCGCCGGCGTTGTTGATCCCCTGGATGTTGCCGAACGTGTTGCTGTCGATGCGCGACGCCGGGAGCGTCGCGTCGGGGGCGGTGTTGGTCGGGCCCTCGTGCGCGACGATCGAGAAGGTCCAGGCCGAGCCGGTGTTGTGCCCGACGATCACGACGCCGTTGGCCTCGCTGCCGCCGGAGGTCAGGTCGCCGCGGAGGACGATCCAGTTGCCGTCGAGCGAGGTGAAGGCGCGGTAGATCGTCGCCAGCTGGCGCGGGGTCCCGCCCTCGTCGATCACCGTGGCGATCGACGAGTCGGCGCTTGACGCGACCAGGATGGTGCTCAGCGGCGCGTCGGTCGAGAGCACCTCGTTGAAGTTGCTCGCGCTGTTGTTACCGACCGGGTCGTTGGCCGTCGTCGTGCTCACGCTCGCGGTAACGGTGATGCCCGCCACCGCGTTGACGGTGGTGGCGATGTCGAACGAGGTTGCGCCGCCGCTCCCGAGGGTGCCGGCGTTCCAGGTCACGGTGCGGGTGCCCGCGTTGTACGAGCCGCCGCCGGTGTTCGAGACGTATGTGAGCGACGGCGGCAGGACCACCGAGACCGTCACCGCGTTGGCCGAGGCGCTGCCGGCGTTCGAAACCTGCGCCGTGACGGTGTACGCGGAGCCGACCGTCGGCGTGCAGCCCGAGTTGGAGAGCTGCAGGGCAAGGTCGGGGAACGCGACGCCGCACAGGACGGTCGACGAGCTGTTGTGCGGGTTCGGCGCCGCCAGCTCGAAGTCCGCCGAGTTGTCGTTGGTGTCCTGGCAGCCGTTGTTGCGGCGGACCACCGCGAGGCTGTTGGAGGAGTTGGCCGTGCCGTCTGCGCCCTCGAAGTGGCTGGCCGCGGTGCCGATGCCCACCATGTCGACGATCGGCGAGCCTCCGCCGATGATCGGGTTGAAGGTCGTCTGGTCAAAGTGAGCGGGGTTGGTGATGCTCACGAGCGTGTTGCTGTTCACCAGCACGACCTTGCCGTCGCTGGCGCCGGCGGTGATTGACGGGGCCTGAACGTCGGGCGTGGGGAGGTCAGGCTGAGCGAGGTTGGCGCCGAACGCGCCGCCGACGAGGAAGTACTGGCCCGGCTGCAGGACCATCGCCGGGAAGGGGGCCGACGCGCGGTTCGAGGTCGCAAAGTTGCCGGTGCCACCTGTAGCGCCCGCGCTGGCCTGCTGCACGGTCCAGCCGGTGATGTCGACCGGCGCGTTACCGATGTTCTTGAGTTCGATGAAGTCCTGGTCGTAAAGGCCGCCGCTGTTGCCGCCGCCGCCGTACACCTGGCTGATGACCACCTGCGCCTGGCCGGCCGCGCACAGAAGACCCATCGCCGTAACCGCTGACAGAACCATCGCCTGCTTCATGATCATCACTCCTGCTGGTTGTGAGCCGCTGCTCGTGTAAGTTCGTCGCGTGTACCGACACCGTCGACCCGTTCACCGCGGGTCCTCGCCGGTCGTGGCGCCTGTTGATCAAGTCGCTCGTCCGTGAGCCCCTAAGGGTACTCGCAAGCGGGTTGGATGCTAGCGAAAACGCCGCGATTCCCGGCGTTTCGCGCGTTCTTTACGCCGAACAAAGTCCACCCTTCCCAGTTTCCCACAGGTTGTCCCCCGCTTGCGGGCCGCTTCCCCACTACGTTCGTGGCATGAACGTCGCCGTCATCATCCCCGCAGCAGGGGCATCAACGCGCTATCAGCAGGCCGCAACCGAGGCCGGCGTCGACCCCGGCGCGACCCGGTCCAAGCTCGACGAGGACCTAGGCGGACGCCCGGTGCTTCAGCGCACCGTGGAGCTGTTCGCCAATCACGCCGCCGTCTCCGTGATCATCGTCGCCGGCCCGCACGGCGAGGAGGCGTTCGCCGACTTCAAGCTCCGTTACGGCGACAAGCTCGGCATGCTCGGCGTACGTCTCGCGCGCGGCGGCAAAGCGCACCGCTACGAGACCGTCGCCGCGGCGTTGTCGCTGGTCCCCGAGTCGTGCACCCACGTCGCGGTCCACGACGCCGCGCGGCCGTGCGCGCCGGCAGACCTGATCGAGCGCGTGCTGGAGGCGGCAGAGCGGCACGCGGCGGTGATCCCCGGGCTCGACGTCGCCGACACGGTCAAGCGTGTCGGAGAGCCGATCGCGGAGACCCGCGCCGACCCGCTCGCCGCGATTCTCGGCGCGCCCCCGCCGTCGGCGGCGACCGGGCCGCGGCCGGTTCAGCAGACGGTCGACCGGGCGGGGCTTGTGGCGGTCCAGACGCCGCAGGTCTTTTCGCGCGAGCTGCTCGTACGCGCTTACGCGCAGAGCGACCTGGCGAGCACGGACGATGCGCAGCTCGTGGAGCGGCTGGGAGAGCGCGTGGTGGTTGTTCCAGGCGACGCGCGCAACATCAAGATCACTCGGCCGGGGGACCTGCACATGGCGCGCGTGATCCTCAACGTCCGTGCGCCGGAAGCACGGGCGGCCCACAAGCGGTTTTGACGGGGCCGGCTACGGCGTGCGCGCTGCGCACGACTTCGCCGCCGCCAGCCCCCCCACCGCCGCCGCGATGAACGCCAGCGTGAGCAGCAGCCCGCGCGTGCGTGACGCCGCCGCGGTCTGCGCCTCGGACTTGGGTGGACCGATTTTCGCGACCGGCTCGGCAACCCCTTCCACGTGCTCGCCGACGTCGACGGTTTCCCAGTCGATCGACCCCGCCTCGGTCTTCAGCTCGCTCAGCAGCAGACGCGCCTTGAGCAGGTCGCGCTTGAAGACCATCACCCGCGCCTTGGCCGGGACCTCGGCCCGCCAGCCCGCGACGTAGCCGCCTTCGGCCTGGGCGGCGACGCCGCGTCCGCGCAGGCCCGCCGCGAGCGACTCGGCGTGCCACTCGGTGTCGCACTGTACCAGCACGGCCAGCTTGTCGGCTTCACTCTCCGGCATGGACGAGTCTATGGAGCGCGGGCGGTATCCTCCGGCGATGCCCCCACCGCTCGAGCCCGCCAACACCGCGTCGCCGGCGCCCGTGCTGCCCGACGCGGCCCCGCGCGACACCGACCCGGCGTCACCAACGTTCAACGACCTGGGCGACAGCTGCCCGCTCCCGCCCGCGACCGGGCAGCCTTGGGCGAAGCACCCCGAGCCCACCGAGGAGGCCGTCTTTCTGGAGGGCCCGCGCCCGCGCCTGATCGAGGCCGCGATGGCGTTCCGCGTCTTCCGTGAGTTCATCCGCGGGTTCCGCGCGCTGCACTTTGTCGGTCCGTGCGTGACCGTCTTCGGGTCGGCGCGCTTCGCCGAGGACCACCCTTACTACAAGCTCGCCCGCGCGATGGGGGCGCGCCTCTCTCGTATGGGGTTCACGGTGATGACCGGCGGCGGGCCGGGCATCATGGAGGCCGCCAACCGCGGAGCCAAGGAGACCGGCGGGAGATCGATCGGCTGCAACATCATCCTCCCGATGGAGCAGGCGCCCAACCCCTACGTGGACCGCTTCGTCGAGTTCCGCTACTTCTTCGTGCGCAAGGTGATGCTCGTCAAGTACTCCTATGCCTTCGTCATCATGCCCGGCGGGTTCGGCACCCTCGACGAGATGTACGAGGCGCTCACCCTCATCCAGACCGGCAAGATCAAGTCGTTCCCGGTGGTGCTCATGGGCTCCGACTTCTGGGCCCCCATGGTGACCTTCCTGCGGGAGCGGCTCATCCGTGACCGCACGATCAGCCCGCACGACGTCGACCTGCTCTACATCACCGACTCGGTTGAGGAGGCCGCCGCCTATGTGGAGAAGCACGCGGTGGGCGGGTTCAAGCTCACGCGCAGACCCGTCGCCCGGCAGCGCCGCAGGTGGTGGCTGCTGGAAAGGTGAGGCTCAACGCGCGTCTGCCGGAGCGTCGAACACCACGGTGCCGGCGGACGTGCTGACGGCGATACGGCCGTCGATTGCGCCCATCCGCATCGGCGGCGAAGCGAAGTTGATCGGCGTCGTCGAGAGGAGCTGCGCACCGGTCGAATCCAGCCGGTGCAGCGTCCACTGCTGCGGCGCGGCCCCGTTGCCGTCCCCCATCATCACCGCGCTCTGGCGCTGCGCCGGCGGCGCCAGCAGCAGCGCTGCGCCGTCGGTCACAACCGGGAGCACGGTCCCCTCCGTCGCGTTCACCGCGTCCGCCCCGACGAGCGTGCCCTTTCCGCCGATGACGGCCATGCCGCGGCCCGTGGCGAACGCGACCGTGCCTCCGCCGCTCTGCCACACCGCGATGCCGGTCCGCGCGTCGAGCCGGCCCTGCACGTCGATCGGTCGCTCGGAGGCGACGCCGCTGGCGGCGGAGACCTCCCACAGCGAGCGGTCGTCGCCCAGCAGGAACAGGCGGTCGTCCAGCAGCCACGCTTCCCATGCGCTGGCGGCGGGGTGCCCTTTCAGCGTCCAGGCGGTGCGGGCGGTCTCAAGGTCGGCCGCGTTGACGGCGACGATCGTGCCCCCCGCGCCCAGGATGAGGTCGCCCCGGGTGGTGGTCCGCATGTAGCGCACACCGGCGATGGGCGCCGCGGTGACGGCAAGGGGCGTGCCCGCCCGGGCATCGAGCAGCGCCACCCGGTCCACCTTGTCGTCCGCCTGCGGCTGCGCGAACTCTCCCACCGCGATCAACTGCCCCCCGCTGACGGTCGCGTCGGCGATGCGTGTCACCTGCAGGCGGGCCGTCCACAGCACCTGTCCGCTGTCGGCGTCCACCGCGGCGCAGCGTCCTGCGCGCTCGACCATGCAGACGGTGCGGTCGTCGGTCGCCAGCACGATCTCGGCGGTCGAGCGCGACTCGCCCCCGATGATGATCCGCGCCGGCTGTCCGCCCCCGCCGAACCGCGCCGGCGGGTCCGCCGGGAAAAGCGCACCGAACGGCTCTGTCCGCCACGCCACCTTTCCGCCCTCGGCGTCCACCCGGACCAGGCGGCCGCCGTTCTGCTCGCCGACGAAGAAGATGGCACCCTTCGTATCCGCGCGCACGAGCGTCCAAGGTTCGCTCCCGCTCTCGCTGAACCAGAGCTCTGTCAACGGAGACGTCGCCCCCTCCGCGGTCTCCCCGGCCAGTTGCCCCGGCTTGAGTCCGAAGAGCGCAACCTGCGTCCGGCGGTCATCCCCCTTGTGCATCACGAGAAACGGCGGGTTGCTCCCGCCGCCGCTCGCGCCCCCGCCCGTCGAGCGGATCAACGGCTCCATCAACACCCACCCGTCGATGACCTGGGGTGCGCGCCCCTCGCGCGGCACGCCCACGCGCGGCCAGCGTAACGCGCCCGCAAGCTCGCGCCGGATCGTCGCCCGCAGGTCCGCAACGGCGAGCGGCGCACCCGCCGCGGTCAGAACCGCGCCGGGGAACCGCGACTCCGCCCGCGCGAGCGCATCGGCCGCCGCCGCAAGCAGCGACCGGTCGATCAGGTTCTTCACCAGCGTGCCGTTCAATTCGCCCACCACCTCCGGGTCGGTGTCGCCGGCCCGCTCAGCCGCTTGCACCCCGCGCTCGAGCGCACGGGCCTGCGCCCGCTGTCCTTGCAGCGTTGCCGCTGCCGCGTAGCGAGAGGCGATGCCCAGCCACAGCGCCGGCGCCTGGTGCGCAACGGGGTACCTCGCCGCCAGCGTTTCCAGCTTCTCCACCGGCACGCGCTCAACCGGCCCGAGGGCGAGCAGCTCCTGCGCGAGCCGCTCGTCAAAGGCGGTGTACGCGCCGCGCCCGCCGGAGCGCACGACGCGCGTGAGGCGTTCGACGGCGGCGTACGAAGAGGCGGTGCCGCCCAGCGTTCCGGGAGCGCCCGCCGCGCTCAGGGCCGCGTCGTCCAGCACGCGTTGGTACGAGGCCGCGGCCTCCGCCCACTGGGCCCGCGACTCCTGCACCTCGCCGGTGGCCAGGAGAACCGCCACGCGGTCTGCGGCGGTTCGCGCTGCCCGCACCGCCAGTCCGATCGCGCTGTCGATCCCTCGCTGGTCGAGGGTCGCGCCCGGCTGCTCACCTTTGCTCCCTATCGAGCGGTTCACCGCCCGCAGCAGCGTCGCCACCATCGAGGCGCGGTGCTCGGCGGCGCGGAGGGACCCGACCTCCGTCGGCGTGACCTGCTTTTCCAGTGCGGCCAAGGCGCTCTCGGCCGCGGGGAGCATCTCCTCCGGGTGCGACGCGCGCTCGGCCAGCAGCAGCAACTCCGTCGCTGGTCCGGCGTCCTCCGGCGCCGACGCGATCTGGCCCTTCAGGTGCGACGCCGCCACGGCCCACGTGCAGTACATGTGCGCGCGGGCGTCGTCCACGACCAGCAGCCCCTCGGGCAGCGCCAGCGGCGACCCCGGCGCGTCGAGCTTCACGATCCGCAACGGCCTCTCCGGTGAGGCCGGGTCAAGCAGCGCCACGCCGGTGGCCGAAGGCACCAGCACGTGCGGGCCCGCCGCGGTCACGCGGCCGCGGATGCCGTCAGTACCCCCAAGCCGCTGCGACGCCTTGACCGGTCCCGTTTCGATCTGATCGAGCCGGACCGTACTGACCGCCCCGTCGCTGACGGCTACCAGGTGCGTTTCGGTCGCCGCCAGGTAATCGGGACTCCCCATTTCCTCCGCCCGCCGCCGCGCCGTCACCCGTCCACTTTCGCGGTCGAGCACGATCACCTCGTCGCGGTCGGACGACAGGGCCACCAGGCCCACATCGGTCACCAAAGGCCGGTGCACGAGCCAGGGAAAGTCGGCCTTCTGCATATCCAGCGCCACCTTCGAGCCCAGCCGCCGCACCCACAGCGAGCGGCCCTCGGCGATGGTGTACGCGCCGACCACGCCCAGCCGGTCGCAGCGGTAGACGACGCCGTCGCCGCCCGTCGTTCCGTCATTCAGGGTGGCGAAGCGGTAGAACGGCAGCACGCCGGCCGAACCGACCACGCGCGTCCAGAGCCGCTTCCCTGTCGTTGCATCGACGCCGACCAGCACGCTCGCCATCAGGCGGCGCTGGTTCTGGCGCTTGAGCAGGGACACCACCACCACGCGTCCGTCGGTTACCAGCGGACCGCGCGCGTAGCAATCGGCAAGCTGGGGGTCCAACGATCTCAGCGGCACGGCGTAGCGCACCGTTCCGGTCGCCGCGTCGAAGCCGACCAGGTGCTCGACTCCTTCGCCATTTGTCAGCGATTCATGGTCGCGCCCCACGACCGCCACCAGCAGCGAGTTCCCCGCTGAAAGCACCGGCTGAACGACCTCTTCCCAGGTGTTCTGCGTCGGGCGGCGCATGACGCCCACCACGTGCTCTGCCTCGTCGGTGGGCAGGTTGAGCACGTCGGCCGCGTTCACGCTCCACAGCCGCCGCATCGAAACCCGGTCGAGCGAGGTGACCGTCGGGCCGTTGCTGAAATAGACCGACCGCTCGCCCACCGCGGGCCAGTACCGCAGCTCGCGCGCGTACGCTGGAAGCTGCGCGATGGCCGTGTCGTCGCTCGAGCCCGCCAGCGGCTGGATTGGCAGCGAGGTATCGCCGAACACGCCGCTCCCCAGCGGCTGGTTCACAAGGTCCTCAACGAGTATCGCCGGTGAGCCGTCGCCCAGGGACGGCGCGGCTTGTGCATCCGCCGGCGGCTCAGCCGCCGGCATGGTCGCGCCTCCCATCAGCGCCGCCAGACGCGCGCGCGTCGACGGCCGTCGGTCGTACCGCGCCACCAGCGTCGCCGCCTCGGTGACCGCGCGCGACTGATCGCCGGAACGGTCCGGGTGAGTGACAATCTCCAAAAGGGCCATCGCCGCGCTGGCAAACTGCCCGTCGAGGACCCGCTTGTGGGAAAGCCGCAGCGCCGCCGTCAACCCCTCGGGAGTCAGCAGGCGCGACCGCACGAGCTCTTCGAGCCGCCCCGCTTCCAGCAGTTGGCCAGCGCCGCCGGCGCTCGCCTCCCGGTACTTGGCCAGCAGCCTGGCGTTGCCCAGGAGTTGGGCGTGTGCTCGGGTCCGAACCGACTCGAACAGGTTCGGATCCGCCACCGTCGGGACAAACTCGTCGGCCCGCTCGTCAAGCAGACGCTGCAGCGTCCGGACTGCCTGATCGAGGTTTCCCGTCGCGACGTGTTCGGCCGCCCGGGTCAGGGCCTCGGCGGCGGCCGGCGACTCATCGACGAACACCGGGTTTTCGGTCTTGGGCTCAAC
>Ga0196981_1000560_pt1 | contig 10840 bp, 12 predicted proteins | sample S3_2013CmetaG_FD_155462 | JGI IMG/M metagenome (GOLD analysis project Ga0196981, IMG submission 155462) | Soil microbial communities from Anza Borrego desert, Southern California, United States - S3_20-13C | ecosystem: Environmental > Terrestrial > Soil > Desert | place: USA: California...
CCACCTCGCACCCCGTGCCATTTTTTTAGGGTTAGGGTTGTGCATCACCCATATCCCACATCCCACCTCGCACCCCGCACCCCGTGCCCCGTGCCATTTGTTTAGGGTTAGGGTTGTGAATCACCCATATCCCACATCCCACCTCGCACCCCGTGCCCCGCACCTCTCACCCCTCACCCCTCACTTCACCTCCTGCATTTCCACAAGCTTTCGGTAATAACCGTCGCGTCCGATCAGTTCCGCATGGGTGCCGCGCTCAACGATCTTTCCCTTCTGCAGCACAATGATTTCGTCCGCATGCCGGATTGTACTCAGCCGGTGCGCGATGACGATGCTCGTGCGGTTCTGCATCATCGCATTGATCGCGTCCTGGACCAGCCGTTCGCTTTCCGTATCCAGGGAAGAGGTAGCTTCATCAAGGATGAGAATGGGCGGATTCTTTACAACGGCTCTCGCGATAGTGAGTCGCTGGCGTTCCCCTCCGCTGAGCCGCATGCCCCGGTCGCCGATGTTGCTCTCATACGAATTTTCCTTGTGCGTGATGAAGCTGTGAGCGTTCGCCACGTGGGCTGCTTCTTTCACTTCTTCATCGGTCGCCTGCTGTTTGCCCAGCCGGATGTTGGCCGCGATCGTATCATTGAACAGGATAGGCTCCTGTGTCACGATGCTCATCAGGTTGCGGAGCGACTGCAGCGAATAGTCCCGGATATTCTTTCCGTCGATGAGCAGCTCCCCCGACGTGACATCATGAAACCGGGGGATCAGGTCGGCGAGCGTGGATTTCCCCGCGCCCGAAGCGCCCACCAGCGCAATGGTCTTTCCCTTTTCGATCGTAAGGTTGATGTGATCCAGAACAAGGTGGCCGTCGTAAGCGAAACAGACGTCGCGGAATTCGATGCGGTCGCTGAACGAGGTGATCTTAATACCTCCGGGATTATCATCCACGGTATTTTCCGTCCGGAGCAGTTCCTCAATGCGGCCGATCGCCGCGCTGCCTTTTTGCATGTTGCTGAACGATGTCGAAAGGGCCTTGACGGGGCTGATGATATTATAGAACAAGGCGAGGTATGCGAGGAAATCGGAAGGCTCGAGGGCGATGTCGCGGCGCAGGATCAGCCTGCCTCCAAACCATAGGATCGCGGCAAAGACCACCACCCCCATGAATTCCGACAGCGGGGATGCCAGGTCGCGGCGAAATCCCATCCGGTTTTTCGTCGTCAGGAGCTGGTCGTTCACCCGAAAGAAACGCTGTTTCAGCACCTGCTCCAGGTTGAAAGCTTTGATCACGCGCAGTCCGCTGAGGGTTTCGTCGAGCACCGACACGGATTCTCCCAGCTTTTCCGCTACCTCGCCCGACTGCCGCTTCAACCGCCGCGTTACCCTTCCGATGACGAAGCCGATAACCGGAAGCGAAAGCAGGATGAAAAACGTAAGCTGCGGGCTGATATAAAACAGCACCGCGAAATTCAGGACGATGGTCATCGGGTCGCGAACCCAGCCTTCCAGTGCGCTCACTACCGAACTCTCCACCTCGTTCACGTCGTGGGTGATCCGGCTGATGAGATCACCTTTTCTTCTTTCGGTGAAATACCCGATAGGCAGGTGGAGCATCTTGTTGTAGAGCTCGAGGCGCAACCGGTTGACGATCCGGTTTTTCACCGGGTTGAGCACGTAGTACGAAAGATAAAGAAAGAGATTTTTGAAAAAGATCGCTGCCACGATGATGATGCAAAGCAATCCCAGAACCCCAAGTGGTCCGCCGAAGGCGCCGGGAGCGTCTACCTGCTGCAGCATGATCTCGTTGATCTCGCGGAAAACCGGATTTCTTTTTTGTTCGGCAAGCTTTGCGGCATCCTGTTTGAAAATAAGATCGAAGAAAGGGGCGAGCATGCCCAGCGAAAAGATGGAGAACGCAATGGAGAGAAGCACGCAGAGAAAATAGAGCAGGATCTTCCCTTTGAAATCTGCGAGGTATTTGAAGATCCGCGCGTATCTCTTCATTGATGGAGAGGATTTTGAACGGGCAAAGTAAGTAATTTTACCCCGTCCCGGCCGGTCAGTTGCGAGCGGGAATAATAGTCGTCGTATGGAAGAAGGGAAAAGACAAAAACAGATCGCCGGATTGCTGAACGAAGAGATGAACATTATCTTCCAGCGGCTGGGCCTGAACATGATCAACGGGGGAATGGTTTCTATTTCTACGGTGAAAGTTACTCCCGACCTTCTCGAAGCCCGGTTTTATCTGAGCTTCTTCCAGGTGTCCGACCCCGCCCGCGCCCTTCGTGCAATCGATGAGCGCGCAGGAGAGATCAAGAAAGCGCTCGCAGGCCGTGTGCGGCACCAGTTGCGCAGCATCCCGGTGCTGAAATTTTTCCAGGACGATACGCTGGACCACGTGTTCAAAATGGAAGAGCTGTTCCGTAAAATCGAAGAAGAGCGCCGGGACCAGGGCGAAGAATAATTTCCACCTTTTCAACCATAAAAACTTTCCGTTGAACTTTCTTTTTGCCTGGCGCTATTTCAGGGCGAAAAAGTCCACCAACGCCATCAATGTGATCGCCTGGGTTAGCATCGCCGCTATGGTGATCGGCACGAGCGCACTGATCCTGGTACTGAGCGTTTTCAACGGATTCGAAGGGCTGGTAAAGTCTCTTTATTCGTCTTTTTACACCGACATCCGCGTTTCTCCTTCGGTGGGTAAAACAATGCGCGTATCGGCGCAGCAGCTCGACCAGCTTCGGGGGCTCGGGGATGTGCGGAACTTTTCACTCGTGGTGGAGGAAAAAGCACTGCTGCAAAATGGGGAAGACCAGTCGGTAATCGTGCTGAAAGGGGTGGACGAGAATTATCGCTATGTCAGCGGAGTTCCCGATCACCTGATCTACGGCAATTACGACCTGGGAAATGACAGCGTGCCAAAGCTGATCGTGGGAGGTGGAGTGGAAGGGGCGCTCCGGATTCAGGCGGGACAGAATATTTTTCCCCTGCAGATCTACCTGCCGCGGAAAGGAGAGCGCGAACAACTGAATCCTATCGAGGATATCCGCCACGACACGATCAACACAAGTGATGCATTTCTAATCCAGCAGGAATTCGACAACAAGTATGGGATTACGAATATTGGGTTTGTGAAAGCTTCCATCGGGCTGGCAGACGACGAATATGGCGGAGTCGAAATCGCGCTAACCGACCCGTCCGCTGCGGCGGAGGTCAAGAAGCAGGTGCAACGGATTTTCGGGGCGGAATACCTTGTACAGAATAAATATGAACAAAACCGGAGTCTGTATTCGGTAATGAACCTGGAACGATGGGCCATTTACGGCATTCTTTGCCTGATACTCGTAGTCGCAGCATTCAACATGATCGGGGCACTCACGATGCTCGTTCTGGAAAAGCAAAAAGACATCAGCGTGCTGCACGCGCTGGGTGCCAGCCGCTCATTCATTCAGCGCGTCTTTCTTACCGAAGGCTTGTTGCTGGCGCTGATCGGTGGAGGTATCGGGATGGTTTTGGCGCTCCTGATCGGCTGGCTGCAGATTAAGTTTCACCTGATCCCGCTGAAAGGCGGATCTTTTCTGATTGATTATTTTCCGGTGAAGCTGAAGTGGACGGATTTTCTCCTGGTGGCTGCAACCGTTTTCGTCATTGCGCTGATCGCTGCCTGGGTGCCCGCGCGAAAAGCGGCGCGGCAGGAGTTCTCGCTCAGGAGCGAGTGAATCAATAATCGCCAATCGTTTCGGGAAGCTGGGAAAGCGCCCGCGCCAGCTGTTCGTCGTTCGGAGCCACACCGTGCCAGTTGTGGTCGTTTTCCATAAAGTCCACTCCTTTCCCCATAACGGTGTGCATCATGATAGCGATCGGCTTTCCGTTTCCGGTGAGAGATTTCGCCCGGTTCAGTGTGGCCACTACTTCGTCAACGTCGTTCCCGTTCATTTCCAGTACTGTCCATCCGAAGGCTGCAAACTTTTGACGCAAATCGCCGTGATCCATCACTTCCTCGATGCGTCCGTCAATTTGCTGGTGATTCCAGTCGACGGTGGAGATCAGGTTGTCGACTTTATGATGTGCCGCGAACATAATGCCTTCCCAGATCTGTCCTTCGTCCAGCTCCCCGTCGCCGTGCAGCGAATAAACCAAGTGCTTGTCACCGTTGAGTTTTTTCGACAGCGCGGCCCCGATGGCCACGCTCATACCCTGCCCCAGGGACCCGGAGGCGATCCGTACGCCGGGAAGGTGTTCGTGAGTGGCCGGATGGCCCTGAAGCCTTGAATTGATCTTGCGAAATGTGGCGAGTTCTTTGATATCGAAGTAGCCGGATCTCGCCAGAGTGGAATAGAAAACCGGAGAAATGTGGCCATTTGAAAGTATGAAGACGTCCTCCCCGAGCCCGTCCATATTGAAATTGGGGTTGTGCCGCATCACGTCGAAATACAAAGCGGTAAAAAAATCAGCACAACCGAGCGAACCGCCGGGGTGCCCGCTGTTGGCACCATGTACCATCCGGACAATATCGCGGCGAATCTGGGCGGCAATTGCGCGTAGCTCAGGCATAAATGAATCGCTGTGTTTAAACTTTTTGTATCTTAAATATTCAAACCCCGGGCGCGCTGCAAATGTGCGTTGTTTTTGGATAAAAATCCATCCGATTCGTCAAACCCCTCAAAAATCCCGGGCCACCAGTAGTAGCAGTTTGTGGAAGTGCGGAAATACCGAATATTTCGACGTATAGGAGAAATTATTTAAACGTAACAGCTATTTTTGCAAAACATTAAACCTCTGCTTCATGCTGGACATCCTATTGACAGCTTCTGTTTCCTTCATCATCACCTTTCTCGCGATCCCGGTCATCCTGCAGATAGCAGAGCAGAAAAACCTTTATGATATTCCGGATGAACGCAAAGTGCACACGCGCCCGGTAGCTTCTCTCGGGGGTGTCGCAATTTTCGGGGGATTCCTGCTCGCTTCGCTTTTGTCCATCCAGGGATACATAAACCCTGAGTTCCAGTACTTTTTCGCGGCCGCACTCGTGATTTTTTTTCTCGGCCTGAAAGATGACCTCGTGGTGCTTTCGGCCAGCAAGAAATTCGTGGGACAGGTTATCGCGGCCTCCATCCTGATCCACCTGGGCGGTATCCGGCTGGACAGCATGTATGGTCTCTTCGGCTTCAACGAAGTGCCTGAGGGCTTCGGTCTGGCCCTTTCGTACCTCACGATCATCGTGGTGATGAATTCTTTCAACCTGATTGACGGGATTGACGGCCTGGCCGCCAGCCTGGGCATTCTTTCCATGGGGATATTCGGGACTTATTTCTTTATCATCGACTACCAGGCTTATGCGCTGATGGCCTATGCTCTTGGGGGAAGCCTGCTGGCCTTCATGATCTTCAACCATCATCCGGCCAAGATATTTATGGGAGATTCCGGTTCGCTCATGATTGGACTGGTAAACTCGATTTTGGTGATCAAATTCATTAACGTGGCCAACTCAGCTGCCGTAGCGGTCCCGGTTCCTTCCGCAGTGGCGCTGGCATTTGCTGTGCTGATTGTTCCGCTTCTTGATACGCTGCGGGTGTTCAGCATCCGGATCTTTCGCGGCCGCTCCCCATTCACTCCAGACAAGAACCACGTGCATCACCTGCTGCTTGACCGGGGACTGACGCATGCCGCGGTGACCATGAGCTGCGTCGTGATTAATATTGCTTTCATCATCATTGCCTGGCTGGGCCGTTTTTTAGGGAGCAATTACGTTTTGCTGATCATGCTGACCTTATCGTTTTCCGGATTCGGTTTTCTCTATTACCGCCGCATGCCGCGCCGCACCCTTGTTATTGCGAAGCGGTTAAATGGAACCACTGAACTCAAAACCGCCTCCAAGGTGGTTACGCTTCCGCAGGAAACAGCGGCGGTCGAAAACGATTCCTGAGCGGTTTTCGGGAAACAGTGTGTTTCGTTAGTTTTGCTCTCCCCGCCGCAGGCAACATCTTCGCGCGGCGGTCAAACGAACAAGTTATGCCAGAAGACGTAGGGTCCATCTTATACAACGCCGAGGACCACATGAAAAAAGCGATCACCCACCTGGAAGCGGAGCTGTCTAAAATTCGTGCCGGTAAGGCGAACCCGCAGATGCTGGACGGCATCCAGGTGGATTATTACGGAAGTCTCATGCCCATCAACCAGGTGGCCAACGTAAGTGTAATGGATGCCCGCACGCTCAGCATTCAGCCCTGGGAAAAAAACATGCTGCAGCCTATAGAAAGGGCCATCATTGCGGCCAACATCGGAGTTACTCCCCAAAATGACGGGAATCTCATCCGTCTTTTTCTCCCGCCGCTTACCGAAGAGCGACGCAAAGAGCTCGTGAAGCGCTGCCACGCGGAGGGGGAACATTCAAAAGTGGCCGTGCGCAACATTCGCCGCGACGCCATCGAACACATCAAAAAACTCCAGAAAAACGGCCTCAGTGAAGACGCTGCGAAGGATGCGGAGTCCGATGTTCAGGAAATCACCAACAGGTATATCGGTGCGGTAGACAAACACCTTGCTTCAAAGGAGAAGGAAATCATGTCGGTCTAAGATCCTTTTACGTTTTCGGGTGTCCACGGAAGGGTTGGTATTTTACAGAATACAACTTTTCATTTTCTGTTGGCCAGGTAGACGCCAATCAGTATCAGCAGCAAACAGCTTATTTCCAAAAAGGTGATCCGCTCACCATCCATGAATCCCCAGAAAAGGGCGACGAAGGGAATTCCATAGGTAACGAGCGAAGCGAAGAGCCCGCCGGCGCGTTGCACGAGCAGGTAAAAAAGCGCGGTGGCTACTGCCGAGCCCACAACGCCGAGCGCCACAGAGGCCCAAACCGAATAGCTAACATTAGGATCCGCGAAGTTCAGTGCCATGAAATCCTGCTGCCATAGCACAATAGCGGTCGGCAAAAGCATGCATGCCAGTGAAACAGTAGCGATGTGCAGGGGGTTGACCTCTTTCAGGTAATGCCCCACCATATTGACATTGATTCCGTAAAGCAGGGTCGCGAGGACGATGAGTGCCGTGTAGTTGAGGTTATCGAGGCTGAGAGTTTTGTTTTCCAGGATCCAGGGAGAAAGCGTCAACACCACGAGCCCGAGAAAGCCTACCAGCACGCCGACGATCTTTTGACTGCGGAAGCGGTCGCGAAAAAAAACGATTCCAATCACCACCACGCAGATGGGCGTAAGCGAATTCAGAATGCCGGCCAGGGAAGCGTCGATCTTCATGATCGCTTCGGCAAAAAGAAACGCCGGGAGGAGATTACCGAACACCGCGCTCAGGATGACAGGCAGGAGTTTCCCGCGCGGAATTTTTTTCCAGTGAAAAAATGCAAAAGGCAGAAATACCAGGCCCGCTGAAAAAATCCGTACGGAAGCGATTTGCATTGAATTCAAACCCTGCTGGCTGTCCTGCATCAGCTTGAAGGAACTGCCCCAGATGAAGCAGAGCACGACGAAAATCAGCCAGCTGGTGAACCTGTTGCTCATTGACGCAAAAAGGAGCAAAGGTCAGGAATATGAGTGGTCGCCGCAATTTTTCTAAATTGTGTCATGCCCGGGATTCGACTCAGCGAAATCAGTACAAAAGCCCCCGAGAAGGAGAAGAAGGACGATGTGAAACAGAAAACAGCAAAGCTGCTCGGGGAGCTGGACGAACTGCAAAACCGTTTGTTTGCCGAGGGAAAACATTCTGTGCTGGTTATCCTGCAGGGACTTGACGGGAGCGGAAAAGACGGAGTGATCCGCAAGGTTTTCGGCAACCTGAGCCCCCAGGGCGTTTCCGTAAGATCGTTCAAGGTTCCGACGGCCGAAGAGCTCGCACATGATTTTTTGTGGCGTATACACCTGCATGCGCCTGCCCGCGGCATGATCCAGATCTTCAACCGTTCCCATTACGAAGATGTGCTCGTGACGCGCGTACACGGCTGGTGCGACGATGAAATGGCGAAAAAAAGAATGAAGGCCATCAATGATTTTGAGCAGCTGCTTTATGAGCACAACAGTTGCCAGATCCTCAAATTTTACCTGCATGTCTCGGAAAAAGAGAGGCGGACCAGGCTGGAGGAACGCAGGCACGACCCTTCCAAGATGTGGAAATACAGCGAAAAGGATCTGAAGGAAGCGGAGCTGACCGGACGATACATGGAAATGTACGAAGACTGTTTCGAGCATTGTGACCTGTTTCCCTGGCAGATCATTCCATCCGACCAGAACTGGTACAAAGAGTACCTGATAGCGAAAGCGCTTCACAAAATGCTTTCAGGCCTGAATATGAAATATCCGAAGCTGAAGAAATAGCGTGCTGGCGATCCCGCCGGCTCTGACCATCAACGAGTCAACCAATTCACCAGTCAACCAACAACTATGAGCATGATCCGGGAATTCAAAGAATTTGCTCTCAGGGGCAACCTGGTCGACATCGCGGTGGCCTTTGTGATGGGCGCCGCCTTTGGGAAAGTGATCACCGCTTTAACCGAGGGCCTCGTAGCGCCGCTCATTAGTTTGATCCTTGGAGGCCGGTCGGGACTGGGAGAATGGGTGATCAGGCGGGAGATGAAAGATGTATCGGGAGTTGTGACCAGGGAGGCGATTTCGTTGAAATGGGGAGCATTTCTCGTTGCCGTGTTGGATTTTCTCATAATCGCGTTCGTCATGTTTCTGTTCATTCGCGGCATCAACGGGCTGAAGAGAAAGCGTAAAGAAGTGGCAACTGCGCCACCGGAGGAAATTTTGCTGCTGCGCGAAATTTGCGACTCTTTGAAACGCTGATTACGGCGCGAGATATCCCCACCCGTACTGCGGGCGTGCAGATTGACCTAAATTTGCGCGTTCCCTTGACAGAGGCATGGCCAGCACATCCTACCAGATTAAGCTTCCCCAGTTCGAAGGTCCCTTCGACCTGCTTTTATTTTTCATCGAACGGGATGAGCTTGACATCTACAACATTCCCATCACCAGGATCATCAACGATTTTCTCGGCTATATCCGCCAGAGCGAGGAGCTGAACATCGAGCTGAGCAGCGAGTTCATTCTGTTTATCTCCACGCTGATGCGTATCAAGGCAAAGATGTTGCTGCCGAGAAAAGAGCTTGATGCCGAAGGAAACGAGATTGATCCGCGGCAGGAGCTGGTAAACAAAATTCTCGAGTACAAAAAATTCAAGGAGGCCTCCGCCCAGATGGCGGAAATGGAAGCGATCAGGATGCTGATGGCAAAACGGGGAAATATTCAGCAGGAACTCTCCCGCATCGGCGAGGAAGCAGGGGAGGGGACGGAGATCCAGACCATTACCCTGTTCCGGCTGATGCGGGCTTTCGAACGGGTAATGGGCCGGTACTCCGACCGGCTCACGAAACCGGTGCATACGGTGGTGCAGTACAACTACACCATGGAAGGAAGCCGCGATTTTTTGCTTACACAAGCGCGCGAAAACCGCAACCTGAGCTTTGAAAAGCTGTTCGACCCGTGCGAAAACCGCGTACACGCCATCTTCCTTTTTCTTTCGCTTCTCGAGCTGGTGCAGCAGAAATTCCTGAAAATTCTCGTCGGTGAGGGAAAAAATAATTTTATCGTCGAGTACGTGGAGCCCGACCAACGCCTGGCGGAGTTTCCGGAAGACATGTGACCAGAGGATAGAATATTAAGATCAACGACTCTAAACCAAAAAAACATCATGAAGCGTTCAGCAACTGCCAACTGGAAAGGTTCCGGCAAGGAAGGAAAAGGAACCGTAACCGCGGACAGCGGTGTACTGTCCGGCACATCCATCAGTTTTCGCACCCGGTTTGAAGACGTGGAAGGTACAAGTCCCGAAGAGCTCGTGGCGGCCGCGCATGCCGGCTGCTTTTCGATGAAGCTGAGCTTTGTCCTGGGCGCGGCAGGCTTTACTCCGGACAACATCGATACGAAGTGCACGATCACGCTGGAAAGCGGTACCATTACCGAAAGTCATCTCGACGTATCGGCGTCGGTACCGGGCATCGATGAGGCAAAATTCAAGGATTGTGTAGAGGAAGCGAAAAAGACCTGTCCGATCAGCAAGCTGCTGAACACGAACATTACTGCGGAGGCGCGGCTCGCCGGGTGAAAGACAATTATTTTCCGAACCGCCAGCCTGCGTAAACCTGCACCACGTTGTTGCGGAGGTTGGGACTGGCAAATTGAATCTGACCACCGCTGTAGCTGAGGGAATCGTACAGATCGGAAAGGCTTCGGGTGTACCGGAGACCAATGAACAACCCGCTCAAAGGCGAAAACTCCGCGCCGGCAGCGATTCCATAATCGAAGCGGTTCAGGAAATCCATCAAATCCCCGCTGCTGCCGCTGCTGTCCACACGTCCCTTCAGCAGAAACGCCAACTGGCCGCCCGCCTGTAGCGAAATATATTTTCCAAAATTCAGGGTCAGCAATTGCGGCAACAACAGGTAATCGAGCGTCACCTGGCCAGTGCTGCTGCCGGTCTTGTATTCATATCCCTGGCGCGAAAAGATCAGCTCCGTACGGTAGCTGAGCAGCCTTCGCTTCCCACCGAGGTAACCGCCAACCATAAACCCGGTTTCGCTGCTGCTGTTGAACGAAGATGCATTGCTCACGTTCGCGAAATTCAAACCGGCCTTGATTCCAATGGAGGGCAGGAACTGGGCGTTTGCAATCGTTGCGGCGAACAACAGCATTATTGAAAGCACAAGCCCTTTCATTGATTTTCGGGTTTATTGATCCGTATACTGTTTCACGCTAATTTGTTCCTTCATCAGCCGGCGTGCGGCTTCCGCAATCGCTTCGGCATCGTAACCGCACTCGCGGTAAAGCTCTTT